>LXNI01000907.1_pt1 | contig 30237 bp, 26 predicted proteins | sample 809091 | NCBI WGS metagenome assembly LXNI01 (sample SAMN04870527, study PRJNA318959) | sponge metagenome | biome: 01000161; feature: marine sponge reef; material: water | host: Sarcotragus foetidus | place: Greece: Milos, Mediterranean Sea | collected 2013-05-29 | depth 5-7 m | reverse complement strand
CGTAACCGGATCATGCACCGGGACGAAGCGCCAGCCAACTCCGGGGAGGTCGGTTCGCCGCCTCCCCGGAATCTCAGTTACATCACCGCGGGGTGTTCAGCGCAGCGAACATGAGGGTTTGGATGATATGAAGATTCAGAAACTTTTTCAGCGAACGCGTTTCGGCATATTCGCCGTTTTCGGCGGAATCGTGCTTTCCACCTCGGCCCTTTGCCTGTACACGGTGGATACGCAGCTGTCGGCCGAGTACGAGATCAACAGCAAGAACATCGCCAAGACGGTGGCGGATTCCAGCGTGGACATCCTGCTGAACCGCGACATGGCCACGCTGCAGTCGCTGGTGGACCAGTTCGTCGAGATTCAGGGCATCCGCTACATCTATATCACCAGCGAGACCGGGGAGTACCTCGCGCATACCTTCGTGCCGGGCATTCCGGACGAAATCCTGCAAAGCGATCACCGCAATACCGATCCCATCGACCGGGAACTCCCGGGCCTGGGCAATTTTGTCGAGGTTGGCAGCCCGATTCTCGCGGGCGTGGCCGGGACCGTGCACGTGGGCATGGACCTGGACGTGGTCTCGCTGAAGATCACCAGGGCGATAGGCCAGCAGGTCTACCTGGTTTCCATCATCCTGGTCATCGGCGTGCTGGCTTCTATCTGGCTGGTGAACCTGGCGGCCAAGCCGCTTGGCGAACTGCTCGCCTATGCGGTCGAACTGGCCCGGGACGAGGGCGAGGAATCGGTGGCGGACCAGGCCGTGCTGGCCCGGGATGACGAAGTGGGCCACCTGGCGCGCCTGTTCCTGTACGTGGCTCGAAACGGTCCCAGGCCCGAGACGCTGAAGGCCGTGCAGCAGGGCTAGTCAGGGCGCCGGCAATGAGAACCATACGCCTGCCGCGCACCGTCATCGCGCTCTTCTGCACGACGCTGCAGGTGTGCCTGGGCACGGTGTACGCCTGGAGTTTTTTCCAGACGATCCTGGTGAGGCAGTCCGGCTGGACCTTTACCCAGACCGCCTGGGCCTTCAGCATCACGATCTTCTCGCTGGGGGTTTCGGCGGCCTGGGCCGGCCAGGCGCTGCCCAGGCATGGCCCCCGGCGGCTCGCGCTGATCGGTTCCTCCCTGTTTTCCGTCGGCTACCTGCTTGCGGGATGGGCGCTGCACCTGGATTCGATTCCGCTGTTCTACCTGTTTTACGGCGTCGTTGGGGGAGCGGGCATCGGCATGGGTTACGTCACTCCCGTGGCTACCGTGGCCAAGTGGTTTCCCGACCACAAGGGCCTGGTTACCGGGATCGTGGTCATGGGATTCGGGGTGGGCGCCTTTCTGCTCAGCAAGGGGCTGGCGCCGCTGCTGGTGCTGCAGGCCGGCCAGGACCTGTCGCTGGTCTTCGTCTGGCTGGGAGTGATTTTCGCCTGCGTGCTGATTCCCTGCAGTCTGTTCCTGAGCAATCCGCCCGAACCCGAACAGGCGCCGGCCGCTCCAACGCCACAGCCTGTCAGCCCCGGCGCCGATCCGGACTCGTTGTTGCCGTACCTGAGGTCGCGGTCCTTCGTGGTTCTCTGGATCGTGTTCTTTTTCAATATCGCCGCGGGAATATCCGTGATCAGCTTCCAGTCGGAACTGCTGCAGGAAGTCTGGGGGCTTTCCGATTCCTCCCTGGAGCCGGCCGTTCTTGCGGAGTATGGCGCAACGCTCATAGCCATAAGTTCCCTGTGCAACGGCGTGGGACGCCTCTTCTGGGGTTTGCTGTCGGACCGGACCGGACGCGTCGCTGTGTTCCGAATCCTGCTGGCCAGCCAGATGGTCGTGTTCGGCATCCTCATGACCGAGACCAATCCCTGGGTGTTCTCGGCGCTGGTGTGCTACGTGCTGCTTTGCTTCGGCGGCGGCTTCGCCACCATGCCTTCGTTCGTGCTTGACGTATTCGGTCCGAGGAAGATGTCGGCGATCTACGGCGCCATCCTGACCGCCTGGGCGGCCGCGGGCATTGCGGGCCCTGTCTACGTGGGCTACCTGAAGGACGTCTACCCGGACCGGGCGGTCCTGTATTGCTTCCTCATCGGCGTAATGATGCTGGCGGCCGGATACGTATTCTCGTACCTGCTGACAGACAGCCGGATACGGCTGGGGCGGCCCACCCTTGAGGGCACGCTCCGCGAGTACGGGATTCCGCAGACTGCGTCCTGAGGCCGATCGGCCCTTTAGCCGGAACGCCGTCGGTGGTACCATAACGGGGCCGCACAAGCGAATTTACCGGGTAAGCGCATGAGTACCGATAATTTGCTGCCGGACGACTATTTCGCCGGCGAAGAAGAGTATCCCGAAGGTTTCCAGGAAGCGATTGACGCCGTCATCAACGGCGGCAACAGGCTGCTGGAATCCAACGATGAACCGGACGCCTGGGACGTTGCCTCGGGCCTGCTGGCGGGCGCGGTCCATTTCTGGCTTTTTTCGCGCCAGCCCTGCAGCGATCCCCTGTGCGAGTCCTGCGCCTCGGTGTCCACCGCCGAGCAGCGCCTGGCCCGTCTCATGGAGGAAGTCAATCAGCATTGCGAGGAGAGCGAGTACTATCACACCCCCCTCGACCGTAACGCCGGCTCGGCCTGAGCCGGCGCCTGCGAGATCAGCGATGGCGCGAATTCACGTTACGGACCGGGCGGGAGAACCCCAGGTTGTCGAAGGCCAGACTGGCGTGAGCGTCATGGAGACCTTGCGTGAGCTGGACAATGGCGTCGAAGCACTGTGCGGCGGCATGTGCTCCTGCGCTACCTGCCACAGTTATATCGATTCCTCCTGGTTGGAAAAGTTGCCGCCCAGGTCTCCGGAAGAGGAAGAGTTGCTGTCCGAACTGGAGTACTTCAGGGAGAACTCGCGGCTGACCTGCCAGCTCGGATTCTCCGAAGAACTGGACGGCCTTACCCTCACCATCGCTCCCGAAGAGTAAGGGTCCGCCGGCTTGCGCCGCGTCGACGCGCAATATGCGGGTTAATCTTCCTCCGCCGGAAATGCCGGAGGGGGCCGCGGCCCTGCGCGGGGCCGTGCGCGAATTCCTCGACAAGGCATTGCGTGACGTGCCGATCAGCGAGCGGGCCCTGTCCTGGGATGCCTGTAACCCGGATTTCAGCCGCCGCATGGGCGATGCCGGGTTCATAGGCCTGAGTTTCCCGGAGGAATACGGCGGCGGCGGACGCTCCCAGCTGGAGCGATTCGTGGTTCTGGAAGAGTGCCTGGCCGCCGGCGCGCCCACCGGATTTCACTGGTTCGCCGACCGGCAGAGCGGCCCGCTGATCCTGCGTTATGGCAGCGAGGACCTCAAGCGGAAGATCATTCCGCGAATTTGCCGTGGCGAGCTCTGTTTCTGCATCGGCATGAGCGAGCCGGATTCGGGCTCGGACCTTGCCTCGCTGCGCACCCGGGCCACCAGGACCTCATCGGGCTGGCGGGTCAACGGAACCAAGATCTGGACCACCAACGCGCACCGCGCGCACTACATGATCGCGCTGTTTCGCACCGGCGAAGGCCAGCGCCGGCATGCAGGTCTGTCGCAATTCCTGGTGGACCTGCGCAATACGCCCGGCATTCGAATCGCCCCGATCCGGGACATCGCGGGGCGCGAACACTTCAACGAGGTCCATTTCGAAGATGCCCTGCTGGCCGAAGATGCGCTGATCGGCGTCGAGAACAACGGTTGGGCGCAGGTGACCGAGGAGCTGGCCCTGGAGCGCTCCGGCCCCGAGCGGTATCTCTCCTGCCAGACCCTTTTCAACGAGCTCCTGCGGCTGCTTGGCGAGCGCGAGACCGACGGACCGGCCGCCGTGGCGGTCGGCCGCATCGTCGCGCAACTGGGGGCCTTGCGCGCCATGTCGCTCGCGGTTGCGGCGATGCTTGAGAGCGGCGGGTCTCCGGTTCTGGAGGCGGCCATGGTCAAGGACATGGGCACCCGCTTCGAGCAGTCGCTGCCTCGGCTGGCACAGGAGATTGTCGACCTGCCGCCCCTGGGCGGGGACGAGGCCCTGCCGTACCAGCAGGCCCTGCACCTGACGACGCTCCTGGCGCCGTCGTTTTCCCTTCGCGGCGGCAGCGGAGAAATCCTGCGCGGAATCATCGCGCGCGGGCTGGGGCTCAGATGATGCGCGCGGACCCGCTGCTGGTGGAAACGGTGGAGCGCATGTTCGCCGAGAACCTTGCGCCCGACATGCTTGACGAAGCGCATCGCAACGGCGGCGAGCGGTTCATGGCGCTGGCGCGCGAAATGGGCCTGGACGCGGTAATGGTTCCGCAGGAACAGGGCGGCTATGGCGGCGGATGGCCGGACGCTTTTGTGATTGCCGAGGCCTGCGGGCGCTACGCCGCTCCTGGCGACTTGCCCGAGATCATGATTCGGCCTGCGCTTGGCGCCGCCGGTGAAGAAGGCGGTTCCGCCGCGCTGACGAGGCCGGCCGGAGCGCTGCTTCGCTCGGCGCAGATGGCGGGCGCGGCGCAGGGTCTTGTGGAACGCTCCGTCACGTATTGCGGAGAAAGAGAGCAGTTCGGACAGCCAATTGCCAAATTTCAGGCTGTGCAGCAGCAACTGGCCGAACTGGCGGGATTCGCAGCCTGCATGCAGGCGGCATCGCAGCAGGCATTTGCGGCGGTTCAGAAGCACGGGCTGCCGGAGTCCGCGGGCAGTCCCGCCTGGCTGGCGATCGCCGTCGCCAAGTGCCGCTGTTCGGAACTGGTGCACCCGGTGACGCAGATCGCGCACGGCGTGCATGGCGCGATCGGATTTACCGAGGAAATGGGGCTGCAGTATTTCAGCCTGCCGCTGTGGCGCTGGCGGGCCGAGTTCGGCCGGGATACGGATTGGGCCGACGCTGTCGGCAGGCGCGCCATCGCTGCCGGTCCGGCCGCGGCCTGGGCGGCGATTACGGCCTGATTGCAGCAGGTTATCGCGGCGCCGCGCGACGCGCGCGCCCGTACAATTCACCGCCATGACGTCGTACCCGTTCGCCGAAATCGAACCCAGGTGGCAAGCGCGCTGGGAGCGTGAGGGAACCTTCAGGACGCCGGCTGTGCCCGACCATTCGCGGCCCAAGGCCTATATCCTCGACATGTTTCCCTATCCCAGCGGCGCCGGCCTGCATGTGGGCCACCCGGAGGGTTACACCGCGACCGACATCGTCGCGCGCTTCAAGCGCATGCGAGGCTACAACATCCTGCACCCGATCGGCTGGGACGCCTTCGGGCTTCCGGCCGAACAGTACGCCGTTCGCACCAACACGCATCCGCGGGCGACGACGCGCCGCAACATCGATCGGTTCCGCACGCAACTGAAATCGCTGGGCTTCTCGTACGACTGGTCGCGCGAGTTCAGTACCGCCGATCCGGACTATTACCGCTGGACGCAGTGGATATTCCTGAAGCTGCATGAACGGGGCCTTGCGTACCAGGCGGAGCAGCCGGTCTGGTGGTGCCCGGAACTCGGGACCACGCTGGCCAACGAGGAAGTGGTGGAAGGGCGCTCGGAAGTCGGCGGCTTTGCGTGCGAGCGTCGGCCGCTGCGGCAGTGGATGCTGAAGATCACCGAATACGCGGAGCGCCTGCTCGACGGTCTGGACGACCTGGACTGGCCGGAGTCCACGCTGGAAATGCAGCGCAACTGGATCGGCAAGTCGGTGGGGGCGGAGATCGACTTCGAGTTGATCGGCCGCAAGGACAAGATCCAGGTATTCAGCACCCGACCGGACACGATCTTCGGCGCCACCTTCCTCGCCCTGTCGCCGGAGCATCCGCTGGTCCAGGAGCTGGCCACGCCGGAGCGCATCGAGGGTGTGCGGCGCTATTGCCGAGAAGCGGCCCGCAAGAGCCAGCGCTCGCGCGCAGCCGACGCGCACGACCGCAGCGGCGTGGATACGGGGGCGCGTGCCCGTCACCCGGTCACCGGCGAGGAAGTGCCGGTCTGGGTTGCCGACTACGTTCTGATGGGCTACGGCACGGGGGCGATCATGGGCGTACCCGGCGAGGACCAGAGGGACTGGGAGTTCGCCCACGAGCACTCACTCAAGGTCGTTCGTACCGTCCAACCGCCGGAGGGTCACGAGGACGCGGCCTTCAGCGGCGAGGGCGTGGTCATCAACAGCGATTTCCTGAACGGCCTGCGCATGGAAGAGGCCAAGCAGGCGGCGGTGGACTGGCTTGAAAGCCGTGGCCGCGGCCGCCCGAGGATCGCCTACCGGCTGCGCGACTGGCTGTTCAGCCGCCAGCGTTACTGGGGCGAACCGTTCCCGGTCGTGTTCGTGGACGGCGTCGCGCGTCCCTTGCCGGAGAGCCAATTGCCGCTGACGCTGCCGGAACTGGAGGATTTCCGGCCCAGCGGTTCTCCCGAGGGTCCGCTGGCCAAGGCCACGGACTGGCTGGATACGATCGACCCGGACAGCGGCAGGCCGGCGCGGCGCGAGACCAACACCATGCCGCAGTGGGCGGGATCGTGCTGGTACTACCTGCGCTTTATCGATCCGCACAATCCCGGCCGGGTGGTGGACCCGGAACTGGAGCGCTACTGGATGCCGGTGGACCTGTATATCGGCGGCGCCGAGCACGCCGTGCTGCATCTCCTTTATGCGCGCTTCTGGCACAAGGTGCTGTACGACGCGGGCCTGGTCTCCAGCGACGAGCCTTTCCGCAAGGTCGTGCACCAGGGCGTGATCCTCGGGGAGCGCGAATACACCGCCTACCGGAACGGCGGCGGGGTGCTGGTCTCCGCGGAGCGCGCGCGCCGCGTGAGCGGCTCGCAACCGGCAGCCTATGTCGAGAAGGACAGCGGACAAGAGCTGGAACCGGTGGCAGTGGGCGAGGACGAAGTTCTGAAAAAGGGCGAGAACTTTGTCCTGGCCGGGAACTCCTCGGTCGTGCTGGAATCGCGCGCGCACAAGATGTCCAAGTCGCGCGGCAATGTGGTCAACCCGGACGACGTCTTGAGCCACTGCGGCGCCGACGCGTTTCGCCTCTACGAAATGTTCATGGGGCCGCTGGAGAAATCCAAGCCCTGGAGCACCCGCGGGGTGGAGGGGCCGCACCGCTTTCTCAACCGCCTTTGGGCGTTGCTGGAGCGCGGGGTGGTCGAAGCGGAACCGGACGCCGAAAAGATGCGGCTCCTGCATCGCACTATCGCCAAGGTCACCGAGGACATCCGGACGCTGCGCCTGAATACGGCCATCGCCGCCCTGATGGAACTGGTCAACGCGGCGGCGCGCTGGGACGAACTGCCGCGGGCCATTGCCGAGCCGCTGGTGCTGCTGGTCAGCCCCTTCGCGCCGCACATCGGCGAAGAGCTCTGGGAGCGGCTGGGCCACGCGGAGTCACTGGCCAACGCGCCCTGGCCGGAGGCCCTGGAGGAATGGCTCAAGGAGGAAACCGTTGAGATCGCGGTGCAGATCAACGGCAAGCTTCGCGCCAGCATCCGCGTGGCGGCCGGCGCGGAGCGCGACGACGTACTGGCCGCCGCTCGCGGGAACGAGCGCGTGGCAGCCCACCTGGCGGAAATCCCGATCCTGCGGGAAGTGTATGTGCCGGGCCGGGTGGTCAATTTCGTGGTGTGAAAATGCATCACGCGCCATTCATCGCCGCGCGGGAGCCGGCGGGCCGCGTTGCCGTAGCCTGCGCGTTGTCGTTCATGCTCGCAGCCTGCGGCTTTCAGTTCCAGGGGCGACTTGATTTTCCGGCGCTGGCCGGAGGCGTATGGGTGCAAAGCGCCCAGGGTTCGACGCCTCTTCGGCGCGCCCTGGACGAGCAGTTGCGCCTGGCCGAGGTCACCGTGCACGACGAGCCGGGCGAGGGCGTTGCGATTCTGCGCCTGCTGGAAGACGAGAGCGAGGAAAGCCTTGTGGCCATCTCCGCGAACAACCTGCCCACGGTTACGGAAATCAGCTACCGCGTGAAGTACACGCTCAGGTTGGGCAGCGAGCGGCTGATTGACGAGCGCGAGTGGGAAATGGACCACACGCGCGTGCAGGACGAGTTCCGGGTGCTGGGAATGGAGCGCGAGACCGAGGTCCTGCGCGATGCCCTGGCGGAAGATCTGGCCTGGCAGATTCTGCGCGACTTGGCCTCGCTGCCGGCCCCCGCGGCGGGCGGCGGGCCATGATCAGCCTGCACAACACCCTGGGCGGCGAACGCCAGCCCTTCGTTCCCGGGAACCCGGACCGGGTAACCATGTACGTTTGCGGACCGACGGTCTATGGGCCTGCGCATATCGGCAACGCCCGCCCGGCGGTGGTCTTCGACGTGCTGGCCCGCCTGTTGCGCCGGCGCTTCGAGCTGGTTTACGCCAGCAACATCACGGACGTGGACGACAAGATCAACCAGGCGGCCGCTGACGAGGGCGTGCCGATCGCAACCGTCGCGCAGCGCTGGACGCGGGTCTGGCGGGAAGATGCAGGCGCGCTGGGCGTGCTTGCGCCGGACCGGCAACCGCGGGCGACCGAACATGTGCCGCAGATGATCGCCCTGGTCGGGAAACTGCTGGAGTCGGGACACGCCTACGAGGCGGAGGGTCACGTGCTGTTCCGGGTGGGCGCTTTTACGGGGTACGGAGAGCTTGCCGGGCGTAATCGCGACGAGCAGCTTGCCGGCGCCCGGGTCGACGTTGCGCCGTACAAGGAGGAGCCGGCCGATTTCGTGCTGTGGAAGCCCTCTTCCGGCGAGCTTCCCGGCTGGCAGAGCCCCTGGGGGCGCGGGCGTCCCGGCTGGCACCTGGAGTGCTCGGCCATGGCGCGGGAACACCTGGGAGAAACGATCGACATTCACGGCGGCGGCCAGGACCTGATTTTTCCGCACCACGAAAACGAGATTGCCCAGAGCCGCTGTGCCCACGGCGCCCCGCTGGCCCGTTACTGGGTGCACAACGGCATGATCCGCATCGGCAAGTCCAAGATGGCCAAGTCCCGGGGGAACATCCTGACGATCCGCGATTTACGCGAAAAAGTTCCGGGCGAGGTGTTGCGACTGGCCCTTCTCAGCGCGCGTTACCGCGACCCGCTGGAGTGGAGCGACGAGCTGATCGCGGCCTCCCGGAAGCGGCTGGACCGCCTGTATCGCGTATTGCTCGATTGCGCTGCGGCGCCCCGGGAGGGAGAGCGTCCCGCCCGCAACGAAGGCGGGACGCCTCCCCCCCCGGGAGTCCGTTCTCGCGCGGCGGAGCCGCCACAGGAACTGGTCCGCGCGCTGGAGGACGATCTGAACACGCCCGCGGCACTGAGCGTGCTGGCCGCTCAGGCCCGCAAGCTGCGCTCAGGCGAACTCGAGCCCAGTGCGGGCGCGGCCTCGTTGCAGGCCGGCGGCTACCTCCTGGGCATTCTTCAGAGCGATCCCGGCGAGTGGTTTACTGCGGCGGCGCCGGATTTGAGCGCCGGGGAGATCGAGAAACGCATCGGCGAGCGGGCCAGCGCGCGCGCGGCCGGCGACTATGATGCGGCCGACCGCATACGCGAAGACCTCAAGGACCGCGGCGTGATCCTCGAAGACGGCCCCGGGGGTACGACCTGGCGCCGGACGGCGCTATGATTGGCTTATGAGCGATTTGTTTGCACCCCGGCGGACTGTGGCCCAGGTGGAGGAGAGCGCCGAGCTGGCGCCGAAATTCGACGCCGGCGGCCTTATACCGGCTGTGGTCACGGACCATGGCAGCGGCGAACTGCTGATGCACGCCTACATGAACAGGGAGGCGCTTGAACTCACCATCACCACGGGTGAGGCGCACTATTTCAGCCGCAGCCGCAACAAACTCTGGCGGAAGGGAGAGACCAGCGGGCTCAGGCAGCAGGTGCGCGAACTGCTGATCGACGACGACCAGGACTGCGTCTGGCTGCGGGTGGAGCTGACGGGCGGCGCAAGCTGTCATGTAGGCTACCGGTCCTGCTTTTATCGCCGGGTCCCGCTGAACTCCGGCGGCGGCGCGGTCGAGCTCGAATTCACCGAGAGCGACAAGGTGTTCGACCCGGAGCAGGTCTACGCCGGGCAGGAAAACCCCACCCGCTTGTGAGCGCCGAACTGCCGTCCCCGGGTACATTGCGGGACGCCCAGGAAGAGCTGCTTGAAGAACTGGGCTTCTTCGACAGTTGGATGGAGCGCTATCAGCACATTATCGAACTGGGCCGCAATGCGCCGGAGTTTCCCGACGAGTGGCGGATCGAGGACAACCGCCTGCGTGGCTGCCAGTCCCAGGTGTGGCTGAAATCCTGGCAGGAGGAGGGGCGCCTGTTCTTTATCGCGGTGAGCGATTCCGCGATCGTTTCCGGGCTGGCGGCCATGCTGACCCGAATCTACAGCGGGCGGCGCCCCGGCGAGATACTCGAAACCCCGCCCGACTTTATCGGTGGCGCCGGTCTTGACCGGCACCTGAGTCCGACGCGCAGCAACGGGCTGCATTCAATGGTCAACGAAATCCGGCAGCGGGCCGTAAAATGTCTTGGGTGAAAGTCATGGCCATCGGGCTGATCCGCGCGTACCAGCTTTGCGTGTCGCCCTTCCTGGGTCCCCGCTGCCGCTTCCTGCCCACCTGTTCCGAATATGCCAGGGAAGCGATTGACACTCATGGCCTGCTGCGCGGGTTCGGGATGTCCCTGCGCCGACTGCTGCGCTGCCATCCCCTGGGTCCCTCGGGCTGGGACCCCGTGCCGCCCGCCAAGGTGGACAGGCCCTAGGTAAAGCACGTGGACCAGTCCTTTCTTTCGCTCTTGCGCTGCCCCAGGACCGGCGGCGAAATTCGCCTTGCCGGCGCCGAGGAGCTGGCGGCGTACAACGAGGCCCTGGGGGAGGGGAAGCTGAGCAATGCCGCCGGCAAGAAGCTCGAGCAGGCGATGGAAGGCGCGCTGGTGTCCGAATGCGGCCGCTGGCTCTATCCGGTTCATGAAGGCATTCCGGTCCTCCTGGTCGAGGAAGCCGTACCGCTCGTCGATACGTGCGCCTGACTCCCAAGGAACTGCCGGGGGCCCTCGAGCGAGGCCTGGAGAGCCTGTACCTGCTGTCCGGCGCGGAGCCGCTGTTGCTGGACGAAGCGGTTGACCGGGTCCGGGCGGCGGCGCGCGACGGCGGCTTTTCGGAGCGCGCGCTTCACGTCGCCGACGCGCGTTACAAGTGGAACGACCTGTACGCCGACGCCTGCAGCCAATCGCTGTTCGCCAGCCGCCGGCTGCTTGAGGTCCGCCTGGGGAGCGGCAAGCCGGGCGCCACGGGCGCCAGGGTGCTCAAGGAACTGGCCGGCGCCATTCCCGAGGACACCCTGATCATGGTCGTTACCGGACCGCTGGATCGCAGCGCCCGCAGGAGTGCCTGGGTGGTCGCGCTGGAGAAGGCCGGCGCCTGGATCGACGCTCCCCAGCTGTCCGCCCGGGAGCAGCGCGGCTGGATCAAAGACCGTCTGGCCGGAGAGGGCTTCCAGCCCGACGAGGCGGCCGTCATGCTGCTGGCCGAACGAACCGAGGGCAATCTGCTGTCCGCCCGGCAGCAGATTGACAAGCTGGCGCTCGCCCACGACCCCGGACCGCTGTCGGTGGACGCGGTGATGGAGGCTATTGCCGACGCCAGTCGGTTTGACGTGTTTCAGCTCGGATCGGCCGCTTTGGGCCAGGACCTGCGCCGAACCGCCCGCATTCTTGCCGGGCTGAAGCGCGAACGCGCGCCGCTGACCCTGATCCTCTGGGTCCTGGTTCGCGACATCACTACTTTGGCGGACCTTTACTGGCGTACGGCGCGGGGAGACAGCCTGCCGTCGGCCATGGGGGCGTTGTCGGTATGGTCGAGCCGCAAGGCCGAGTTCCGCTCGGCGCTGAAGCGCCACGGCGCCCGTTCGATCGACTGGCTGCTCAAGCGTTCGGCCAGGGCCGACCAGGTCATCAAGGGCGCCCGTGCCGGCGAGCCCTGGGCGGAGCTTCAGTTGCTGGCCTTCGGCCTGGCGGAGCCGCATCGCATGGGCGCGGAATCATGAACGGGTGGCAGGGACTCGGTCTGCTCGGGGGCAGTTTCGATCCGGTGCACACGGGGCATATCGCCCTGGCGCGCCAGCTTGCCGACGCGGCAAGGCTGTCCGAGGTGCGATTCGTGCTTGCGTCCTCCCCGCCGCACCGGTCCGCTCTGGTGGCTTCCGCGCCGCTCAGGCTGCGGATGCTCAAGGCGGCCGTTGAGGGAATCCCCGGATTCTCGGTGGAAGAGTGCGAGCTGGGTCCATCGGCCACAGGCTATACGGCGGACACTCTCAAGGCCTTGAGGCGCGCGAATCCCGGGCGCACGCTCTGCTGGATGATGGGCTTCGATTCGTTCCTTACCCTGCCGACCTGGCGGCGCTGGAATTCGATATTTGGCCTGGCGCACCTGCTGGTGGGAGCGCGCGCCGGCCATCAGGGCCGGCTGCCCGCGTCTCTCGAGGCGGAAATCGAATCGCGCTCGGTTACCGACCGCCGGGAGCTGGAGTCCTCGCCCGCCGGCCGAATCATGATCTGCCGGAAGCCCGTGGCGGCGGTTTCCTCCAGCAGCGTGCGGCGCGCCGCCCGATCGGGGGACCTCGCACATGACCTGATTCCGGCTCCTGTAGCGCGGATCATCTCGGATTCCGGCGCCTATGCCGGGGGTGAGAATTGAGCAACCATCCCCTGGTAAGCCTGGCCGAAGGCATCCTGGACGAGTTGCAGGCATCCGAAGTGCGCCTTATGGACGTGCGCTCGCAAACGGGGATGACCGATTTCATGCTGGTCGCCACCGGCCGCAACCCGCGTCACATCAAGGCCCTGGCCGATCGCCTGGTTGAGCGAAGCAAGAAGGACGGGCACCGCGTGCTGGGCGTGGAGGGCCTGCAGTGGTGCGAGTGGGTGCTGATCGATCTGGGGGACCTTGTCGTTCACCTCATGCGGCGGGATACGCGGGACTTCTACAAGCTGGAGGACTTGTGGGAGTTTGACAGCGCGGCCGCGGGCGCCTAGCAGGCGAAGCCCGGGCCCGATCAAGCCATGCCCCCCCTATTGAAGAAGGCCCTGCGCTGGGCGATCGGCGCCGTCTGCGCGGCGTTGCTGCTGGTGGCCCTGCTGCTGGGCGTACTGCGCGTGCTCATGCCTCTCGTTCCGACGTTCCAGGAGGAGATTGCCGAGTGGACCAGCAACAGCCTGGGGTATCCGGTGGAGTTCGCCCGGATCGAACCGTCCTGGGGTCTTACCGGGCCGGAATTCCGCCTGCGTGGGGTGCGGGTCATGTCCGAGCGCGGCGGCGGCCCGCTGTTGCTGGCCGACGAGATCCTGGTGGGAATCAACCTGTGGACGCTTTTGCCGGGCGCGGGCCTCAACCTGGACCGCATGTCGATTGTCGGCGCCAAGCTGTCATTGCGGCGGCTGGGGCCGGAAACCTTCTCCCTGCAGGGGCGCGATCCCGCCTACTATCCGGGCGGTCCGGCGCGCATGCTGGCGTTTGCTCCGCCCGAGATGCAGCTGCGGGATGTCTGGGTCGATTTCGAAGAGCCGGGCCGCAATGTGAGCGAGAACCTGTGGCTTGAGCGTCTGTCCATGACCATTGCGGACGGTCGAATCGTGCTGGACGGACGCATGGTCCTGCCGGAGGAATACGGGGACTGGCTGGGGGTCGGGGCGGACATCGAGCTTGCGCAATGGACCCGCCCCTTTCTGCCTGCCGGGCGCTGGCGCCTTCACCTGGAGGGCAGGTCCGTCGACCTCGCGAAGATGGGAGACCTGGTCACCGAGGTGGCCGGGCTGCCCATGATCGGCTCCGGCGATTTCAACGTCTTCGTGGACCTCAACGGCCCCGAAATCGAGCAGCTTTTCGGAGAACTTGACTTCGAGGACTTGTGGGTTGCAGGAGGAACCGGCGACCATGTTTTTGATCGCCTCGCCGGTCAGTTCGAATGGCAGCGGGAGGGAAACGCCGCCGTGCTGACCGCCGCCCGGCTCGAGGCAGCGCGAAACGGACAGGACTGGCCGGACACGGAAGTCAGCGCAAGTTGGACGCTTTCGACCGCGGGAGAACTCGCCGCACTGCAGCTCGAAGCCGGCTTTGTGCGTCTCGAAGACGCGATCCCGCCGCTGCTCGGGATTGCCGGGCGCCTGGGAGTGTCGCCTGCGCTGGCGCCGCTTGCCGGCGACGTCAACGACCTGAGTTTGAGCTGGGACTCCGGCGACCCGGCCCTGCCGGAAATCCGGGCCGACTTTTCCGGATTGTCGGTGGATTGGCAGGACCGCGGCCTGACGCTGGCGGGAGTGGACGGCAGTCTGCGGCACGAATCCGGCGCCGGCAACGCCGATCTCTCGATTTCGGGGGACGGCGGTTTCGCTGCGTCCTGGCTGGACGGGTCCGTCAATCTGACCGGGGCGCAGGCGGAGTTGAGCTGGAGGACAGGCCCGGAGAGCTGGTCTATCGAAGGCAACAATCTCAGAATCGGCTCCGAGGGGATGGAGTTCGCCGGCCGGTTTTCCCTCGCCCTGCCTGAAGGCGGCAGCTCTCCCGTGCTTGAGCTGAGCGGGGGCGGCGACAGTATCGGGGACCTGCCGGCGGCGCTCAGGCTTCTGCCCTGGAAGAACACGCGCGGACTTCCCTTCGGCTGGCTCAGCCGGGCCCTGCACGCCGGCCGCGCCGGCGGCTGGAACATGCAGCTCAGCGGGCCGCTGGATTCATTTCCGTTCGGCGGCGCGGTCCTGCGGGTGGAGATGGTCCTGAGTGACGGGGTGCTGACGGTGCACGACGCGTGGCCGGACGTGGCGGACCTGTCGGGCACGCTGGTGCTGAACGGGTCCTCCCTGGTCATTCTCGACGCCGCGGGCGAGCTTGCCGGCGTGCGCTGGCGCGACGTGCGCACCGACGTCCGCGACCTTACCAGCCCGGTAGTGGAAGTGAACGGCGAAAGCGACGATCCCGTGCCGGCGCTGATTGCCGGCCTGGCGCGCATTCCCATGGCCGATCGGATTCACCCCATGCTGCTCGATGCCGAAACCTCCGGCGAGGCGGGCACGCGCGTGGAGTTCAGGCTGCCCGTCGAGGACAGGAGCGCCTGGGAAATCCATACCGAAACAGTACTGGGCGGCGCGGAATTGAAGCTGAATGCCCTGATACCCGCGGTGACCAACCTGCAGGGCAGCATCCGCTTCAGCCGGGCCGGAGTGCGCGCGCGGGAATTGCAGGGGCGTTTTCTGGACCAGCCGCTGGTCATCGAAGTGGACAGGGCCCCGGCCGGAACCGCCGGCTATGCGTACCGGGTGGACCTGGACGGAGCGGCGGCCGCCGAAGAGCTTGAGGGACTGTTCGCCTGCTGCGCCCTGGACCGGCTCAATGGCCAATTCGCATGGCAGGGCAGTGTGCTCCTGCCTACGCTGGAAGCAGACCCGGTGAGACCGGTCCGGTTGCGCCTGGAGACCGACCTGCTGGGACTGGCCAGCGACCTGCCGTACCCGATGAACAAGCTGGCCGATGACCCCGGGCCCACACGGCTGGAGCTTCTATGGGGATCCGGGGCCCCGCCGCGCCTGGCCGGCAGGCTGGGTTTGGGGCCGGGTGTCGCGCTGGAGTTTGCCGACGGCGGCGGCGGGTGGCGCATCGCGCGCGGGAGCCTGCACTTCGGCGATACATTGCCGCGTCTTCCGCAGGGCGCGGGACTGGTGGTGGACGGACGGCTTGATTCGTTGCGTCCAGCCGACTGGGCCCGCGTGCTGGCGGATCAGGCCAACTCGCTTGACCTGCCCTGGGAGGTGGACCTGGTCGCGGGCGAGGTCTACAGCATGGGCAGCACCCTGCGGGACCAGTCGATTCGCGCCAGGCCGCGCTCCGACGGATGGCTGGTCGAGTTTCAGGGCGAATTCGCCGACGGGCGTCTGTTCTGGCCGCGCGCGGGAGACGGGAACGGGCAGTTGCTGGCGGAACTGAACCGGCTCAGGCTGACGCTGCCGGATCCGGACCCGCAGCCGCCGGCGAATCCGCGGAGCCTGCCGGCCGGCAAGGTGCTGCTGGGCGATCTCACGATCGGGCAGATGCGCCTGGGAGAAGTTCGCGCCCGCTACGAGAAGACCACGGGCGGACTTGCGGTGAACTGGTTTCGCACCGAGTCGCCGGCCTTCTCCTCGGAGGGCAGCGCGGCCTGGCTGGTGGCCGACGATGAAGGCGCGGAGCAACTGGGCCGGCTCGACATGGTCCTGGAAAGTTCCGATGTCGGGGCGGCCCTGGACCAGTTGGGATACGCGCGCGGCATTTCCGGCGACCGGGGCGAGATGACACTGTCGGCGAACTGGGATGGACCGCCTGCGGGGGACTTTCTGGCGCGGTCCAACGGAACGGTCAACCTGGAAGTGGAGCGCGGCGAAGTAGCGGCCCTGGATCCCGGCAGCGGACGTATGCTGGGCGTGCTCAGCCTGGCGCGGTTGCCGCGCCGTCTGGCGCTGGATTTCCGCGAGGTGACGGAGGAGGGCCTGCCGTTTGACCGGCTGGCCGGCGATTTCAGTCTTCGCGAAGGGCAGGCCTACACCTGCAACATGGGCCTGCAGGGCGCCGTGGCCAGCCTCGCATTGTTCGGCCGCACCGGCTTGCAGGATCGCAGTTACGACCAGGTTGCCGTAGTATCCCCCAATCTGCCGGATTTGCTTTCGCTGGGCGGGGTGATTGTCGGCGGGACCGGTCTGGGCGCAACCATGCTGTTACTGTCACAGGCCTTCCGCGAACCCCTGCAGGCGATCTCGGCGAACTATTACCGTGTCGGCGGCAGTTGGGATGAGCCGCTGGTTGAGCGTGTGCTGCGAGAAGAAATTGATCTGGGCGCGTTTGAGGACTGCGCTCGCTACCTGGAGGAGCATTTGACCGATATGCCTGTAGTGGACTGGGAAGCCTTGCTGAGTACGGCGGAGGACGCAGCCGCGCCGCAGCAGGGCGAAGACGCGCCATGAGCAAGGTGGCGGTCATACAGATGTGTTCGGGCGATGAGCCCGGCGAGAACCTGGGGCGTGCGGCGGCGTTGCTTCGCCGGGCCGCCGACCAGGGCGCGGCGCTGGCCGTCCTGCCGGAGAATTTCGCCCTGATGTCCAAGGACGCCGAACGCATGCGCGCCGAGCATGCCGAGCGCCCGGGGGACGGGCCCTGGCAGGAGTTTGCGGCCGAGCAGGCCCAGCGGCTGGGGATGTGGATCGTGGCCGGGACTATTCCCATGCTCGCCGAAGATCCGCGCCGCCCGGCTTCGGCCTGCTGCCTGTTCGACGGCTCCGGAACCCTGGCGGCGCGATACGACAAGATGCACCTTTTCGACGTGTCCCTGCCCGGGCGCAAGGAATCCTTTCGCGAGTCGGCCACGACCACGGCGGGAAGCGAGCCGGTCGTGGCCGAAACGCCCTTCGGCCGGCTGGGACTGGCGGTGTGTTACGACCTCCGCTTTCCCGAGCTTTTTCGGGCCATGGGCGAGAAGGGCGTGGAAATGGTTGCCCTGCCGGCCGCCTTTACCCGTCCGACCGGTGAAGCGCACTGGCACGTCCTGTTGCGCGCCCGCGCCGTCGAGAACCTTTGCTACATGCTGGCATCGGCACAACATGGAAACCATCCCGGCGGGCGCGAGAGCTACGGGCATTCGATGCTGATCGAACCCTGGGGGCAGGTTGTTGCGGAATGCAAGCAGGGCGACGGCGTGCTGTGCCATGATGTGGCGCTGGACAATCTTGACCGGCTGCGCAGCGGTTTTCCGGCGCTCGATCATCGCCGGCTGACGTCCGGCCTGAAATGAGCAAGTCTCCCGATCCTTCCACCTTCGAGCTCCAGCAGCAGGCGCTGGTCCGCGCGCGCGGCAGTCTGCTCGATACGGCGGACCTGGGCGACCGCCAGCTCGACCGGGCCATGGGCGCACTGCTGAAGCCCGGCGTGGACTGGGGTGATCTGTACTTTTCGGAATATTCCAGCGAGTCCTGGGTGCTGGAGGACGGCATCGTCAAGACCGCGAGCCACGATCGCGGGCGCGGTATGAGCGCCCGCGCCGTGAGCGGAGAAAAATCCGGCTTCGCCTATTCCGACGACCTGGACCCCGCCACCTTGCTGCGCGCGGCCGGGACGGCGGGCGCCATCGCCCGCGGCGGCGGCCGGAGACAGATCGAGCTGCGCCGCGCAGGCGCGAGCCGCCGGCTCTACGCCGCCGGCGATCCGGGCGAGGGGTATTCGGACGAGTCCAAGGTGGATCTGCTGCACGCACTGGACCGCGAGGCCCGCGGGGCCGATACCCGGGTGCGGCAGGTCATCGCCAGCCTGTCCATCGCCCGCAACCTGATGCTGGTCTGCTCGTCCGACGGCCGGCTGGCGGCGGACGATCGCCCGCTCGTCAGGCTGGGGGTGACCGTATTGCTGGAGCGGAACGGCGAGGTGCGCCACGGGGTGTCGGGCTGGGGCGGGCGTCTGCCGCTCGCCGATCTGGTTGCCGGCGACACGGCCGTCGAGCACGCGCGCGAGGCCGTGCGGCAGGCGGTCGTGAACCTGGACGCCCGGCCCGCGCCCGCCGGCGAGGAAATCGTGGTGCTGGGTCCGGGCTGGCCCGGCGTGCTGCTGCATGAAGCGGTCGGCCACGGCCTGGAAGGGGATTTCAACCGCAAGGGGGTCTCCGCCTTCGCCGGGCGCATCGGCGAAGCAGTCGCCACGGAGCAATGCACGGTGGTCGACGACGGCAGCATGCCCGGCCGCCGAGGGTCGCTGGAGATCGACGATGAGGGCACGCCCACCGGCCGTACTGTCCTGATCGAAAACGGGGTGCTGGCGGGCTATATGCAGGACCGCCTGAATGCCGGGCTGATGGGCGTGAAACCCACCGGCAACGGGCGCCGCGAGTCATACGCGCACCTGCCGATGCCGCGCATGACCAACACCTTCATGATGCCGGGCCCGCACGATCCCGAGGAGATCATCCGTTCGGTGAAGAAAGGCGTGTACGCGAAGAATTTCGGCGGCGGGCAGGTGGACATCACGTCCGGCAAGTTCGTCTTCTCGGCCAGCGAGGCCTACCGGATCGAGGACGGGAAGCTGGGAGCGCCGCTGCGTGACGCAACCCTGATCGGCGACGGTCCCACGGTACTGACGCGCGTGTCCATGGTCGGCAGCGACCTGGCGCTGGATTCGGGCGTGGGCGTGTGCGGCAAGGACGGTCAGAGCGTGCCCGTGGGCGTCGGCTTGCCCACCATCCGGGTCGACGGCATCACCGTCGGCGGCACCGCATGACTGGGAGCGAGGGCGTCGCGCCCTCACGCCGGGAAGGAGGGTGTCCCGCCCCCCAATAGGGGCAGAACCTCCCGCTCCCGGCCTGACCAAAATCCATTTAATCTCGCACAATCGAGGAAACGCAAATGACACAAGTGGCCATACTCATGGGTTCGCGTTCGGACTGGAAAATCATGGAGCATGCGGCCAATACGCTGGATTCGCTGGACATAAGCTGGGAAGCGCGGGCGCTGTCGGCGCACCGTGCGCCCAGGGAACTTGCCGAGTACTGCGAGCAGGCCGAGGAGCGCGGGATCAAGGTGGTGATAGCAGGCGCCGGGCTCGCCGCGGCCCTTCCCGGCACCGTGGCGGCGCTCACCTCCCTGCCGGTGCTGGGCGTGCCGATGGCGACCGCGGCCTTCGGGGGCGCCGACGCCATGCTCTCGATGGCGCAAATGCCGGCCGGCGTGCCGGTGGGAACGCTGGGAGTGGGCCGTCACGGCGCCGTGAATGCCGCCCTGATGGCGACCGCCATTCTGGCCCTGGGCGATGCTGACATCCGCGCCGCGCTCAAGACCTTCAGGGCCGCTCAAACGGCGGAGGCGGTCCGGGGCAGCGATGTCACCCAATGAACTCAGCGAGCGCGTTGCCGACGCCCTGAGCTGCGCCCGCAAGCGGGGCGCCAGCCAGGCGGAAGCCTCGGCCTCCAACAACACGGGACTGACCTTGCGCGTGCGGCTGCGCGAGGTGGAAACACTGGAGAGCCACCAAGAACATTCGCTGGGCGTAACGGTGTATCGCGGCAAGCGGCGCGGCTCGGCCAGCACATCCGACCTGTCCGCCGGGGCCGTTCGGGAAACCGTCGACAAGGCCTTGAGCCTGGCCCGGTTCGCCGCCGAGGACGAATATGCGGGCCTGGCCGACGCGGAGCGACTGGCCACGGAATTCCCGGACCTCGATCTTTACCATCCCTGGGACCTGGATGCGGAGCAGGCCATGGAACTGGCGCTGGAATGCGAAGCCGCGGCGCTGGACGCGGACCCGAGGATCAGCAACTCGGAAGGGGCCGGCGTGGATACAGGCGAGTCGAGTTTCGCCTACGGCAACTCGCACGGCTTTCTGCGCAGCGGACGGTCGAGCAATCACTCGGTGTCATGCGTCGTACTGAGCGAGCAGGACGGGCAGATGGAGCGCGACTACGATTTCAGCGTTGCGCGGGCGCCGGAGGAACTGACGCCGGTGAAGAAGGTGGGAGAGAGCGCCGCCGAACGGACCATCAAGCGCCTGGGTGCGCGCAAGATCAGGAGCACGCGGGCGCCGGTGCTGTTCTCGCCGAGGGTCGCGCGCAGCCTGATCGGACACTTTTGCGCGGCGGTCAGCGGGCGGGCGCTGTACAACCGGGCCAGCTTCCTGCTCGACAGCCTCGACAAGCCGGTCTTCGCGGACTGCGTCAACCTGGCCGAGCGTCCGCATATTCCCCGCGGGCTGGCCAGCCGCGCCTACGATGGCGAGGGCGTGGCCACCGCCGATCGCGAGCTGGTGTGCGGGGGTGTCGTGAAAGGCTACTTCCTGGGCAGCTACTCGGCGCGCAAACTCGGCATGGCAACCACCGGAAACGCCGGTGGCGCCCATAACCTCCTGCTGGAAAGCACCGGCCAGTCGTACGAGGAACTGCTCGCGGAAATGGACGAGGGCCTGGTGGTGACCGAAATGATGGGGCAGGGCGCCAACACCGTAACCGGCGACTATTCCCGCGGCGCGGCCGGATACTGGGTGCGCGGCGGCGCCATCGCGCACGCCGCCCACGAAATCACCGTGGCCGGCAACTTAAAGGACATGTTCCGCAACATCGTCGCCATCGGCTCCGACATGGACCGGCGCGGCGGAATCTACACCGGTTCGATTCTGATCCAGGACCTAAGCATCGCCGGCGCCTAGATAGCCAAGCCGGAACTCCCCTTGGCGAATATGCCCAAGGTTGGCGATTGCCCGGTAATCTATAAACTGGTCACACAAGAAAGTAAACTGAGAAAGGCAACTTTGCGCAATGCGCGAGAGGACATTGAGATGAAGCCTTTGGTGATCACGGATGATGAGTTGGTTCAATATATCGAGTCACACGAAACTGATCGAACTGAGTTCAAGGAAAGATTGCAAGGAGACGCGCCCACGACCATTCGCGAGGCCATATGCGCGTTCGCCAACGATCTTCCCGGAAGACGGGAGCCAGGAATTGTCGTTGTGGGTTTGCAGAATGATGGCACACCAGCCGGCACGGTGATAGATGAAAGATTGATTTTGTCGTTGGCCGACATGCGTAGCGACGGCAACATTGTGCCTCCTCCAACACTCTTGGTTGAAAAGCGCGCATACAAGGCTAATGACGTCGCCGTTGTAACCGTCTGGCCATCCGACTCGCCGCCAGTTCGCTACAAGGGAGCGATACATATTCGCATTGGACCGAGGAGAGGCATTGCATCTCCTCAAGAGGAACGCATTCTCAATGAGCGCCGGAGGCATGGTGACCGGCCATTTGACGTTACTCCAGTCGAAGACACGGGATTTACCGATCTGAATCGGCGGCAGTTCGAGGACGAATACCTTCCGCGCGCGGTAGATCGCCAACTCTTGCAAAAGAACGACAGGACTCTCGAGGAGCGGTTTTCCGCAGCCAAGATGACGGCTTCCGTTGATGACGGCCGAGCTACTATTCTTGGTCTGCTTGTGATCGGAGTAAGGCCGCGTGACTTTATTCCCGGAGCCTATGTGCAATTCTTGCGTATTGCTGGAGAGAGTTTGTCGGATGAAATCATCGACGAACTTGAGATTGATGGCGTGGTCACGGATGTACTTGTGCGCCTTGAGGACAAGCTTCGAGCGCACAATCGAAGGCACATCGATTTGGTCAGCGATGACAGGGAGCGACGTGCCGAGAGCTATCCTGTCGCGGCACTACAACAACTTGTGCGAAATGCCGTAATGCATCGCGCTTACGAGAACACCAATGCCCCGGTTCGCGTCACCTGGTTCGATGGCAGGATTGAGATCCAGAGTCCGGGCGGACCGTTCGGATCCGTCACCATAGAGAATTTTGGGCAACCTGGTGTAACGGACTACCGGAACCCAAATCTGGCCGAGGCAATGAAAGTGCTGGGGTACGTACAGCGCTTTGGTGTGGGGATAACTACCGCTCAAGACCTGCTCAGAAGGGCTGGCCATCCGGACATTGAATTCACAACTACGCAATCTGACGTCCTCGCCGTAGTGCGGGACAACAGCAGACAAGTGGGACCATAGCAATGTCGGTTCCCGTGCTCACTTTCCTGAATAACAAGGGTGGTGTAGGCAAAACTTCTCTTGTCTACCACCTCGCCTGGATGCTTTCCGAAATCGGCGAGCGAGTCCTTGTGTGTGACCTCGACCCTCAAGCCAATCTAACCGCGTCGTTTCTCAGCGAAGATGAGTTGGAGTCCTTGTGGGATGATTCCGCCTCAAACCGAACTGTTTTTCAATGCGTTGCGCCTTTAACTCAAGTGGGAGATGTCAAGGAGCCATGCGTATATCCTGCTTCCGAAACCTTGGGGCTCATTCCAGGAGACTTGGCTCTGTCCAGTTTCGAGGACAGCCTTTCCGGCGAGTGGCCTAATGCTTTGGGCGGCACGAATCTTTTCCGAGCGTTTCGTATCCTGACTGCATTCTGGAGCATCATGCAGATGGGCGCAAAGGAAATTGAGGCGTCAATCATTCTGGTGGATGTTGGCCCTAATCTTGGCGCCCTAAATCGATCGGCGCTGATTGCAACTGATCAAGTAATTGCTCCTCTTGGCGCTGATTTATTCTCTCTTCAAGGACTGCGCAATTTGGGCCCCACACTTGCAGGCTGGCGTGAGGAGTGGTCGAAACGGCTCAACAACGGGCAATCTCTGGACCTTCCATTGCCCAGGGGCGAAATGAAACCGATCGGATATATCGTGCAGCAGCACGGCGGGCGTCTCGGACGTCCAGTGCAGGCTTACGACAAATGGGTAAATCGGATGCCTGCAGCCTACGCCAGGTATCTCTTGAACCAAGGAGAAGGCCCGTTTGCCGATAAACCGGCAAATGACAAGCACTGCCTTGCCACCGTCAAGCATTATCGAAGCTTGGTTCCGATGGCGCAGGAAGTCCGCAAACCAATCTTTGAGTTAACCAGCGCGGATGGGGCCATTGGGGCGCACGCTGCCGCCGTCCTGGACGCATATTCTGATTTCAAGGCGCTGGCTGGCTCCATACGGCGGAGGATCAGTTCAGGTGCATGATTGCTTCCACTCTTTGAGACCCGTATGGCTTCTGACGGGCGATGCTCGCTGCTCAAGCCGCGTGGAGGCGTAACGTTTCCGCATTGGCACGTAATACCATGAAAATCAGCCCCGGATGGGGCTGATTTTCATGGTAGATGGGGACGGTAAAGGGCGTCTCCGCGAAAGCGCGACGCACCTGCCCCGGCTGGCTATGCGGTGAGCATGGCGTTCAGGCGGTTCTGCCATTCGTCTTCATCCACGATCTCGAAGCGCATGACCTTATCGCGCATTGCTGGTACGAATTCCGCCCAATCTTTCTTTGCCGCATGCTTGGAGCAGACGTCGAATACTGATCGTTTGTAGTCGGTGTCCGACGATTGCTTCAAGTGGATGCCCTTGGTCTCGACCACGAAGACCTGATGGTATTCATCCTCGACGTCGGTTTCGTCTGCCTTCAGCGTCAAGATGAAGTCAGCGTAGATTCGTCCGCGCTTCCATCCCTGCACGTAGTAGTCCTTGCGGGTGCGATTGCGGTACCAAAAGAATAGCCGCTCCTGCTGATCCAAGTAGGTTGCGACCTTGTTTTCCAATCCGTTCAATTCGTCCTCAGCCGTCCGTTCAAACAGGTTGAGCAGGAATTGGCCGCCGTCCTCCCGGTTTGCTTGCCTTCCTGGCGTGGTGTCGATTCTTGCGGGAAGCTGATTGAAGTTCATGTCTTTGGTCACCACAAGGAATCTCATCGTTTCCGATTCCAGCAAATCGGAAAACACTTCGCGGGACAGACGGTCGCGTTCGCTCTCCAGATGCCGGCGCAGCGATTCCAGAATGAAGGTGTAGTTGTCCAAGACCTGTTTTGGAGAGTGCTTCTCCAGCAATGCCTCGAAAGTACTCTGGGCCACCTCGCGGCTACGCCAGGGATTGGGCATGACGTCCAGCAGATGGCTGGCCGCGAAGAGGTAGTCAATCGCCGGTTCCTCTCCAGCGGGTATCGCCGTCTGACCATTGGCTCGACGCTCCATGAGCGGATCGCTGTCCAGTCCGGCACGCAACTCCATGTCTCCCCGACCGCTTTCGCGGAGATTCAGATCGGCAAGCGGGCTGACGTCAACCTTGTCCCACGGCACCCGCGACAGGATGTCCGCCTCGTAATGCACAAGTCTCCATTCGCTGCCGTCCCGGATCATGAATGCTGGCAGAATCAGGTCCTGGGCGGCTTTCCTGAATTGCTTGCGCTGTTTCAACACAACCGATTCTCGCGGCTGCATGGGGTCCTCCGTATCAGCCGTGATTCGCCCCTCCAGGCCCTGTAACCCCTCCAGCCCGAAGCCTTTGCGCACTTCTTCGAGCAATTCGGCGCCCCGGCGCTGAAAGCAGAAGACATAGCTCTCGTCCAGCCAGGAAACACCCGTCTTGTGGGCGTTGGGCTGGCGCAGAATGCGGCCAACGAGTTGGGTCAGCGCCGTTCGCGAGCCGGGGTTGGTCAGAATGGCTAGCACGTACGCGAATGAACAATCCCAGCCTTCCTGCAGCGCCTGCTTGGTGATGATGAAGCGGATCGGGCAATCGCGCGCCATGAGCCCGCCCAGCTCGTCCGCTTCCTTCAGCTCGTCGCGCTGGCTGGTCTTGACCGCAATCTGCTCCGAGCGGATGTCAGGATGCCGGAGGAGGTATTCTCGTGCGTCTTCGGCATGGATCAGACCCGGCTTTCGTTGTTGACGGCCCGTGCGCTCTACCTGAATCACGCAGATGGGTCGGATATAGACGCCCCTATTGGCTTCGTGCAGCCGCGCCTGCTCCTCGAGCAATTTGCGATGCTCAATCGCCGCCAGCAAAGTGTCCTGCCAACTGGTGCTTGCGAGATTTTTGATATTAAGGTCGAGCTTGATCATTTCCTCAGCGTTGAGCTCGACTCCCTTGATATCGACCAACACGTTTGCGCCGTTGGGTGGAGTGGCCGACAGCTCTACGATCAAGCACGGGTTGAACCCCTCCAGCGTTCTCTTGGCGTTGCGGCTGTACGCCTTGTGCCCTTCGTCAAGAACGATTAGCGGTTGTAGCAGGCGCAGCGTATTGCCGAGCGAGGTCTTGGCATGGCGGCCCCACATGCCGCCCTGTTGCTCGAAAGCATCAAGATTCGGAATCCGCTCAAGGAGTTGCTTGTGACCGGATATGTCGTCCTCGCCGGGAAAAAACCGGTCGAATCCGCCACTGTCGCGGAACATTCGCAGTTGCTCCTTGGTTGCGCGGTTCGCCGATGGCAGCATAAGCATAAGGACGTAGAGGCATTCGCGAATGTCCCGAGGTCCGAATCGGCTGGTTTTCTCCAGAACCAGCGTGCGGCCTGCCGAGGCGAGGTCCAACTGCTGACGGTACGGATGATCCCGGTCCTTTAGGGCCTTGAGCGTCTGGTTGTAGATCTGCGTGGTGGGCACGATCCACAGCACGAGGCCGGTTTGCCGTCGCAGGAAGTGGGTGTTGACCAGATCGATGATCTTTGTAGCCAGCAGGGTCTTGCCGCCACCCGTGGGGATCTTCAGGCAGAACGCCGGAAGCGGTTCGTCAAGTCCGTTTCTGCGCGGCACGTACGGACGCGTTGAGCTTTTCTTCCAGGCCTGCTCGGCCCAATCGATCTCCGTCTCAGGGAATTGCTTGTGTATCTCTTTCGCTTTCTCGCGCTGCTCGGCCAGCTGTTCCACGAACCCGCGAACCTGTTCGAGGGCGCGCTTTTGGAATTCCTTGAGAATCATGGCCCCGCGGCAGGGCCGCTGACCGCGCTCAGGTTGTCCACCGCCTCGTAAATCTGGAAGGGCAGCTGCTGAAACGTAATCCTGTACTGGTGCAAGAACTCCCGGTCCAGGTATTTCGTAGGCGCGAAAACCAAACGGTTGCGGCTGCGCCGTGCGGGCGGAAGCGATCGGGCCATGTCCAGAGTCAGCGCCATGTTCTTGAGCGTTTCCACGTCCGGTTCGTAAATCAGAAACACGTCGTAGTGCTGGCTGCTGCCGACGAACCAGTCGTCGCGGCGGACGAGCTCCGGCAGGAACTCTTCTCCAGTGGCAGTGAAGAAGACATAGCTAGCCAGCTTCTCGTAGCTGGGCAGATTGGAGCCGTCCAACAACGTTTCCTGGCGCATCGGCCTGCCCAGCTCGAAATAGCTGAAAGACCCACCCAAGCCAGACTTGAGATTCTCGTCCTTCACGGAAGAGACGCCCTTGATTACTCGGTGTATCCGTTTGGCTGTGATTGTGTTGGCGTAGCCCTCGCATTCAACCAGAATGAACCGGCGATTGCCTTCGTCCTCTTTGTTCAAAGCGAGCACCGCGTGGGCAGTTGTCCCAGACCCTGCGAACGAATCCAGCACAAGGGAGTCCGTGTCGGTAGCAACTTGTAAGATCCGTTTAAGCAGGCGGACAGGCTTCGGTGTGTCAAAAGGCGCGGTGCCATCGTGTAGCGCCTTCAACTCCAAGGTTGCCTCCTTGTTATGCCCGGCGAACCTATGGTCCCACCATGTGTTTGGGGTAAGACCTGACTGTGCTTCCGAAAGAAAGCGCTTCAGCATTGGGCGACCGCGCCCTGATGCGCCAAATGTTATGCGCGCATCATCAAGCCATTCCTTGTACTTCCGCTTGTTCATGCGCCAGTATCTCTTCGGCGGAGGATCGAATTTTTCCCCTGTAGGCCCCGTGATTGTGAAAGAGCCGGCAGAGTATGGTTTGCTAGCAGACAGATCTTGCGCGCGCCAAGGGCCACGCGGATCGTTGTCTGGATTCTTATAGTCGGCTTCTTGTTGGTCAGTCCTAGGGATTCTATGAACACTAAAGAATTCCTTAAGCCTTGCATAAACCACTATGTGGTCGTGCATGTCCGAGATGTGACCAGAAGTTACATTTGAGACGTACCTCTTTTGCCAAACTATGTTCGCCACGAAGTTCTCCTCGCCGAAAACTTCATCCATTAACAAACGCAGGTGGTGAACTTCGTTATCGTCAATCGAGACGAAAATCGCGCCGTCGTCACGCAGCAACTCCCGTAGCAGCTTCAGGCGCGGCAGCATCATGCAGCACCACTTGTCGTGGCGGGTGAGGTCGTCCCGGTCCACGACCCTTCCCAGCCAATCCTGCATCATGGGCGAGTTGACGTTATCGTTGTACGCCCAGCCTTCATTGCCGGTGTTATAAGGCGGGTCGATATAGATGCACTTGATCTTCCCGTGATAAGTTGGCAGCAGCGCCTTGAGGCTGGCCAGATTGTCTCCCTCAACAATCAAATTGTCATGCAGACTCGCCTTCTCGCTCAGCCCCTTGTCACGAACCGGCAACAATTCATGGAACGGCACTGCCAAATGGTGGTTCTCCACAAACACCTTGCCCTTGAATTGCAGAGTTGGCAAAAATATCCTCCGGCCGCCTGATGAAACTTGATCTTTGCGCGTTATCCGGAATTTGCGCAGCGTAGTTCTTGATTTCGAAAGTGTGCCGCCGATGGGGGGGCCAAGTCCCGGAAAACTCCCTGCTCAATGGGCCTAACGTAACGCCAAGACTGAGGAACTACGAAATGCGGCAGTTGGTTTCTTAGTTTAGCTAAACTAATTGGTTCGCTATATTCGTGAACTTCTTTAATCTCCAAAGCGTATGCTATAGACCGACCCTTGAAATATTCGTCAAAATCTCGTTTCTCAAGCTTGGCTAGTTCGGACACCATGTCCCAAATCTCGTCGGGTGAATCACGCCATACTTGGCCTGCACGAAACACTCCGCGTAGCTGCATAACGGGGCTGGTGACATAAACGTACACGTCCCGATTCTGGGTATGCATGATGAATCGGCGTCTGAGTTCCGCCTTCTTGAGCTTCTCAAACACCAAGTCCGCATAGCGCGGCCTCAGAGAGATGAGCAGAGGTCTCATGTCTGCATTCATTGCCGGCTCCCGTATCCATGTTGAAATACTGTCTGAAATGTACTCAATGGAACTCTCGAAGGAGATTGCAGTCCCAAGCCAACTTGATCTTTCCTAAAGATGTCCCTCAACGCATCCAGTGGTACCGAATGCGGGAAAGGGAAGCTATGCGAAAACTTGAGTGCCATGATTTCTTGAGACGCATCACCCTTACACAAGTCACACAGATCACTCCATTCCAGTATTCCAAATTTCCTGAATTTTCGAAAAAGGACTTTTGGAGTGTCTATTTCGACATCGTCGAGATGCGAAACGGCAATAACGCCTGGTTGGCGGCCACTGACATACCACAAAATCCGGGCAGGTGGCTTGAGCATCCTCTGGCGAGTTTTGCTTCGATAATAAACATTGTCCCATCGTAGCAGGGTAGAAATTCTGCCGCCAAAGAGATCGGAAGCGGATCCAACTCTATCAAAGAGGCTGATGGCATAGGCTGGGCGAATGGGTACCAGGAAATAATTCTGGTTCTCTGCCAAGCTCAAGGGCGAGCAGTGTCGCTCAAGGTCAAGATCAAGTATCTTCTGAAAGTGCGTTCCGCATCGCGGAAGTAAGCTTGATATCTTGGATAGCAGTTCTTTTCGAGTTAGACACCTGGAAAAACAAAACCTTACGAGACTGTCATCGGATTTAACAAATCCCATTTTTGTTAAATCCGGAACCAAGCTGGAATTGAGGTACGACGCCTCGAATTTGATCATCCTCGCATTCTTTTGTACCGCCTTGTGGATTGTGTCTGCAATTAAGAAACGTCCGAATAATGCTTGATGGGCGGAGCGTGCGACTCTACCCAAAGGTGAGGCAACGACTCCATTGGAAGATTCGGCGAGAATCCGAAAAGCTAATATTTCGTCGTGCGATCTGAGAAGTTCACACTCGTAATTGTCCGGGCGTGCTAGAAAAGACTCCAACCGCGCCTTGAACTGAAGTTGCCTTTCTCCGTGCTTGAGGAATAACGGGAACGGGAAAGACGCTAGGTCGCCTGAACTGAAACGCCGCCATTCTAAGTTTGGACCTGAAACACGGGTCGGCCTGTAAGACTGCTCTTCAGACAGTTCATGCAATTGAATGATCAAGTCCACCGGGGAAAGTACGCGAATCTTCGTTTGCTCCGAAATCTTTTTGGCATTTCTTAAGAGAGTCCGATCCTTGGTAACAAAAATGCTTACATCTGATGCTGCGGCTCTTGCCAAATGTCGAATGTCGGAAATCTGGCTGTCGGTGTTGCTTGGTAGAAATTCGCTCAGGATGTTCTGGAAATCTTCATACGACTGCAGGTTGTACTCTAGTTTTGGGAACTCGTAGGCTCTTTTTCGAGACGCTGTACGCAGGCTTTGATCATTTTGCCGGTCGATTTCTACAAACAGTTCGCCAGTAATCCAAATGCTGATGGCATCTATCAGAAAGTCTGAGAGAAGTGCCTTAGATGGTTCCGTTTTGTTACTTTCCGGTTCGACGAACTCAAAGAACACTTGTGCGTCGATGACGATGTCGAGCGCATCATCTGACGTGCTTGCTCGGAATAGATCCAATTGGTTGTCCGGGGCCAAGGCACGGCACCAAAGCGTGAGAGGTTCACCGGTGGCAGATCGACCCTTCTTTTCGTCAAGGGGCTCGAAGCCCAACCTCGGCCATATTTCGTGGGCCGCAAAATCGCGTCGACAATGAAGCCGTATGATTCTCTGCCTATCAGCAGTTTCCTCTAGGGAATCTCTGAACAAGTTCGATTCTGCGACAATACATCCTATTCTGTCTTGTTGAGGGTTGAGGGATGCATCAAGCGAGTTTTTCGGAGTTGGAGCACGACCTGAAGAAGCGCCGGACT
>LXNI01000906.1_pt1 | contig 30269 bp, 25 predicted proteins | sample 809091 | NCBI WGS metagenome assembly LXNI01 (sample SAMN04870527, study PRJNA318959) | sponge metagenome | biome: 01000161; feature: marine sponge reef; material: water | host: Sarcotragus foetidus | place: Greece: Milos, Mediterranean Sea | collected 2013-05-29 | depth 5-7 m | reverse complement strand
CCAGTGGAGCCGAGGGGAGTCGAACCCCTGACCTCAGCGTTGCGAACGCTGCGCTCTCCCAACTGAGCTACGGCCCCTTGCCAAAGGGATGGGCGCGACAGGACTCGAACCTGTGACCTCCACGATGTCAACGTGGCACTCTAACCAGCTGAGCTACGCGCCCGGAACACTCCGCGGCCGGTGCGCCGCATTCCGTCCAGTACGCCCGGGAGGACTCGAACCCCCAACCCCCTGATCCGTAGTCAGGTACTCTATCCAATTGAGCTACGGGCGCTCCGCGGGCCGAAACCCGTTTGGCAGCCGATCGCGGAAGCCACGCCGCGTGCGGCCGGCGACGTCCAATGGGCTGTCCCGACAGTGCCCACGACAGGACTCGAACCTGTACGTCCTTTCGAACACTGGTCCCTCAAACCAGCCTGTCTACCAATTCCAGCACGTGGGCTTTCCAGCAGCCGATGGCTGCGAACAGTGCTCGGGGAGGGACTCGAACCCTCACGGGGTTAACCCCCACAGGATCCTGAATCCTGCGCGTCTACCAATTCCGCCACCCGAGCGGTTTTCCGGTTCGTCGACCGGCCACAGTGGAGCCGAGGGGAGTCGAACCCCTGACCTCCTGAATGCCATTCAGGCGCTCTCCCAACTGAGCTACGGCCCCGAACCTGCGAACGTTACCCGGCAGTTCCGCGCACCCGGTCCGCTGCGCCTTGAACGGCGCCGCGTCTGGCGGATCCGCCGGGAGACTCGCTCCACGACCCGTTTTTTCAAACAACCCACAGCGGGGCTGACGGGACTCGAACCCGCGGCCTCCGGTGTGACAGACCGGCACTCTAACCGAACTGAGCTACAGCCCCTGTGTTGCTACCCGGCCGGAAACCTGCTTCCGACCGATACCCTCACGGGGAATCGAACCCCGATCTCCACCTTGAAAGAGTGGTGTCCTGACCGTTAGACGATGAGGGCGCGGATCTCCGTGTCACAGGCCCGGAGGGACTCGAACCCCCAACCGCCGGTTTTGGAGACCGGTGCTCTACCAAATTGAGCTACGGACCTATTGTCTTATGGCCAGGGGCGGAATTGAACCGCCGACACCGCGATTTTCAGTCGCGTGCTCTACCAACTGAGCTACCTGGCCCGGTTTTTCCAACATCGAACCGACAAAAACCGACCGGCCGGTTCCGGTTTCGAGCCCTTTGGGGCCCGGTGCCGGGCGACCTGGTCGATGCCGACGGCCCTACGCCGGGCCGCTACGCCAGAAACGCCGCGCAAGGCGGCGTTCCGTGTTCCGATGCAGTCATAGCGGGGGCGGGATTCGAACCCGCGACCTTCGGGTTATGAGCCCGATGAGCTACCAGACTGCTCCACCCCGCAGCAAGACCTTAATCGTATCCGTTTCCCGGGCAAGGGTCAATAGCAGCTCGGGGCGCGAGCCCATGGACCCTTGCCAGCCTTGGCCGCGACCGGTAGACCTTCACCCATGAACCCGTCAACGAACCGGGACGCCGCCGCAAACGCGGACGCCGCATCGACCAAGCCACCCGTCGCCGCCAATGGCAACGGCGGGCCCATCGCATTCATGGCAAGGAACCCCATCGCCGCGAATCTGTTGATGGGGTTCCTGCTCTTCGCCGGCTTCCTCGCCGCCATGGAACTACCGCAGGAGTTCCTCCCCGAGGCCTCGCTGGACCGCATCCAGGTGGTCGTGCCGTACCCTGGTGCGGCGCCTCAGGAGATCGAGGAGTCGATCGTCCGCAAGATCGAGGAACAGATCGAGTCCGTGGAAGGCCTGAAGCGGACCGAATCATCCGCTGCGGAGAGCCTGGGATCGGTGATCGTGGAGTTCAGACAGGGCACCGACCTGAGCCGGGCGCTCGCCGATGTCAAGGCCCAGGTCGACCGCATAGCGACCTTTCCGGCCGGAGCGGAGAGGCCCGAGGTCCGCGAGATCACCAGCCGCCAGGTCGTTTTCCGCCTCGTCGTTTATGGCGACGTGCCGGAACGAACACTCAAGGAGTGGGCCTACCGGATCGAGGACGGAATCCTTGCCCTGCCCGAGGTCTCGTATGCCGAAACGAGTGGCATCCGCAACTACGAAATCTCGATCGAGGTTCCGCTCAGCCAACTGCGGGCGCTCAACCTGACCCTCGACGACGTCGCGGTCGCCGTGCGGCAGGGCTCCCTGGAGCTGTCCGCCGGAAAGATCTCGACCGGTGATGAGGAAATACGGGTGCGGACCCTCGGCCAGAACTACGAACAGAGCGACTTCGAGGACATCATCGTCCTCACCCGGTCCAATGGCACGTCCGTACGGCTGGGCGACATCGCAACGGTGCGCGATGCATTCGCCGACACGGATCTGATCACCCGGTACGACGGGCGGCCGGCGGCTCGTCTGGATGTCTACCGAAGCGCGGGGGAAAACGTAGTCGACATCGCCGAGGCGATTCGGAACCATATCGACACGGAGGTCGTGCCCGGGCTGCCCGAAGGGGTGGCCGTCGATATCTGGCGTGACGACGCCGTCGATCTCAAGGGTCGCCTGGGCCTCCTCCTCGAGAACGCGGCCATCGGTCTCGCGCTCGTGTTTCTGGCCCTCGCCCTCTTCCTGCAGATCCGGCTGGCCATGTGGGTAGCCGTCGGGCTGGCAGTCTCCTTCGCCGGGACGTTCCTGGTGATGGCGGTCATGGGTGTCTCCATCAGCATGTTCTCCCTGATGGCCCTCATCCTGGCGCTTGGCATCGTCGTGGACGACGCGATCGTCGTCGGAGAGAACATCTATTCCGAACGCGAGCGCGGAGCCCACGGAGCGGCCGCGGCCATTCGGGGAACGAAACAGGTCACGACTCCCGTGATCTTCGCCGTGCTCACCACCGTGACCGCCTTCTCGGTGCTTCTGGGAGCGCCAGGTCCCATCGGCAAGATCGGCCTCAGCATTCCGATCGTCGTGATCGCCGTGCTCATCCTCTCGCTGGTCGAGTCTCTGCTCGTCCTGCCCCACCACCTGGCGCACCTGCCCCCGTCCGGCAAGCCTGCCAACCGGGCGTCCCGTCTGGTGCGACAGGCTCAGGGACGCGTGGACGACCTCCTGGAACGAGTCGTCACGGGCCCGCTCGATCGCGGACTGCGTTTCGCGACCGCGCATCCGGGCATCGTGCTGGCCGCCACCGCCGGTCTTCTGGTGGTCTCGATGGCCATCGTGGCGGCCGGATACGTCAGGTATGAGTTCCTTCCGCAAATCGAGGGCGACGTTGTCTCCGCGAACGTGGAGATGCCGGTGGGGACGCCGAGCGAGCGTACCACGGAAGTCACCGGGCAACTCGAGGCCGCCGGTCATCGTGCCCTGGAACGGCTCTCCGAGGGTGGCGAAAAGTCTCCGGCCTCCGTTGCAGTCACGGTCGGCCAGACAGCTCAGCTCTTCGATCCGCTCGGGGGAGATGCCGTGGATGTTGCCCGTGGCCACCTGGGGGCGGTCGAGTTCAAGCTCATCGAATCGGGGTTGCGAGACTTTTCCTCGACCGAGTTCCAGAACGCCTGGCGCGAGGAGATGGGTGCGCTGCCGGGCGTCAGATCGATGACTTTCTCGGCGGGCGCACTCGCGCTGGGGCTTCCTGTTCACCTCGACCTGTCCCATCCCGACCCCAAGCAACTGGCCACCATCGCGGACCAGGTGGTCGCCGATCTGGAGACCAGGGCCGGCGTCTTTGACGTGAGGACCAACCACGACGAGGGGTTCAAGGAGCTTCAGCTGGAACTTGAGCCCGCTGCCCGCACCCTGCACCTGACGCTCGACCACTTTGCCCGTCAGGTCCGATCCGCCGTTTTCGGCAGCGAGGCCCTCCGCGTGCAGCGGGGTCGCGAAGACATGAGGGTGTACGTGCGACTGCCGGAGGAAGAGCGCAATTCCACGTCCGACATCGAGCGCTATCCGGTTCGCACGCCGGGTGGAACCGAAGTCCCCCTGGGGCAGGTCGCCAACGTCCGCTTCGACAGGTCCCCCACCACCATCTACCGACTTGACGGAAGAAGGGTGATCACGGTCACCGCCAGCGTCGACACGAGGGTCGTCACCGGCCAAGGGGTCAACAGGTCTCTGGAGGGCACCCTTCTGGCGCGGCTGTCGGACGAGAACCCCGGATTCGCCTATAGCCACGGAGGAGAGCAGCGCCAGCAGCAGGAACTCAACTCCTACCTGCCCAGGGCCGTTTTCTTCGCGTTTCTGGTCATGTACGTCCTGATGGCGATCCCCTTCGGCTCCTACTCGCAGCCCCTGATCGTCATGGCCGCAATCCCGCTGGGACTCGTCGGCGCCCTGTTCGGGCATGTCCTGCTGGGGCTCAGCCTGGGGTTCTCGTCGATTCAGGGACTGATCGGAGTTAGCGGCGTGGTCGTGAACGACTCATTGATGATGATCAAGTTCATCAACCAGTCCGCCGAGGCCGGCATGGATCCCCGCGATGCGGTCATCGTCGGGGCCAAGGCCCGTTTTCGCGCGATCCTGCTGACTTCCGTGACCACCTTCCTCGGCGTCGCCCCGTTGATCTTCGAGCGGAGCGTTCAGACCCAGCATCTGGTGCCGCTCGCCACATCGCTCGGATTCGGTGTCCTGGTCGCGACCTTCCTGCTCATGCTGGTCGTGCCCGCGCTGGCCATGGCCCAGTTCAACCTGAAATCACGGTGGGGGCAGGGCCGAGCCCGGTTCTACCACTCCGACGACTCCTCGTCGTAGAGGGGCTGCTGGATTCCCGGGTGCGCCCCGGCTTCCTGCGTGGTTATACTACTAGTGGTGCCGGGTTCGGGAATCTGGAAACGGCTGGTCGAGACGGGAGGAGACGCTGATGGCTGATAGACTTCGGCCGGAAGAGATTGAGGCTTGGGTGACGGCCCACCCCAGGTGGCGGTTTCGCGACGGCAAGATCCACAAGGAATACACCTTCCAGTCATTCCGGAGCGCCGTCGTATTCGTCAATCGTGTGGCCACGATCGCGGACGAGCTGAACCATCACCCCGACATCGACGTTCGCTACGACAGGGTCATTCTCAGGATGTGGTCGCACGACGCGGGCGGCGTCACCGAACGGGACATCAATCTGGCACAGCGAATCGACTTCGCGACCTCAGCCCGCTGAGCGGATCGCACCGACCAGGACCTGCAGTCCACTCTCCAGTTGCTTGCGCGTGAGCGTGGCCGGCGGGGTCAACTCCACGACTTCCCCGCCCTCTCCCGCCGGCAGGACGATCAATCCGCTTTCCAGCGCCCGGGCAGCGGCCTCGGCCCCGGGTGCCGATCCTTTATGCCGACGCAACTCCACCCCCAGCATCAGCCCCCTTCCCCGCACCTCCGCCACGCGGTCGCACCCGTCCAGCTCGGCCTCAAGATACCCGAGCGCGAAGTCTCCCAGCCGCCTGGCCCGCCCGGCCAGATCGTCGGCTTCGAGGACGGCCAGGAACCCCAGCCCTCCCGCGCAGCTCAGGGGATGACCCAGGAAGGTGCCCGTGTGAATGGCTTCGCCTGTTGAAGGTGGCCAGGCATCCATCACCTCCCGGGGACCGCAGCACGCCGAGAGCGGCATTCCACCGCCGAGCGCCTTACCCAGACAAATGAGATCCGGCACGAAGCCATCATGTTCGCAGGCGAAGAGGGATCCCGTACGTCCCATGCCTGTGAAGATTTCGTCGGCAACCAGCAGTGCGCCGCCCGCCCGGGTCCGATTGCCGAGCTCCGCCAGGAACCCACTGGGCGGGATCCGCACACCCGCGCGTCCCTGTATGGGTTCCACGATCACCGCGCCCACCGGTACCGGCGCGTTGCCCGCTAGCAGGTCCGATACCTGATCGAGAACCCGTTCGGCCTCGGCCGGCGACGACGGGAATGGGACGAACCGCACATGATCAGCCAGCCGCGCGGTGAAGGGCCGGCGGAAGTGTTCGCGGTCGGTGGCCGCGAGCGCACCCAGGGTCAGACCGTGATAACTCCCCTCGAAGGCGATGATCCCGGGTCTTCCCGTGGCAAGGTGGGCCGTCTTGATCGCGGCCTCGACGGCATCCGAGCCGCTCAGTCCGAGAATCGTCCTGGACGAGCGCCATGGCAGCAACCGGGCGAGCGCTTCCAGAAACACCAGCTTGATCGCGGGGGGATGGATGTCCCCCATGCCGTGCACCAGGCGGCCCGCCTGTTCCCGGATCCGGTCCACGATCAGGCCATGCCGGTGTCCCGCCAGGGCCACGCCGAAGGCACCGGAAAAGTCCAGGTACGTCATTTCCGAAGCATCCATGACCGCACCCCCGGAGGCGCGCGTCCAGAAGGGTGGGAGACTCTCCAGGAAGGTGACGTTTCGCGACTCGACTTGCGAAAGGCGCTCGGCCCACCGCTGCCCCGAGCCCGCGTCGGACAGCTTCTCAGGTCCCAAGGGTGATCCAGAGCATGAAGCCGAAGTAGGTGGCCAGGAGCAGCAGTCCCTCCGAACGCCTGACTCTCCGGGCGGAGGCAGCGACCGGCCAGACAAGGAGCGAAATGACCAGAACCGCCGGGAGCTGGCGGGCCAGAATCGATGGATCGACCGGGAGCTCGCCAATCAGCGCCGACACGCCCAGCACCACCGTCAGATTGAAAATGTTCGACCCCACGATATTGCCCACGGCGATGTCAGTCTGTTGACGCGCCGCGGCCACGATCGAGGTGACCAGTTCCGGAAGCGAGGTCCCCACGGCAACGACGGTGAGTCCGATCAACTCCTCGCTCACTCCCATGATCAGCGCCAGGTTGGAAGCACCCTCGACGATCGCCTTGCCTCCGAACGCAAGGCCGATGGCCCCAGCCGCGACCAGTCCCAGGTCTCCCAGGATTCCGCGTTTCCCATCAGGGTCTTCCACGTCCCCGCCGAGAGCATCCGTTTCTTCCTGAAACTCGGACAGATCCTCCTCGGCGGTACGGAAGGTGAAGGCCACGTACACAATCACCAGGACCAGAAGGATCACTCCGTCGCCCAAATCCACCTGGTAGTCCAGCACCAGCGGATAGACGAAGATGGTGATGAGCACCATGATGGGCACGTCGCGGCTGATGACCCGGTCCGCCACCGCCAACGGCCTGATAACCGCCGTGGCTCCGAGGATCAGGCCGATGTTCGCGAGGTTCGACCCCATCACGTTGCCCATCAGCACGCCCACCTTGTCGTCAAGCGCGGCGGCGATGCCCACTACCAGTTCGGGCGCCGATGTCCCCAGCGAAACCAGGGTAAGTCCCACGACCATGGGGCTGATGCCCATGTTGGAAGCGATCCGGGCGGCTCCCCGCACCAGCCATTCGGCACCGAAGTAGAGGGCTCCGCACCCACCGACCAGCAACAGAGCATACACGACCGGGTCACTCAACGGCGCCTCCGGCCGACCCACTTCGAAACGTCGGCAAGCGTACCCGCGTTGACGATTTGACTGCTCTGCAACCAACCCCTCCGTGCCTGGTCGACGCCGTAGTCGATATTGTCCAACCGAGTTGCCGAGTGGGCGTCGGAACTCACAACGACTCTAACGCCCAGCTCTCCACACAAACATAGCCCCCGGTGGTCCAGATCCAGCCGGCGCGGGCTGCCGTTGACCTCCACGGCGACATCGAGGCGCCGCGCCGCGTGGAGGATTTCCCGGACATCGACCGGGTACGGACCCCGCCGCCCGAGCTTCCTCCCCGTGGGGTGACAGAGTACGTCCACGAACGGGTTCTCCATGGCCTTGATAATGCGGTCGGTCATGCGGGACGCGGTCATGTCGAAGACGGAGTGGACCGAGATGAGGACCACGTCCAGCTCGGAGAGGATCTCGTCGTCGAGATCGAGGGCGCCGTCGGGCAGGATGTCCACCTCGCAGCCACGCAGAATGCGAAGGTCGGGAAAGTCTGGCTGGATGCGCGCGATCTCGGCGGCCTGTGCGCGGAGCCCGGCCGCGTCCACACCGGCAACCACCCCGGTCGACGGGGAGTGGTCGGTGATGGCGACGTAGCGGTAGCCCCTCGCGGAAGCCGCCTGCACCATGCGCCGCACCGTGGCCGCCCCGTCGCTCCAGGTCGTGTGCATGTGGAGGTCGCCCTTGATGTCGCCGCGCTCGACCAGGCGGGGAAGGCTGCGATCGGCCCGTGCCAGGGTGCTGGCATCCTTGCGCAGCTCCGGCGGAATCCACGGCAGACCGAGTGCGTCGTAGATCGCGGTCTCCGAGTCACCTGTCCCCTCCGCACCGCCGAGCCCGGCCGGAGTCAGCTCGAAACCCTTGCCGCGCGCCCGGTCCTCCAGCGCTTCGAGGTACGCCGGGGGGCCGGTGAGGTGGTGGGCGACGGCGCCGATCACCCCGTGCGGCACGGCCCATATTCTGCTACGTACGCCATCGAGGGAAACTTCAATCGGATTGCTGCCCTGCCGACCGGCGAGGGTAGTCCCCGGGCAATTGGCGGCTGCCGTCCACAAATCCTCGGCTTCCGCCGCGCAGACGATGTCCACCGTGGCCACGATCTCCAGGCGGCGGCGCAGTTCCCCAGCCACCTCCACCACCAGCCCCCCACCCCGCAACGCTGCCACCATCTTCCCGGCGGCGCGGTCCGCCCCCGACAGCAGCGACTTCCCCGACAGGGCCGCCATCTCGGCCAGCCCTCGCCGCACCCGGCCCACCACCGCCGGCCCGAACCCATGCACCCCGCGAAGCTCGCCGTTGGCCAACGCATCCCCCAGCTTCTCCACCGAGTCGATGCGGGCGTCCCGGAGCGCAAGCGCCCGCGTCACGCCAACCCCGTCCAGCCGGAGCAGTTCCGGCAGCCCCGCGGGGACTCTCGCCCTGTAGCGCTCCAGGCGCGACGACGTGCCGTCCCGCACGAGGTCGCCGAGGAAGCCCGCCAACCCCTTCCCCACCCCCGGCAGCCGCGACAGGTCCGTCCCCCCCTCGATGAGCGCCGCGAGCGAATGGTCGAAGCGGCGTATGACCGTGGCCGCGCGGCGATAGTGCGACACCCGGCGGCGGTCGGCGCCGTCCAGGGCCATCAGGTCGGCCAGTTCCGCGACGAATCCGCCGAGTTGCGCGTTGGTCACCGCGCGTCCGCATTCGGCGGCGGACCGACCCCGGCGTCCCGTCCCTCCCCTTCCAGGCGTTCCCGCAACTGCTCCTCGTCCAGCACCTCCACCCCCAACCGCCGCGCCTTGTCCAGCTTGGATCCGGGGTTCTCGCCGGCCACGAGGAAGTCCGTGCGGCCACTCACCGACCCCGTCACGCGCGCACCCAACCCCTCCAGCACCTTCTTGAGTTCCCCCCGCGAAAACGACTCGAGCGTCCCCGTCAGCACCACCGTCTTCCCCGCCCAACCCCCCTCTTCCATCACCTCCGGCGCTTCCGGCACAGCAAACCGGAACCTTCTGCCCCCATCGAGCAGCCGGTCCAGCGCCTCACTCACGTCCGGCGTTCCCAGGAACCCCCTGATCGCCGCCGACATCTTCTCGCCCACCCCGTGGATCTCCTCCAGCGCCTCGGCCGAAGCGGCGCGAACCGCCTCGATCCCCCGAAAGTGCAGCGCCAGATCGCGCGCCACCGCAACCCCAACCTCGGGAATCCCCAGGCCCACCAGAAAGCGCGATAGCTCCACCCGCCGTCGCTCCTCGATCGCGCCAACCAGGTTGCGGGCCGACACCTCGGCGAAGCCCTCGAGCGGCACCAGGTCCTCCTCCTTCAGGCCAAACAGGTCCGCCAGCTCCGTCACAAGGCCCTCGTCGACCAGCAACGACGCCGTCTCCTCCCCCAGCCCTTCGATGTCCAGCGCGCTGCGCGCCCCGAAGTGCGCAATCCGCCCCTTCAGCTGCGCGCGGCAGGCGAAGTGGTTCGGGCACACCGTAAACGGTCCCTTCTCCACGGGCTCCGTCCCGCACGACGGACAGGCCGCAGGCATGGCAAAGGACTCGCTCCGCTCGCGCCCCTCCTCGTCGATCCGCTCGACGATCTGGGGGATCACGTCGCCGGCGCGCTGCACCCGCACCAGGTCGCCCTCGCGCACGTCCTTGCGTTCCAGTTCTTCGCGATTGTGCAGCGAAGCACGAGAGACGGTCACCCCGCCCACCTCCACCGGACGCAGCAGCGCCACCGGCGTGAGCACCCCCGTACGCCCCACCGACACGAAGATCCTGTCGATGCGCGTGACCTCCTTGCGGGGCTCGAACTTGAAGGCGATCGCCCACCTGGGGTGGTGCGAGGTGCTTCCCAGCAGGGCACGCGGCGCCAGCGCGTCCAGCTTGACCACCACCCCGTCGATCTCGTAGTCGAGGGAGTCGCGGTCGGCGTCGAAGGCGCGGTGATAGGCAACGATCTCGTCCACCGAATCGGCCACCGTCACCCGCTCGGGCGTCTGCAGCCCCCAGGCCCTCAGCGCCGCGACCCCCTCCGAATCGGTCTCGAAGGTCACGCCCTCGACGGCCATGATATCGTATGCCAGGACCGTGAGCGGCCGGCTGGCGGTAATTCGCGAATCCAGCTGCCGCAGCGCGCCCGAGGTCGCATTGCGCGGGTTCTGGTACGGCGGGTCTCCCGCTTCGATGCGCCGCTGGTTCAGCGTCTCGAAGTCGCTCAGGTACATCATTGCCTCGCCCCTGATGGACAGGAACGCGGGGACGGGACGCTCGTCTTCGCGGAGCCGCAGAGGAACCGTGGGGATCGTGCGTACGTTTTCGGTCACCCCCTCGCCCTCCCATCCGTTGCCCCGCGTCACCGCTCGCTCCAGCACACCGTCCACATACACCAGTTCCAGAGACGCACCGTCGAGCTTCGGTTCCAGGATGTAGCGGATGTCTTCGTCCCCGAGCGCCTTGCGCAACCGCTCGTCGAAGCGCTGAACCTCGGCCGGCTCGCGCGCCGAATCCAGCGACAGCATCGGCGCCGCGTGCTCCACGCCCGGAAGACTCTCGAGCGGGTCCGCACCCACCCGCTGCGTGGGCGAGTCGGAGGTGACCAGCGACGGATGGGCCGCTTCGAGTGCCTGCAGGCGCCGGAACAGCGCGTCGTACGCCGAGTCGGAGATCTCGGGACGGGACTCGACGTGGTAGAGCCGGTTGTGGCGCTCAATCTCCGGCCGGAGTGCCGCGGCCTCGGCGGCGGCCTCATCGAGGCTCGACTCCCGCGGGTCAACCTCGCCGGTTGCGAGCGAATCGGCCTGTTGCGGGTCGTCTCGGGTCATGGAAAAGGCTAATCCGGCCCGCCACTTCTGTCCACGCGCCCGCCTCGGGGCTTACATTGGGGTCCCTGTCCCCAACATCAACCGACCAGGAGGTCCGAATGGAGTTCTCGCGCGGCCCGATCCGCATCTTCGCATTCCTCGTTGCCATGGCCGTGGCCATTCCCGCGGCCCTCTCCGCGCAGATGGAGACCACCACCCCCCGCGGCGCCGACGAGGGCGACGGCCCCCACGAACGCCTCATCCTGCGTGGCGCCACCATCATCGACGGCACGGGGGCGCCCCCCATGGGCCCGGTGGACATCGTGATCGAGGGCGATCGGATCGTCCAGATCCAGACCGTGGGCTATCCCGGCGTCCCCATCAACGAGAACCGCCGCCCCGGCGACGCCACGAAGGAAATGGACATGACCGGCATGTACATCATGCCAGGTTTCGTGGACATGCACGCCCACACCGGGGGTGCCGGCAAGGCGCCCCAGCCCGAGTACGCGTACAAGCTGTGGATGGGACACGGGATCACCACGTCGCGTGGCGTGGGGCACGGACCGATGATGTGGGCGCTGGAGGAGAAGGCGGCCGCCGCCCGCAACGAGATCGTCGCCCCGCGCATGTTCACCTACGCCCGCCCCGGCGAGGCCTGGGACCAAGGCTCGGTCGACTCGCCCGAAAAAGCGCGCGAATGGGTCCGCTGGGCCGCGGCCGTCGATGTCGAGGGCGCGAAGATCGACGGCCTCAAGCTCGGCGCCATGGACCCCGACATCATGGCTGCCGTGATCGACGAGGCCCACAAGCACGGCCTCGGCACCGTCGCCCACCTCGGCCAGATGGGCGTGGTGCGCATGACCGCGCTGGACGCGGCCGAAGTCGGCCTCGACATGATGACCCACTACTACGGCCTCATGGAGTCCATGCTGACCGACTACAGCGTCCAGGACTGGCCGCTCGACTACAACTACCAGGACGAGCAGCACCGCTTCGGCAACGTGGGACGCCTCTGGTACCAGGCCGCCGAGCCCGGCTCGGAGCAGTGGAACGATCTGATCGACCGGTTCCTCGAACTCGGCTTCGGCCTCGACCCCACGATGACCATTTACGAGGCCAGCCGCGACGTGATGCGTTCCCGCGAGGCCGACTTCCACGACGAATACACGCTCCCCAGCATGTGGGACTTCTACCAGCCGTCGCGACGCGCGCACGGTTCCTACTGGTTCTACTGGACCACCGAGGACGAGTACCACTGGAAGCGCTTCTTCCAGAAGTGGATGCACTTCCTCAACGACTACAAGAACGCCGGCGGCCGCGTCACGACCGGTTCCGATTCCGGCTTCATCTACAAGCTCTACGGGTTCGACTACATCCGGGAGCTGGAGCTGCTGCGCGAGGCCGGGTTCCACCCTGTCGAGGTGATCCGTTCGGCGACCCTGTTCGGCGCCGAGGAGCTCCACGACCCGAAGGGCACGAAGATCGACTTCGGGATCCTGCGCGCGGGACTCAAGGCCGACATGGTGGTGGTGGACGAGAACCCACTTCAGAACCTGAAGGTGCTCTATGGCAACGGGGCCGTAAAGCTTAACGACGAGACCGGCGAGGTGGAGCGCGTGGGGGGCATCAAGTACACGATCAAGGACGGGATCGTCTACGACGCGCAGAAGCTACTCGCCGATGTGCGCGAGATGGTCCGTAAGGCCAAGGAGGCCGCGGCCGTATCAGAAGAAGGCAACTGAGGGGATCCACAACTGCACGGGAGACCGAAATGATCGACAACCATGCCGGACATGCGACACGGCGTCAGCCACGTCTGGTGTTCGCGGCCGTGGTCGCAACCGCGACCTTCGCATCCGGCCTCCACGGACAGGAAGGGGAGGCCAACGCGCAGGTAGAAGACCCGTTTCACGTAATGGCGGGCCCGAGAGTCGAGTACTTCGGCCATGTGTCCCCCGGCGCGAGCATCCAGGTGCTCTGGGATACTCCAGGTCAGAGGGGATCGTGGCTGGGGGCACAGTTCCACGCCCAGCTGGTACGGTTTGATGTCGACCCTCAGGTTCCCGACGCCCACATACTCCGGCGCGACTATCATTTCACCGCTCGCGTGAAGGCGGGATTCGGGAGGGGCGACGGGCCCAGCTTCTACGGTTTTGCCGAGGCCGGAGTCGGCATGATCACGGCCGACGAGATCAGACACGGAGACAACTACCTTGTGTCCGGGGTCGGCGCCGGTGTGGGCGTCACGCTCCTTCCGATTACCTTTGCGGTCGAGTCGACCCTGGGGAGGGCGGAAAGACCCAGCTCGGACCTCATGGACTCGTTCGTGATGACTCTTCTGTACCACTTTCGCTGACCATGTCCTACATTGGGAGACGGTCAAGAGGCCGGTAGTCTGGCAGGGGAGAAGCAGGTCGTGGGCAATTCTTGTCGGAGGGCCCATGACGGATGCGCCTTGCGCGCAGGGAGGGCTGGATGATGGACAGGACAGGAAACGGCATGAAGCCGTGGCTGATGGTTGCGGTACTCGCGGGCGCAGTCACCGCGCCCCGCGTGCAGGCCCAGGAGTTGGCCCGGGGCGGGGAGGCGCAGGAGAGTTCGCAGCTTGGCGTGCTGGTGGGAATGCGAGGTGAGTTCACCGGGCTGGCTTCGCCCGGAGCCAGTCTCGACCTGGTCCTCAATGCGCCGCAAACGCCCGTGTGGGTGTCGATGCAATTCCTCGCCCAGAAGACGCGCTGGAACGTTGATTTCTACGACGAAGTCAGACGCAACACCAGCTACTCGGGCCGCATGCGAATCGGCTATGGCGGGCGCCAGGGACCCAGCGTCTACGCCCTCCTCGAAAGAGGATGGGGAACAATCGAGGCGCCCGACATCTGGGAGGGTGACAGCTATTCGGTCGTCGCGGCCGGACTGGGCGTGGGGTGGACGATCGGCCGCTTGACGGCTTCGGTCGAGGGCGGGCGCGGCAGGAGAACCAAGTTCGGGCACAAACCGAAGCGGCATCACAGCCTGGGCGTTGGCCTCCAGTACCACCTCTTTCGGACGGATCTGAGGTAGTTCGCGGCGAAATTCGCTGGCGGACCATGACCACACGACACACCCACCAGTCCGGGAGGATCATCCTCTCCGACAACCTCCCCGTCCTGAAGGCCATGGACGCCGGGAGCGTCGATCTCATCTACATCGACCCGCCCTTCAACACGGGCAGGACGCAGAGTCGCACCCGGATCCGTGTCGAGCGCGACGAGGACGGAGACCGCACCGGCTTCCAGGGCGTGCGCTACCGGACGGAAGTGCTCGGTCGGAGCGGCTACGCCGACGCCCACGACGACTACCTCGCGTTCCTCGAACCCCGTCTCCGGGAATCGCACCGGGTCCTCGCGCCAACCGGTTCCTTCTTCCTCCACATCGACTACCGCGAAGCCCACTACTGCAAGGTCCTTCTGGACGACATCTTCGGCCGCGCCTCCTTCATGAACGAGATCATCTGGGCGTACGACTACGGTGGCCGCTCGAAGCGAAAGTGGCCCGCCAAGCACGACACCATCTTCTGGTACGCCAGGGACCCCCGCGCCTACACCTTCAACTTCGACGAGATGGACCGGATTCCGTACATGGCCCCGGGGCTGGTCGGCAAGGAGAAAGCCGCCCGTGGCAAGACCCCGACCGACGTGTGGTGGCACACCATCGTGAGCCCCACCGGCCAGGAGAAGACGGGCTACCCCACACAGAAGCCTTTGGGGGTGCTGGAACGTATCGTCAAGGTACACTCCAGTCCCGGAGACACCGTGCTGGACTTCTTCGCGGGAAGCGGTACGACCGGAGAGGCGTCGGTGCGCAACGGACGGAGCTACATTCTGGTGGATTCGAATCCGGAAGCGGCACGCGTGATTGCCCGCCGCCTGGCGCCATTCGCCCCGTCGCTCGAGGGATTCGCCGCTGCAGACGAACTTGACGGGCAACAGGAGGCGAGCCGATGACCGACACCGGGAAACATGTTTTTCGCGACCCCACCTCATTGACGGACTGGACCCGGAGCCTCCTCTGGGCATCGATCGTCGTCGTGCTCTTTTCGGCGGGAACAAGCACCGCCGAATTGCTGGGCTACCGTCTGGAATCCCCATCGCCCCTCTTGCTGCTCTTCGCGATCCCGTGGGCAGTTGTGATGGCCGGGGCCGGACTGGCCTCAATGATTTTCGTACTTGTCTGGATCCACCGCGCCAACCACAACGCCCGCGCTCTGGGCGCGACCGGCCTGACCATGACGCCCGGTTGGGCCGTCGGCTGGTACTTCGTGCCTATCGCCTGGTTCTGGAAGCCTTACGGGGCCATGAAGGAGATATGGCAGGCCAGCGCCAACCCGAAGCACTGGTGGCGGCAGGATGGGTCACCGCTTCTGGGCTGGTGGTGGGGTCTGTGGCTCGCGCGCTGGTGGGTCCCCGTGCTACTTGCGGGTGGCCCGGTCCGGCTTCGTTTCGCTCGTGCGGAACCCGTTGCCATCCGCGCGGAAACCATGGAAGCCGTGGGCGACATCGCCACCGATATCCTCTTTGTCCCACTCACCCTCGCCCTGCTGATGATCATCGACAGGATTCACAGCCTCCAGATGGGACACTTCAAGCGTCAGACCGAAGGCTGAGCGGTGTACGCTGTTCCCCTCAATCCTCCTCGCTGAGTTCCACCGCCGTCCCGTAGCACATCATCTCGGCAGCCCCTTTGCTCACCTCCGCCGACTGGAAGCGAATCGCCACGATTCCGTGCGCCCCCAAAGCCCTCGCCTCCTCGACCATCCGGTCCACCGCCTGCTCCCGCACCTCCGCCAGCAGCTTGGTGTATTCGTACACCTCGCCGCCCGCCAGATTGCGCAGGCTGGCCATGATGTCCTTTCCCACGTGGCGAACGCGGACGGAACTTCCCCTGACCAGGCCGAGCGTGCGAACAACGCGGTAGCCAGCCACGGTTTCGGCGGAGGCGAGGATCATCGGTGGACGTTCCTGTAGGGGTCCGAGCCGTACTCGCGATACCGGTCCCAGATGACCTGGGCCAGAAGGACCAGCATCCCGATCACCACGGCGCCGGTCGTCAGCTTGACTACGATCGCCGACGGCGACTTCACGAAGGACCAGGCTGCGTAGGCCGCCCAGCCCAGGAACCCGGTGGTGGTGAGCACCCAACCCACCGGAGAGGTGATCCGGGAGCGAATGCGATCCCAGACCGAGTCTCCGTCCTGCGGCGCGAACGATAGATCCCGGAAGTCTTCCTTGATGGACCGGAAGATCGCGAACTCGCGGCGCAGTTCGCTGGACGCCTCCAGGCGGCCCTCGATGGCCACCCTCTCCTCGGGCGTAACCTCGCCGTCGAGGAACCGCATGAGGTCCTCGTGGCTGACCGCTTGCTGTGTTCTACCGTCCATGGCCAATCTGCCTCGGAACGACCGTAAATCGTTTTCCCCGTGGGCGTTTCACGGATAGGTGACCCCGGCGGCGTGCAACTCCGCCGCCAGTGCCCGCCGCGCGTGGAAGAGCCGGCTCGCGACGGTCCCTTCCGGAATATCCAATATCCTCGCGATCTCGCCGTAGCGAAACCCCTCGATTTCCTTCAGTACGAGTATCTCCCGATGATCTTCACTCAGGCGTTCCAATCCCTTCCACAGGAGCGCCTTCGCCTCCTTGCGCTCCGCGCGCCGTTGCGGGCCGTCCTCGGGGTTGCCGGGCCTCATCTCGAGGCCCTGGTCGAGGGCCTCCAGGTTGAACCTGACCTTGCGGCTACGTAGCGCGTCCCGGCACTGGTTCCTGAGGATCTGGAAGAACCAGGGGGCGAAGCGCCGCTTGAGGTCGAACCGGGAAAGGTTCTGCCACGTCTTCACAAAGGCGTCCTGCAGCGCGTCCCGGGCGTCGTCCGGGTTGCCCATCATCCCAAGGGCGATTCGCAGGCCCGGACGTTCGTACGCCCGCACGATCGGCTCGAAAAACCGGGAATTGCCCGCCTGACACTTTCGCAGGAGTTCGCGTTCCAGGTCAGGGAGCAATCTGCCTCCAAGTCGAGTCAAACTTCACGTCACCACCTCCACTCTTACGGTTTCCGACCGCCTATCATTCTAACCAGAAATGGGCGGAGGGGGATTGGCGGGCGGTGGCCTCGAAACAGACTGGTTCACCGGAGCCGGGGCAATCGTGGATGAAATCCTCGCGGCAGCCACCTTCTGGCGGCCTTCGGTGTGAAGGTGCATTTTTCGGGGCTCGCGCACCATTTCATTCTCCATCGGACAGCTTCGCATGGCATCGACAGTCTCCCGGCGCTGGCGCGCCCTCTTCACAACCACCACCCTCGTCCCGCTAACCGCAATCTTCACCCAGGGGGCGCCCGCCCAGGAAGTCGAATACCCCGCCGGCTTCGACGAAGAGGCCACCTACTACTCCGAGGCGCTCGGACCGCTGACCCGCGCGATCACCACCGCTTCGCCCGAGGCGCAGAAGTTCTTCAACCAGGGCATCCAGATGATGTACGCCTTCACCCCGCTGCGGGCCGCGCGCTCCTTCCGGCAGGCCCAGAGGGAGGACCCCGACTGCGCGATGTGCTTCTGGGGCGAGGCGTGGGCCTGGGGACCCTACCTGAACGGACCGATGGGCCGCGACGACGCGCCGCGCGCGACTGAGAACATCCAGAAGGCGATGGAGCTCGCCGGGCAGCACGCGAACGAGGTGGAGAAGGCGCTGATCGAGGCCATGGAGATCCGCTACGAGCAGGAGCACGACAACGACACCCGCAAGATGCTGGACTCGGCGTACGCACGAGCGATGGCCGAGGTGTATGAGCAGTTCCCGCATGACCTGGACGTGGGGACCCTCTACGGCGAGTCACTCATGCTGCTCGAACCCCGGCGCGGCCGCTGGGACATCGAGAAGCCGGCCGTACAGAAGATCCACCAAATCCTCGAGGCCGTCCTGGCCATGGACATCACGCACCCGGGCGCCTGCCACCTCTACGTCCACGCCACCGAGCCCACCATCAAGCCGGAGAAGGCCGAGGCGTGCGCCAACCACCTCGGCGCGTCGATCCCCGGAGCGAGTCACATCCAGCACATGCCGTCGCACACCTACAACCGGATCGGGCGCTGGGGCGACGCGGTGCGGGGCAACCTCGCCGCATGGCACACCGACCTGCGCGCCGAGGAGGACCTCGCGTGGGCCATCTACCCGTCCCACAACCTCCACATGCTCCTCTTCGCGGCCTCCATGGACGGGCAGGGGGCGATCGCCATCCAGGCCGCGAAGGACTACGGGAAGATCGTGCCGGGCGGCGCCTTCTACCATGCGCTGACCCTGCTCCGTTTCGGCCGCTTCGACGAGATCCTGGAGATGGACGACCCGCCCGCCGGCACGATCCAACGCGGTTTCTGGGACTTCGCGCGGGGGTACGCATACCTGCGCACCGACGTACTGGGACGCGCCACCATCTATCTCGAGAGAGTGAGGGGCGCGGTCGAGAACGCGGGCGAGCGCGACAGCTTCCGGGGCCATTCGGCGACCGACCTGCTCGGCACGGTGGCCGGGATTCTCGAAGCCGAGATCCTGCGCCATGAAGGAGACAACGAGGGGGCGATCGCCGTTCTGGAGGTCGCGATCGAGCACGAGGACGCCCTGCGCTACGACGAACCGGAACCGCTCAACTTTTCGGCGCGGCACTGGCTGGGGGACTTGCTCCTCGATATGGAACGCTACGCGGAGGCGGAAGAGGTGTTCCGGGCCGCGCTCGAGGACCATCCCATGAACGGGTGGTCGCTGTACGGGCTGGAACACGCGCTGCGTGCCCAGGACATGGGGACGAAGGCGGACGAGGTCCACGCATTGTTCAAGGAGGCCTGGGCGCGATCGGATACCTGGATCAGGGGGGCGGTGTTTTAGGGGTCTGCCGGAAGCCCTCTCGGCAATTCCGGGAATCAATGCCGACTGGTATGTCAGGCTACAGCCCCGCGGGCGGCGCCCGATGCCACGACGACTCCTCGGCAGCGGCCGCTCTTCACTCCGGCTGTTTCGGAATGTATGCCATACATTACATTATGTCATGTATAGTATACATTTCTCTCCTCGACGGCTTCGCTCTTCGCTGCCCCTCGGGCGATTCGTCCTGCCACCACCCCTTCGTTGACGACCGTCCCCCGCTCGGGTAGCTTTCAGTCCCCAATCAATAATCATTATCCATACGAAATACGGTCAGGAGTTCAACCGGATGGACGATTCCTCCATCCTCGTCGTGACGGGCCTTGAGGCCGGAGTCGCGGACGAGGATCTCGATATTCTGAAGGGTGTGGACTTGGCGATCAGGCCCGGCGAAATCCACGCCATCATGGGTCCGAACGGATCCGGCAAGAGCACGCTGGCCAAGTTGATCGCGGGCCATCCGGGATATGAGGCCACCGGCGGCTCGGTGGAGTTCAACGGCGAGGATCTGCTGGAGATGGAGCCCGACGAGCGGGCCCAGGCGGGCGTCTTCATGGCCTTCCAGTACCCCGTCGAAATCCCCGGTGTCTCGATCGCCAACTTCCTGCGCACCGCGCTGCAGTCACGCCTCGAGGACGGCGAGGAGCTGGACCTCTTCGACTTCCAGGAGCTGCTCATGGAGCGCATGGAACTCCTGGACATGGACGTGGCCTTCGCGCAGCGTCCCGTCAACGACGGCTTCAGCGGCGGCGAGAAGAAGCGCAACGAGATCCTGCAGATGGCGGTGCTCAAGCCGGCGCTGGCATTGATGGACGAAACCGACTCGGGGCTGGACATCGACGCACTCCAGATCGTCGCCCGCGGGGTGAACACCCTGAGGGAAGAGGATCCGGCCATGTCGGTGCTGCTGATCACCCACTACCAGCGGATCCTGAACCACATCACCCCCGACGTGGTTCACGTCATGGTGGACGGGAAGATCGTGGAATCGGGCGGGCCCGAGGTCGCGCTCGAACTGGAAGCAAGCGGCTACGAAGAATACCGGAAGGCCCACGCGGCCTGACCAGGGATATGAATCCGCCGGCCCGGACACGGGGTTCGGCACACGCGGCCCGCAGGCTGCAAGGGAGGGATGGATGCCCAGCAACGAAGTCATTCAGGGACTGGGGCTCGACGACTACAAGTTCGGATTCGTCACCGACTCGGAGCCCGTCTTCAAGACGCGGCCCGGGCTCGACGCCGAGGTGGTGCGGCAGATTTCCGCGCGCAAGGACGAGCCCGAGTGGATGCTGAAGCGCCGGCTCAAGGCACTCCGGATCTATGACGCCAAGCCGATGCCCAAGTGGGGCGGCGACCTCTCCGAACTCGAGGAAACGCTGAGCCGGACCTACTTCTACTCGAAGCCGCAGGAGCAGATGGAGCGCTCCTGGGACGACGTGCCCGAGAACATCAAGGAGACCTTCGAGCGGCTGGGGATCCCCGAGGCCGAGCGGAAGATCCTGGCGGGGGTCGGGGCGCAGTACGATTCGGAGATGGTCTACCACTCGCTGAAGGAGGAGTGGGAATCCAGGGGCGTGATCTTCGATTCGATCGAGGACGGGCTGAAGAACCACCCCGAGCTGTTCCGGAAGCACTTCGGTACGGTGATCCCGGCGGCCGACAACAAGTTCGCGGCGCTCAACTCGGCGGTATGGTCGGGTGGATCGTTCGTCTACATCCCGCCCGGAGTTCATCTGAAGACGCCGCTGCAGGCGTACTTCCGCGTCAACCAGGAGCGGCTGGGACAGTTCGAGCGGACGCTGATCATCGCGGGCGAGGGGTCGCGGGCGCACTACATCGAGGGGTGTACGGCGCCGGTCTACTCCACCGATTCGTTCCACTCGGGGGTGATCGAGATCATCGTGAACCGGGACGCGCGCTTCCGCTACACCACGATCCAGAACTGGTCGAACAACATGTACAACCTGGTCACCCAGCGGGCGCTGGTGCAGCAGGGCGCGCACATGGAATGGCTGGATGGGAACCTCGGGTCGAAGCTGACCATGAAGTATCCGTCCTGCTACCTCATGGGCGAGGGGGCGCACGGCGAGATCCTGTCGATCGCGTACGCGGGAGACGGGCAGCACCAGGACACCGGCGGCAAGGTGATCCACGTGGCGCCCAGGACGACCTCGAGCATCGTGTCGAAGTCCATCTCGAAGGGGACCGGGCGCTCTTCGTACCGTGGCCTGTGCAAGGTCTACGACGGCGCCAGCAACGCGCGGTCGAACGTGGAGTGCGACGCGCTGCTGATCAACGAGACTTCACGGACCGACACTTTCCCGTATATCGAGATCGACGAGAAGACCGCCACGGTGGGCCACGAGGCCACGGTATCGAAGGTGGGGGACGAGCAGCTCTTCTACCTGATGAGCCGCGGAATGGACGAGGCCGAGGCGATGGCGCTGATCGTGCGCGGGTTCATCGAGCCGATCGCCAAGGAGCTGCCGCTCGAGTACGCGGTGGAGCTGAACCGGCTGATCGAGCTTGAGATGGAAGGGAGCGTCGGGTGAGCCAGGCCACCGCCGTGCGCGAGAACACCCGGCGGGCGATCGGTCGCGAGACCGTGCTCAAGGCGGGTGCGGCCGATCCGGCGTGGCTCAGGGCCCGCCGGGAGGAAGCGTGGGAGATGTACGAGGCCACGCCGCTGCCCTCCACCCGTTCCGAGGAGTGGCGCTATACGGATGTGGCGCGTTTGCTGCCGCTGGATGGGCTGGAGCCTGCGGCGGGCGGGGCAATGGCCGGACGGGCGGTGCCGGACGGGCTGCTCCGCGCCATGGAACAGGACCGGGAGAGCGCAGGCCGGATCGTCGACGTGGACGGGCGGGTGGTGTCGGTCGAGCTGGACGAGGCGCTGGCCGCTCAGGGGGTGGTCCTCGCGTCGTTGAGGGAGGCCGCGCGTGCCGGAATCCCGGAAGTCGTGGCGCTGCTGGCAACGCGGGCCGTGCCCGCCTCCGACGGCAAGTTCTCCGCGCTGAATGCCGCGCTGTGGAGCGACGGCGTCTTTCTCTACGTTCCCCGCGGGGTGCAGGTCGACCGGACCATCCGGCTGAGCCGCTGGGTGTCGCAGCCGGGCACGGCCACCTTCACCCGCATCCTGATCGTGGCCGAGGAGCTGAGCCAGCTCTCCTTCGTGGACGAGATCCTGTCCCCCGATTTCTCTACCGTTACCCTCGTCAACACCGCGGTCGAGCTGTTCTCGAAGGCCGGCGCCCAGGTGCAGTACGTATCGCTGCAGCGCATGGGCGAAGGCGGTTTCTACCTGGCCAACCAGCGGACTCTCGCGGAACGCGACTCCACGCTGGACACGCTCAACGTGGCGCTGGGAGGATCGGTCGGCCGGGTGGACCTGAACGCGCGATTGCTGGGACCGGGAGCCAACAGCGACATGCTCGGTCTCTATTTCGGCGACGCAGACCAGCACTTCGACTTCAATACCAGCCAGGACCACGTCGCGCCCAACGCCCACAGCGACCTGCTCTACAAGGGTGCGCTGGACGGCGCGGCGCGCGGGATTTTCCGCGGCATCATCCGGGTGCATGACGGCGCCCAGGGCACGGACGCGTACCAGACGAACCGCAACCTGATCCTCTCCGACACGGCAATCGCGACATCGCTCCCGAATCTGGAGATCGAGGCCGATGACGTGCGGTGTTCGCACGGTGCCACGGTGGGCCAACTCGACGCGGAAGCCCTCTTCTACCTCATGAGCCGCGGCCTGAGCCGGGAGCGGGCGGAGCGACTGGTGGTGCTGGGTTTCCTGGGCGAAGTGTTGTCGAAGCTGCCGCTGGGCGGTGTGGTGGAGAAGGTCACCCAGGCCATCGAGGCCAAGCTTCGGTATGTCTAGACGGACCGCCGCCCGCGCCGAACCACGCTGGGCCCGGGTCGCGGCGGTGAGCGAGGTGCCGAAAGGTGAGCTGAGGGCTGTGGAGACCGAGAAGGGCGCCGTCGTACTGGCCAACGTCGATGGAGACATCTACGCCCTGGAAGACCGCTGCTCGCACCAGGACTACCCTCTCTCGGCCGGGGAACTCGAGGGTGACGAGCTGGAGTGTCCCTTCCACGGCGCCCGTTTCGACGTCTGCTCCGGACGGGCCCTGCAGCTGCCGGCCATCACGCCGGTCCGGTCCTACCAGGTCGACGTGCGCGATGGCGACATCTACATCCAGCTCGACTGAGCGGTCCGCGACCCAAACCGTGGTCCCCCGCACCGAGGCCACGTCCCCTCTGGACGTCGCCGCCGTACGCCGCGACTTCCCCATCCTCGACCAGACCGTCGACGGGAAGCCCCTGGTCTACCTGGACAACGCGGCCTCCTCGCAGAAACCCCGGCAGGTCATCGACGCGATCAGCGCCTACTACCTCCGGGACCACGCCAACGTGCACCGCGGCGTCCACGAGCTCGCCCGCCGGGCCACGGAGGCCTACGAGTCCAGCCGGGAACGGGTCGCGCGCTGGCTGAACGCCGCCGATCCTCACGAACTCGTGTGGACGCGGGGGACGAGCGAAGCGCTCAATCTGGTGGCCTCTTCGATCGGCCAGGCCCGCGTGGGTCACGGCGATGAAATCGTCATCTCCGAGATGGAGCACCACTCGAACCTGGTGCCCTGGCAGCTGCTGGCCGGGCGCAACGGGGCGCGGCTTCGGTACGTCGGACTGACCGATAACGGCCAGCTGGATCTCGACCAGTTGGCCTCGTTGCTGAGCGCGCGTACCCGGGTCGTCTCGCTGCCGCATGTGTCGAACGCGCTGGGCACGATCAATCCGGTACGCGAGATCGGGGCGCTCGTGCGGGAGAGGAGCGACGCCGTCTACATCCTGGACGGAGCGCAGGGTGCCCCACATCTGCCGGTCGACGTGCAGGAACCGGGCTGCGATTTCTACGCCTTTTCCGGGCATAAGATGTGCGGCCCCACCGGGATGGGCGCGCTCTGGGGCCGGAAGACGCTCCTGGAGGAGATGCCTCCATACCAGGGCGGCGGAGAGATGATCGAGCGTGTGTATCACGACCACAGTACCTGGGCCGAAGTGCCCCACAAGTTCGAGGCCGGAACGCCCAACATCGCAGGGGCGGTGGGGATGGCGGCCGCGGTCGACTACCTGGAGGGCCTGGGACTCGCAGCGATTCATGAGCACGAGATGGTGCTGACGCGGGCTGCACTGGAGGGGCTGGGCGGGGTGGAGGGGTTGCGGGTTCTCGGACCGGACGACCCGGCCGAGCGCGGAGGGGTTGTCCCGTTTGTGATCGAGGGGACTTCCGCCCAGGACCTGGCAACGATGCTGGATGCCCAGGGCATCGCGGTGAGGGCCGGGCATCACTGCGCCCAGCTTGCCGTCGACCGATTCGGGTTGACGGCGACGACACGGGCATCCTTCTACCTGTACAACACCGTCCAAGAGGTGGAACGACTTGTCCAGGGGGTGGAGACGGCACGGCGCATCCTGCTGGGATAGTCGTTAAATTGCGAGAGGTTCGCAGTCGTCCGGCGACGCAAGCCTCGCCACCCGACCGAGTCATTGAAAGGAAAGACCCGTGCTCAAACTACCGTATCGTCACGCCACGCCCCTCCTCGCCTCGCTGCTCGTGCTGCTCGCGGCAGCCTGCGGCGGCGATTCACGCGATCTGGACCCCTACATTTCGACGGACAACCCCCGCGAGGCCCTGACCGAACTGGACTACGGAAGCCTGGATTCCTCGCAGATCCGTCTCAACCTCCCCTGGTCACGGAACAAGGTGTCGAAGGATCCCAACCCCGATGCCGAGCCGGCCACGCTGAGTGCAGTGACCACCGAAACTTTCGAGGGCTATGACCGGGTGGTCTTCACCTTCGCCGACCGCATTCCGGGATACCAGCTGGCGTACGCGACCGATGGTGGCGGAGGATGCGACGGCACCGGGCCGCTAGGCGACGCGCCGGCACATCTTGTTGCCGAGTTCGAAAAGGCACGGTCAAACGACGGTGGCGGGCCGTTGGTGGAAGACCGCGAACGCGCTTTGGATTTCCCGACAATGGTCGGTGCGACCCAGGTTTGCGACGAAGGAGACCGGGTGAAGTGGATTCTGGCCGCCACGAGTGACGTCGAGTACCGCATTCTCGAGATGCTTGGTGAACCTCGGCTGGTGGTGGATTTGCGGCATCCGTAGGTAGTCGTCTCTCAGGTTGGGTGGGCGCTGAACCGGTAGCGAGCAGCCTCGCGGCAATCATTGAGGGACCCGGATTGGAGCCGGATCTTTCCTGCTGTTGCCGGGTATCGTTGCATTGTATACAATGGCGGGGTCGAGCTTTTAGCCCAATGGGGAGGGTGCGGTGACGAATCGTCGGCCGGAATTCACCAGATCGCTGGGAAGTACCGTCGCCATGGCGGCCCTGGTCGCCGCGTGCGGCGATCCCGATGTCCCAGGCCCGATCAGGCCTCCACCCGACACCACGACGACCGAGGAACCCAGCGGCTTCCGGGCATGCAGCAATGGCGTTGCGGGCGACTTCTCGTGTGACGGCGTGAACCTGATGTCGCGGCTCGCGCGCGCCGAAATTGGCAACACGCAAGGCAGCGCGAACGACCTCTGGGGCTGGACGGACCCCGAGACCGGAATCGAGTGGGCGCTGGTCGGCCACTCGCAGGGCACGTCCTTCATCGGCCTTCAGGATCCGGAACGGCCCGTCTACGCGGGAATCCTGCCCCTGACCGAGGGAGCGCAACCCAGCCTCTGGCGCGACATCAAGGTGTACAGGAATCACGCCTTCATCGTGGCCGACGGCGCCGGGCAACACGGCATGCAGGTCTTCGACCTCACGCAGCTACGCGGGGTGTCGAACCCTCCAGAGACCTTCTCCCCCACGTCCACTTACGACAGGATCCACAGCGCCCACAACATCGTCATCAACGCGGAGACCGGCTTCGCATACTCCGTCGGCGGAAATGGCGGGAACGAGACCTGCGGCGGTGGTCTTCACATGATCGATATCCGGACTCCCACGGATCCACAGTTCGCGGGCTGCTTCTTCGACGAGTCCACCGGCAGCAGGCGCACGGGCTACACCCATGACGCGACTTGCGTCGTGTACCGCGGCCCGGATACCGAGCACCAGGGCAGGGAAATCTGTTTCGGCTCCAACGAGACGGCGCTGAGCATCGTCGACGTATCGGACAAGGCCAACCCCGCGGCGCTGGCCGCGGTGTCCTATCCCGACGTGGGGTACGCTCACCAGGGGTGGCTCGATGAGGCGCACGAGTATCTCTACATGAACGACGAGTTCGACGAGTACAGCCTGGGCAAGACGCGTACGCTCGTGTGGGACTTGAAGGATCTGGACGACCCCATCGTCGCCAGGGAATTTGAGCACAATACGGTGGTATCGGATCACAACCTCTATGTAGTGGGCGACCTCATGTACCAGTCCAACTACGCGGCGGGACTGCGGATTGTGGACATCTCCGATCGTGAGAATCCGGTGGAAGTCGCATTTTTCGACACGGAACCCGACATCGCCGACGAGCCGGGGTTGTTGGGGTCCTGGAGCAACTATCCATTCTTCGCCAGCGGGGTGATCCCGGTGTCGTCGATGGGTGGCGGTGTCCTGTTCGTGAAGAAAGCCAACTAGCCTCGGGACGCGACGTCGGGCAGGGGGATCGCGGGAAAGTCCACAGGGCGCTGGGGGGCGGTGCATTCGCGCTCTTGCAGGCATCCCGCACGAGCACGGAGAGCCGTGAGGCGTGGCGAGGGTTTGCGGTCAGGGTTAGCACCGTGATGGCGCCGCGCCTATTTTCCGCCGATCCGGCCCGAGTGACTTCGTCGCGGGCACCCACCCCGGCCCCAACCCGGCGACATCATGAGACGCAAGCTGGTTCCACCCTGCTGGCACCTCGATCCCCTGGAAGCCCGCAGACAGAGTCTCCCCGGACTCCGCCGTGCCCGGTACGCCCTGCCCCTCATCGCTCTCGCGGCGTGTACCGGCCACGACCAACCGGCTGACCTTTTGCTGGGGGGAGGTTCGGTGCTGGATGGCACCGGTGACGAGGCCACCGCCGCCGATGTCGCAGTGGCGGGCAACCGCATCGTCTTCGTGGGTGACGCGGCGGCAGCCGGTGTCGAGGCGCTGGACACCTTTGACGTGACCGGACTCGTCGTGACACCCGGGTTTATCGACATGCACTCCCATGCCGAGCTGGACGCGGACCACGGGCGCGACGCACGCGCCTTTCTTTACCAGGGGATTACCAGCGTGGCGCTGGGGGTGGACGGGGGCGGCAGCGCCGAGGTCGCGGCGCGGTTGGGCGGATGGGCGGAGGACGGGATCGGCGTGAACGCGTTCCTCTTCGTCGGACACAACTGGGTGCGGCGCCAGGTGATGGGGATGGAGGACCGCGCGCCTGCTGGTGAGGAACTGAACGCAATGCGTGACCTCGTGCGGCAGGGCATGGAGCAGGGTGCCTACGGCCTGTCATCCGGGCTGTTCTACCTGCCGGGCAACTACGCCGAGACGGAGGAGGTGATCGAACTCAACCGGGTTGCCGCGGAGTACCCGGGGGCAATCTACGATACCCACGACCGGGACCTCGGCGCTGCATACCCGCCGTTCGGATACCTGAAATCGATCGCAGAGGGGATCCGGATCGGTGAGGAAGCCGGGACGAAGGTCATTTTCAGCCATTTCAACGCCCAGGGCGCGCACAACTACGGCAGGGCTCACGAGGGGGCTGCGCTGATCGAGGCCGCGCGCGTGCGTGGAGTCGAGGTCGCGGGCGCCCATCACTCCTACACGGCGACCCAGTCGAACCTGCGTTCCTACACGGTCCCGAGCTGGGCGGTGGAGGGGGGAGACACCGCCATGGTGCGGCGCTTCGACCACCCCGACACGGTCGAGATCATCGACCGGCAGACGCGCGAGATGCTCGCGATTCGAGGAGGCGCCGACAATCTCCTCTTCGCCGACCAGCGCCCCGAACTGAACGGCAGGACCCTCGCGGAGGTGGCGGCCGAGTGGGACCTGGACGCCCCGGCCACCGCGCGCCGCATTCTTCGCGACGGCAACGCCGCCGTGATGAACCTCGGCCTCTACGACGGCGAGAACCTGCGCTACCTGGCCGGCCGCGACTGGATGATGACCTGCACCGACGGCCGCGATCCCGGCCCCACCCGCCCCGTCACCCACCCCCGCGCCTTCGGGTCCTTCACGAAGAAGATCCGCGACCTTGTGCTGGACGAAGAGCTCCTCTCCCTCCCCTACACCATTCGTTCCATGACCGGTCTCGCAGCCGACTTTCTGGGCTGGTCGGAGCGGGGATATCTTCGGGAGGGATACTTGGCCGACATCACGGTCCTGGACCTGGAGGCGCTCGCCGACATGGCCACCTACGAGAACCCACACCAGTACTCGCGCGGGACGGTACATGTACTCGTGAACGGGGTGTTCGCGATTCGCGACGGTGAGGCCACGATGGCGCTTGCGGGGCGTGCGCTGGTGCGGGGAGGCGCGGCCTTCGATGGGGGGTAGCGACGGCGGTAGCCGGCCGCGGGGTGGCGCCGAAGCCCCTGCAGACCGAAGTGGCACCCAACCCCGCGGCGAGCACGGCGACACGTCCGACCCACTGCTCGCCTCCCGCGACGGCCCCCTCCGCACCCTGACCCTGAACCGGCCACACCGCCTCAACGCAGTCAACCTTCCTCTCTACGAGCGGCTGGCCGCCGAGCTCGAGCGCGCGGACGCGGACCCGAGTGTCCGCTGCGTGATCCTCACCGGATATGGCCGCGCCTTCTGCGCCGGCGCCGACCTGAAGGCGCATCGCGACCGTCCCCAGTCCCCCGAAGAACGCCACCGCTACACCCAACTGGCCCAGCGCGCCAACCACCTCATCCAGTCGATCGGGACTCCGGTCGTGGCCGCCGTGAACGGCCACGCCATCGGCGCGGGGCTGGAACTCGCCCTCTCGGCCGACTTCGGAATCGTCGCGGAAGACGCCAGATTGCGGCTGCCGGAAGTCGCGCTCGGCACCTTCGTGGGCGGCGGCGCGGTGTACACCCTGGCCGAACGGGTCGGCGTCCTCAAAGCCCGCGAGATCATCTACCTGGGTGACTTCCTTTCGGGCTCGGAAGCGGCGGCGATGGGGGTCCTCAACCGGTCCGTCCCCAGAGCGGCCGTCCTCGACACCGCCACGCGGCTGGCACACCGCCTGGCCCGCCGCGCCCCGATCCCTCTGGCCGCGGCCAAGAAGCTGATCGGGCCCGCCGCCGCGCTGTCCCGGGAAGAGGCGCTGGAGCGGGAACGCGCCGCGCTGGAAGAGATCTTCGGCACGGCGGACTGGCGCGAGGGGCTGGCCGCGTTCCACGAAAAGCGATCACCGCGCTACAGGGGCAAATGAGGGTCTTGAGGACAACATGGCAGGTCACTTGGGCTGCGAATCACGGCAGGAAGTCACGTAAAGTCAACCAGGACTGCACGATCTGCGTTTTCTGCCGTCTTGCTGGCCCTTGCTGGACCGTGCCGCGAAAGCGGGAAAAACTGGTTTGAATGGCGGGACTCCTGACCCTCAATGGTGGCCCGGCCGATGACCCCTCATTCCTGGCCGATCGGCCAACCGAAGCCAAGCAGGAAAGCGATGGCGCTGTTCTTGTGCTGTCCGTCGCCAAGGGCCGATACGAGAGCCATCGTGTGCAGGAGCTCGAAGGAGAGCCGACAACGGCCGCCGGGAATCGCTACGTCGATCCCAGCACCGAGGGCTGACCCGATATCCGTCGGTTGAACATTCTGCTCGGCTTCATCGCCTGCCGCGGCCAAGCGCGCAGCGCGGTGCGAAATGGACCTTGGAACGGCTTCAGACCCCAACGAGAGAGTTTCTCAATCGAGGCTATTCGGCATCAACCGGCTTCCACCAATCAGCAACGCCGTGGACGACTATCTCCACTTCTGATTCATCGCTCTCGGTCACCCCTCCCGATCATACACAAGGACCATCGGGGCGACCCTTTCGCCCACGAATCGTATGGTGCGGGTCATCTCCAGCCGACCCTCGACGATTTCCAGCACCACGCGGACCCGCCCGTCCGAACCCACCATATGCTCCACCCCGAGTCGGGGGCCATCCCAGAAGGCCCGGGTGCGCACGCGGTGTTCTCC
>LXNI01000905.1_pt1 | contig 30285 bp, 28 predicted proteins | sample 809091 | NCBI WGS metagenome assembly LXNI01 (sample SAMN04870527, study PRJNA318959) | sponge metagenome | biome: 01000161; feature: marine sponge reef; material: water | host: Sarcotragus foetidus | place: Greece: Milos, Mediterranean Sea | collected 2013-05-29 | depth 5-7 m | reverse complement strand
CTTTGTGAGGGATCGGGATTCCTGCCAGTAGTCCTGCTTCGAGATCGGAATCGTCGAGTGCCTTCGCTCGCGTCATGGCTTTGTCAAAACACGTTGTAACGATCGCGTTTACTTGATCATTTATTTGCTCGATATGCTCAATATGTGCATTAAGTAGCTCAACAGCGGAAACTGAACGCGTAATCAGCAGCTCACGCATGGTGTGCGCGTCATTGAGCAGCAATTCGTTCATTGGATTAGATGGCGAAGACCGGATCTGGGAACCATCGTTGGCGTCGCAGCGGTTCAATCACAGCCTGACGGGCGACATCCGTGTCGAAGCGACAAAGTTGCTCAATCGCGAAACTGTTCACGTACGCATTTTCGTCACTCGCGGCACGACAGAGCAACGGCATTGCGTCGTCAAGAATGCCCATACGAATGACTGCTTGCACGATAAATAGGCGAATATCCCAATCGGCTTCTTCATCAAACTTGCAAGCGAAGGTGTCCAAGGTGTCTTGTAGTTCTGTATGCGTTGCTGACGAAATGATGCCTATCGCTGAGATGGCGTGTCGAACGACACCATTATTTGGATGATCCATCAGCTCTCGTAGTTTCGGCAGGGCAGCGGCGTCGCGAAGTTGACCTAAGCCATACGCGGCCGAGGCAACCAGCGCAGGTGCGTCACTATTGAGCATCAAATGTAATCGATCGAAAGCGCCAATCTTGACGAGTCCGTTGACCGAATCTGCCGTATTTAGCACCTCATTGTCAGAATAGCCAGCGAGTTCCCTCGCAACCTGTGCTTCTAATATCTCGATCGCTGCGTCATAGTCCGTTTTTGCGATAAGTTGGCTCTCGTAGATTGCGCGTGCGGACTCAATCTGGTTCGCCGACTGGAGGCGTTTGCGCCACGCATTGATATCGGTTTCAGGATTTCCATGTAATTCACAGGTCCTACCGAGCCACTCCCATAAATGCGCGTGGATTGGGTCCGCCGTGCGTACCGTGCTGAGATCAGGACGTGGTGTTGGTTCTTCAGTCCTCATCACCACAAATTTATGAACGTAGCGGGGTAGGACACTTGAATTGACCATAGCGCCATGACCAAGATCAAAATGGCATAGAACCGCGCGTGGCGCTCCAGTCAAAGGCCTAACTTCATCGATGTAGAACGATGAATCCGTCGTAAATCCTTCTTGCGCATGCGTCATCGAAGGAAGAGTCCTCGATTCTTGTTCCGCAGATAGCTGTCTTAGCAAGTGACTTCCAGGAATCACCGCAGTCGGTCCACGATGTAATGGCGTGTCTTGCGGACTGTAGAACAGGATTAGCCAACGCGGCTCTCGATGTCGAGGTCTAGGTCGGTGAGCGTGCCCATCCTTGTGGAACGGTTGTAGCATCCCAACTTTTGAGTGATGGTTTTTCGGGAAATTTGTATGGCAGTGACGATGTGGATGGAGAAGATAGTTTGGACCAACTAACGACGTCAACGCGCTTTTAAGGTTGACATCATTCAATACGTCGTAGAGATTTGGGACCATCGGCACGATGTTGTTATGAGGATTCGCACCTTGCTTTAAAGTTTGAAATAATCTATCGGTCTCGAAGTAGATTGAACTGTGTTCCCTCGGATCGAGGTTTAGTTCGACATCTAGGTATCCATCGGTTAAGAATTTCGAAATTTGATCATCTGTTAACGAGTTCTGTAAATCTGACATTTCGATTCCGTGTTTATCAAATAATAGATTTAGGAGAAAATGTTCTTGTTTATAATAATAAACAAAGTAGGTCATTAGGTTTTTCGCAATGGCATTGAAATCGGCATTAAATGCAGAAATGAAGCGCTTAAAAAGCGACGCGAAGGGTCTTGAAAAGAAACGTGCTGAAATCACCGCAGATATCGACCGAAAAATCGTGGAGAACGCGAAAAAGCAGGAAATGCTTCAGGAATTTATGGATGCGACTTTTGGTGCTAAATCAAAAGCGCCCGGTCGCCAAGCGGCACCTAGTGACGGTGCGCGCCGAAAGCGTAGAAACCGAAAAGGCGTGAAGCAGCGGGTATTACGGGTAATCAGCGCGAGTTCTGGCGGTATCAAACGTAACGCTATCCTTCAGGAACTAAATATGGGTTCTGATAAGGCCGGCCATCAATACGTATCTAACACACTTCGTGCGCTTTTTGATGACGGGCAAATCGAAAAGCGGGGACGTGTGTACTTTCCTAAAGGGAGCGGTGAAACGAGCTCTTCAACGTCGAATATCGAGGTTAGCTCACCGAGCGATAGTGCTGAGGAAGTATCTACTTCTGACACACCGAGTGGTGAATCCAGTCCTGGTTCATCGGGATTCGGAACTGTTTCACACTAGTAAATTGTGGTGTGACGGCAGAATTCACGCTATCGCTTTGAATTAACATAAATCGAGAACTATGACTTTACGAGTTGCGATGCTTAGTCGCTGGCATGTTCATGCAAATGAGTATTGCAATTCAATAAATCGCAATGAAGCTGCCGAGGTAGTCGCGGTTTGGGATGAGCAAGCCGATCGCGGTAAGGACTGGGCAACCGAACTAAATGTTCCATTTGTTGCTGATTACGAAGATCTCTTAAATCGTGACGACGTGGATGCAGTATGTGTTGTGACGCCTACGAATATGCACCGAAATGTATTGGTTGCTGCCGCTGAGGCTGGGAAACACATATTCACTGAAAAGGTTCTAACGACGAGTGTTAGCGAAGCACGTGACGTCTTAGCGGCGATTAAAAGTAATAATGTAACGTTCTGTATTTCATTTCCGAGGCGTTGCTTGCCTGAACTCAAATATGCAAAGCAGGCTGTTGAAGATGGACTCGTCGGTGATGTAACGTTAGTGAGAATTCGTATTGCACACGCTGGTTCGATTCGTGATTGGCTGCCAGAGCATTTCTACGATCCTGAGGCTTGTGGAGGTGGTGCAATGATGGACCTTGGTGCTCACGGGATGTACCTAGCAAGGTGGCTTGTAGGAAAACCAAGGCGCGTAGTTTCGATTTTTAGCAATATAACGGAACGCTCAGTAGAAGACAATGCTGTATCGGTTATCGAATTTGAGAACGGCGCAATCGCTGTAAACGAAACATCGTTTGTTGGTTATCCCGATTCTTATTCACTAGAGTTAGACGGTACGAACGGCGGCGTTCGCATGCTGTCTCCCAAGGATGGTGTAGAGATTAGATCTGATGCTTTGGATACGCGTGGATGGAACAAAGTCGAAAAATTACCTGATCGTTCGATTTCGCCAATCGACCAATGGATCAACGGGTGTTTAGATGGAACGGAAATTGACTTTGGGATCGAAGAAGCCGTTCAATTGACAGAATTGATGGATGCGGCGTATCGCGCTCACGAGACCGGAGAAAGCGCAAAGATCGAATTGGCTTAGTCGTTTTTTAGTTTATTTTTTTCTCGGCGTAATTTTGATGCTTTCTTTCGAGAGTTTCCAGTAGTCCCACGGTTGATTTTTCCGCGTCGAGTCCGTAAGTCGCCTTTGCCCATCGTGTTTCCAAGGATGATTTAGGGGCGCGATTATATAGGCGTTTCGTTCTGATTAAACAGCACGAAATGGTAAAAAGTTCGCATTCTGTCAGGCATCTTGAGGAACTTTGCGAGGACGCAAACTCGTCAGTTGAAACCCCAACATTCCTCTTCGTTCGCGTAGAGCTGAGGCCCGGAGAAAGTAGCCGCGATCGTCTGCTGTGTCGCGTTTTCACGCCCGAATGTTCGCCATCCACGGCTGCCTAACAGTAGGTGTTTTACATTCGCTTTTGCGGCAATTCGGCCGATTTCTTCGGGGGTTGTATAGAAATCAAGTGGGAGTCCACGCGCGCCACTCGGTAATCGATGTGACACGACCAAAGCGTCGGCGTCCTGTGCGAAATCTGCCACGATGTCGCGCTGATTGCTGAACTCACCCGCGAACACGATCATCGCGTCACCGATGACGATGCGCCATGCCAGGCTAGGGATATCCCCGCTTCGTACTGCAATTGCGGAGAGTCCTAATTCGGAATTTGCGAACTCTGCCCAGCGTTTCCGGCCGGGTGGATTCACATCGCGCACCCGTAGTCGAAATCCTGCGGGACTCGAGTGTGAAAGGAAAGAGTTGAGCTCTGGATATGCGCCGTTCTCGCTCGCGAGTCTCTCAAAAAGCTGTGTAATCGATGGATAAGACTCGTTACCACTTGGTCCATAGATCGGCAGAGGCTCCTCACGACCGCTGCGGAGAGAAGCCATTAGGATACTAGGTAAATCCGCAGTTTGTTCAATTCCGGTTTGCGTGGTCACGATCGCTGTGAGGTCTTTGAAGTCTGCACCGCTGTATTTGTATCGGAGATAGGCACCGGGACCGGCGTTGACGAGTACTCGAGCTTTGTCGTCGTTCCAGACAAGATAGGAACCGGCCGCACGAGTGGTATCGAAGGACAATTCTCCTGAGCCAAGGACCTCTAAACGCGCCCCTCCTTCATTACAGTACACGGACCCTGCAGCCGGGATCACTGGCCAAATAAGTGCTAGGTACGCAGCGACATGTAGCTTGTTTCTAATTGATTTCATCGAGGTCCTTAAGGATTTGTTTCCAGTCCGCTTCATCGGGCATCCGCCAATCACCACGTGGTGAGAGACTCACAGTACCGACTTTCGGACCAGGCGGCAGTGTTGTACGTTTGAATTGTTGCCGATAAAAACGTGTAATGAATGTTTGCAACCAGTGTTTGATTTCTCCGACATCGTACTTCCCTTCGTAGGCGTGATTCGCGAGCATATGAAGCTTGCCAACGTCTGCGCCCGTGCGAAGAAAGTGATAAAGAAAGAAGTCGTGCAACTCAAATGGTCCGACGATCTTCTCCGTATGCTGAGCGATTTCTCCAGCGTCAGTGGGTAATAGTTCTGGTGTGATCGGCGTTTCAAGTACACGCACAAGCGCTTCCTTGAGTGTACGTGACGCACGATGTTGTGCGTACCATCGTGTTACATATTGAACCAGTGTCTTAGGCACACCGGCGTTGACGTTATAGCTAGACATGTGGTCGGCGTTATATGTGCACCAACCTAGTGCGAGCTCAGACAAGTCACCTGTACCTACGACGATTCCGTTTGTCTTATTAGCGAGATCAAACAAGATTTGAGTACGTTCTCTTGCTTGACTGTTTTCAAACGTGACATCATCGACCGAGTCGTGCTGAATATCGGCCAAGTGTGCTTCGACTGCTGCACTAATCGGGATCGTTCGTAGCGCAATACCAGCGGCTTCGGAGAGCATCGCAACAGTCTGTTGCGTGTGCTCACTCGTTCCAGGTCCTGGCATCGTCACTGCGAGAATGTTGTCGGCATTCCATGCCATTTCTAGTCGAGCGTCCATACAGACCAATAACGCTAATGTTGAGTCCAATCCGCCTGATAAGCCGATGACCATCTTGCTCGTTTCGGACGACTGAAGCCTCTTAACCAAGCCATGGGTTTGGACCTTGAGAATGGTGTTAGCGCGTGCACTCAGCGTACGCTCATCATCAGGCACAAACGGATGCTTCACGATTTCTCGTCGTAGCCGCTTTACGGATGGCTTCGTACGATCACCCACGATGCGATAGCCACCGGCTCGTGTGCTAGTTCTAAAAGTCGAACTCACTGCACGTTCGTGGCGAAGTCGATGCCAATCGATCTCTGCTAATAGCACCGCATCATTTAGGAACAGCTCGCTCTCGCCTAGGATCGACGCGTTCTCCGCGGCGAGAAGGTGACCACCGTAGACAACGTCTTTCGTCGATTCCGATACTGTCGAACTTGCGTACAGATACGCGCTAATACAAGCGCCGCTTTGCATACGTACCAGATCACGACGATACTCAGCTTTCGCGACTTGCTCTGGGCTGGCGGAAGGGTTCAGAATCAGCGTCGCGCCATTCAACGCGTGCTGCGCGGAAGGAGGCTCGGCCGTCCATAGGTCTTCACAGATCTCCACCGCACAGTACGTATCACCAACGCGGAACAAGTGTTTGGGACTGACTCGGAAGACCTGATCGTCAATTTCGTGTTCTACATCAATACCGTTGCCGGAGGCGAACCACCTTTGTTCATAAAACTCGGCGTGATTTGGATTGCTGCCCTTCGGTACCGCGCCAAGAATTCGACCGTTTGCGAGCACGAAAGCTGCGTTGACGAGACGTCCATCGACCAGGAGCAGTGGGGCACCGACTACAAGCAACGACGCCCCCGTTCCTCGTGCCAACTCGGCCAATGTCTGCGCGCATTCGCGTTGAAGATCTGTAGTCAAGAATAGATCTTCGCAAGAGTAGCCGGTCAGCGAAAGTTCAGGCGTGAGGACGACCGCGCAATCGCTACGCGAGAGCAATGAGTATTTCGCAAGGATTCGTTGCGCATTGCGCCGCGGATTGGCTAGCGAGATAGTCGGTGCGACCGCAGCAATCCGCAGATAGCCATGATCCGCGTAGTTCATACGTGAAGTGTAACGGTGGTTCATTCTTTCTTGGGAGCTAGCAGCTGCTGTAAGGGATCCTCGATGTGTCAGTTTTGACGCTGATTGAGTCGCCATAGTCGAAGTGATTGCAACATGCTCGCTCCTTAAAATCTCGGTCTTGAATCCTCTAATGACATCTAGCTAAAACTACATTGAATTTTGAATTTTCGGACGAACAGAATCAATTGCGTGATCAGGCGCAGGCATTCCTCAATGACAACTGTCCACCTGCGACGGTTCGCAAGATCCTTGAGGGTGACGCAGCATATGACAAGCAATTGTGGGAATCGATTGCGAATCTAGGTTGGTTATCTACCGTTATCCCAGAAACTCACGGTGGATTAGGACTCTCGTACTACGAGCTTGTCGTAATCGCTGAGGAACTCGGACGCGCACTCGCGCCGATACCGTTTTCGTCCTCGGTGTATCTCGCCAGCGAAGCCATTCTGCAATTCGGTTCCGATGCTCAGAAACAGAAATGGCTGCCGCGATTAGCAACGGGTGAGGCAATCGGAACGTTTGCTTTTAGTGAAGGCGCAGGGAGACCATCCGCTGCGTCGTTAAAGACTACCGTAACTGACAGCGGTATTTCGGGCGTTAAGTACCCAGTACCCGACGGCGATGTGGCTGATGTTGCTGTTGTTGTTACCACGTGTGATAGCGGTGATGGTGCGAGCCTGTACCTTGTAGACTTGAGCGACGTGCAAAGCGAGCTTGTGTCAACGTTGGATCCTTCTCGCTCACATGCTCGCTTAACGTTTGATAAGTCCAATGGAGAGCTACTTGGTCCGGCCGGAAACGGCTGGGTGATGACAAATCAGATATTGGATCGAGCCGCGGTGCTTTTCGCCTGGGAACAGGTAGGTGGCGCACAGGCAGCGTTGGAACAAGCGAAGGCTTACGCGATGGAGAGGTATGCATTCGGTCGACCCATTGCTGGATTTCAGGCGATTAAGCACAAACTCGCCAACGTTTATGTGAAGAACACGCTGGCGCGATCGAACGGCTATTACGGCGCATGGGCATTGGACGAGGATAACGCAGAACTTCCGTTAGCCGCTGCGACCGCGCGAGTGAGTGCGACTCAAGCGTTCTACTTCGCGTCGAAAGAGAACATACAGACGCATGGTGGCATGGGATTCACATGGGAGTTCGATTGTCAGTTCTTTTATCGCCGAGCAAAACTGTTATCTGTGAATATCGGCAGTGAATCGTGGTGGCAGGATCGGCTTATCACGGCTTACGAACAAAGTAATCAAGCCGACGCGGCTTAAGGAGAGATCATGGACTTCAATGACACCCCGGCCGAAGCGACTTTCAGGCAAGAAGCGCGTGAATGGCTCGAGGCCAACGCGCCAACCGCGGACGAGCTGCGCGAACTTGACGAAATTGGTCGATCGAAACTATGGCAGCAGCGGAAGTACGAAGCAGGATGGGCTTGTATCCGCTGGCCAGAGGAATACGGTGGGCGCGGCGCGACAGCGATCGAGAACGTCATATGGGGACAAGAAGAAGGCAAGTTCAGCGTTCCCGGTGGTGTATTTGGTATCGGACAAGGGATGGCGGCTCCGACTCTCATGGCTTGGGCAACGGAGGATCAGAAACGCGAACACCTACCGAAACTTGCCTCTGGTGAGCACATTTGGTGCCAACTGTTTAGTGAGCCGGCTGGCGGCTCGGACTTAGCCGCATTGCGGACCAAAGCCGAGAAAGATGGCGATGAGTGGGTAATAAACGGTCAGAAGATCTGGACCTCAGGTGCGCACTATAGTGACTACGGAATCATCGTGCTGCGGACCGATCCGGAAGTGCCGAAGCATCGAGGTCTTACTTACTTCTTTCTTGACATGAAATCACCGGGCGTTGAAGTCAAGCCGATCAAGCAGATTAGCGGCGGGGCGAATTTCAATGAGGTTTATTTCACCGATGTACGCGTGCCGGACTCACAACGATTGGGTGAAGTAGGACAAGGTTGGCAGGTCGCGTTGACAACGCTCATGAACGAACGAGCTGCGATCGGTGGCGGTGGTGGTGGTGTTGGATTCAGTCGGGTCTACCGTCTTGCGCAACGCGTGACCATCGATGACAAACCAGCGATCGAAGATTCCAGCGTACGCGCTAAACTCGCGGATTGGTACTGTCAGGAGACTGGTCTGAAGTACACCGGATATCGCTCACTAACTGCATTGTCGCGTGGTGAGACACCCGGACCCGAAAATTCGATCGGTAAATTGGTAGGCGCTGCTAAACTGCAGGATATGGCGTCATTTGCGATGGATCTGTGCGAGTTGACAGGTGCGATGCAAGGCGAGCTCGCGGAGGAATATGGAATCTATCCGGGAGCATACATGGGAGCGCCTGGAGGGCGAATCGCTGGTGGCTCCGATGAAATCATGCTGAACATACTCGCGGAGAGAGTGCTTGGCATGCCTCAGGACATACGGCCCGATAAAGGTATTCCATTCAGTCAGATTCCGACTGGCGCTAACAACTAAACTGAGTCGCTAGTCTCCCGCATTAGAGCGTAGCTTGAATGCGCTCGGGATCAAAATAGTAGCCGCGGCGGCCACTTACGCCGCCTCGGTTGCATCCTAGTCAGAGATGTCTAAATTCGGCGCCACTCGTTAAAGTCCGCCGTTGCAATACAAAACACAATCCAGCTCTATAGGTGACGTCTTAGCGGATTACCTGGTCCTCGTGTTTTAAGGTTCGAACGCCAGAGCTTGTCACTCGGCGTGCCTAAGGATCGGTCTTGGACACCATTGGGCGAAGGGCTTCGTCGGCATTCACTTTATCCACGAGTGGCGGTTCAACCGTCGCGGATCCGTCTAAGTCGCGTTCAACGTCTTGATATATCTCTTTAATGCTGGTCATCTCGAGTCTCTCTATACCCAGCGCGAACTCAATGAATACGAATAGTTGTGCGCCGAGCGTACCGTGATTGACTTTCGATCGTAAATTCGACGCGGTTTGGGCTACGCCCATCATGGCTAGACGTTGCGAGAGACCGTTGTAATCGATTCCTTTCAGGGCCATCTGGGAACGAAGGAGGCGATGAAGCGTTTCTCTCATTTCAGGTGAATCGAAGAATTTCATGTAATCCTCTTAGCACAGATATGAGTATTCTAGTTGATTCATGGTTGATATCCAATAAATGTTGTTTTTTAGTAACAAATACATATAATTCTAGACGTATAGTCACTAAAGGTTTCATTTACTAAAGGAGTACGTCGATGGAAGGTTATATCGTTGCAGTTGTGCTACTGCTACTTGCGGTCGTCGTGATTCTGCGGATCGTTCGCATCGTTCCGCAGGGTTATCACTGGACGATTGAACGATTTGGTAAGTACACGCACACGGCATCACCTGGTTTAAACATAGTGATCCCGATTGTTCAGCGTGTTGGTAGAAAGATCAACATGATGGAGCAGGTGCTTGACATCCCGCCCCAAGACGTAATCTCAAGTGACAACGCATCGGTGAACACCGATGCGGTGTGTTTCTTCCAGGTCCTTGACGCCGCGAAAGCAGCTTATCAAGTAAACGATTTAGAAGTCGCGACCCGTAATCTCGTCATGACCAATATTCGTGCGGTGCTGGGATCAATGTCTCTCGATGAGATGTTGTCGAATCGCGATCGCATCAACGCGCAGTTGCTCATAAAGGTGGACGAAGCGACCGACCCATGGGGTGTCAAGATCACCCGAGTTGAGATAAAAGACGTGTCCCCACCGGCTGATCTCGTTAATGCGATGGGTAAGCAGATGAAGGCTGAACGTGAGAAACGCGCCCTCGTGCTTGAGGCGGAGGGTGAGCGCGAAGCAGCGATTCAGGTCGCTCAAGGACAGAAGCAATCAGATATCCTGAAGGCTGAAGGTGAGCTCGAAGCAGCTAAGAGAGAAGCGGAAGCACGTGAACGTCTTGCGCAAGCGGAAGCGGAAGCGACTCGTATGGTCTCCGAAGCAATAGCGAACGGCGACGCGAATGCAATTAACTACTTCGTTGCGCAAAAGTACGTCGACGCCCTTGGTGAATTAGCCAAATCTGACAATAACAAAATAATGATGATCCCGCTTGAAGCGACTAGCATCATCGGATCGATTGCTGGCATCGGTGAATTAACGAAATCTATCGGCGGTTTGACCGCGTCTTCGACAGCGTAACTAAGGATTAATGACATGGAGTGGGTTGAAGGTACCAACTGGATACCAGCTATCTGGTTAACGGTTGCCATCGTATTGTTTATCGCGGAGGTTTTAGGTGCTGCGGGATTCTTGGTGGGGGCAGCGGTCGCGGCGTTAGCGTTGGCGGCCCTCACATACTTCGTCTCGGATTTAGGTGTTGCAGGTCAGATCTTCACGTATGCGATTGTTGCAGTTATCGCGACGTTGGTTTACTTCCGCTTCTTCCGCGCGACGGAACCCAGTAATCTCGACACGCTGCCACAAAGAGCACAGATGATGATTGGTCGTCGTTTTACCCTCGGTGAAAAGCTCGCTGCAGGTACTGAGATTCGGGTTCAACTTGGCGATTCAATGTGGGTCGTCACAAGTACGCGAGATATCGACACTGGGGCGGAAGTTGAAGTCGTTGACTGCGATACGATGCGATTGCAGGTCGCCGCAGTGGATTAAGAAGAGCCGAATTGAAAACCGGCTCAGTTGACCTCATATAGAAAGAAGGACCTTGGGTAGGTGTTGCCAAGTGCCGCTTTCAGTATGAGGTGAGAAATGGACTTTGACCGACTGACATCGCAGTTTAGAACCGCGATCGAACACGCACATGAACTTGTCGTCCAAAAGAACCAGCAATTTATTGAACCACAGCATGTACTGTTGGCGCAACTGGACGAGGAGAAGAGTGGCATCGGTGGGTTGTTATCTCGTGCTGGAGGAGATGTTGCTCAGATAAAGTCGGAGTTAACACGCGTGGTGAACGCGTTCCCTTCGGTAAACGGCTCCGTGACGGTGACACCTAGTCGTGATCTAAGTCGAGTTCTTTCGCAAGTTGGTCAACTTGCGAAGGGACGAAACGACACATACATCGCAAACGAGTTGTTCATTCCGGCGGTGTTCCAGGTTGGCGGCGCGACTGCGCGTGTTCTTGAAGCAGCGGGAGTCCAGCGTAGTCAAGTCGATGAGGCGATCGCCACGATGCGCCAGGGCGCAAGTGTCAATTCGGAAAACGCTGAAGAGCTACGCGACGCGTTGTCCCAATACACCATCGATTTCACCGAACTCGCACGAACCGGCAAACTCGATCCTGTAATTGGTCGGGACGACGAAATCCGACGAACGATTCAGGTTCTTCAGCGCAGAACGAAGAACAATCCTGTTCTGATTGGTGAGCCCGGGGTCGGCAAGACCGCTGTTGTGGAAGGTCTTGCGCAGCGCATCGTACGAGGTGAAGTGCCGGAAGGCATGAAGAACAAAAAGCTCCTCGCGCTTGATCTTGCGTTAATGGTTGCTGGCGCAAAGTTCCGCGGGGAATTCGAGGAACGTATGAAAGCGCTATTGCAGGATCTTCAGCAACAAGATGGACAGGTGATCTTGTTCATTGACGAACTACACACGCTTGTCGGCGCGGGCAGTGCACAAGGGAGCATGGATGCTGGCAACATGCTTAAACCTGCGTTGGCGCGTGGTGACCTGCGTTGTGTTGGCGCAACGACACTCGACGAGTATCGCGAGCATGTTGAGAAAGATGCGGCTCTGGAGCGGAGATTTCAGATCATCCAACTAGATGAGCCATCGGTCGAGGACACGATAGCGATTTTGAGAGGGCTGAAGGAACGTTATGAGGTACACCACGGCGTGCAGATCACGGACCCAGCCTTGATCGCGGCAGCGTCGCTGTCGCACCGTTACGTCTCAGACCGGTTTCTTCCCGACAAAGCCATCGATCTCGTAGATGAAGCCGCAAGTCGGATTCGCATGGAGTTAGATTCCAAACCTGAGGTCATGGACCGACTTGAGCGTCGTTTGATTCAGTTAAAAATGGAGCGTGAGGCACTCAAGAAAGAGACAGACGATGCTTCAAAAGAGCGTTTGCGCGATCTTGAATCATCAATTGAGGAACTTGAGCGAGAGTATGCCGATCTCGAAGAGGCGCTACGACACGAGAAGGCAAGCGTTGTGGACGTACAGCAGGTTAAGGAACGACTTGAAGAAGCACGGCTCGAATATGAACGCGCGGAGCGGGACGGTGATCTCGCCAAGATGTCGGAGCTTAAGTACGGCATGATTCCTGAACTTGAACAGCGCATCGAAACTGAAGACGGGCAGGAAGAAGCGCAACTTACCTTGTTACGTAATAAAGTAACTGAAGATGAGATTGCGAATGTCGTCTCTGCACGAACTGGGATTCCTATCTCGCGCATGCTGCAAGGTGAACGAGACAAGCTGCTTCAGATGGAAGACGTGCTGCACAAACGGGTCGTAGGCCAGGATACGGCGGTAAAAGTCGTAGCGGATGCAATTCGTCGCAATCGAGCAGGACTTAGCGATGAGACGAAACCAAACGGATCTTTCCTATTTCTTGGTCCTTCGGGCGTGGGGAAAACTGAGTTGTGCAAAGCACTCGCGGAATTCTTGTTTGACACCGAATCGGCATTGATTCGCGTTGACATGTCGGAGTTTATGGAGAAGCACTCGGTTTCACGACTCATTGGTGCGCCTCCTGGATACGTTGGATACGAAGAGGGTGGATATCTAACGGAATTGGTACGTCGCAAGCCGTACTCAGTTGTGCTCTTGGACGAGATCGAGAAAGCGCACGTGGACGTTTTCAATATCCTCTTGCAGGTTCTTGATGATGGACGTCTGACTGACGGCCATGGACGTACGGTTGATTTTCGCAATACCGTGATCGTGATGACCTCAAACCTCGGGTCAGATGCCATTCGCGAACATAGCAATACATCCTATGAGAACATCAAAGCGATGGTTCAAGAAACAGTAAAAGCGAGTTTTCGTCCCGAGTTTATTAATCGTATCGACGAGATGGTCGTTTTTGACCTTCTTCAAAGCGAACAGCTTGCGGAGATCGCGCGGATTCAGGTAGCGCTAGTCTCGAAGCGTCTAGAGGCTCAAGGTATAGAGCTTGAGGTGTCGGACGACACCCTGACACGATTAGCGTCGTCAGCGTTTGATCCGGTCTATGGTGCGCGGCCCATAAAACGCACGATTCAAAACGAGCTGGAGAATCCGCTTGCGAGAGCGTTGCTTAGTGGTGAAATCAGCGCTGAAAAGACGCCAAAAATCGATGCGGAAGACTACATCTATCGCAACGATTCAAGCGATCCTGACGTCCTCGAAGCGACCGAGATTAGTTCCTAACGAAACTCTGCATCGCTCCCGATTTTGGAGCTAGTTGAATGTCCGCTTTGGACCGAAACGCTCTGTTTGACAGTCGGACGATGAATCACCGGTGTCCGGCTCATGGATTTGATCATTTTCGTTCCAGTATCCCCAACGCAAAGTGCCTCGAGACTTCGGTGGGACCAATACTAGCGTCCATACGCCTTGTTTTGGTACGTCGGAGATCGCGTGATATCGATTCGCGCCTCGAAACAGATTCAGATACCTAACGCGGCTTGTTTTTCTATTTGGGTTCGTTGCCGGACACAAGACTTCCTGCGTGTAGTTGCCGCTCAATACGATTGACAAGAACCAGCGCCAGGGGTGGTTGTGTAACCAGCGATACGGATCTTTGAGCTGGATGTAGTGCAAGTAAAGCTCAAAGCTCCGGCCCGACCCGTCACCCAATAGGTAGTAACGCGTGAGATAGGGTTTCCCGTCGAGGAAGATTCGCTTGCCGCTGAAGCGTTTTAGGATACCCTCGATCCAACGAACCGGGCGGGAATTCGAATAGCTGTCGAATGTGGCGTCGGACAATGACTCACCATGACCTGATTGAGGCTCGGAAGTCAAATTTACAGTCGTCGACGACAAGTTGTGACGCGATGTAGGGACAACTGGGGTAACAGCCTATCGAGTTGCCCAGACCGCACCACGCCTCATGATTTCCTTTGCCTCTGGCACGTCGAAATCACTTGCGACGTGACCTAAGGCGCTGTAGAACACGCGACCCATGCCGTAACGCTTCTTCCAACAAACTGGCATTTCTACGCCGGCAACCCAGTCGATATTCCAATGGTCACCACTGAATGTCGTCGTTGCCAGTACTTCATTCGCAGGGTCGATGTGCATGAAATACTGTTCAGAGTGCATGGCAAAGTCATCCAAACCTGCGACGATCGGGTCATCGCTCTTGATATTGACGGTATAGTCAATAACCCCACCTGGGTGACAGATGAACTGCCCACCCACCATGAATTGATATTCGACGTTATTGCGAAACGAATCACCCATGCCGCCGTGCCAACCAGCACATCCTACGCCGGCTCGAATCGCGCTCAATAGCCCACGTTCCTGTTCAGGTTTGATCTGCGACATCGTCCATACTGGCATGATCAGATCTTGTTCGCCCAAAAATGCTTCATCCTCGAGGCGGCTAAGCGAATCCTCGACGAGCACGTCGTAGCCATCGCTGCTCAATACATTTGCGAAGATGTCGGCAGTTTGCTCAGGTTCGTGACCGAGCCAACCACCCCATGTGATAAATGCCTTTTTCGCCATTTTCTAAATACCTAAAGTAAGTTGATTAGTCGAGCACCGAGTCTTCCAGGCCAACCGGTAGCGCCGCCGGACGATCTGGTCTTGAACGCATTTCAACATGCTGCCCTTCGGCGCTGGATTTTCCAAACGCATCCATCACCTCAAGCACATGGAATGCTAAGTCGCCGTTGGCGCGATGCGCGCGGCCGGTTCTGATGCCCATGCACATGTCTGCCAAACCGATGCTGCGGCTGTTTTCTAGATTTGCGTGTGAGAGTGCCTGGTCTTCCCATTCGCGACCTGATCCACTGATTCCAACTCGACCGCCAAACCCGTTCGGGTCAGGACACGTCATTGATCGTTCGGCACCATGGATTTCGATAAATCGATTGCTGTGGCGCCAAACGTCAAAACTCATGACCACGGTTACCACAGCACCATTGTGAAATTCAAGGACACCACTTGTATGTGTGTCGACTTCGACTTTGATGACTTCGCCATTCTTGGGTTTTGACGTGATTGTGCGTTGTTCGAAGCCGCGGCTGGTGATTGCTGCGACGCGCTTTACGGCTCCGAGGGCATTAACGAGCGCGGTGATGTAGTAGGGTCCCATATCAAATAATGGACCGCCGCCTGGTTTGTAGTAAAACTCCGGTGCCGGATGCCATGATTCATGCCCGTGTCCCATCATGAAGGCGGTTCCAGAGAGTGGCTTTCCGATCGCACCTTCATCGATCAAATGACGCGCGGTTTGGTGGCCGCCACCGAGGAATGTATCGGGTGCACAGCCGAGTCGGAGATTGAGCTCGCCTGCCCTTCGTAAGATGCTTTCTCCTTCTACAACATCTAATCCGAACGGTTTTTCGCAAAAGGCGTGTTTTCCGCTTTCAAGTGCTGCCAGGTTGACTTCGCCGTGGGCGCCGGGCACCGTCAAGTTGAGCACGACCTCAACATCGTCGCGAGCAAGTAGCTCATTTGTCGTCGTGTGTTCGAGGCCGAACTTGTCAGCAGTTCGTTTGGCGGCTTCCGGCACGATGTCGGCGCAAGCCACAAACTTCAAGATTGGAAAGCGTTCACTGATGCTTAAGTAAGCATTGCTTATCACGCCGCATCCGATGAGGCCGATGCGAACAGGTTCTTGGTGGGTCATTCCTATTTATTGTGCTCTTTACTGACGATCAGTCTTGACTTTGTGATTGGTGTTCAAGCAGTTCTACACGATCGTAGATGGCCATGACGTTCTCGAATCTAATCACCAACGAGTGGCTGAGATTCTGGGCGTAGTCGTGGAGATGATATTTGAACCGTGTTTGTGGTTCGCCGTTTAAGTACGCGTCGTAGTCCCGGGTAAGTTCACGAACATCGCTTTTTATCTCAGTACTCCACGTCGCTCGAAACGGACCGAGTACGGAGCCTCCGGCCAAAGCGATAGTTATCTCGTGATTGGTCAGCATCCTCGGTTTGCTCATTGGATCGTTCCTCGCGCCGAAATCCATGTAAGTAGCCAATGCTATGATTTTGCGGAAATCAAGGAGATTAACCTATGGCAATTACGAAATACGATCATCTAGTGGTAAGAGTGAACGATCTCGACGAAGGGATCGCCACATATCGCGATACATTAGGTCTTGAACTCGACCGCACCGACCAAAGTGACGCGCTGCAGATCAAGCAAGCGTTTTTTAATTTACCCGGCGGAGGTTTTATCGAAGTGGTCGCGCCTACGGATCCTGATTCAGCCGTCGGCAAAGCGCTAGAAGGACGCGGCGAGGGCATGCATACGATCGCATTTGAGGTCGACGACCTCGCGGCTACTTGTGATGCAATGAAGGCGGGTGGTGCGCGGTTAATTGGTGAGGGTGGTCCTCAAGTATTCGTGCACCCAAAATCGACTCACGGAATTCTGCTCCAGCTAGGCGAGAAGAAGTAAACCTAACCGTCGCGTGAAAAACGCGAGCTATTGGGTTAAAACTCGTCTTTCGTTACTCGAGCTCTAAAGCTCGTCTTGAGTTGAACCAGCGATGAGATGCTGGTAGATACAACAGTACAACGGCGACCAGTGCGACCAGTTTGCTAAGGATGTCGGCGAAGTTGAGCTTGGCGATCGCCTCATTGATGGAAGGTTGATTGACTATGCCCCAAATAAAGGCAACTAAAAGGCAAGCTATCCCGATTCGAATCCATCCTTCACCTACCAATAGACCCCATGCGGCGCTGAACCAAAGCATGATGAAGAAAACTTGCGCACCATTGCTTGGAATGTCCTCCGGGAAGATCAACCACCAAATCAGCAAAAGTAGGGAGTTAAATTCGAGCAAGCACGCGCCAGCTAACAATGGGCGCGGCAGCTGCGTCAGTGTATGAAGAAATGACACGAGGCGTAGGCGTGGGAGCAAATTGGAACGTTTTCAAGGGTCGCAATGTTAGAGACTCGCGGTGGTATTCGGCGAACTGACGGCACCTAACGCCCGAAAAGACATCTTTGCAACGTTCGTACGTAATGTGGTAAGTCTTGTACTTTGCGACTGTGCTGTAGTCCTAGTTGTGGGATTCGGGCGCTAGTTTGTGACTCACACGCGAGTGTTTTAGGACAAATTCGGCTAACAAAATGCGCTCGTATAATTTGCGCGATGGCTCTTTCGAGCCATTCTTTACGCGGGGGAGTTCGCTCTGAAACAGGCGATGTATGGCTACGGTTGTGCTTGTTGATATGTGGCCGTTTCTCATTTTCTGCGTAGTCGTCTTCGGTCTTCTCGGCGTCATGCTCGTTGCGTCGTGGTATATTGGCTCTAAAGCACGTCATGGCGGCGCGCAAGACATCCCCTATGAATCTGGCATCGTGCCGGTTGGGGATGCGGAAGACATGCGGCTGTCGATTGAGTTTTACCTCGTCGCGATCTTTTTCGTGATTTTCGACCTTGAGACAATTTTCATTGTTGCTTGGGCGGTGGCGTTTGAGGAAACAGCGTGGCTTGGTTATGGCGCCGCTGCTGTTTTTATCGGAATGTTGTTGATCGCACTGCTGTACGAATATCGAACAGGCGCGCTAGACTGGGGTGTTAAACGACGCACCTTCGTTCCTGGTCGCTACGCGAGGGTTGATTCGGCGTAATGGAGTACCGACTCGTCAAAGCGATTCCCGACGAATCCATGACCGCAGTAGAAGACGTATACAACGAAGAGTCGGGTAAGAGTTTTCTAACTGCAAAGTTAGAAGACTTGGTCGCGTGGGGACGTGCGAATTCTGTGTGGCCGTTCAACTTCGGTCTGTCGTGCTGCTACGTCGAAATGGCGACGAGTATTACGTCGCGTCACGACATCGCCCGTTTCGGCTCTGAGGTCCTTCGCGCAACGCCACGACAAGCCGACTTGATCGTAATCTCCGGGACGGTGTTCCGCAAGATGGCTCCGGTACTCCAGCACTTGTATGAGCAATTACTTGAACCTCGTTGGGTGATATCCATGGGATCATGCGCGAACTCTGGCGGTATGTTTGATATCTATAGCGTGGTGCAAGGCGCAGACAAATTCCTACCAGTGGATGTGTACGTGCCCGGTTGCCCGCCGCGGCCTGAAGCGTTTATGCAGGGATTGACGCTTTTACAGGAATCGATCAAGAACACGCAACGACCTTTGTCATGGGTGATCGGTGAGGATGGCAACGTTGCCAAATATGAGCCATCACAACGTGATATTCGAACGCCTGACCGAATGAAAGTCACGACGCTCGCTGAGCCAACCACAGTTGGTGACGCGCCACTATCTGACTCGCTACTCGGCAAAAAACGAAAGATCTAGATACGTGGCACTGGCTCAAGAAGCAGCCCCCGAGCTGCCAGGGATCGTTAGTGACCTTCGAACGCGGTTTGGCGATTCAACACGTCTGCAATCAACCGTTGACGATTACCCGACGGTCTGGGTCGATCGGGAGAACATTCAAGAAGTACTTCAGTTTCTGAAGCATGACGCGGATACGCCCTACGAACTCCTCTACGACTTGTCCGCGATCGATGAGCGTTTGCGTAAACACCGCGATGGGCAACCTAATTCAGACTTTACCGTTTTCTATCACCTCATCTCATTAGCGGGCGATCACGATCTAAGGATCAAAGTCCCGCTACAGGACGAAGATCTTCACATTAAGAGCGTTGAATCGATCTATCCTGTCGCGAATTGGTATGAACGTGAAGCGTTCGACATGTTCGGGGTACAGTTTGACGAACATCCGAATCTGCAGCGTATCCTGACGCCGCCGTTGTGGGAAGGGCATCCATTGCGGAAAGAGCATCCGGCGCGTGCTACCGAGATGGAACCGTACCGTTACACGGAAGAGTTTCAGGACGCACAACAGGAAGCGCTGAAGTTCGTTCCAGAGGAATGGGGCATGTCACGTGATGCGAAGCACACGGATTTCATGTTCTTAAACCTCGGTCCAAACCATCCAAGCGTGCATGGCGTGTTCCGCATTGCGTTGCAACTGGATGGCGAAATCATCGTGCAGGCCGTTCCTGATATTGGATACCACCATCGCGGCCAAGAAAAGATGGCGGAACGGCAATCTTGGCATACATATATCCCGTATACCGACCGAATTGACTACCTCGGCGGCGTGATGAACAACCTGCCGTACGTGATGAATGTTGAGCGGATGGCGGGGATAACGGTGCCAGATCGCGCTCAAGTCATTCGCGTGATGCTGTGCGAGTGCTTCCGCATTGCGAGTCATCTGTTGTTTTACGGCACGTTCGCCCAAGATGTTGGTCAAATGTCGCCGGTTTTCTATATGTTCGCCGATCGCGAGCGGTTGTTTTCGATAATCGAAGCGATTACCGGTGGTCGTATGCATCCGAGCTGGTTTCGAATTGGGGGTGTGACCCAAGACTTACCGGAAGGCTGGTATGAAATGGTCACTGATTTCTGTGACTATATGCCAAAGCGACTCGACCACTACGAAAAGATGTCGCTTCAAAACAAGATTCTGCAACGTCGCACCAAGGGGATCGGCGCATACAACACCGCAGAAGGTCTCGATTGGGGTATTACTGGACCTTCACTACGCGCAACCGGTTCTGACTGGGACTTGCGAAAGAACCGACCGTATAGCAGCTACGACCAATTTGAATTCGAGATTCCAACCGCAGTAAATGGTGATAGCTACGACCGTTGCGTAGTCCGGGTCGAGGAAATCAGGCAGAGCTTGCGAATCATTCGTCAGTGCGCGGAGAACATGCCAGCCGGTCCCTATAAAGCCGACCACCGTTCTACGACCCCGCCGCCAAAAGAACGCACGATGGAACACATTGAAACGTTGATCCATCACTTTCTGAATGTCAGCTGGGGTCCAGTCGTGCCACCGTGTGAATCGGAAACGCTGGTCGAAGCCACGAAGGGATGGATGGGTTTCTACTCCATCTCCGATGGTGGTGGGATGGCTTACCGATCACGCGTTAGAACGCCTTCGTTTCCTGCGCTGCAACAGATTCCTTTAATAAGTAATGGCTTCATGGTGGCGGACTTAATTGCCATCATCGCGAGTATTGACTTCGTCATGGCGGACGTGGACCGATGAGCGAGGTTGAGTTGATTCCCGTGCTCTCCGCAGAGGAAGTGGATGAGATCGAAGCGGAAATAAGTCATCTACCAGACCGGCAGTCCGCTGCGATTGATGCGTTGATGATCGTGCAGAAACATCGCGGCTGGGTCTCGGACCAGAGTCTATCCGCGATCGCGAACTTACTTGAGATGTCCTCCGCCGAGCTGGACGGTGTAGCGACGTTCTATAACCTGATCTATCGCCAGCCAGTTGGCCGGCACGTGATATCGATGTGCGACAGTGTCTCCTGCTACGTAATGGGAGCCGATGCCTTGGGCAAAGATCTTCAGTCTAAACTCGGCATCCGCTTTGGCGAGACGACAAACGACGGACGGTTCACACTGTTACCGATCGTCTGTCTTGGCGCATGCGATAAGGCTCCTACTATGCAGATCGACGAAGATCTGATCGAGAGTGTTTCTGCGGAAGATCTGGACGAAATTTTCGGAAACTACGAGTAATGTCGGTGTTGGATACCAAACCGCTTAGCGGTCGAGTTGAGGAAGTCGGAGGTCCCGTATTCCTTGCGGATTACGAAGCGGGTAATGGATACGTTGCTGCGAAGAAGGCGATCACGCAGATGTCGCCTGCAGAGGTTATCGACGCCGTAAAGGATTCAAATTTGCGAGGTCGCGGCGGCGCTGGATTTCCGACAGGTACGAAATGGGGTTTTGTACCGCCCGGACCGTCGCCTGATGGGGGTGTGAAGTACCTCGTCTGCAACGGCGACGAGATGGAACCAGGCACCTTTAAAGATCGTTGGTTGATTTCGCAGAACCCGCATTCGTTAATCGAAGGCATGATCATCGGGGCGTACGCGATCGGTGCGTCAAAAGCCTATGTTTTTCTGCGCGGCGAGTACTTTGAACCGAAAGCAAAGCTCGCGAAAGCCATCGATGAAGCCAAAGCTGCAGGTTACTTAGGTGTCGGATTATTTGGTACTGATTTCGAACTGGATTTACGCATCCACTCGTCAGGCGGCCGATACATCTGTGGCGAGGAAACTGCGTTACTGAACGCGCTTGAGGGGAAACGTGCTCAACCGCGCAACAAGCCGCCTTTTCCTCCAGCGAGCGGTGCGTGGGGACGACCCACCATCGTGAATAACGTCGAAACCTTCTGCAACGTTCCCTCGATCATTCTGAACGGTGCTGACTGGTTTCGAGATTTAGGTCTGACCGAGGATGCGGGAACCAAGATCTATGGAGTATCCGGTCGTGTGAACAATCCGGGTCTTTGGGAGCTTCCAATCGGGACGCCGATCCGCGAAATCATTGACGACCATGCTGGTGGGATGCAGGACGGGTATAGCCTGAGGGGATTGCTGCCAGGCGGCGCGTCGACGGATTTCCTTGTCGAAGAGCATTTTGAATTGGCGATGGATTACGGCACGATACAAGCCGCTGGCAGTCGGTTGGGCACCGGTACGATGATCCTTATGGACGATTCAATTTGTCCCGTCGATATGTCACGCAATCTTCAACACTTTTTCGCGCAGGAGTCTTGTGGTTTCTGCACGCCTTGTCGTGAAGGTTTACCCTGGATTGAGAGCTTGCTCTTAGATATTGAGGAAGGAAGGGGTCAAATGGATGACCTAAGAATCCTAGAGCAGAACGCGCAGTTCATCGGCGCACCAGGAAACACGTTCTGTCTCCATGCGACAGGCGCAATCGAGCCACTTCAATCAGCACTGAAGTACTTCCGTGAAGATTTCGAACGTCACATTGTGGACGGCAAATGTCCATACCGCGTGAGCGGGAGTGCGTGATGGCGACATTTACGGTCGACGGTAAAGAATTCGAAGTCGAGGCAGGAACGAACCTGCTTCAAGCAGTGCTGTCACAGTCGTTGGACTTGCCCTATTTCTGTTGGCATCCAGCGATGGGATCTATTGGCGCTTGTCGTCAATGTGCAGTGATCCAGTATCAGGATGCGGACGACGAGCGTGGACGCCTAACGATGGCGTGCATGACGGACGTTCAAGACGGCATGATCATCTCACTCGAAGCGGCACACGCAAAAGACTTTCGTGCCTCTGTGATCGAGTGGTTAATGGAAAACCATCCGCATGACTGTCCCGTATGTGAGGAAGGTGGGGAATGCCATCTCCAAGATATGACGGTCATGACCGGCCATTCGGTTCGTCGCTATCGAGATAAGAAGCGCACGTGGGAGAACCAGGATCTCGGTCCTTTCATCGGGCACGAGATGAACCGCTGCATCACGTGTTATCGATGTGTGCGGTTCTATCAGGACTACGCGGGTGGCAAAGACCTGAGTGCGTTCGGCTCGCGAAGTCGCATGTTCTTCGGCCGTGTTGAGGATGGAGTTCTTGAAAGCGAATTTGCCGGCAATTTGGTCGAGGTGTGCCCAACCGGCGTATTCACTGACAAACCGTTCTCACAGCACTACACACGGAAGTGGGATTTACAGTCCGCCGCTTCAATTTGTCCCGGCTGTTCGGTGGGCTGCAACACGTTCGCATCGGAGCGTTACGGAGATCTGAAACGCCTTCACAATCGTTATCACAACGACATTAACAAGTACTTTCTCTGCGATCGCGGTCGATTCGGCTCCCATTTCGTTAACAGTGAACAGCGAGTCCGTCATGCGGCTGTGAAGGCGAATGACGGCGTTTTTGAGTACGGCGATGTCAACACTGCGCTGAATCGTGCGGTTGAGATTCTCAAGCAGGAGCACGTGGTCGGCATTGGTTCGCCGCGCGCTAGTCTTGAGGCGAACCATGCGTTGCGACAGCTCGTAGGTGAAGAAAACTTCTGTCGTGGGCTAAGCGACTCCGAACGCGAGGTCACGGATCAAGCCTGTTCGATTCTTATGAAGGGTGGATTTAAGGTCCCCTCGGTATCTGAAGTCGAAGACGCAGACGCGGTGTTCGTGATTGGTGAGGATATTTCGAATACGGCCCCACGTATCGGTTTGGCGATACGTCAGACGACACGAAATGTCAGCTACGAAATGGCGAGTGCGGCAGGTATCCCGCTGTGGCAGGACGCCGGCGTACGGGGACATGCTCAACATCAACGCAATCCGCTGTATCTCGCCGTGCCAAATTCAACGCGTTTGGATGACGTCGCGGAAGCAACCGTTAATGCGCTGCCTGACGATATCGCTGGCATCGCGTCTCAAATCGCTGCTCAGATTTCAGGCGAAGCGAGTGACGATGCGTTTGCGCAATCTGTTGCCCAGGCGTTACTTGAAGCAGAACGGCCATTGCTGGTAACAGGGACTAGTACTCGCTCAAAGAATGTACTCAATGCTTCTGCTGCGATCGCTTGGGCTTTACGTGAAAAAGGGAAAGAGCCATCGTTGCTAATTGCGGGTAGCGAGGTCAACACATTCAATGCGGTGGTCACGTGTGAAGGCGAGACCATGGAGAGCGCACTGGCTCGTATGACAGATGGTGCAAACGCGATCGTCCTTGAGAACGATCTTTACCGTCGTGCGCCTACGGATTTGGTTGATCGGGCTCTCGACGGTCGCGGTAGCGTAGTCGCACTGGAGGTCGTTGAGAACCCTCTATTGCCGAATTCGGATGTGGTCTTTCCTTCTGCAAGCTATGCCGAACAGACGGGGACCTTCGTAAATTATGAAACGCGTGCACAACGGTTTTATCAAGTATTTGAACCTCGCGATGACGTCAAGCCAGCTTGGCGCTGGTTGTCTGAAATCGCGTCCCGCATAGGGCGAACCGACGCAAGTTGGTCAACCGTGGATGAAGTCACACGCAGCGCACTAGCGTCGTTGCCTGGAATTGAAGCCTCGCTTGAGGAAGTTGCGCCGACAAAAGATTTTCGAATCGAGGGTGAACATCGAATCCCCCGACAGACCCATCGCTACAGTGGTCGAACTGCGATGAGCGCAAACGTATCCGTACATGAGCCGAAGGCATCCGAAGACCTCGAAACGCCGTACAGCTATTCGATGGAAGGGCAGAATCCAGGTGATCAGACGGGTTCAGCGATTCCGTATTCGTGGTCACCGGGTTGGAATTCAAACCAATCGATCTTCAAGTTTCAGGACGAAGTAAACGGCGACTTACTTGGTCGGAGTACCGGTAAGCGTCTCTTTGAAGTACCTTCCGATCCAGACTCAGAGATTGATAAAGAGTTTGACTTTGGCATCACACCAAAAGCTCCGCAGAGCAATGGTGACTTGGTGCCATTTTCCGTACACGACGTGTTTGGTTCAGATGAGCTGTCCGCACGTTCTTGGCCAGTCGCTCGTCGCGCAAAAGGACCCTACGTTCTGATTAATCCGGTAGACGCGGAAAAACTCGATGCGCAAGCAGGCAGTGGCGTTAAAAGCGACTCCTTAATTGGTAGCTTCGAGGTAGTGCTCGATGAGCGTGTCCAGGTTGGCTCGATTGGAGTCGTTGTTGGATTGAATGGCTGCTCTGAGATACCTGCTAGCGGTATCGAACTTGCCATTGATCCAGATTTCGAACCGCGACAACTCGGCGATGCGAGAGTGATCGCGAAGGCATGATGTTCGGTATCGAAGACTTCTGGTCCTATGCACTAATTCTGCCCGTGGCGCTGGGAGTACTTCTTGGTGCTTTGGTGCTCGTGTGGTGGGAACGGCGCCTACTCGGATGGTGGCAAGACCGACTTGGTCCGAACCGAGTTGGCTGGTTCGGATCTCTACAGGCGTTGGCTGACTTGATCAAGCTACTTACGAAGGACGATTGGCTTCCGCCATTCGGCGATCGCGTCTTTTTCGTGCTTGCGCCGATCATCGTCACAGCAGCGATGCTCCTGGCGTTCGTGGTTGTACCGTTTACTCCTGTATTAGTCATCGTTGATAGCAACATTGCCCTTCTGTGGTTTTTAGCTATGTCGGCAATGGCGGTATACGGTGTATTGCTAGCTGGCCTTTCTAGTAATAACAAATATGCGTTGCTAGGCGGACTTCGAGCCGCGGCACAAATGGTGACGTATGAAGTGTTCCTCGCGCTGTCGATACTCGGCGTCGTCATGCTGTCCGGTTCATTCAGTCTGGTGGAGATTGTTGAGAACCAACGAGACGGCATGTGGCATTTCATACCCCAAGCGCTCGGACTCGTTATCTTCGTGATTGCTGGACTAGCCGAAACGCACCGTATGCCTTTTGACCTCCCTGAAGCTGAGCACGAGTTGACTGCGGGTTTTCACACCGAATACTCGGGAATGAAATTTGGCTTGATCATGGCTGCCGAGTACGTTGCACTGATTCTGCTGTCATGTTTGATCGTCATTCTTTTCTTTGGAGGCTGGTTAGGTCCTGGTTTCTTGCCGCCCGTCGTTTGGTTTGGGATCAAAGTGGTCATCGTGATCAACTTCTTCATCTTGCTCCGCGCTGCTATTCCGCGTCCGCGATATGACCAGCTCATGTCGCTCGGCTGGAAGATTCTGCTCCCGTTAACGTTGGTGAACATTCTTGCGACGGGCGCTTGGGTGTTGGCGACACAAGGTTGAATCGATGTTGAGTCAACTCAAGACGATCTGGACGGTCTTTATCCACCTATTTCAGCGCAATGAGACGGTCGAATATCCTGAGGAAATGCCGTATCAGGCGCCGCGGTACCGCGGGCGAATCGTCTTGACGCGCGATCCTGACGGTGAGGAACGGTGTGTCGCGTGCAATCTTTGTGCAGTCGCGTGTCCGGTTGATTGCATCGCGCTACAGAAAACGGAACGTGAAGAAGACGGTCGTTGGTTACCTGAGTTCTTTCGCATTAATTTCTCGCGTTGCATCATGTGTGGAATGTGCGAAGAAGCATGTCCTACGTATGCGATTCAGTTAACGCCGGATTTTGAGCTGTGTGAATTCGATCGACAAAACATGGTTTACGAGAAAGAGCACCTGTTAATAGACGGTCCAGGTAAATATCCAGATTACAGTTTTTGGAACGTCGCAGGTAAGACAATCGAAGGTAAAGGTAAAGGCGAAGCGCAAAACGAAGCCGAACCTACTGACTTTCGAAGTTTGTTGCCTTGAGGAAGTCGGATTAAGACTTGACAGCATTAATTCTGTTTTACGTTGCCGGATTCGTCGTGCTCGCATCCGCAGTGTTGGCGATTACGCGAACGAATGCATCACATGCGCTGATCTATATGGTCGTGGCTTTGTTGGCGATCGCGGTGATCTTCTTTCTACTGGGATCTCCCTTCGCCGCGGCACTCCAGATTGTGGTTTACGCGGGCGCGATCGTCGTGCTCTTCTTGTTTGTGGTGATGATGCTGAATCTTGGCAAGTCCTCGGTTTCACGTGAGCGTGCGCTACTCACCCGTGGAATTTGGACCGTTCCAAGTTTGCTGGCGTTAGTGCTATTCGCGGTCGTTTTATTCGCTCTGCTTAGCGGCGACCACGAAGCGGGCACGCAAGGACGGATGATCGCACCGAAAGAAGTTGGTATAGCACTATACACGAAATATGTACTGGCAGTTGAGTTGGCTGGCGTATTGCTATTGGCTGCATTGGTAGGTGCCTATCACCTAGGTCGGCGCTATCTGTCGGACCGGCGTGAGGAGGAAGAGAGCTCTTGATGCCACCGATCGAGCACGTCTTAGTGCTCGCATTGATGTTGTTTTGCATAGGCGCAGTGGGCGTTCTAGTTCGGCGCAACATCATTTTCATACTGCTTTCACTTGAGTTCATGATGAACGCCTGCGCGATGGTCTTCATTGCCGCTGGCGCGAAATGGGGTCAGCCTGATGGTCAGATCATGTTCATGTTGATCCTCGCAATCGCGGCTTCCGAGGTCGCGGTCGCGCTCGGTATCGTGATTCAAATGGCTCGGCGCTTTCGAACGCTGGACGTCGACGCCGTAAGCGAGTTGCGCGAGTGAGTGAAGTGCTCTGGTTAGTGCCGACGATCCCGTTACTGGGTTCGATCATTCTGTTGTGTACAGAAGGCCGACTACCTAAGTTGGCAGTTGCAGTAGTCGGTTCGGGTAGCGTAGGACTCGCCGCGATTTGTGCGCTATACGTTGGCATGAACGTCATCGGCACAGGTGAGTGGCACTACGCGGAGACGCTTTGGACCTGGATGGCAGTCGGTGACTTTAATCCATCCATCACGCTTTATCTCGACGGACTCTCGTTAGTCATGACGGGTGTCATCACAGGCGTCGGATTTCTGATTCACTTGTATGCGACAGGTTACATGTGGGAAGAAGAAGGCTATAGCCGCTTTTTTGCATACATGAACCTGTTTGTGTTCGCCATGCTGATGCTGGTGCTTGGCGACAACCTTCTTACGCTGTTCTTAGGTTGGGAAGGTGTAGGGTTGTGCAGTTACCTGCTAATCGGCTTTTTCCACAGCGATCCAGAAAATGGCTACGCGGCTCGTAAAGCGTTTGTGGTCACACGCGTCGGCGATACGCTGATGGCGTTGGGATTGTTCCTGCTTCTCCGCGAGCTTGGTACGCTCGAAATTCAAGTGGCCTTAGACGGTGCGACGACTGCTTGGCCAGATGGGTCCGGGATCAATACCGCCATTTGCTTGCTGCTTCTTGGTGGTGCTGTTGGAAAGTCGGCGCAAGTGCCGTTACAGACTTGGCTACCGGATGCGATGGCTGGTCCTACCCCCGTGTCTGCCTTGATTCACGCTGCGACCATGGTGACCGCTGGGGTTTATTTGATCGCCCGTATGCAGGACATGTTCATGCTACCGGGTCCCGCGATGCATTGGGTTGCATTTGTCGGGCTTGTCACGCTGTTCATTTCTGCGTTCACCGCACTCGTACAGACGGACATCAAACGAATTCTCGCGTTCTCAACGATGAGCCAAATCGGTTATATGTTTTTGGCACTCGGCGTTGGCGCGTGGTCGGCAGGGATATTTCACTTAATGACGCATGCGTTCTTCAAGGCGTTGTTATTCCTTGCAAGCGGTTCCGTGATATTGGCGTTGCATCACGAGCAGGATATCTTCAAGATGGGTGGCTTGTGGAAGAAGCTCAAGATACCGTTCGCGAGCATGTTGATTGGCTCCTTGGCGCTCGCGGCATTGCCAGGTACCTCTGGATTCTTCAGCAAAGACGCGATTCTGTTAACCGCGTATCAGGAATCGTCTTACGGCTTGTTGTTCTGGGTTGGCGCGGCTAGTGCCGCGTTCATGACCTCGCTGTACACAACCCGGATGATATTGATCACATTTTTTGGTGAAGTCAAAACCGAACCACACGATCATTCTAGGATCAACATGTGGGGACCGCTGTTGGTGTTGTGCGCGTTGTCGATCGGAGGCGGATGGCTTGGTTTCATGGTACTCGCTAGTTACATGGGCGATGGTGGCGTACCGCTTGAATTTCATGCTGACGCCATCGCGCTACTCACGATCGGTGTACCAATGATCGGGATCCTGCTCGGATACCTTATTTGGGGTAATCAAGCGATCCCTGTAGATAAATTGGCCGCGTCATCGGTAGGACAGCGACTCCAACGTTTCTTCCACGGAGGATGGGGATTTGACTGGATCTACGATCGAGTCATTGTGAATCCGTTCGTCCGGCTAGCACAGGTCAATAAATCCGACTTTGTCGATTTGATGTTTACTTCGATTGCGTCACTAACTGCTGGAATTCACCGCATTGTCAAGCGAACACAGACGGGCGAACTCCGCTGGTACGCAACCAACATGGTGGTAGGACTGTTGTTAGTCGTGTTAATCGTCATCGTTCAGGCGTAGCTAGAAAACGATGACCGCACTCTACCTTGTCTTATTCTTGCTCGGCGCCGGATTAGTCGCTTGCTTGGCTGAACGGCTTCATGAGAATGCGCCTCGCTGGATCTCCCTGCTGGCATTCGTCGTCGCGACGATCTGGACAGCCGGGATTTGGCTCGGGGGCGTAGATCCGTCAACCGGTTTCTATGCAGCTGGTGAATTGTCGTGGATTCCTGCCCTCGGTATCAACGTGATATTGAAGGTTGACGGTCTGAGCCTCATGCTCATTGGCTTGACCACACTGCTTGGTGTCATTGCCGTCGTCTCGTCGTGGTCTGAAATCAACGAAAACCGCGGCTTTTTCCAATTCAACATCCTGTGGGTGATGTCAGGCGTTGTCGGCGTGTTTTGTGCGTACGACCTGTTCTTGTTCTTCTTCTTTTGGGAAGTCATGCTCATCCCCATGTACTTCCTGATCGCCATTTGGGGTCACGAGGACCGTTCATACGCATCCATGAAATTCTTCCTGTTTACGCAGGTGAGTGGATTGTTGATGCTTGTCGCGATCATCGCCTTGGTATGGTTGAACTACGAAAACACAGGCGTTCTCACGTTTAGTTATGAAGAGCTGTTGAACGTTGAGTTGAGTGACACGATTGCCAGCTTGCTCATGCTCGGTTTCTTTATCGCATTCATCACGAAACTACCCAGTGTTCCGGTTCACACCTGGTTACCGGACGCACACACGCAAGCGCCTACCGCGGGTTCCGTGATCCTTGCGGGAATCTTGTTGAAGACTGGTGGCTATGGACTGATTCGATTTACGGTGCCGCTGTTCGAAGAAGCTTCGCGTGACTTCGCGTTTGTCGCGATGTTGCTCGGCGTCATCAGCATTCTGTATGGCGGCT
>LXNI01000904.1_pt1 | contig 30292 bp, 27 predicted proteins | sample 809091 | NCBI WGS metagenome assembly LXNI01 (sample SAMN04870527, study PRJNA318959) | sponge metagenome | biome: 01000161; feature: marine sponge reef; material: water | host: Sarcotragus foetidus | place: Greece: Milos, Mediterranean Sea | collected 2013-05-29 | depth 5-7 m | reverse complement strand
CGAGCGCTTCCGACAGCGTGATCTTGCCGCCGCGCCGGCGTGGCTGGTCGCGCCGCGAGGGGCTGGGGGGGCGGCGCTGCTCGCCACGGCGGCGCGGCCTGCCGCGGTCCTCCTCCGCCGGAGCATCGCCCGGCCGGGCGGGCCTCGCCGCGGCCGGCGCCTCGGGCGCTGCGGCTTCTTCCGGTTTGGGCTCCTCCGGCTGGGGAAGCCGTTTGGCGGCGTCCTCCTCCGCCCGCTTGCGCGCGTCCTCCTCGGACTTGCGCCGCGCGTCCTCTTCGCTCTTCCGCCGCTCCGCCTCGGCGCGTTCGGCAGCCAAGCGCTCTTCATCCTCGGCACGCCGGCGGGCTTCCTCCTCCGCCCGCTCGCGCTCCTGGCGCTCGGCGAGGATCGCAACCTCCACGGCACGGGCACGGGCGGCCTTCTCGTCGCTCGTCAGCGTGCGCAGGACGACCCGCGAGCGTGGGGCGGTGGAGGTCTGCTGCACTTCCTCCTGGGGCGGCGGCGCCGCCTCGGCCACAGGCTCGGGCGGCGGCGCCTTGGGCGGGGCCTTCGGCTTGGGCGCGACCACCCCATCGGCGGCGGGGCTCCGCTTCAGCGTCCGCTTCTTGCGCACCTCGACGGCGACGGCGCGGCTGCGGCCGTGCGAGAAGCTCTGCCGCACCTGGCCGGCGTCGACCGCCTGCTTGAGGTCAAGCCGCCCCGGTCGCTTCAGCGAGAGCGGCTTGCGGCGTTCCTGATCACCGGCTTCGGTTTCGTCACTCATAATGCCCTATCCCGGTCGCCGGATTCTGCACGCACACCATCGAGCCGCGACGATTCCCGAAGGAACCGCTCGGCGAGTCGGCCGGGCGCCAATGCGGCATGCACCACATTCTCACGACCCAGGCTGCGGCTCAACATGGCGCCATCGAAGTGCGCGATCACGGGAATGTCCCGCGCCAGCGCGCCGAGGCGCGCCCGCCCGTGCCGGGCGCCATCGCTCGCCTCGACCAGGACGGCCACCCGACCCTCGATGAGCGCCCGCTGCACCTTGTCGAAGCCCATGACGAGGCCGCCCGCGCGCCGCGCCAGGCCCAGTACATCCAGCGCACGCGCGGTCAGTTGCCGCTCCACTTCGTCGATCAGATCGGGCGCGATGACGATCGGCCGGCGTGCAGCGCGGGCAAACAGGCCGCGCTCGCAGGCCTTCGCCAGCAAGGCGCGCTCGGCAGAGATCCACAGGCCGCGCCCCGGCAGCGATTCGCTCAGGTCGGGCACCAGTGCGCCCCCCGGGTCGACCACGAAGCGCAGCAGGGCGTCGCGGGGCCTGCTGGCGCCGCTTGCAATGCAGCGCCGGGCTCCGGCATCCGACGAAACCTGACGGTCGCTCATGTGTGCCCGCGCGGTCAAACGTTCGCTCTATCGTGCTCGTCGGAGGAGGGCTCGGCGGCCTCTCCGGCCTCCGCCCCATCGACCGGCTTTTCGTCCTCGAACCAGTGGGCCCGCGCCAGCATGATGACGGCGTTGGCCTCGTCGATCGTGGGCGCCAGGTCGCCCAGCATCTCGATGAACTCATCGCCCGCGAGGTCGCCCAGATCGTCAAGCGTCTTGACCCCATTCTCGCCGAGAGCGACGAGGATCGCCGGGTCCAGGCCCTCGACGGCGGCCACCTCGTCGCTGACGCCGAGCTCGATCCGACGCTCGTTCAGCGCCCGGTTCGTCGCTTCGACGTGAGCCGCGGCCCGCTCGGCCAGCTCGATCGCCAGCTCCTCCTCGAAGCCCTCGATCGCCGCCAGCTCCTCGATCGGCACGAAGGCCACCTCGTCCACGGTGCTGAAGCCTTCCGTCACGAGCAGGTGGGCGATCACCTCGTCGACGTCGAGCGCCTTCATGAACATCTCGGAGCGCGTGAGGAACTCCTCCTGACGGCGCTCCGATTCCTCGGCCTCGGTCAGGATGTCGATGTCCCAGCCCGTGAGGTTGGAGGCGAGACGCACGTTCTGCCCGCGCCGGCCGATGGCGAGCGAGAGCTGCTCGTCCGGCACGACCACCTCGATGCGCTTCGATTCCTCGTCGAGCACGACCTTGGTGACCTCGGCCGGCGCCAGCGCGTTGACGATGAACGCGGCGGGATCGGGCGACCACTGGATGATGTCGATCTTCTCGCCCTGAAGCTCGCCGACGACCGCCTGCACGCGGGAGCCGCGCATGCCGACGCAGGCGCCGACGGGGTCGATGCTGCTGTCGTTGGAGTGCACGGCGATCTTGGCGCGGCTGCCGGGGTCGCGGGCCACGGCGTCGATCTCGATGATGCTGTCGTAGATCTCCGGCACTTCCTGGGCGAAGAGCTTGGCCATGAAGTTGGGGTGGGTGCGCGACATGAAGATCTGCGGCCCGCGCGGCTCGCGCCGCACGTCGTAGATGTAGGCGCGCACGCGGTCGCCGTTGCGGAAGGACTCGCGCGGCAGCAGGTCTTCGCGGCGGATCACCGCCTCGGCGCGGCCCAGGTCGACGGTCAGCCCGCCGTACTCGGTCCGCTTGACGAGGCCGTTGGCGACTTCCTGCACGCGGTCCTTGTATTCCTCGTACTGGCGCGCCCGCTCGGCCTCGCGCACCTTCTGCACGATCACCTGTTTCGCCGTCTGCGCCGCGATGCGGCCGAAGTCGATGGGCGGCAGCGGGTCGGCCAGATAATCGCCGACCTGCGCGGCCGGGTTGCGCTCCTGCGCTTCGCTGATCGCGATCTGGGTGGCCTCGTTCTCGATCTCCTGGGCGACCTCCAGGTAGCGCATGAGCTTGATCTCGCCGGTCTCGCGGTCGATATCGGTGCGGATATCGTGCTCCTGACCGTACTTCCGCTTGCCGGCGTGGGTGATCGCCTGCTCCATGGCCTCGAGCACGAGCTCGCGCTCGATCCCCTTCTCCCTGGCGACGGCGTCGGCCACCTGGAGAAGCTCGAGGCGGGCGAGGCCCGAGGTGTCCTGATCCGTCATCACAGCCGCTCCGCCGCCTGGCTCGCGGCCAACAGTTCGTCCGTCAAGACGAGCTTCGCCGCGCGAATCCCGTCGAAGGGCAACGACACGTCCTCATCGTCCACTGTCATGCGCACGCATCCGTCGCCGGCGCCCTGCAGCAGACCGCGAAAGCGCCGCCGGCCCTGCAGCGGCTCGCTCATCTCCACCTTGGCCTCGAAGCCGGCGAATCGGGCGAAGTCCGCAAGCCGCACCAGCGGCCGGTCGATCCCCGGCGAGCTGACCTCGAGCGTGTGCTCGGCAGCCGGCAGGTTGTCGTTCTCGAAATTTGCCGTGATGGCGCGGCTCGCCGCAGCACAGTCGTCCACGGTCAGCGGCACGCGGTCGGCCCGCTCGATCATTACCTGAAGCACCGTCTGCCTACCCCCGCCAAGGCGGATTCGTACGACCTCATAGCCCATCGCCGCCAGCACCGGTGCAATCGCACGTTCGATCTGCCGTTCCGTGTCCACGTCTCGCGTCTTCGTCACACCTCAGGACAGAAAAAAGGCGGGCCAGCATTGCCCACCACGATCACTCAAAACCCTGGGCATACTACACGCGGCACCCTTCGCGCCCGAAGAGCACCGCAGGGCTAACCTATCGCGCTTGGCGCCCCGACTTCAAGGAGTTTCTCCCCCATGGCGCCGCAGGAGCCGCCGCTGTCGAGGCTCGGAAGTACCGTTCGCTGCGGCCCCTGAGCCCCGGACTACCGGGGAATGCGGACGTAGCGCAGGAACACCGGCGGCCGGCCGGCCGAGCGCGCCTTTTGCTCGTAGCGGGTCTCCGGCCAGTCGGCGGGCCGCGACGGCCATGCGCCAGAGCCCTGCTCGGGCCCCGCAAACGCCCCGTTCGCCGCGACTCGCTCGAGCGTCCACTCCACGTAACCCATGTCGTCGGACGCCCATCTGAACTCGGCGCCGTCCTTCAGGATGCGCGCGAGGCCGGCGAGCGTCTCCGCAGCGATCAGGCGGCGCTTGTGATGACGCTTCTTGGGCCAGGGGTCGGGAAACAGAATGAACAGCCGCCCGATGCAGGCGTCCGGCAGGCGATCGATGAGGAGGCGCGCGTCGTCGGGGAAGATGCGGACCCGTCCGGCCGTGCCGTCATCCTCCAGGTGGCGCAGGAGGCCGGCGACGCCCTGCACGAACGGCTCGCAGCCGATGAATCCCACGCCCGGATTGTCGCGCACCTGATGGGCGAGGTGCTCGCCTGCACCGAAGCCGATCTCGAGCCAGATGTCCCGGAGCGGTTCCGGGAACAGGGCGCGCGGGTCCAGCCGCTCGTCCTCGCCCTCGGGAAGCGCGATCCGGAGTGTGGGCAGGGCGCGCTCAAGCAGCGCCTGGCGGCCGGGGCGGAGCCGGTAGCCGAGCCTTCGCCCGTAGACGCGGCGCCGAGGTTGCTCCATCGAGTGCGGAGCGGACGCCGGGCGGGGCCTCACCCCACCGCGGCGAGAAGCGGGTCGACGAGGTCCGTCCGTTCCCAGGAGAAGCCGCCGTCGGCCTCGGGCTCGCGGCCGAAATGGCCGTAGGCCGCGGTCCGCTCGAAGACAGGGCGCGCCAGGCTCAGATGCTCGCCGATGCCGCGCGGCGAGAGGTCCATCGCCGACTTGAGCGCCTTGGCGAGCTTGGCTTCGTCGACCGCGCCGGTGCCGTGCGTGTCGACGTAGACCGCGAGCGGGTGGGCCACGCCGATGGCGTAGGCGAGCTGGATCGTGCAGCGCGACGCGAGGTTGGCGGCGACGACGTTCTTGGCCAGGTAGCGCGCCGCGTAGGCCGCGGAGCGGTCGACCTTGCTCGGGTCCTTGCCCGAGAACGCGCCGCCGCCGTGGGGCGCCGCCCCGCCATAGGTGTCGACGATGATCTTGCGGCCCGTGACGCCGGCATCGCCGTCCGGCCCGCCGATCACGAAGCGGCCGGTCGGATTGACGTAGAACAACTTCTCGTCGCACATCCAGCCGTCGGGAAGTGAGGCCACGACGTAGGGGCGCACGATCTCGCGCACGTCGTCCTGCGACAGCTCCGCCGCATGCTGGGTCGAAACGACGACGGAGGTGGCGCCCACCGGCGCGCCGTCCTCGTAGCGGAGCGTCACCTGGCTCTTGGAATCGGGCCCGAGGCCGGGCGCATCGCCGGCGTGCCGGGCCTCCGCGAGCGCGGCCAGGATCGCGTGGGCGTAGTGGAGCGGCGCCGGCATGAGCGCGTCGGTCTCGCGGCAGGCATAGCCGAACATGATGCCCTGGTCGCCCGCGCCCTGGTCCTTGTTGCCGGCCTGGTCCACGCCGAGCGCGATGTCGGCCGACTGGGCGTGAACGTGAATTTCAACGGCGGCCTTGGCCCAGTGGAAGCCCTCCTGCTCGTACCCGATCTCGCGGACGCAGTTGCGCGCGATGGTCTCGAGGGCGTCTGCTGTGATCGAGTCGGGGCCGCGCACTTCGCCGGCCAGGACCATCCGGTTGGTCGTGACCAGGGTCTCGCAGGCCACGCGGGCGTTGGAATCGAGCGCCAGATACGCATCGACCACCGCATCGGAGATGCGGTCGCAGACCTTGTCCGGGTGTCCTTCCGACACCGATTCGCTGGTGAACAGGTATTCCCGTCGCCCCACGGCTTCCCCCGATTCCGATGATGTTGCGGAGGCGGGCGGCGAGCGCCGCGCCGCCCGCCGGTTTTCGCAGCGTTCGCGGGAGCGGTCAAGCGCGCCCGCGCAGACCATGACCCCGGTGAGAAATACGAGCTAGAGTGACGGCGGAACGAGGCGGTGGCTTAGCGACAGGGAGAAAGCGAATGCTTGCCGATATCCGGGGCGTGGGGATCAACTACGAGGTTTCGGGAAACGAGGACGGGCCCTGGCTCACCTTCTCCAACTCGCTCGCCACGAACCTCGGCATGTGGAGCGAGCAGGAAGCGGCGCTCCGTAACGACTTCCGCATCCTCCGCTACGACAAGCGCGGGCACGGCAAGTCGGCGCCGGTCGAGGGGCCGTACACGTTCGACGATCTGATCGGCGATGTCGTCGGCCTCTGGGATCACCTGGGCATCGGCAGGAGCTACGTCGTGGGCCTCTCCATCGGCGGGATGACGGCGCAAGGGCTGGCGCTGCGCCACGGCGAGCGCATCGCGGCCACGGTCATGGCCAACACCACGGCGCACTGCAGCGCCGATTTCCACGCCGCCTTCGAGGGCCGCGTGGCGGCGGTGGCCGACGGCGGCATGGAGGCGGTGGTCGAATCGACCATCGAGCGCTGGTTCAGCGAGAGCTACCGGGCGAGCGGCGCCGCCTGGCTCGACGAGGTGCGGGGCATGATCCGCACGACCTCGGTGGCCGGCTACACGGGCTGCGCGCGGGCCATCCAGGGCCTGGCCTACCTGGAAGAGCTAGCTTCGCTCGACCATCCCGTCCTGCTGATCGCCGGCACGCACGACCCTGCCACGACGCCCGCCGACATGCGCCTCATGCAGGAGCGGATCAAGGGCTCCGAATACGTCGAGCTCGACGCCGCCCATCTCTCCAACATCGAGCAATCGCCCGCCTTCACGACCGCGCTGAAGGGCTTCTTCGCCAAGTATTAGGAGATGCCGGGGCGGCGAGGGACAGCCGCCCCGGCATCGACCGACGGCGCCGCTCACTCGGTCGTCGTGTGAATCGGCGCGTCGGGATGGAAGGCGTGGAAGGCGAAGGCGAAGCTGATGTCGTAGGGCACGTCTTCCAGGCCATCGCCGCCGTTGCGCTGCACCACCACGTTGCCGATGTCCCGGCCGTCCGCAATCGTGCGGCTGTCGAGAGCCGAGTTCTGGCCGGCCTCCCAGGTGATGACCAGGTCGCCCCGCTCGAAGCGCCCGGCTTCGCGGATCAGCTCGAGGCTCCAGGCCTCGTCGTCCACCACCACCACGCGGGCGAGCGGCGCGATCCCCTCCGGCAGGTCGCCGCGATAGAGGAAGGGGCTCGTGGAGGAATCGTAGCTCGCATAGGGGTTCACGCCGTAGGAGCGGGCACCGTCGTTCTCCGGCACCAGCACCAGGGCGTCTGCGCCTGCGCGCTCTCTGTAGCGGGCGAAGGATTCGACGCGCGACGGCAGCCGCTTGAGCACGGTGCCGGTATGGACGCCGACGATCCCCTCGCCGGTGAACTGCTGCCACCAGCTCTCGGTCTGGCGGTCGTACATCACGAGGTCCGAGTTGCGGAGCTTGCCGGTGGTGCCGAAATCCAGAACCGCATCGCCCACGCGCCGGTCGTAGACGACGGCCGAGTTGCAGAGCGGGCAGAAGGTGACCGAGACCGGCACGCTGCCCGCCGTGTCGTTGACGATCTCGTGCCACATCAGGATCTGCAGCGGATAGGCGCGGTGCTCGCCGCCGAGCAGCACGCTGATCACCGGCTCGGTGTCGGCAAGATGGTCGATCTCGCCGGCGGCCGCGAAGACCGGATTGTCGATCGCGGGAATGCCGTCCTTGGGCGGCCCGCCGGACATGATCTCGTCGAACTCGATCGACGCCTTCGAGAAATCCGTCTCGCCCCATTCGTACAGCCAGTTCGACGGCGCCTCGCGGGCCATCGCCGGGTGGATCGAGAGCGCCGCGACGAGCGCGAGAGCGGGAACGGTGAGCGCTGAAAGAGCAAGGCTCCGCATCGGGTCATCCTCCGTCCTGTGACGGGTGGAATGTCGGGTCTGCCGGGGCGCGGCGCCAATCGCGATGCTTCAACTTGTCGTGACGAGACCGTGCGGCTGCGGCCGACAGGGTCGGCACTCTACCCTGCAGACAAAGTCATGTATTTGCGCTTAGAACAACAGGTTATGCGGGATTGGCCTGATTTTGTGATACCGCTGCTTTCCGCCGGCCGCACCCGCACGGAATTTCAGGGTCAGCCAGCGGCGGCCATCGCGCGCTGGGCCATGACACCCACCAGGTGAGCGCGGTACTCGGCGCTCGCGTGGATGTCGGCGTTGAGTCCGTCCGCCGAGAGCGCCGGCAGCGCCGCATCGGCGTTGAGAGAGCCGCCCAGCGCGGCCTCCATGGCGGTGGCGCGGAACACGCAGGGCCCCGCCCCGGTCACGGCGATGCGCACGCCATCCGCCGTCTCGGCCGCCATGACGCCGACGATGGCGTAGCGCGACGCCGGGTTCGGGAACTTCGCATAGCCGGCCTTCCCGGGCCGGGGGAAGCGCACCGCGGTGATGATCTCGCCCTCCTCCAGCGCCGTCTCGAACAGGCCGGTGAAGAAGTCGTCCGCCGCGATGGTGCGTGCGTTCGTGACGACGGTGGCGGCGAGCCCGACGAGAGCCGCCGGATAGTCCGCCGCCGGGTCGTTGTTGGCGATGGAGCCGCCGATGGTGCCCTTGTTGCGCACCTGCGGGTCGCCGATCTTGCCGGCGAGCGCGGCAAGCGCCGGGATCGCGCCCTGCACCTCCGCAGACGCCGCGACCACCGCATGGGGCGTGCGCGCGCCGACTTCGACCGCCTCGCCATCGACCGCGATGCCTGCCAGCCCCGCGATGCCTGCCAGGTCGATCAGGTCCGACGGCGCGGCGAGGCGCTGCTTCATCGTCGGCAGCAGCGTGTGGCCGCCGGAGAGATAGGCGCCGTCATCCGCAGCCCGAAAGGCGGCGGCGGCGTCCTCGACCGATGTGGCCCGATGGTAATTGAATGCATGCATGGCGTGCGCTCCTCTCCGGCCAGATTATGGCTTTCGCATCGATTTTGCCAGAGCACCATCGTCGGGGGCCGCCGGCCTTTCGGGCGCCCGCCGGCCCCGGCTACGATGCGCGCTCGCGGGAGAGGAGGCGCGGGTGGTCACGCTCAGGCGCGCCCAGATCGTCAATCTGGTCGAGCACAGTTACTACAGCAATATCGATTTCCGCCGCCTCGGCACGGTGCTCGACTGCTTCGCCTCGGGCGCGGTGCTCTCGGTGGACGGCCGGCACCACCGCGGGCGCGACGGCGAGATCAGGCAGTACCTGACCCGGATGCTGGCGGAGCACCCCACCATCCGCCACGCGGTGCTGAGCCACGAGGTCGACGAGGCCGGGCAGCAATCCACCTGCCAATTCTCGCTCCGCCTCGTAGACGCGGAAGGCCGCGCGCGCGAGGTGGGCGGAAGCGCCAACTTTCGGCTGGAGAACGGCAAGCTCGCGTCCGTGACGGTCGAGAGCGACGGCAGCACGCCTCTGCCCTGAGCGGCAATAGAGCGAGAGCCCGCTTGACAGGGCGGGGCGTTCCGTCTGTTCTCCAATGACCAACGCGGGCGGGGTGCGGCATGGCTGCGGACATCGACATCTACAGGACACAGAATTTCGGGAATCGTCTGGGTTTCGGCGAGAAGGCGGCGCTGCTGATCGTCGATTTCGTCAACGGCTTCACCGACCCGGCGAAGTTCGGCGGCGGCAACATCCAGGAGGCGATCGACGCCACCGTGGGGCTGCTCGCCTTCTGCCGGGAGCGCGGCGTGCCGGTGGCGCACACGCGCGTGATCTTCGCCGACGACGCGGCGGACGCGAACATCATGTGCATGAAGGTGCCCTCGCTCACGGGGCTGACGGAGGACGCGCCGGACAGCCAGATCGTCGACGAGCTGGCGCCGCAGCCGGGCGAGATCGTCGTCCGCAAGCGGGTGCCGTCGGCCTTCTTCGGCACCGACCTCGCGCCGGCCTTCGCGAAGATGCGCGTCGACACGGTGATGGTGGCGGGCTGCACCACGTCGGGCTGCGTGCGCGCGAGCGTGCTCGACGCCATGTGCCACGGCTTCCGCCCGGTGGTGATCAGCGACTGCGTCGGCGACCGGGCGCTAGGGCCCCACGAGGCGAACCTCTTCGACATGGCCCAGAAGTACGCGGACATCGTGACCAGCGCCGAGGCGATGGACGCGCTCTCCGGCGCCGTCGCGGCCGAAGCAGCCGAGTAGTCCCCGCCGTGAAGGCGGCCGTCATCCGCGCCCACGGCGGCGTGGAGAACCTGCTCTACGAGGAGGTCGAGACGCCCGAGCCCGGGCCGGGCGAGCTGCTCGTGCGCATCCGGGCGAGCGGCATCAACCACCTCGACCACGACGTGCGCGAGGGAGCCTCGGGCATCCCGGTGACGCTGCCGCACGTGCCGGGCTGCGAAGGCGTGGGCGAGGTGGCGGCGATCGGCCCCGGCATCGACGGCCCGCCCGTTGGCACCCGCGTCGCCATCGACTTCGCGCAAGGGGATCCGCTGTCCGAGCCCTGGCTGAGCGGCCTCGACGGGGTCGACTTCACGCATGGCCGAATCGGCGCCGGCCAATGGGGGACGCATGCGGAGTACTGCGTCTCCCACGCGCTCTCGGTGATCCCGCTGCCGGACGCGCTCCCCTTCGAGACCGCCGCCGCCGGCATGATCGGCCTCGGCACGGCCTGGCACATGACGGTCGCCCTCGGCCGCGTGCAGGCGGGGCAGACGGTGCTGGTCAACGCGGCCGGCAGCGTGGTCGGCTCGTCGGCGATCCAGGTGGCGCTGCTGCACGGCGCGCGGGTGATCGCGAGCGCGGGCTCCGCCGCCAAGCTCGAGAAGGCGCGCGCGTTGGGCGCGGCCGAGACCATCGACTATTCGCGCCAGAGCATCCGGGACGAAGCGCTGCGGCTCACCGGCGGGCGCGGCGTCGATCTCGTGATCGAGAGCGTGGGCGGCGACGTGCTGCGCCAGAGCATCGACGCGGTCTGCTTCAACGGCCGCCTCGTCACCTGCGGCGCGCATGCGGGCGAGGAGGTGCCGCTCAACGTGATCGAGCTCTTCCGCAAGCATATGACGATCCACGGCAGCCACTTCTGCGGCCGCCGCGAGTTGTCGACCGTCTTCGCGCTGATGGCGGAGGGCCGGCTCGGCCCGGTGATCGATACCGTCTACCCGCTAGCGGAGATCCGGACGGCCGCGCGCCGCACCGCCGACCGCGACGTCTTCGGCAAGATGGTGCTGGTGCCGTAGAGCGCCTCCGTCTTGCACGGAAGCGCTCTGGAACGGCCGGTCAGATGTCGAGGAAGCTGCGGAGCTTGCGCGAGCGCGAGGGGTGCTTCAGCTTGCGGAGCGCCTTGGCCTCGATCTGGCGGATGCGCTCGCGCGTCACGGAGAACTGCTGGCCGACCTCCTCCAGGGTGTGGTCGGTGTTCATGCCGATGCCGAAGCGCATGCGGAGCACGCGCTCCTCCCGCGCCGTGAGGCTCGCCAGCACCCGCGTCGTGGCCTCGCGCAGGTTGGACTGGATCGCAGCCTCCACGGGCAGGACCGCGTTCTTGTCCTCGATGAAGTCGCCGAGGTGGCTGTCCTCCTCGTCGCCGATCGGCGTCTCCAGGCTGATCGGCTCCTTCGCGATCTTCATCACCTTGCGCACCTTGTCGAGCGGCATGCCGAGGCGCTCGGCCAGCTCCTCCGGCGTGGGCTCGCGGCCGATCTCGTGCAGCATCTGGCGGGACGAGCGCACCAGCTTGTTGATCGTCTCGATCATGTGCACGGGGATGCGGATGGTGCGCGCCTGGTCCGCGATGGAGCGCGTGATGGCCTGGCGGATCCACCAGGTGGCGTAGGTCGAGAACTTGTAGCCGCGCCGATACTCGAACTTGTCCACGGCCTTCATCAGGCCGATGTTGCCCTCCTGGATGAGGTCGAGGAACTGCAGGCCGCGGTTCGTGTACTTCTTGGCGATGGAAATCACGAGGCGCAGGTTGGCCTCCACCATCTCCTTCTTGGCCTGGCTCGCCTCGCGCTCGCCCTTCTGCACGATGGCGACGATGCGCTTGAACTCGGTGGATTCCAGGCCCGTGTTCTGGCAGATCGCCATGATGTTCTTGCGGAGCGCGACGATCTCGGGGCGCTTCTCCTTGGCGAAGCGCTTCCAGCCCTCGTCCTTCAGCCGGCCGACGCGGGAGAGCCAGCGCGGATCCAGCTCGCGCCCGACGTAGTGCTTGATGAACTTCTCGCGCGAGACGCCGCAGCGCGTGGCGAGCCGCAGCAGCTTGCCCTCGTGCGTCATCAGGGCGCGGTTGAGCCCGTAGAGCTCGTCCACCGCCGCCTCGATGCGGTTGTTGTTGAGGCGCACGCCCTGCATGAGCTCCACCAGCTCGCGCTTGAGCTTGTTGTAGCGCCGGGTCTGGGACTCGGTCAGGGTCTCGTTCGTCTGGGCAAGCTCCAGGCGCAGGTCCTGGAGGCGGCGGAACTTCTTGTAGGCCGCCGCAATCGCGTCGAAGGTCTCGATCACGTCGGGGCGGACCGCGGCCTCCATTGCCGAGAGCGAGACGTTCGCTTCGTCGAACTCTTCGTCGCTCTCGCTCTTCTCAGCACTCTCGCCGTCGGAGGAGGCCTCTGCGCCGCCGCCCGATTGCCCGCTTTCGGCCCTCGCCGCCTCGGCGCGCTTGGCCGCCGCCTCCGGCCCGCCGCCGTAGGTCGCCTCCAGGTCGATCACGTCGCGGAGCAGCATCGTGTCTTCGGCGAGCGCGTCGCGCCACTCGATGATGGAGCGCATGGCCAGCGGGCTCTCGCAGATGCCGCCGATCATGTTCTGCCGCCCCGCCTCGATCCGCTTGGCGATGGCGATCTCGCCCTCGCGCGACAGCAGCTCGACGCTGCCCATCTCGCGCAGGTACATGCGCACCGGGTCGTCAGTGCGGCCCAGGTCCTCTTCACCGACCGTCGCGGGCGTGGTGGTGGCGGCGGGTGCGGCTTCCGGCTGCGCGTCCCCGGTGGTGCTCTCCTCCGACTCCTCGCTCTCGATGACGTTGATGCCCATTTCCGAGAGCATCGTCATCGTGTCCTCGATCTGCTCGGAGTTCACCTCGTCCGACGGCAGCGCCTTGTTGAGCTCGTCGTAGGTGACGTAGCCGCGCTCCTTGCCGCGCGCGACCATTTTGCGCACCGGAGCGGTGAGCGAATCCAGGATCGGGCTGTCGGCCTGCTCCTCGGTGCGCTCGGTGGTTTCTGCCTGCTTTGCGGGCTTCGTCGCCATGCGGCTCTCCCTTTCCGGCCCTCGGGATCTGGCCGGTACCGGCTGGCCACGCGGGGCGCACAATCCGCCCCTCGGACGGCTCGGGGGCGCGCATGCGCCGCTTGCGCCCGATTCGCGTGATGTGGGGTCCGAAGCTTGCCTGATCAAGCCTCTTCGTCGCGCCGGAGTCTCTTAGAGTCGGGCTATCGTGTCAAGCAAAGAGCGTCTGGCGGGATAGCAAAGGCGGTGGAGCGGTGGGGCCCCGACGCCCCGCACACCGCGACCCCCGTGGTCAGTCGGGAATCTCAGCCTCGGCCCTGGCGAGGTCGTGATTTCGCCGGACGGCCTCGGTCAACTGCTCCAGCGTCTCCTCGCTCTCGTCATCGGCGAAGGCCCGCTCGGCCGCCGCCAGCTCCGCCGGCAGCTCTACCGCGCGGCGCTGCATCCCCAGAAGATGGGTCAGCTGGGTGCGGGCGTCGTCGAGACTGGCCGCCCGGTTGAGGTAGGCGGTGTTGCTGTCCAGGAGCTCGCCTGCCACGCTTCCCAGGCCTCGGTCGGCCAGGTGCGCACGCAGTTTCTCCGCGTCCGGCTCGGGTCCCGCCTCCGCCCAGTCCACCATCGCGTCCTTTACCTCGCGCAAGCGCTGCGTCTCGAAGGGCAGGACGGTCAGGGCCTCGCTCTGCTCGATTAGCAGGTCGGGGAAGTCGAGAAGGGTCTGGAGCAGTGTTCGTTCGCGCGGCTGGGGATCGCCTTGCGGACCGGGGCCGAGCGCGGCGCCGCGGCGTACCGGCAGCTCGGGAGCGAAGGTCGAGGGCGGTCCCCCCTGCTTCCCCCCTTGCTTCCGCTTCTGCCACGGCAGCCGCAGCCGGCGCCGGTAGTCCTCCAGGTAACGGTAGCGGAGGTCCTGGTCGGGGATCCGCTCGATCTGCTCCTGGAGCTGCCCGTTGATGCGCGCGCGGGCCTCGGGCGTCTCGAGCGCGCGGCCGCTCACCGCCATCGTCCAGAGCTGGTCGGAGAGGGGAATGGCGGCATCGACGATCTCGGCCATCGCTGGGGCGCCGCGATCGCGCACCATGGTGTCGGGGTCCTGGCCCGCAGGCAGCGTCGCGAAGCGGAGCGAGCGCTTGGCGCTCAGCTTGGGCAAGGCGCGCTCGACGGCGCGGGCGGCGGCGCGCTTGCCGGCCTCGTCCCCGTCGAAGCAGAGGACGGGATCGTCGGCGAGCCGCCACAGCCCCTCAAGCTGCTGCTCCGTGAGCGCGGTGCCGAGGGGTGCCACCGCCTGGGCGATGCCCGCCTGGTGCAGCGCGATCGCGTCCATGTAGCCCTCGACCGCGATCACCTGCCCGGCCTTGCGCGCGGCGGGGGCGGCGAGATGCTGGCCGTAGAGCAGGCTGCCCTTGGCGAAGAGCGGGGTCTCCGGCGAGTTCAGGTACTTGGGCTGGCCGTCGCCGAGCGCCCGGCCGCCGAAGGCGACGACGCGGCCGCGCCGGTCCCAGATGGGGAAGATCAGCCGCCCGCGGAAGCGATCGTAGGGCGCGCGGCCGTCGTCCGGCGCGATGACGAGCCCGGCGTCGAGCAGCATCGCCTGGGTGACGCCGTCCTTCTCCAGTTTGCTGCGGAGCGCGGTGCGGCTGTCGGGCGCGTAGCCGAGGCGGAAGGTGGCGCGGGTTGCCTCGTCCACGCCGCGGCCCTCGAGATAGCGCCGGGCCTGAACGCCGCGCGGCCCCGCAAGCTCGGCCTCGAACCACGTGGCGGCGGCCTCCACCACCTCGAAGAGCGAGAGCCGCTGCTTCTCCCGCGCCTCGGCGCGCGGATCGCGGGCGGGCAGCGCGAGGCCCGCATCGCCTGCCAGCCGCTCCACGGCTTCGGGGAACGAGAGGCCCTCGTCCCGCATGACGAAGCCGATCACGTCGCCGTGCTCGCCGCAGCCGAAGCAGTGGAAGAACCCCTTGTCCTCGTTCACCGTGAACGACGGGGTCTTCTCCTTGTGGAAGGGGCAGAGGCCGAGCAGCTCGCGCCCGCGGCGGGTGAGTCGCACGCGCTTGCCGATCACGCCTTCCAGCGGGACGCGGGTGCGAATCTCGTCCAGAAATTGCGGTGGGAACGTCATCCCCTCACGCCTGACTGCGCGGCCATCATGGCCCGGCCCGCGCCGGAAGCCCAGACTTTGTGCCGCCGGCGGGGCGGCTCAACCCCGCGGGGCGGCGGGTCTCTCCCTGCAGGCCGGCGCGGATCAGCTCGGCGCGAGCATCTCCTTCACCACGCCGCTCGCCTTGGCGAAATCCATGCGACCCGGATACTGCTGTTTCAGGCGCGCCATCGTGCGACCCATGTCCTTGATCGTGCACGCATTCAGGTCGTCCACGACGCCGCGCACGGCGGATATCAGATCATCGCCCTCGATCGCCGGCGGCAGGAAGCTCTCGATGACCGCGATCTCCTCGGCCTCGCGCTCCGCAAGGTCGATGCGGCCGCCGCGCTCGTACTGCTCGATGCTCTCCCGCCGCTGGCGGACCATCGTCTGCAGCAGGGCCAGAATCTGGCCGTCGGCCAACTCGCCGTTGCCCTTGCCGCGCTCGGCAATGTCGCGATCCTTGAGCGCTGCAAGGATAAGCCTGACTGTCGCCACCCGACACGCATCACGCGCTTTCATCGCGCGCTTAAGCGCGTCTTCCAGCTGCGGCCGCAGCATGGGCAGTCTCCCCCTCGCCTGGAATGGCAGGGAATATAGAGGCCCCGAGTCGGCGATCAACAACGTTTCGTCCTTGACAAGATTCTCTTTGCCTGACGGGGCCTTCCGGTGACGGAACTATGCCCCGCCGCGACGGGACATAATATTGGGGGGCGATGCTTGACCCCTGTATGGCCCCGACTAGACTGCGGCCACCTCTGATTCGGACAGGGCGGCGGGAATTCGCGGCCGGTCCGCAGGAAGCTCCGATGTCCGGGACAGGCTCTCCTACCGCCACTGCGGCGCTCGCGCTCGCCGACGGGACCGTCTTTCGCGGCCGCGGCCTCGGCGCCGTGGGCGAAGCCGTCGGCGAGATCTGCTTCAACACAGCGATGAGCGGCTATCAGGAGATCCTGACCGACCCCTCCTACGCCGGGCAGATCATCACCTTCACCTTTCCCCATATCGGCAACGTGGGGACCAATGACGACGATCTGGAGGCAGGCGCTCCGGCTGCGCTCGGGCTCGTGCTCCGCGCCGACGTCACCGAGCCCTCCAACTGGCGCGCGGTGCAGCACCTCGAGCGCTGGCTGGAGCGGCGCGGCCTCGTCGGCATCGCGGGCGTGGACACGCGGCGGCTGACCCGCCTGCTGCGCTCCGCCGGCGCGCAGGATGGCGCGCTCGCGCACACGTCGGAGCCCGAGGCGATCGACGAGGCCCGGCTCGTCGCCAAGGCCCGCGCCTGGCCGGGGCTCGAGGGCATGGACCTCGCGAAGGACGTCTGCTGCCGCCAGGCCTACGAATGGACCGAGACCGCGTGGGACTTCGGGCGGGGCGGCTACGGCAGCCTGGACGCGCCGCGCCGCCACGTCGTCGCGGTCGACTACGGCGCGAAGCGGAACATCCTGCGCTCGCTGGCCGAGGCCGGCTGCCGGGTGACCGTGGTGCCCGCCACGGCGGATGCGCACTCGATCCTCGCCCGCGAGCCGGACGGCATCTTCCTCTCCAATGGGCCGGGAGACCCGGCGGCGACCGGCGACTACGCCGTGCCGGTCATCCGCGCGCTGATGGCGAGCGGGCTGCCGATCTTCGGCATCTGCCTCGGCCACCAGCTGCTTGCGCTGGCACTCGGCGCCGAGACGCGGAAGATGCCCTTCGGCCACCGGGGCGCCAATCACCCGGTCAAGGAGCTCGCGAGCGGGCGGGTCGAGATCACGAGCCAGAACCACGGCTTCGAGGTGACGGCGGACTCGCTGCCCGCCGGCGTCACCGCCACGCACGTCTCCCTCTTCGACGGCTCGCTGGAGGGGCTTGCCGTCGACGACCGGCCGATTTTCTCGGTCCAGTACCACCCCGAGGCCAGCCCCGGGCCGCAGGATGCGCAGCATCTCTTCGCGCGGTTCTGCGCGCTGATGGACTGACGGGCGCACGCATGCCGAAGCGCACCGACATCCGCTCGATCATGGTGATCGGCGCCGGTCCCATCGTGATCGGCCAGGCCTGCGAGTTCGACTACTCGGGCACGCAGGCCTGCAAGGCGCTGAAGGACGAGGGCTACCGGGTGATCCTGGTGAACTCGAACCCGGCGACGATCATGACCGACCCCGAGTTCGCCGACGCCACCTACGTGGAGCCGATCACGCCCGAGATCGTGGGGCGGATCGTCGCCGCCGAGAAGCCGGACGCCCTGCTGCCGACCATGGGCGGGCAGACCGCGCTCAACACGGCGCTGGCGCTCGCCGACGACGGCACGCTCGCCGAACACGGCGTGGCGCTCATCGGCGCCTCACGGGCGGCCATCGAGATTGCGGAAGACCGCGAGGCCTTTCGCGAGGCGATGAGCGAGATCGGCCTGAAGTGCCCGAAGAGCCGGATCGCGCGCTCCCTCGACGAGGCCCGCCAGGCGCTCGACGTGGTGGGGCTGCCCACCATCATCCGGCCCTCCTACACGCTGGGCGGCACCGGCGGCGGCATCGCGTACAACCGCGCGGAGTTTGCCGAGCTGGCGGCCGCCGGCATCGACGCCTCGCCCGCCGGCGAGATCCTGGTCGAGGAATCGGTGCTCGGCTGGAAAGAGTTCGAGATGGAGGTGGTGCGCGACAAGGCGGACAACGCCATCATCGTCTGCTCCATCGAGAACCTCGACCCGATGGGCATCCACACCGGCGATTCGATCACCGTGGCGCCGGCGCTCACCCTCACCGACAAGGAGTACCAGCTCATGCGCAACGCCGCCATCGCGGTGCTGCGCAAGGTGGGCGTGGAGACCGGCGGCTCCAACGTGCAGTTCGCGGTCGATCCCGCCACCGGGCGGCTGGTGGTGATCGAGATGAACCCGCGAGTCTCGCGCTCGTCCGCGCTGGCGTCCAAGGCGACCGGGTTCCCCATCGCCAAGGTCGCGGCCAAGCTCGCGGTCGGCTACACGCTGGACGAGATCGCGAACGACATCACGGGCGTGACGCCCGCGTCCTTCGAGCCCTCCATCGACTACGTGGTCACCAAGATCCCGCGCTTCGCGTTCGAGAAGTTCCCCGGCGCCGAGCCCCTGCTCACCACCTCGATGAAGTCGGTGGGCGAGGTCATGGCCATCGGGCGGAGCTTTTGCGAATCGCTGCAGAAGGCGCTGCGCTCCATGGAGACCGGGCTCACCGGCCTCGACGAGATCGCCGTTCCCGGCGCCGGGGAGGGCGACGACGAGGCCATCATCGCAGCCCTCGGCCAGCCCCGGCCCGACCGCCTGCTGGTGATCGCCGAGGCGCTCAGGCGGGGCGTCGGCATCGACGCGGTCCACCGGGCGTGCGCCGTCGACCCCTGGTTCCTGCGCGAGATCGAGGCGGTCGTGCGGGCCGAGGCGGAGGTCCGCGCGAACGGCCTGCCGGACGATGCCGCGGCGCTGGGCCGGCTGAAGGCCCTGGGCTTCGGCGACCGCAGGCTTGCCACGCTGGCTTCCACCGACGAAGCGGCGGTCGCGGCCAGGCGCGCCGGGCTCGGCGTCCACCCGGTGTTCAAGCGGATCGACACCTGCGCCGCCGAGTTCGAATCCCGCACGCCCTACATGTATTCCTGCTACGAGACGGCGAGCGGCGGGGGCCTGCCGGAATGCGAGGCGGAGCCCAGCCAGCGGCGCAAGGTCGTCATCCTGGGCGGCGGGCCGAACCGCATCGGCCAGGGCATCGAGTTCGACTACTGCTGCGTCCACGCGGCCTACGCGCTCAAGGACGCGGGCTTCGAGACCATCATGGTCAACTGCAATCCGGAGACCGTGTCGACCGACTACGACACCTCCGACCGCCTCTATTTCGAGCCGCTCACCGCCGAGACCGTGCTCGACATCGTCCGCGTCGAGCGGAGCGCGGGCGAGCTGGTCGGGCTCAACATCCAGTTCGGCGGGCAGACCCCGCTGAGACTCGCCAAGGCGCTGGAGGCGGCGGGTGTGCCGATCCTCGGCACGGCGCCGGACGCCATCGACCTGGCCGAGGACCGCGAGAGATTCCGCACCCTGCTGGGGGATCTCGGACTGCGCCAGCCGGAGAACGAGACCTGCACGTCGAGCGCGGAGGCCCGCGCCATTGCGGAACGCGTCGGCTATCCCGTCGTGGTCCGCCCCTCCTACGTGCTCGGCGGACGGGCCATGGAGATCGTCAACGACAGCGAGGGCCTCGACCGCTACATGCGGGACGCGGTCGCGGCCTTCGGCGACGGCCCCATCCTGCTCGACCGCTACCTCAAGGACGCGATCGAGGTGGACGTCGATGCGCTGGCCGACGGCGAGAACGTCGCGGTCGCCGGAATCCTGGAGCACATCGAGGAGGCGGGAATCCACTCGGGCGATTCCGCCTGCTCGCTGCCGCCGCATTCGCTGGACACGGAGACGGTGGACGAGATCCGCCGCCAGACCGTAGCCCTTGCCCGCGCGCTCGACGTGCGCGGCCTGATGAACGTGCAGTACGCCGTGCAGTCCGGCGTCGTCTACGTGCTGGAGGTCAACCCCCGCGCGAGCCGCACCGTGCCCTTCGTCGCCAAGAGCATCGGTGCGCCCATCGCGAAGCTCGCCGCGCTCGCCATGGCGGGCGAGCGGCTGCCCGAGGCGATCCTGAACGGCCTGGCCAGCCCCGCCCACGTCGCGGTCAAGGAGGCGGTCTTCCCCTTCGCGCGCTTCCCCGGCGTGGACACGGTGCTGGGGCCGGAGATGAAGTCCACCGGCGAGGTCATGGGCATCGACCGGGACTTCGGCAGCGCCTTCGCCAAGGCGCAGATCGGCGCCGGCATGCATCTGCCGGTGGCGGGCCGTGCCTTCGTCTCGGTGCGGGACGCGGACAAGCCCGCCGCCGTGGCCATCGCCCGCAGCCTTGCCGAGCTCGGCTTCGATCTCGTCGCCACCAGCGGCACCCGCAAGGCGCTGGCGGACGCCGGGATCGCCGCCCAGCGCATCAACCGGGTGCAGCAGGGCCGCCCGCACATCGTCGACGCCATCAAGGACGGCACCATCCAGCTGGTGGTGAACACCACGGAGGGCGCGCAGGAGCGGCTGGCCAGCTATCGCCTGCGCCGCGCGGCGCTGGAGCACCAGGTCCCCTACTTCACGACGCTCTCGGGCAGCCGGGCGATGATCCGGGGCGTCGAGGCGCTGAAGGGCGGTGGCCTTGAAGTCGCCCCGCTGCAGTCCTATTCTCAAGCCAATCAGAACGTCGGCGCCCAACGCCGATAGGTGGTGATAATCGACAGGCTCGGGAGGGGACGCGCCCCTGGATGCGGGCGCGCGGCGGTGCGGCAGTGGACAAACACTTGATGACGCCCGAGGGGCACAAGCGCCTCAAGGAAGAGCTGAGCCGTCTCAAGGCGGAGCGGCCCCGCATCGTGCGCGAGATCGCGGCCGCCCGCGAGCACGGCGATCTCTCGGAGAACGCCGAGTACCACGCCGCGAAGGACCGCCAAGGCCTTACCGAAGCGCGCATCCTGGAGCTTGAGGCCAAGATCGGCGGCGCCGAGGTGATCGACACCAGCACGCTCTCCGGCGACCGGGTGCAGTTCGGCGCCACGGTCTCCATCGTCGATGAGGACACCGAGGCCGAGAGCACCTATCTGATCGTTGGCGCCGACGAGGCCGATGCGAGCGAGGGCCGGCTCTCCATCACATCGCCGCTGGCGCGCGCGCTGGTGGGCCGGTCGATCGGCGATTCCGTGGAGCTGGAGACGCCGGGCGGGCGCCACACCTACGAGGTCACCGCCGTCCGGTACGGCTGAGTCTTCACCCCGACCTGCGCCACATGGCCCGGGCGGACGCTGCGGCAGCTCTCTCCCGATTCCCCGGACCATGGTGCGGTGCCCCTCGGGCGGCGCAAATTCGATAATCCTGCCATGTGGCACTCGGAAGGCCCCGCGCGGACCCGCGGGACAGAGAGCGCGAGCGCTTGGGCAGCGGACGGAGAGCGGGAGAGTGGGGAGTCGCGGCTTGGGGCGTTGCCCGGGGCGGTCCGCATCGTCGCCGGCGGCTGGCACTGCACAGGCACCGCCCCGGCCGTTGTCGCCGCCATTTGGAAACTCGGCAGCCCCCCTGCCGTATCTCACTTTGTCTCGCCTTGTCTCACCTTGTCTCGCCTTGTCTCGGAATATCTCGGCTTAATCGCCAAAAAAACACTCCTGCTTAACCGAGACACGCCGCCGGCATTCTCGTATGTTCGCTATATGTTCCGAATGGGGAGATCGCGGAGGCGGTGCGAAGGGCACGAGCTAGATGTCCCGATACCTGACCGGGATGCGCCGGCCCGAGCCCCATGACTCGATCATGTGATCGACGACTTCCGCCACGCGGTAGCCGTCCCGGAAGGTCGCGGCGAGGGGGGAGACCGCGTGCTGGCCGATCACCGCGCCGATGAAGTGGTGGACCTGGTGCACGAAGCACTCGACCCAGCCGATGGGGTGGCTGCCCTGTACGCCGCCGTCCCACCAGAAATCGGCGAGCGGGTGCTCCGGCTTGATGACCTGGATGGTGCGGAAGCCCTGATCGCGGCCCTCGGCGATCTGCAGCTCGTTCAGCTTGCCGACCTGGTAGCGGAGCGAGCCGCCGGTGCAGTCCACCTCGATGCTGCCGAAGTGGCCGTAGCCGGCGGCGACGCGGGACGCCTCGATGGTGCCGACCATGCCGTTCTCGAACGTGACGATGGAGGCGAAGGCGTCGTCGACCTCGACCCGGTGGCCCTCGACCTCGGGCACGTTGACCCTGGCGATGGCCATGACCTCGTCGATCTCGCCGACGAGGTAGCGCGCGGTGTCGATATGGTGCGAGCCGAGATCGCCGAAAGTGCCGGTGCCGGCGACCGCCTTGTCGAGACGCCACGCCATGGGCAGGTCCGGCCGCAGGTAGTCGGACATCAGGTAGCAGGAGCGGAAGTGGATGGGCTCGCCCAGCGTGCCGCCCTGGATCAGCTCGCGCATGTAGCGGATCGCCGGGATGAAGCGGTGGATGAACGCCGCCTGGTGAACGATGCCGGCGCCTTCGGCCGCGCGCCACATCTCGTAGGACGCATCGGCGTCGTGGGCGAGCGGCTTCTCGCACAGCACCGGGATACCGCGCCGCGCCGCCTCCACCGTCGGCTCCATGTGCAGGTTGTTGGGCGCCGCGTTGATGAAGACGTTGACGCCGGCGCCGTCGAACATCACCCGCCAGTCGTCGCCCGTCTCCTCATAGCCGAAGCGGTCCTGCACCTCGTCGCGGGTGGCCTCGTCGAGGTCGACGATCCGCTTCAACCGGATCGCGACGGGGAGCCGGTTCTTGACCAGCTTCTGCATGGCGAACGAATAGGAATGGAACGAGCCGATGAAGCCTGCTCCCAGGGTTCCGATGACGAGTTCCCGATTGGACATCCGGTCCGACTCCTTCCAGTGCTCAGGCAGGTCCCAGAATTCTCCCCGGCCCGGAGCCGGGGCGCAGGCATGCGGCCGCGCCTAGAGCGTATCCGTCTTGCACGGAAACGCTCTAGCCATTTGTCGCTCACGGCAGCTGGCCGTCCTGCGATTTCGCGCGCGCGCAGGGGCGCGCGATGTGCGCGCCTGCCGGCGCGACGGCCAGCGCCTCCGCGTCGCGCGGCCCCCTCGCGGACGTGTGGACGCCGGAAGGCCGGCTCAGCCGGCAGTGGACGCGAGGTAAAGCTCCCGCTGATGGTCACGACCCAGGCGGTCGGTCGTGCGCTCCCACTCGTCGCTGGCGCTCTCCATGGCCTCTTCGGCCGAGATCTCGCCCGCCATGAAGCGCGACGTCGCCGTGTCGAGCTTGTTGTAGTACTCGCCACCGCCGATGAAGTCGCCGGACCAGCCGCTCTGGAAGTTGACGAGATCGGAGGTGTCGGCGCCGGAGACCAGCTCGGTGCGGAGCTTCTCGAAGAACTCGCCGTGCGGATACGTCACCAGGTCGATGGTGGCGCCCGTCGCCTCTTCCCAGATGTGCCCGAAGTGCTGGATGGGCCCGCTGATGGGAGGGCCGGCCTCCGACGTCACGATGACGGTCTGGCCTTCGAACTTCCTGTCGGAGACGATCGGCAGCGTGACGTCGCCGGACTGGGCCAGGGCCTTGTGGCCCGGAAGCGCCGCCAGCGCTGCGGCCGAAGCGGACGCCAACAGGAGCTGCCCCCGCTCGCGCATCCCTCGGCGCGCGCCTCGGTGCTCGAAGGGCGGCGCACACCAGGACCTGCCGTGTCGAGCGGCCTAAATGCGGAGGCGCTCTCTCGTGATGGCGATGAGGCGTGCCATGCCGTGCGGCTCGAGAATCAGGATCGCGATGATGAGGCCGCCGAAGATGATCACCTCGATATGCTTGGCGATGTCGACAGCCAGATCGATGCCGAGGATCGGGTTCAGGTTGGTGAGGAAGATCGGCAGGATGGTGATGAAGGCGGCGCCGATGATGGAGCCGGCGATCGAGCCGAGGCCGCCCACGATGATCATGAAGAGCACGAGGAAGGAGACGTTCACGTCGAAGGCGATGGTCTCGGCGCTGCCGAGATAGAGGAAGACGAAGAGCGCGCCGGCGACCCCGCAGAGATAGGAGCTCACGCCGAAGGCGAGCAGCTTTGTGCGGAGCAGCGGGATGCCGACGATCTCGGCCGCCACGTCCATGTCGCGCACGGCCATCCAGGCGCGGCCGAAGCGGCTTCGCATCAGGTTCCAGGAAAAGAAGACGAAGACCGCCAACAAGACGAGCGCCACCAGATAGCGCACCTCTGCGGTCGCCTCCGGCCCGGTGACCATGACGCCTGCGAATTCGCGCGGCGGCGCCGTGATCGTGCCCGACGGGTTGTCGTTGTAGAACCACGGCACCCGGTTGAAGAGCCAGATCAGGAAGAACTGCGCGGCCAGCGTCGCCACCGCCAGGTAAAAGCCCTTGATGCGCAGGCTCGGCAGCCCGAACAGGATGCCGACGCCGGCGGCGAAGAAGCCCGAGATGAAGAAGATGGCGATGATGTCCATCTCCGGCCACGCGGTCGTCATCTTGAAGGCGGCGTAGGCGCCGACCGCCATGAAGCCGCCGGTGCCGAGGGAGAGCTGGCCGGCGAAGCCGGTGAGCAGATTGAGCCCGAGCGCCGCGAGCGCGAAGATCAGGAACGGGATCAGAATCGCCTGCAGCCAGTACTCGTTGGCAAGCGCCGGCACGGCGAAGAGCGCGAGCAGCGAGATCACGGTCATGAAGACGGTGTTGATCGCGCGCGAGCGGGTCGCGAACAGGGCGGCGTAGAGGTCGGTGAAATAGGTGAGCACGGTCACACCCGCTCGATGATCTTTTCGCCGAACAGACCCTGGGGCCGGAACATGAGGACCAGCATCGCCAGCATGTAGGCGAACCAGTTCTCGATCGCGCCGCCGATCACCGGGCCCCAATAGATCTCGGCGATCTTCTCGCCGAGGCCGATGATGAGCCCGCCGACGATGGCGCCTGGAACCGAGGTGAGCCCGCCCAGGATGAGCACGGGCAGCGCCTTCAGCGCGATCAGCGACAGGCTGAACTGTACGCCGCTCTTCGCCCCCCACATGATGCCGGCGACGATGGCGACGATGCCCGCCACCGACCAGACGATGATCCAGATGGTCCTGAGGGAGATGCCGAGGGAGAGCGCCGCCTGCGGATCGTCGGCCACGGCGCGCAACGCCCGGCCCATCGGGGTGTACTGGAAGATCAGCGCCAACACCCCCACCAGCACCGCCGCCACCAGGGCGGCGATGAGATCGAACTCGTTGAGCAGCATGCCGCCGACATCGACCGGGGAGGTCGGGATGCCGAGGTCAAGGGCCTTCACGTTGGAGCCCCAGAGCCACTCGCCGGCGCCTTCGAGCAGGAAGCTCAGCCCGATTGTCGCCATGAAGAGCGTGATCGGCGGCTGGTTGATGAGCGGACGCAGCATCCCGCGCTCGATCGCGAACGCGAGCCCGACCATGACGATGGCCGTGACCGGCAACGCGCCCCAGACCGGCACGCCGAACTCCATCACCCCCACCAGCGTCAGCGCGGCGAACAGAACCATCGCGCCCTGGGCGAAGTTGAACACCTGGGAGGCCTTGAAGATGAGCACGAAGCCGAGCGCCACTAGCGAGTACATCACGCCGGTGAGCAGGCCGGAGACCGCGACCTCGGCCAGGAATATCGGGAACTCGATCATGTCGAGGAAGGGCGCGACGAAGAAATCCCAGAGGAACTGCATCACGCGTCGTCCTCGGTCGCGACGCCCAGATAGGCGTCGATCACGGTCTTGTCGTTCCGCACCTCCTCGGGTGTGCCGTCGGCGATCTTGCGGCCGTAGTCGAGCACCACGATGTGGTCGGAGAGCTCCATGACCACGCCCATGTCGTGCTCGATCAGCGCCATGGTCGTGCCGAACCGTGCCTTGGTCTCGAGGATGAAGCGGCTCATCTCGGCCTTCTCGCCCCGGTTCATGCCGGCCATCGGCTCGTCGAGCAGCAGCAGGTCGGGCTCGGCCGCGAGCGCGCGGGCAAGCTCCACCCGCTTCTGCAGGCCGTACGGGAGACGGCCCACCGGCACGTTCCGGATATCCTCGATCTCGAGAAAGCTGATGACCTCGTCGGCGGCGGCGCGGTGGCGCGCTTCCTCCGCCCGCGACGGCCCCACCGGCAGCAGGCAGGCGACGAAGTTGCTGCGCATCTTGAGGTTGCGGCCGGCCATGACGTTGTCGAGCGTGCTCATGCCCTTGAACAGCGCGACGTTCTGGAAGGTGCGGGCCATGCCCTCTATGGCGGCGACGCGCGGGTGCATCTTGCGCCGTGTGCGCCCCTTGAAGGTGATCGTGCCTTCGGTCGGCTGGTAGGCGCCGTTGAGCACGTTGAGCATGGAGGTCTTGCCGGCGCCGTTGGGCCCGATGATGGCGCAGATCTCGCCGGCATAGATGGTGAACTCGACGCCTGCCAGCGCCTGCACGCCGCCGAAGCGGAGCGCGACGTCCTGGACGCTTAGCATGGGCTCGCCCGGCGCCGGGTGGCCGCCTTGCGGATCAGCCTGCATGGCCGCCTTCGGCCACAGATTCGGCCGCAGCGTGGGAGAGACCCAGATAGTGCTCTCTCACGGCCGGGTTGCCGTGGAGCTCCGCCGCGCTGCCCTCCAGGACGACCTGGCCGCTTTCCAGGATGTAGCCGTAGCCGGCCACGCCGAGCGCCATGTTGGCGTTCTGCTCGGCGAGCAGGAAGGTAACCCCCTCCTCCCGGTTGAGCTGGCGGACCTCGTCGAAAATCCGGGCGACCACCTGCGGCGCGAGGCCCATGGACGGCTCATCCAGCAGGACCATGGCGGGACGCGACATTAGCGCCCGGCCGATGGCGAGCATCTGCTGCTCCCCGCCCGAGATGAAGCCGGCGAGGATGCGGCGCCGCTCGGCGAGCGAGGGGAAGTGTGCGTAGACCCGCTCCAGGTCGTCCCGAACCGCCGCCTTGCCGTCCTTGCGGGTGTAGGAGCCGGTCAGCAGGTTTTCGTGCACCGTGAGATGGGGGAAGCAGCGGCGCCCTTCCATGACCTGGATGATGCCGCGCCGCACGAGATCGCCCGGCGCGAGCCGGTCGATGCGCTCGCCCCGGAAGTGAATCGTGCCCCCGGTGATGTCGCCGCGCTCCACGCGCAGCAGGTTGGAAACCGCCTTGAGCGTGGTGGTCTTGCCAGCGCCGTTGGGGCCCAGAATGGCGACGATCGCGCCCTCGGGGACCTCGATGGAGACGCCCCGCAGGACCGAGATCACGTGGTCGTAGACGACCTCGACCGCGTCGAGACGCAACAGGGCCTCAGGGGCGGCGGCAGTCGCTGCGCCGCCGCCCCCGGCCACATTCTCGGCTGCTGCGCTCACATTTCCTGCGAGCAGTCGCGCGGAGTGATGTTGTTCTCCTCCGCGTACTGGGCGGCCGCCGCCTCGATCATCGGGCGTACGACCTCCTGCATCGGCTCGATCCAGTCGCTGACGATGTTCCAGGCCGAGCCGTCCCACTGCTGGATGATCACGGGGCCGTTGCCCTCATGGTCCTCGCAGGTGATCTTCACCGGCGGGGTGAAGCCGGCAAGGCCGAGCTCGGCCAGGCGCTCCTCAGTCAGATCGAGGTTCTCCAGACCCCAGCGCACCTCTTCGCCGGTAAGCGACCGGTTGCCGAACTTGGCCTGAGCGGTGCGGATCGCCTCGGTCGTGTAGACGGAGCTGAGCAGCCCGCGATTGTAGAGAACCTCGCCGAAGTTCTTTTCGGCCGCGGCCGCCCCGTCACCACTGTAGAGGCTTTGCAGGATCTCGTCGTGAAGCGGGAAGCCCGCACCCGGCGAGTGGAACGAACCACCGCGATAGCCGATGGCGGCGTCGCCGGCCGGCACCACGTCGGACTCGCTCGACGACCACCAGACGCCGATCAGACGACTCATGTCGTAGGCGATGGCCGCGGCCTCCTTGAGCGCCACCTGGTTCATCACGCCCCAGCCCCACAGGAAGGTCCAGTCAGGCTTGATCTTGCGGATCTGCAGCCAGGTCGCCCGCTGCTCCTGCCCCGGATGGTCGACCGGCAGCAGCTCCAGGGTGTAGCCGAACTTCTCGGCCAGCACCTGCAGCGTCGGAATGGGCTCCTTGCCGTAAGGGCTGTTGTGATAGATGAGCGCGATCGTCTTGCCCGCCAGACTATCCATGCCGCCTTCCTGGGCGCCCACGAACTTGATGAAGGCCGAGGCCTGGCTCCAGTAGGTGGTGGGGAAGGTGAAGGTCCACGGGAAGACGCGCCCGTCCGATGCCGCCGTCTGCCCGTAACCCATGGAGTGCACCGGAATCTGGTCCACCGGCGCCCTCGGGTTGAGCTGATAGGTCACGCCGGTGGACAAGGGCATGACGATTGACGCCCCGGTCGGCCCCTGGTTCTTGAGGCGCTCGTAGCACTCGACGCCGAGCTTCGTGTCGTAGCGGTACTCGCACTCCTCGAAGGCGAGCTTGACGCCGTTGATCCCGCCGTCCCGCTCGTTGAGCAGCGTGTAATAGTCGAGGGCGCCGTTCGCGGCCGGAATGCCGTTGGGCGCGTAAGGCCCTGTCCGGTAGACGAGCAGGGGAATGAACTGCTCGTCGGCCGCCTGCACTTCACCGCTCGTGAGAGTCGTCGTGGCTGCCGCCGTGAGACCGCCGGCGACCACCGCCGCGGCCAGAGCACCGCTCACACTGCGGCGCAAGACGTTCGTGAATTCCATGTCCTTACCTCCCGCATCGAAACCAAGCGTGCCCGGAGGGCACGCCGCTCGTTCCGCGCGAACGTTAGCACGGAGAAACCACCTCGGCCATTTATACGGAGATAAATTTGTAGCTCTAGGTAGTCATACGAATGCACCGCGAATGGCAAAAGGGGCGCGAACCCTTCGGCCCGCGCCCCGCTCTCTCGGCCTCGGCCGCGTAGCGATCCCGCGGCCCTGGCCGGTTACGACGCCTTGCGGTCGAGCCGCTTCCGGCCGCCGTTGTCGATGGCGATCCGGCGCGCCTTCAGCGCTTCGGGAAGCTCGCGCACCAGGTCGATGTGGAGCAGCCCCTTGTCGAGCGCAGCCCCCGTCACCTGGATGTGATCGGCGAGGTTGAAGCGCCGCTCGAACGCGCGGGTGGCAATGCCGCGGTGGAGATAGCTCTCGTTCGCGCCATTCTCCCTGGCGAGCTTGCCCGACACGGTGAGCAGGTTCTCCTTCACCTCGATCGCGATCTCGTCGTCGCCGAAGCCGGCGACGGCCAGCGTGACGCGATAGGCGTTCTCGTCCAGCTTCTGGATGTTGTAGGGCGGATAGGAGGGCGCCGTCTCGCTCGGCACCTGCTCGAGCATCCGGGCCATCCGGTCGAAACCGACCGTGGTGCTGAAGAGCGGGGAAAGATCGAATGCACGCATGGCGTGAAGTTGGAAACAAAAAGGGGTAGAGTGAGTCATGGGATTGAGCGGGTTGCTTTTGTTCCTGATTAATCGTTATATTACTGGTAGTTGCGGATTGGTGCAAGAGAATTTTGGTCGTGGTGGGCTGATGTAAGAGAGGGGAGGCTGGGACGGGTCAGTTGCATTCTGGGAAGTAAATGCGTATGTCTGAATAGACGGATCTGTCTGAGTGGAGGGAGTGCGGTGGATTTTCGTTTGGATGGAGGCGATAAGTCGGTGATTTGGCGAGACGTATCTGGATGGCGATGGGTTATTCGCATTATCAGGAATTTTGTAGGTGGTATGGGAAGGAATGCGGGTGATATGGGAAGGAATGTGGGCCCGATGAGCTGTGTCAGGCTTGGCTGCAAGGTTCCTGGGGTGCCCTCATGAGCCGCAGGTCGGCTGAGCGCCGCACCCAGCATGCGGTGATGGCAACGGCGAGCGAATGGGCGCGCATTCGCGAACTGGCGGCGGCCGCGGACATGGATCTCTCGCGCTACATCGTGCACCGGGCGACCGTGCCGGACCCGCTGCCCGATACGGTTCTGCGCCGCGCGGTACGCGAGCTCCTGCTGCTCGCCAAGATCGAGGAACGGCGCATGGCCGATATGGGGCTGGATGACCGCTGGAAGGCGCTCGGCGATGCCGTCGATGCCTGGCTCGACCGGGAGGCCGAGCTCGACCGGCTGACCGATCCCGGCGCCGCCGAACGCTGGCGGGCGGTCTCCGGCAGCGCCGATCCGGAGGGCGGCCCCGCGCCGCAGCCCTGAGCGATGGCGAACGTGGTGCGCCGCACGCTGCGCTGCACCCGGACCGAGAGGGCCGAGATCAGGGAACGCGCGGCCGCGCTCGACATGTCGGTCTCGGGATACCTGGTTGCCTGCGCGCTGCACGAGGACGCGGGCGGGCCACGCCGCGACGAGCCGCGGCTGGTGCTGTCGGAAGAACAGCAACTGACGCTGTACCGGCGGGTGGAGGAGATGGACCGGGTGCGCCGCGCGCTGGGCGAGTCGCTTCCGGGAACCGGCCTTTCCGTGTTCGGAGCGATCGCCTTCATGCAACACGCGATCCAGTCGCGCCGGGGAGGCCCGTGATGGCAGAGCGGCACGCGACGCCCAGGGCACGGCTCACGATCTCGTGCCAGGAATCGGAGTGGGAACGCATCCGCGAGGTCGCGGAGAGCCGGGACGTGTCGATGAACGATCACGTGATCTCGGCCGGGCTGAACGTGGAGCTCGGCCCCGCGCAGACGGACGCGCCGGCTCTGGCGCTGAGCGAAGCGGAACAGCGCCGGCTGCTCGACCGGGTG
>LXNI01000903.1_pt1 | contig 30302 bp, 28 predicted proteins | sample 809091 | NCBI WGS metagenome assembly LXNI01 (sample SAMN04870527, study PRJNA318959) | sponge metagenome | biome: 01000161; feature: marine sponge reef; material: water | host: Sarcotragus foetidus | place: Greece: Milos, Mediterranean Sea | collected 2013-05-29 | depth 5-7 m | reverse complement strand
GGACCGGAATGGCGAGGCTCGATCCGGACGGCGCCTGGCCCACGGTCGCCGTGACGTTCAGCGCGCCGCCCTCGGTCACGGCGCCGCCGGCGCTGACCGACAGGTCGACGGCCGGCAGGTCGTCGTTCAGGATGGTGTAGGTCGCGGCACCGTTGGTGGAGGAAATCGCGACGTCGGCGGGCGTCGCCTTGCTCCCGCTGGCGCGGCTCAGGGTGACGACGATGTCCTCGTCGGGCTCGATGTTCTCGTCCCCGAAGATCCGCAGGCTGCGGTAGCCGCTGGAGTGCGGAATCCTGAACGGGGTGAGCGAACAGTCGGTGTCGGTGAGTGCCCAGCCGTCGCCGTATTCGTCGACGAGGTCCCAGTCCGTGTCGAACAGGGCGGCGCCGGTGAAGCAGACGTTCACGTCGAAATCGTCCCCGGTCCAGGCGGGATCGACGGTCACGCTGATCGCCTTGTCGGCGTTACCGGAGTCGCCCTCGGAAGCGTTCGCCGCCAGGCTCACCGACACCGTGTACTGCGCGGCCGGCGCTTCGTCGTCCGTGACCGCGATCCGGCCGTCGCCGCTGCGCACGCCCTCGACCTGGGTCAGGGTGACGGCGACCAGGGGCGGAGTGGCGGTGGTGGAGGCCGGGATCGAGACGGTGATCGTTTCGTGGTCCGTATCGGAACCGTCCGTCTCGTCGGGCACGGTCAGCTTGAGGACGGCGACGGTGGCGCTGGGGAAGTTGGCAAAGCCATTTTGGGTGTTACTGAACGTGACCGTGCTCGTAGCGGAGTCGAAGGTGACGCCGGTCGGGGCGCCCTGCAACGCGAGGGTGAAGTCCGTGCCCGCGGCGCCGCCCGAGAACTGGAGCGGCACGGCGAGGGACTCGGAGTCGTTGAGACCTCCTCCAGTCGGAGCGTCGACCAACATCGCCCGGCTCAGGGTGAGACGGAGTTCCGCCGTCTCGCTCGAATCCCCTTCGGTCGCCGTACCGTCCGGGATGGAGAGCGTGACGACCGTCGGATCGTTGTCGAGCAGATCGACGATGATCTCGCTCGGGCTGCCGGCGGCGACGCCGTCGGGCAGGGCGGCGCCGAGAGAGAGTGTGACTGCTTCCGTCCGTTCGTCGACGGAGTCGTCGACGACGGTGAGCGTGGCGCTGCCGGTGGTCGCGGCGTTCGGGATGCTGATCGACGACGCGATCTGGTAGTCCGAGGCTTGCGCCGGAGTGGAGGCGCCCCCGGCGGCCTCGATCGGAATGCTGATCGCGCTGCCGGAGGAGTTCGCCTGAAGCAGCGTCGCGGTCACGGTGGCGGAGGCGCCTTCGGCGACGTCGAAGCTGTTCGCGGACAGGGAGACGGTGTTCGGCGGGGTCCCGCCGTCGTTGTCCGTGATCGTCACGAACCAGGCGGGGTCGCCGCCGATGTTGAAGTCTCCCGTCGGATCGAAGACGCCTGCACTTGCTACTTTCTCGTACCAGACGATGGCGGTTTCCGTTCCCTCGACGAGGGCGTCGTCGAGGGTGCTCAGGGTTCCCGTCCAGGTTGTGCTGCCCGCCGGGATGCTGAACGATACGGTCCCTGGACTCCAGTCGTCGTCCGTCCCGGCCGTGGTGCCGGCCGGGCAGGCCGGCTCGGGCGGGCCGTCGCCGCACTCGAAGTTCGAGGTCTTGAACGCGGCTCGGTAGTTGAATGCCGACGCCTTCGACAGGGTGACGGACAGGGCGATGCTCCCGCCTTCGGTGACGGCGCTCTCGACCGAAACCGTTACCGCGCTGAACTGCGACCAGGACGCGACGGGCGCCAGAGCGGCCGCCAAGAGGCCGAAGAGGAGCGGGAGGACGCGGGGCGCGAACCGGCCGCGGCGCCGCGGAGCAAGGGCGGACGCGCCCACTACTCTCTCTCTCTCTCTCTCTCTCTCTCGTGCGCGCGGGTCTCTCGTGTGCGTGCATCGCCTACACCCTCCCCTGCGGCCGACCGGGGCTTGACGGCCGACGCGGAGTCTAGGTGTTGTCCGCGAGGGACACAAGAGCCGACCCCGGACCGCGCGCCGAACGTGACTGTTACGCTGACCCCCGTGTCCGGCTACGCCGTCCTCCTGCTGGCCGTCATCGCGGCGGTTGTTCCGGCCCGGACCGTTCCGGCCCAGCTTGAGTCGGCGCCGGACGATCCGGTCGAGACTCTGGCGCGGGCACGCGCGGCAGTTGAGCGGGCGCCCGCGGAGTTCGGGCCGGCACTGGCGGTTGCCGGTGCACTGACGACCCTCGGTCGTACACACGATGCGCTGGCCGCCTTCGCCCGCTCACGGTCGCTGCTACCGGACGACCCTGGCGTCGGCGAGACCCCGGCCATCGTCGATGCCGCGTCGGCCTATCTGGCGCCGGCGCTGCTGCTTCGCGATCTCGACCGCGCCGGCGAGGCGATCCGGCTGCTGGAGGAGGCGGTGGCTCGGCGGATCGGGGACGCCGAGGTCTACGAGCAGTTGGCCCTGCTTCGGCTCGCCGACGGTCTGGCCGACGACGCGCTGGCGGCGGTCGACGCCGCTCGAGCGAAGCGCTTGACGAGCCCCGGTCTCGAGCTCGCCCGGGGTCTCGCCCTGGCCCGCGACCCGGAGCGTCGCGGGGAGGCTCTGGATTATCTCCAGGGCGCCCTCCGGAGCGGAGTCGGCGACCCGGTCGTAGTCCATCTGGAAGCGGCGGATCTTCTCGTGGCCGAAGCGCGCTACCCGGAAGCGCTGGAGCACTTGGGCGCCGCCGCGGAACTCGCGCCGGGCGAACCGGAAGTGGCGTATCGCCTTGGACGCACGCTTGCCACCGCTGGCGACCGAGAGGGGGCCGAAGCCGCGCTCCAGCGCTACCGATCGCTGCAGGAGGCACGGGAACGCGCCGCGGAGGTCGAGAGCACGGCTTCCGCCGAGGCGACCTCGGCCCTGTCGGAGGCGCAACGGCTGGCGGCGGCGGGCGACCTCGAAGCCGCGTTCGAGCGTCTGGCCGGTCTGCCGGGAAGCCGGGACGATTCACGGGCCGCGGACGTTCACTCGCTGCGGGCCAAGGTGCTGTTCTCCATGGGCCGCACAGGCGAAGCGGCGGCCAGCGTTGCCGCGGCGCGCCGGCTCGAACCCGACCGGGTCGAGCACCACTACCTGGAGGGGATGTTCCTGCACACCGGCGGGCGCGCCCAGGACGCCGCGACCGCGCTTGAGCGGGCCGTGGCCCTCGATCCCGACCTTGGCGAGGCCCACGCCCTCCTCGGCATGATCGCCGCCGAAGCCGGCCGCTACGGCGAAGCGGCCGAACGGATGGGGCGGGCACTCGAGCTGGGGCTCGAGGGCAACGCCCCGCTCCGCTTCAACTACGCCCGAGTGCTCGAGGCCCTGGGGCGAAGCGAAGAGGCCAAGGTCCAGATGGAGGCGTTCGAGCGGCTGCGGTCTGCTGGATCACGTCGGTAGGGCCAATGCCTCGCTTCTCCGACTTGCCGGTCATCTTCATCAGATACGCCCGGATCGAGCCCTCGCCTGGAGTCGTTCGAACTCTCCGCCGTCCTGGGGCATTGCGAGGAGATGTTCGACGAAAGTAGGAGCTTTCGCTTTCTCCAGGTGGCGGAGCCGTTCGTACTCCTCGTCTGCAAGCACGACGACCGCCGGTTTGCCTCGCCTCGTAACGCGTTGGGGTTCGCCTGCCAGGGCGGCAGCGACCACGGCGCTGAATCGGTTCTTCGCGTCTTGCAGTGGCCATACGGGCATCGACGTCTCCTGCCAACAGGCTAGATGAACTGTCCAGATTGTTGCGGGTGGCCTGCGTGGATGTCAAGGTTTCAGGGGGCGCCGCGGAGTGACTGTTACGCTGACCGCCCGTGTTCTGCTACGCCGTCCTCCTGCTGAGCGTCATCGCGGCGCTCCGCCTCAACTACGCCCGGGTTCTGGAGTCGCTGGGTCGGATGGCGGCGGCGGCGCAGATGCGGGCCTTCGATCGCTTGCGGGCTGCTCCGCCCCGGTAGCTTCCTTGTTCCGCCTGACAATGGACGCGAGAGCAGCCGCAGCCGGTAACGTGACCCCCGAACCGCGACCAGCCAGGCCCAGACTGGACTGGAGCTGGCTGGCCGGGTCCGGTGGTTCGGCTGCTTCTACGGACGGGACTAGCCGCCGACGCAGAAGACCACGGTATCCACGTGAGGATCGCCTGCTTTCACGCGGAGCGATTGGCCTTTCGTTGCGCTATCTTGCGGCCTACGAATCGTCCGCAGAAGCGGGCGGCAGGACCAGAAGCGCACAGGATCGTCATCCAGAAGGCAAGGAAGCCGAGAGGGTGGTTCAGAAAGTCCATCATCAGATGTCCGACAAGAACATTGCACAGCCTGCGGTGATCGCTGCGCCGATCGCTCGCATGTAGGAAGCGATCGCCCTACCGTATCGGAGAAGCAGGATAGCGCCCGCCACAGTTGCTCCGCCTGCCGTCTCCAACTGTGCCGCCAAGCCAGCCACGACGAAACTCGCGGCTATGACAGCGCCGATCACCGCCGCGCACTGCGCCGCGTCGGACATGCCGTTCCAGTTGTCGCGAGCGCCGTTGATGATACCGGCGTGGATACCGCCACCGCCCGGGCACGGCATGTCTACCGGCAGGCAAACGCCTTCGTATCGGCGACGGGCGGGAACGCCTCTCCGGGCGGACTCGTGTAGGCGTGGCGGGTTTGAGTGACCGGGTCGGCCACCTCGAGTTCCACGTCGAGATCGGTGAGGCCGGTGGCGTAGAGCCAGTACTTGCCGTTCGCCTCGCAGCCGTCGAGGACCTTCACGACGATCTCCACGTTGGAGGCGTCGAAGAAGCTGAAGTAGCCGGTGTCTCCGGTCAGGAGGACGCCGTGGCCGAGGCCGGTTTCGCCCTTGTCTGTCGCGTAGCGGACGCGTGCCCGGAAGCGATCTCCGTTCAGGCACAGGGTCGTGGCGTCGGCGACGCATTCCTCGATCGGCTCGGCCGGAGTGTCCGCCTCCTCCTCGACCGTGACCACCATCCGGCGCTCGCCGAGGGACGCTCCCCCCAGGGGATCGTCGAGTTCGAGTTCGATCGTCTCCCGTCCCTCGCCGGTGCCGTCGTCGAGCAGCCGGAGCGTGAACGTCCGGCTGGCCGAATCGCCATGAGCCCAGGCGAGTGTGCGGGCGACCGGCTCGTAGTCGGCCCCTGCCGTGGCGGAGCCGCCGGCGGTCCGCACGAAGGCGGCGACCGCGCCGTCGCTGCCGCCGGCCCGGACTACGCTCAGGGTGACCTCGCCATCCGATTCCCGCACCGCGGCCGTGGTAGCCGGGAAGCCCAGAGTGCCCGGATGCTGCTCCGGCAGCTCGCCGGCGAGGGAGAGGGCGACGAGTTCGGCGTCTTCGCTACCGGCGCCGACCGCGACGACGACGTGTTGGCGGCCGGAGGCCGTGTAGCTCATCGGTACGCCGGAGGCCCGCCCCGGCAGCGGAATGGTCCGCAGCACGTCGCCGTTCGCCGCGTCGAGCACGGTGAGCACCGGCCGGGACCGGTTGGCGTAGAACAGGAGTTCCTGGGTCGCGAGGACAGACGCCGTGCCGGCATAGCCGTTGAACCCGTCGTTCGCGCGCTGCCAGAGGATCTCGCCGCGGTCGAGGTCGTAGGCGGTGATGTGACCCCACGGAGGCTTCAGGAGATACCGGTTGCCGGGGGCGCTGAGGATCGCCGTCTCGTACAGCAGGTAGTCGGGTATCGCGGTGCGGTAGAGCCGAATCTGGAAGGGGACCACGCCCAGGACCGGCACGTAGAGCCTCGACTTCGTAGGGTCGAACGCGGCGCCGCCCCAGTTCGCGCCACCGCCGAGGCCGGGGGAGATGACCGCGCCGCGGGTGGACGGCGGCGTGTAGATCGGCCCCCAGTCGAGGTCGGCAAGCACCTCTTCCGCGCCGTCGTTCAGTTCGTTCCGTGCGATTCCCTGACGGTCGAAGGGCGGTGGCTTGGTCGGCCGCGGTTGGGTGAGCGCGGTTCGTTCACCTGGCGCCTGCGACTGTGGCACCGGCACTTCGTGGATCGGCCACACCGGCTTGCCGGTCCGGCGGTCGAAGACGAAGATCCAGCCCTGCTTCGTGACCAGGGCGACGGCGGGGATCTCCTTGCCGTCGACCGTGATGTCGACCAGGTTGGGCGGCGCGGGGAGGTCGAAGTCCCAGATGTCGTGGTGGACGATCTGGTAGTGCCAGACCCGGCGTCCGGTCCGGGCGTCGAGGCAGACCAGGCTGTTTGCGAACAGGTTGTCGCCCTTGCGGTGGCCGCCGTAGAAGTGGTTCGAGGGAGCGCTGACCGGCAGGTAGACGTAGCCCAGTTCCAGGTCGGCGGTCATCGGCGCCCAGACGTTCGCGCCGCCAACGCGCTCGGCGGAGCCGTTGTGCCACGTCGAGTAGCCGAACTGGCCTGGCCGGGGCACGGTGTGAAAGGTCCACAGGAGCCGGCCCGTTCTGGCGTCGTAGCCTCGGACGTTGCCCGGCGGCCACTCCGGTTCCGGTGCCCAGTCCATGACCGAGGAGCCGATGACCAGCACGTCTCCGACCACCGTCGGCGGCGAAGAGTGTCCGTACTGGTCGGACCTGTTGTTGAGCGAGCGAATTCCCGCCTTGAGATCGACGGTGCCCGCGTCGCCGAAGTTCCTGCGCGGTGTCCCCGTCGCCGGATCGAGCGCGATCAGGCGCGCGTCGCCGGTGGCGAGGTAGACGTTCTCGGTCCGTCCGTCTGTCCACCAGGCGAGGCCGCGATGCAGGAAGCCGTTGTTCGGGGGGCGGCCCGAGTCGTAGCTCCTTGGGTCGTGGACCCAGAGTTCCTCGCCGGTCGAGGCGTCGATGGCGGCCGCCTGGCTGAAGGAGGTGCTGGTGTAGAGGACGCCGTCCTTCATCAGCGGTGTCGATTCGAAAGCGACGTTGTCGAGACCGGCGTCGGGGTCCGCGATCGCGTTGTCAGGCGATTCCCAGCGCCATCGGATTGCCAGATCCCCGACGTTGCCGGGGTGGATCTGGCCGAGCGGGGCGTACTTCGTGCCGCCGGCGTCGCCGCCGTACTCCCGCCACTCGCCGCCGACGGCGCCGTGCTGGGCCGCCGCCGGCGCGCCGGCCGCTGCCGCAGCGGACAGGAGGAAGACGGGTAGCCGGCTGCACTTGCGGATCACGGCGGGTTCAGGACGTAGCGGATCAGATCCTGGACTTCGGACGGTTGAAGGGTGCTGAGCAGACCGCTCGGCATGGGGGAGAGCGCGGACTCGTCGAGACTCTCGATGTCCTCGCGCGGAATCGTCTCGATGTGGTTCGGGTCCAGGGGGTTGGAACGGATGCGAACGGAGCGGTCGTCGGCGGAGGCGAGTAGCCCGGAAATGAAGCGGCCGTCGCGTGTCTCGACCAGGAACGTGCGGTAATCCTCGGCCACTTCGTCCGAGGGCTCGAGGATGTGCCGCAGCGTGTCGAGCGCGGTCAACCGTCCGGAGACGTCGTCCAGGGCGGGACCGATCTCGCCGCCGGCGCCGCCGAGGTGGTGGCAGGTGGCACAGCCGGTCTCGATGAAGAGACGCCGGCCGTGGTCGAGCTGCTCCTGATCGGCGGGCGGAGCCGCCATCAGATCGCGGACGTCGGTCTCCAGCATGTCGTAGCTCCAGTCGGCGACGAAAGCACGCTGCGGCACGTCGGGAGCGAGTCGTGGCGCGGCGTAGCGGGTGACGGCGGCGCCGTCGAGCCGCTCGACCACCCGCATCGTCCCCTTCATCAGGATCCAGTGGCCGGGGAAGGTGCAGACGAAAGGGTAGAGGCCGGGCGACGTCGGAGCGGTGAAGCTCAGGACCTCCGTGCCGCCCGGCTGGACCAGACCGGTCTTGAACAGGACGAGAGGGGTCTTGGGAACGTAGCCCGAGGCTTCGGCCGTGGCCGGATTGAGCTCCGCCTCGGCGTCGGCGGCCCGCCCCACTTCTTCCAGCGCTCCCGGTCGCGTGACGACGACGTTGTGGGGCATCACGTCGATGTTCTCGAAGGTGATCTCGACCGGTCCGCCGGCGCGGACGGTGAACTCCTCGAGGTCGAAGAGCATCTGGTGAGGGACCGGCCGAAGGGTGACGATCGCCGGTCCGAGGTTGAAGATTTCCTCGCGCAGGTCGCCAAAGCTCTCGCCGCCGGACCGCTCGATCAGCCGGTCGGCGACCCGGAGCCCCAAGTCGTGGATGCGGCGGAACCGCGGCGAGGTGAGTTCGCGGGCATCGGCGCTTTCGAGTGCTTCGACGATCGGGGCTGCGAGGGCTTCCTCGCCGCCCGCCGCGGGCCATGCGTCCGGCGCCTCGGCCGTGAGTTCCCCCAGCCCCTCGAGCGCGGCCAGGCCGATTGCCGGATCGGTGGCCAGGCCGGCCAGCCGCTCGAAGCTGCGTCCCGCATTCGCGGTGATGCCGGAGAGCGTTCGCGCGGCCGCCTCCAGCACCCGTTGCCGGTCCGGTCCGCCGCGGTCGTCGAAGAGCGAGGAGACGGGGCCGTAGGCGTCACCGCGAAGGGCCGGAGGCAGTTGGTCGACGCCGTGGAGCCAGTCGATCAGTTGATCGGGAGTCGGTCTGCGGGGCAGGACGCCGTCGGGCGACGCGTCGCCTGTGGCGGCGATCAGGGCCGCGATCGCGCCGCTCCTCACCTCGCGCCTCGTCGCACCGCTGGCGAGGTCCTGGAGTTCGCGGCGAGACGCGCGAAGCGTCGCGGCGTCCTGCTCGAGCAGGTGCAGGACGATCCGGTCCACGGTCTCGGGTTCGGGCGGGTGAACGGCGTCCAGGCGCTGCAGTTCGCCGACCAGCAGCACGGCGGGCGTGAGCGACACGAAGCGGCTCGTGCCCGCGGTGAGGTTCGCCAGGGCCTGACGCTGGCGGTCCATGCCGGCATCGGCGCGGTGGATCACGGCGCGGTCGGTCAGCGAATGAGATGGCAGCCGTTCCAGTTTCCGGGTCGGCAGCCGGCTCAGCAGGTAGCCGGCTTGCGGTGGCGACAGGGTGTCGAGGAGCGGCGGTTCGCGCTCCGATTCGAGTGCCGGCAGCCACCAGTCCTCGAGAGTGTCCACCGTTTCGCCGAGAACGTAGTCGAGGTAGTAATCCGTCGGATGATCGATCGCCTCGAGGGAGGCCAGGGCGGCGGGTTCGGATTCGAGGTAGCTCAGCCCGAGCAGGGCCTCCAGGCGAGTGCGTGGGAACGAGTCCTCGACCTGTGTGGCCAGAAGCGCCAGGGGATCGTCCAGTTCGCGCCGCCAGAAGCGGGCCACGCGGGTCGCGGCCGCCCGGGCTCGGGGTTCGGGGGAGTCCAGCATGCGGTTCAGCAGTTCCGGTTCGACGACGTTGAGGTTCTGGTAGAGCCAGAGCGCCTCGAGCCGGTGGTGTTCGAGTTCCGGGTCGGGATCGACGTCGGCGGCGTTCGAAGCGCCGCGGCCGCGATCGTCGAGTTCCTCCAGCCAGGTGCCGAGTGCGTCCAGCACCTCGCCTCGCGGGCGCTCGCGCAGTTCGCGGCGGACCCGGTAGCGGGTGCGGTCCTCGTAGCTCTCCAGCAGGCGGATGAGCTCCGGCACCGTCGCGCCGGCGATCTCGGGCGGCTCCAGCAGCGGCCTGGACTTGTGGCGCACCCGCCAGACGCGGCCATGGTCGTGGTCCCGCCGCTCGTCACGCAGCGAGTACTGCATGTGGCCGATCAACGGGTTGAACCAGTCGACCAGGTAGAGCGAGCCGTCCGGCGCGAACTGCAGGTCGACGGGCCGGAAGTTGATGTCCGTCGAGTAGAGCAGGGGCTCGACCTCCTCCGACGTGAAGCCCGAGTCTTCCTCGATCACCCGGTGCTGCTTGATGCCCTGGAAGCCGATCGTGTTGTTGACGAGGAAGTTGCCTTGGGCCTCGTCGGGGAAGTGGCGCGAACTGACGATCTCGCAACCGGAGGTGGGGCGGACGACCGAGGTGAAGACCTTCATGCGGCGCCGCTTGGTCGGATACGGCGCGTTGCCGGTGATCGGTGCGCCGAAGTAGTTCGCGCCACCGGAGGCATCGGCGATGAAGTTCTGTCCCCAGCGGTCGAAGATGTGCCCCCACGGATTGGCGAACGGATAGGAGACGAAGACCTCGAGCTGGAACCGGTTCGGCTTGTAGCGGAAGACGCCGGCGTCGACCAGCCGCACGGGGCCGTAGGGAGTCTCGACCTGGCTGTGGTGGAAGGTGCCCTCCTGGAAGTAGAGCGCGCCGCCCGGTCCCCAGGTGAAGGCCGAGATCGAGTGGTGGCTGTCCTCGGTGCCGAAGCCGTGGAGGATGACCTCGTAGCGGTCCGCCACGTCGTCGCCGTCGGTGTCCTCGATGAACATCAGGTTCGGCTGCTGGGCCACGTAGGCGCCGCCGTCGCCGAGTTCGAAGCCCGTGGGCAGGTGGAGGCCGCGCGCGAAGACCGTGTGGTGATCGGCTCGGCCGTCGACGTCCCGATCCTCGAGGATCACGATCCTGTCGTCTGGTTCCTCGTCGGGAAGGCGCTGCGGATAGGACGGCATCGTCGCGACCCAGAGCCGGCCCCGGGAGTCGAAGGTCATGGACACGGGATTGCCGATCGGGAAGTCCTGCTCCGACGCGAACAGGGAGACCTCGTAACCCTCGGCGACGTGGAGGTTCTCCAGCGCGTAGGCGGGATCGAGCGCCTCGTAGCGCGCCGTGCCGCCCCGGTTCGGTTCCTCGTCGGCGACCTCCTGGGCTGCAGCCGGAAAGACGGCCAGTGCCGCAGTCAGCACGGCGCCGACGGCGATTTGCGCCTCGCTCAGGGATCCGTCACTGGGTGCGCCGGCCCTCTGGCCGGCATCCGCATGCCGTAGGTGCGCGGCAACCCGGTTCATCGGTCGACGCGCTCCAGTCGCCAGGCTTCGCCCGAGCGCGCAAGATCGCGGGCTTCGTCGTCGAGATCGCCGACAAGTTCATCGAAGCGAACCATCTCCGGCGGGAACGAGTGAACGCCGAAGGGCTCCTTGCGTCCGCCGTAGATGTAGTAGCCGTTCACGGCGCGGTAGCGGTCGAAGAACAGCCGGCCCTTGCGGAGCACGACCTGGCGCAGGCCGTCGCCGGCCTCCACCAGGCTGGTGATGAGCGACGGCGCCTGAAGGTCGAGCCCCCGCGCCCAGTCTCCGTCGCTGGCGGAGGCCAGCGTAACGTCGCCACGCCGCAGGGCGTAGTAGCCGGGCGCCAGGTCGCGGACGCTGATTCGGAGGCTCGCCGGATTCCCCCTGGGCCCCGGAGGCAGAACCGGTGGGCGGACCTCCAGTCCCGCGCCACCCCCGGCCGAGGCGACGACCGTTGCCGGCGCCGGCGCGCCGAGCGCTTCAAGCAGCGCACGGGACGCGGACCAGTAGCCGGCTTCGTTCAAGTGCACGCCGTTGATCGTCAGGGGCGCCGGTTCGGCGGCAAAGGCGGCCGCTACTCCGTCGAAGATGTCGAGGAAGGGCACGCCGTTCTCCGCCGCAGCGGCTTCGGCCGCCTCCGCGTAGAGTCGCAGCTCCGCGTTGCGACGTTCGACCGACGCCGCGTCGAGACCGCGACCGTCCGGGAGGGCCTCCTGGGGTATCGGCGAGACGAGGGCCACCCGCGGCGGCTCGGCGCCGTTGTAGATCTGCTTCGAGACATGCCGTAGCAGCCGTCCGAGATCGTTCCGGAACGCCGGCAGGCCCTGGTTCCCGGCGAACGACTCGTTCGCGCCGTAGAACAGGAGGACGACATCCGCTCCCTGCGCCTCGAGGTGGCGGTCGACGGCGCCGAAGTCCAGCGGCCGCGGGCGCAGCGCCGCCTCGTCCGCTGACCAGGCGAGGTTGCGGACGGAGAGGTCCAGCTCCGGGAAGGCGGCCAGCAGACCGCTCTCGAAGTAACCGAAGAGCTGAAAGCGCTCGGCGAAGGTGTTGCCCGCGAGGCAGACCCGATCGCCGGGCCGGAGTTCGAGGGCGGTGGCTTCCGCGGCGGAGGCGGCGGCCGCGAGGAGTGCGAGCAGGAGTGCGAGCAGTTTCTTCTTCACGCGCGGGCCGGGATCGTAGCAGCCGAGCATCGCGCCGAAGCACAGCCGCGGGCCAGGCGTCGAGGCGGTAGGATGAAAGGGGTGAGAGTGCGGCGGTACGTGTCGGACCTTTCGGCCGTTCCCGTGACGGATGCGTTCGGTCGCGGTCGCCAGTAGCCGCCGGAGTGCCTGGATCGATAGGTTTCCGCCCATGCCGCTTCTTCCAAAGGTTCGCGCCCGTCGTCCGCTGGTGCGTACGTCTTCCTTCCTGGCTGGCCCGCTTGTCCCCCTGATGGTTCTTTGTGGCGCGGCTGGCCGGGCCGGCGCCGCGACATGCCCCGACGCGGGAACTCCTCCGACACCGGTCGCCGTGAAGGTGAACGCGACGCCCATCTCCGTCGCTTCGAGCGAGGACGACTACTTCGTCCTCTACGTGAAGTCCGGCGAGCAGCGGTTGCCCGTATCGGTGACCAGAGGAAAGGCGGGCACGACGACGCTGACCTGGAACCTGAGCGGTCTCCCCGCTTCGCGCTTCGAGGCGGAGAAGTACCGGATCGCCGATCCGGCCGATGTGGACGGCGACTGCCGGAACGACCTGGTCGACCCGAATCCGGTCAACTCCGGCCGGGACATCGCCTTGAGCAACGGCCTCAACCTGCTGTCGAACTCGACGGAATGGGCCGCGCTCGAGTTCGATCCGCCCACCACGGTCTTCGGGCGACCCCGGCCGGGCACCGACTATCTCAAGCTTCTCGTGGCTTCGCCGGAGTCGGACATGATGGGCGTCTACTTCCAGAACGCGCAGACGCACTGGGGCCACGTGTTGTTCAAGGAGTGGCTCGGTCTCTCGCAAGGCGACAGCCCCACGTACCTGGAACTCGACCTCGAGACCGCCGGGCCGACTTACTATTTCTGGTACTCCGAAGATCGGGACGCGGCTGACCTGGCGGATCTGACGCCGCGGATTCACATCGCGGTCGGCGCGAGCATGCCGATCCTGCGAAGTGGAGGAGGCGCCCCGCGCCTGGCCTTCTACGTTCCCGATTCGGGCATGCCGTCCGAGTTCCTGACCCGCGTCAAGCCGTGGATTCCGAAGTACCTGGCGGCGGGCGTTCCCGTTCTGTTCGACGAAGCGCCTTCTTCGGCTCCCGAGGTATCCATCCTCGGCGGCCAGAGCGCGTCGGAGGGGCAGGACGTCATGTTCGAACTGAGCGCGATCCCGGCGCCGGCCGCCGACCTGGACGTGCTCGTGGCGATCGAGGAACCGGGGGGCGCCGATTTCCTGCCCGAAAGCGAGGAAGGCGCGCGTTGGGTAACGATCAAGGCTGACTCCACGACCGCGACGTGGACGATGGGGACCCGGGACGATGCGGTGTCCGAGCCGAACGGTGCGGTGACCGCGACGATCCACGACGGCCCGGGCTACGGGACCGGCTCGCCGCGCTCGGCGTCGGTCGCCGTCTCGGACAACGATACGCCGCCCGGACCGCCGCCGCCCGGACCGCCGCCGCCCGGACCGCCGCCGCCGCCGCCCGGACCGTCGCCGCCGCCGCCCGGACCGTCGCCGCCGCCGCCCGGACCGCCCGCAGCCGACTTCACCGTCGATGCCGAGTGCGAGCAGGAACCATGCCGGGTTACGACCGGACAAAGCGTCGGTTTCACCGACGTCAGCTCCGGCGCCGTGCGTTCACGGCGTTGGGACTTCGGCGACGGCGGGACCGCGCGGGGTCCCGCCGCCAGGCATGCCTGGGCCGAGCCCGGCTTCTACCGGGTCTCGCTTGTCGCGAGCGATGGTTCCCTCGAGTCCAGGGCGACGCGGGTCTTCCTGGTCGAGGCCGCGAACCCCGAGGGCGCCTGCGCAAGCGGTCCCCGGACGCGCTGCCTGCGGAACTCCCGGTTCCGCGTCACCGTGGAGTGGAAGACCGACGCGACCGAAGGCGGCCCCGCATCGGCCGTTCCCGCCGGCACGAACGACTCGGCGCTCTTCTTTTTCTTCGACCACGAGAACTGGGAAGTTCTCGTCAAGGTGCTCGACGGCTGCAAGCAGAACGGGCACTTCTGGGCCTACGCCGCGGCCTCCACGAATATCGAGATCCTTCTTCGCGTGGAGGACACGGCAACGGGCGTGGAAAAGGAGTACCTCAACGAGCCGGGCCTTCCAGCCGTCGCGGTGGCGGACACCGAGGCATTTGCCTGCGGCCGACCGTAGTCGACGGACCGCCCGGACCGATGGGAGTCCTGGTCGAGCGTCGAACGGGCATCTGCGTCCCGGGGCAAGGCTGTTGGATCAGTCCGGCTGCTTCCCGGGGGTAGGATAGCGGCTCTCCATGGGACTTGGCTTGTACGGAAAGTGTGGAGCGACGTTGCGCGGCCTTGCTGGACTGGCGCTGACGGTGGCTGTCGTGGTCGCCTGCGCGCCGCCTCAGGACGCCCGCGAACAGCTCTACGCCCTGTTCGACGAGGACTGGGCGGCTCGGCTCGTCGAGAGTCCGCAGTTCGCGACGAGCGTCGGCGACCACAGCCGGAACGACCAGTTGGCCGACGTCAGCCTGGAGGCGATCGAGCGCAGGGTGGAACGGCGCCGCGACGTGCTGCGGCGGTTCGAGGAGATCGATGTCTCCGGGCTCAGCGCGGCGGACCGGATCAACGCGCGGATGTTCGAGCGCCAGCTTCGGAGCAGCGTGCGGGGCTTCGAGTTCGGCGGCTACCAGATGCCCCTCAACGCGGACTCCGGCTTCCACATGGGGTTCGCCCGGATGTACCGCCCGATGCCGTTCCGGACAGCGGACCACTACGACGACTACATCGCCAGGATGCGGGCGATCCCGGCCTACTTCGAGCATCAGCAGGCGCACATGCGCGCCGGGATCGACCGCGGCTTCACCCTGCCGCGAGTCACCCTCGAAGGCTACGAGGACACGATCTCCGCCCACATCGTCGAGGAGCCGCGGGACAGCGCCTTCTGGGCGCCGTTCGAGGACCTGCCGGAGGCGGTGGAGGAGATGGACCGCGAACGGATCCTGACGGAAGCCGAGGCCACGATCACTGAAGCGGTCGTGCCGGCCTACCAGGGCTTCTACGACTTCTTCACAGGCGAGTACCAGCCGAACACCAGGGAGACCGTCGGCGCCTCCGACCTGCCGGACGGGCGGGCGTACTACGAAGCCCAGGTCCGCTGGTTCACCACGCTCGACCTGACACCCGAGGAAGTCCACGAGATCGGCCTTGGCGAGGTCGCGCGGATCCGGGCCGAGATGGACGAGGTGATCCAGGAGGTCGGCTTCGAGGGATCGTTCGCCGAGTTCCTGGAGTTCCTGCGCACCGATCCCCGCTTTTACCCGAAGACGGCGCAGGAGCTGCTGGAGCGCGCCGCCTGGATCGCCAAGACGATGGACGGCAAGCTGCCGTCCCTGTTCGCGACCTTGCCGCGGGTCCCCTACACGGTCGAGCCGGTCCCGGACCACATGGCGCCGAAGTACACCGCCGGCCGGTACGTGTCCGCTCCGTACAACAGCACGCAGCCCGGCATCTACTGGGTCAACACCTACAACCTCCCGAGCCGGCCCCTTTACGCGCTCGAGGCCCTCACGCTGCACGAGGCGGTGCCCGGCCACCACCTGCAGCACGGAATCGCGGCCGAGATCGACGCGGGTCCCGAATTCCGCCGTTACGACTACCTCTCCGCTTTCGGCGAGGGCTGGGGGCTGTACTCCGAGTACCTCGGGCTCGAGGCCGGCATCTACGAAGACCCGTACAGCAACTTCGGCCGCCTGACCTACGAGATCTGGCGCGCCTGCCGGCTCGTCGTCGACACCGGGGTGCATGCTCTGGGCTGGACGCGCCAGCAGATGCTCGACTACCTGGCCGAGAACACGGCGCTCTCCCTGCACGAGGTGAGGACCGAGACCGACCGGTACATCAGTTGGCCCGGCCAGGCGCTGGCCTACAAGATTGGCGAACTGAAGATCCGGGAGCTGCGGGGGAGGGCCGAAGAGGCCCTCGGCGCCGACTTCGACGTGCGCCTGTTTCACGACGCGGTGCTGGAGAACGGCTCGGTTCCCCTGGACGTCCTGGAAGAGTTGATCGACGCCTGGATCGAAGAGCAGAAGCTGTAGGGCCTCGGAACGTTGGTCGACGTACTGATCTGGCTGGAAGAGACGCGCTTCTCGACCTGGATGCGGGAGTCGGGGCCCGCGTTCTTCTCGAGCCTGGTCTTTCACTCGATCGGAATGGCGTTCGTGACCGGCATCCACGTGGCGACGGACCTGCGCATCCTGGGAGTGGCGCCCGGTGTCCCGCGGTCGCTCATGCGGCGCTTCACGCCGGTGCTCTGGGCGAGCCTGGTCGTGGTCACCGTCTCGGGACTGCTGCTGCTCCTGGCGTACCCGGCGAAGGCGCTGACCAATCCGGTCTTCTACTTCAAGCTGGTCGCCATCGCGGCCGCGCTCTGGATCATGAGGGCGCTGATGCGCGGGTTGCTCGGGGATTCCGGCCAGGACGCGGCTCCGGCGCCCCGGAAGGCGCGGATACTGGCCGGCGTGTCGCTCGCGCTCTGGGCGGCGGTGATCACCTCGGGTCGCTTCCTGGCCTATACCGCCAAGGTCATGCTGGCTTCGCACCTGCTGTACTGAGACGCACGTTCTACCGAGACACGGGCTACTGAGACACAAGAGCGATGGAAAGTCTGCTGAACTCGATCGGTCAGAAGAGCGGCATCTACGACTTCATGCACACGTCGTGGGGCTGGCCCACCGTCGAGTCGCTGCACTTCTTCGGCCTTTCGCTGCTCATCGGCACGATCGGTCTCTGGGATCTGCGCCTGCTGGGCGTGGCGAGGGCGATCCCGATGGCCGCGCTGCACAGGCTGGTGCCCTGGGGCGTGGGGGGCTATCTCCTCAACGTAGGCACCGGCTTCCTGTTCGTCGTCAGCGCGCCGAACCAGTACCTCTACAACCCGGCGGTGCAGATCAAGTTCTCGCTGATGGCGATCGCCGGTCTCAACATCCTGGTCTTCTACCGTTTCGCGTACCGTCCGGTGAAGGCCGCCGTCGCCGGCGCGGCGGCGCCGGCCCGAGCCCGGACCGCGGCCGCGATCTCGCTCGCCTGCTGGGTCGGCGTGATCGTCTGCGGCCGGCTGATCACCTACTTCCGGCCGCCGTACCACTGGTGCTTCTGGTGCTGAACCGGAGCCCATCGCCGGGTGTCTACGCGGGCGGCGGCTCCTTCGCCGGTTCCTCGTCGACGTAGCGGAACGGCAGCCGTTCTTCGCCGTCAGCGGGCGGGGACCGCGTGGGAGTCGGGCGTGGACGGCGTTGCGGGGGCGCTCTACGGGCTGGCGGCGGGCTGCTCGTGGTCGATCCGCGGTTGTTCCCGTCCAGTTCAGCCTCGACCTGCTCGATGAGTTCCTCCGCGGATTGCTCCTGGTCCAGGCCCGCAGCCTCGAGTTCCGCGTCGATGAGCGCCGGCAGCTCGTCGGTGGACAGATCCTCGAGTCTCGCTCGGTCGCCCGCGGCGACCGGCGCCGTGATCGCCTGGACGGCTCGAGGCTCCGCCGCGGGTGACGGAGCGGAGGCGGGAGAAGCCTCGACGCCTGTGGCGACCACCGGGGCCGTCCTCCTGGGCGGCCTGGACGGGTCGGCCGGCACCGGAGAACTCTCGATCAGGACGCCGTCCGCGGATGACGGCAGTGCTGCCGACCCGAGACCAACCTGGATCAGGCCCTCCGCCTGCCGCACCTGATACCCGGGCAGTGCGTCTGCCAGGTCGACGACCACGCGCAGGAAGTTCGGGTGCTCGCCGGTGCGTACCTCGATCGCCGGGCCGCCGGCGGAAGGCGCCGGCATCTCGGCGAGCGAGGCGTTGATTCCGAACAGGTCGAGCACGACCCGCGGGGGATTGGGCAGTTCGAAGTGCCGGACGGTCTGCAGGCCGCCGGCTGTCTGGAGGCGCAGTACGTCGCCGTCCAGGCGCGCCGCCGTCAGGCTGGAGTCCTGGGCTGCGACAGCCGAACAGAGGAGGGCCGAAACGAGGCAGTTCAGGGTACGCATGGTTGATCCTGGAGTTTCTGGAAAGAACGCAGTCTACCACCGAGACCTGCGGGGTCACGTCGCCAGGTACCCCGCGGTAAGCCTGCACAGGCAGGGATTTGCGTTCCGTGACGTGGCCCCATAGCCTGCCTCGCAACCATGGGCCGTTTCGGGATCGTTGTTCTCGCTGCGCTGATCGCGCCGCCCACGGTGGTGCTCCAGGCGCGGGAGACGCACCCGTTCTCGGTCCACGACATGCTGGCGATGGAGAGGCTTTCGGACCCTCAGGTGGCGCCGGACGGTTCGGTCGTGGCGTTCACCGTACGGTCGACGGATCTTGCCGCGAACCGGGGTCGAACGGATCTCTGGTCGGTGCCGGTGGAGGGCGGCGAGGCGCGCCGGTTGACCACGCACGAAGCGGCCGACTTCCATCCGCGCTGGGCGCCGGACGGTTCCGTGAGGCGCCTGCACGCCGAGGGCTCGATCGCCGGCCTCGCGGTGTCGACGGACCGGCTGGTCACTCTCCACAACGATCTGGCCGCCCCGTCGGAGTTGTTCGTCAGTGATCTTTCCGGTGGAAACCGGCAGGCCCTGACCGACTTCAACGCCGGGCGGCGGGCAGCGGCGCGGGTGGGGGACTACGAACAGTTCACGTTCGCCGGGTGGAACGACGAGACGGTGCATGGCTACCTCGTGCGGCCGGTCGACTTCGACCCAAAACGCCGCTACCCGGTCGCGTTCCTGATCCACGGCGGGCCGCAGGGCTCGTTCGGCAACAGCTTCCACTACCGCTGGAACCCGCAGGCCTATGCGGGCGCCGGTTACGCCGCGGTGATGGCTCCGTTAGCAACTGCAGCGGCGCAGACGCCTGAGGACCCGGGCGTCTACCAGGGCCGGAAGATCGCGGAGGTCATGTCCTACCGCGGCGCCCCCTGGCTGGAGCGGGCGACGCGAATCGAAGAGGAGCATCCGGACGAACTGATGGCCGCGCTGCCGATCGAGTCCGGCATGCTGGTCGTCGACGTCGGTTGCGGCTCGGGCTACTACGCGCGCCGTCTGGCGGCCGCGGTGGGCCCCGCAGGCTCGGTGCTGTGCAACGACATTCAGCCCGAGATGCTCAGCATCGCAACGCAGCTTGCAGCCGAGGCCGGGGTCACGAACATGAGCACGGTGCTCGGCACCGAGAGCGACGCCCGGCTGCCTGTAGGTGAGGTCGACCTGATTCTCCTCGTCGACGTGTACCACGAGTTCTCCGAGCCGGAGGCGATGCTCCAGTCCATGCGGGAAGCGCTGGCGCCGGACGGCGTCATCGCCCTCGCCGAGTTCCGGCTTGAGGGTCGCTCGGCCCGGCACATCAAGCTCGAGCACCGGATGTCGATCGAGCAGGTGATGAAGGAGTGGATCCCGGCCGGCTACGAACTCGCCTCCCGGATCGACTCACTGCCGACCCAGCACCTGTTCCTGTTCCGGGCCGCCCGGTAGCGCGCCAGCTTCCGGACTGGGTGCGCCGGCGTCCCCGCCGGCATCCGGCGCGCAGCGCCGGCTTCTGGACATTCCGGCGCCTAGGGGCGAGCGATCGGCATGGCCGCCGACACGGATTCTCGCCAGGCGTGAAGCCGGGCGCGGAGTTCGACGGCCCTCGCCGGCTGCTCGGCGGCGAGGTCACTCTGCTCGCCCGGGTCGTTCTCCAGGTCGAAGAGTTGTACCGTGCCGTTCTCGAAGTACTCCAACAGCTTCCAGGCGCCCTCGCGGACGGCGCCGCCGGGGCTCTGCATGCCGTGATTGCTGTAGTGGGGGAAGTGCCAGTAGATCGCTCCGCGCTCGAAGTCCTCGCCCCTGACCGCCGCGGCGAAGCTCACGCCGTCGACGTGCTGGTCGGGCCGGGTCGGCAGGCCGGCCATCTCCAGGAGGGTGGGGTAGAAGTCGGGGCTGATCACCGGCTCGTCGCGAACCGCGCCGGTCTGGCCCGCGCCCGGCCAGCGCACGATGAGCGGCACCCGGATCCCGCCCTCGTACAGCCAGCCCTTCGCGCCGCGCAGCGGCAGGTTCGACGTGGCGTAGGCGACGTCGAGCAGGTCGGGGGGAATCACCCTCGCGGGATTGCCCAGGTTGGCGGCCGCCATCCCTCCGTTGTCCGAGTAGAAGACGACGATCGTGTTCTCGGTCAGCCCCAGCCGGTCGAGGGTGGTCTGTACGCGTCCCAGGCTGTCGTCGACCGCGGTGACCATCGCCGCGAACTCGACGTTGTCCTGGTGCTGCTTGATCTTGACGGTGCCCTGGGGCAGTACCCGGTGCTCCTGGTGCGAGGGCTGTTCCAGCAAAGCATCGAGTTGTGCGCGCGAAAGCGGCTCGGAGTCGTCGGGATTGCCCTCCAGGAGGAAGGCCGGGCCGGCCGGAGGCTCCATTCGCGCCGCCTTCTCGCGGTACTTCAGAACCAGGTCCGAACGTCCTTCGATCGGGTCGTGCACGGCGAAGTGCGACAGGTAGAGGAAGAAGGGGCGGTCCCGGCTCTGCTCGATGAAGTCGACGGCGAAGTCGGTCAGTCGGTCGGTGAGGTACTCGTCTTCCTCCCCTTCGACGGCCAGGCCGGCCATCAGGTACGGCGGGAAGTAGCCGCCGCGAGGGGTCGAGCCGGGGAAGTGGGGCGCCTGCAGGTCGAAGCCCTGGTGGAGGGGGCCTGCCTCACCGCCGCCGAGGTGCCACTTGCCGAAGATCGCCGTGCTGTAGCCGTGTTCCTTGAGCGCTTCGGCGAGGGTCACTTCGTCCAGCGGCAGGGCCGCCAGCTTCTCGGCGCTCAGCATCTGCTCGAAGGCATGCTCCCTGCGGCCCGGCAACCAGTCCGTCAGGCGCAGCCTCGCCGGGTACTTGCCGGTCAGAAGCGAGGCGCGCGTGGGCGAGCAGACGTGCGTCGCCGCGTACGCATTGGTGAAGCGCACGCCCCGCTCGGCGAGCGCGTCGATGTGAGGCGTCTCGTAGAAGGTGCTGCCGAATACGCCGACGTCGCTCCATCCCATGTCGTCGACCAGGAAGAAGACGATGTTCGGCGGTTGCTCCGCGGCGGCCGCGGCTGCCGGGGAGGGCTCCGGCGCACCCGGTTCGGGAGCGCAAGCCCCCAGCGCCGCGGCAAGGCCCAGCGCGAGAAAACAGGTTGCGAACGGGCGGCGCGTCATGGCCCGCTCAGGATTTCGGCGCAGCGACGCGCAAAGTAGGTCAGGATCATGTCGGCTCCGGCGCGGCGAATCGAGGTCAGAGTCTCGAGCATCAGTGCGTCGCCGCCCATCCAGCCGTTCGCGGCGACAGCCTGGATCATCGCGTACTCGCCGCTGACCTGGTAGGCGGCGACGGGGAGGTCGACCGCTTCGCGGACGGCGCGGATCACGTCGAGGTAGGCAAGGGCGGGCTTCACCATGACGACGTCGGCTCCCTCTTCGACGTCGAGCCGGGCCTCGCGCACCGCTTCCCGGACGTTCGCCGGGTCCATCTGGTAGGTCTTCTTGTCGCCGGCGCGGGGCGCCGAGTCGAGAGCGTCGCGGAACGGGCCGTAGAAGTTCGAGGCGTACTTCGACGTGTAGCTCAGGATCCCGACCTGGTCGTGACCGGCGGCGTCGAGCGCGGTGCGGATCGCCCGCACGCGACCGTCCATCATGTCGGACGGCGCGATGACGTCGGCGCCGGCATCGGCCTGTGAGACGGCGGTGGCGGCGAGGATCTCAAGCGTTGGATCGTTCAGGATCTCGCCGTCCTCGACCAGTCCGTCATGGCCGTCGCTGGAGTACGGGTCCATTGCCACGTCCGTGATGACCAGCATCCCGGGCAGGGCGGACTTGAGCTCACGGACGGTGCGCTGGACCAGCCCGTCGGAGTCCAGGGCGCCGCTGGCGGTCCGGTCCTTCAGTTCGTCCTCGACTGCCGGGAACAGCGCCACGGCCGGTACGCCGAGGGCATGCGCGGCGCGACACTCCGCGACCAGACGGTCGATCGTGAGCCTGGCCTGGCCGGGCATCGAGTCGATCGGTTCGGCGGTGTCCGAACCCTCCATGACGAACAGCGGATAGATCAGCCGGTCCGGTCCGAGGTCGGTCTCGCGGATCAGTGATCGGATCGCCGCGGATCGCCGGTTGCGGCGCGGGCGGATGGGCATCGGCAACATGGCCGGGGATTCTACGCGCTCGGAGCTTGTCGCGCCCCTCCCCTACGGCGTGCTCTGACCGGAGCGGCCAGCGTCCCTTCGTCGTCGCCGCGGCGCCGCTCGCGGTGACCTCGACCGCCGCGAGCCGGCGGGACGGCGACGGCCGGGACTCCTATACTTGCGCGGATGGGACTTCAGGAGATCTGCGCCGGCGTCTGGTCCGCCGAGCATCGTCAGAAGTTCGGGTTCGGTTTCGTGGCGCCTTGCCGGATGACCGTCGTGCGGCTGGCCTCCGGAGGGCTGTGGATTCACTCCCCGGGACCGATGGACGAGGCGCTGGCGGGCGAGATCCGCGAGCTGGGTCGCGTGGAGTACCTCGTTGCGCCGAACCTGTTCCATCACCTTCACCTGGGGGCCGCGGTCGAGCGGTTCCCGGAGGCGGAGGTTCATGCGCCGCCCGGACTCGAGAAGAAGCGACCGGACCTGACGTTCGCCGGTACGCTGGGTGTCGCTGCGCCCTGGGGCGATGAACTCCAGCCGATCCCCATCGAGGGCATGCCGAGGATCAGGGAGGTCGTCTTCGTCCATCGTCCGAGCGGGTCGCTGCTCGTTGCGGATCTCCTCTTCAACCTCAGGCGGCGGCTGGGGCCGGCCGTCACGATCTACATGCGGCTGACCGGGGCCTACGGCAGGGTGGCGCAGAGCCGGATTCTTCGACTGGCGGTGCGTGACCGGCCCGGGGCCGCGGCGAGTTGTCTCCGCATGCTCTGTTGTCCGTTCGACCGCCTCGTTCCGTGCCACGGCGAGATCGTCGAGCATGGCGCGAAGCGGCAGGTTGAGGAAGCGCTCTCCTGGCTCCTGCGGGACCTGGAGCGGCCGCCCGATGCGCAGTCGGTCAATGCCGCGGTGCCCGAGGTCTGACTTCCCGCTCATGTCACTCCCCCTGGCCGACCTGCGGGTCCTCGACCTGACGATTGCCCGCGCCGGGCCGACCGCGGTGCGCCAGCTCGCCGACTGGGGCGCGGATGTCGTGCGGATCGAGCGGCCGCCGGCGCCCGGCAAGGAGATCGGGATCTCCCGTCGGCTCGGCCACGACTACCAGAATCTGCACCGCAACAAGCGCTGCCTGACGCTGGACCTGAAGAGCGAGGCGGGCCGCGAGGTCCTGCTGCGGCTGGTCCGGGACGCCGACGTGCTGGTCGAGAACTACCGCGCCGATGTGAAGTACCGGCTCGGCTTCGACTACGAGACGGTTCGCGCGATCAATCCGCGCATGGTCTTCGCCAGCGTGTCGGGTTTCGGACAGACCGGTCCGTATCGCGACCGCGGCGGCGTGGATCAGATCGCCCAGGGCCTGGGCGGGCTGATGTCGGTGACCGGGCTTCCTGGCCAGGGCCCGGTGCGCGTGGGCACGGCGATCTCCGACCTTGCGGCCGGCCTCTACCTCGCCTTCGGCATCCTGGCGGCGCTCCACGAGCGGGAACGGTCGGGCGAGGGGCAGTGGGTGAGCACTTCCCTGCTCAAGGCGATGATCGGGATGCTCGACTTCCAGGCCGCCCGCTACCTGGTCGAGGGCGAGGTTCCGGGCCAGCAGGGCAACCACCACCCGACGATCTCGCCGATGGGGACGTTCCCGGCCGCCGACGGTTGGGTGAACATCGCGGCCACGAGCGGCAAGCACTTTCGGGCCATGTGCCAGGCGCTGGGAGGCGAAGAGTTGCTCGAGCGTCCCGAGTACAAGAACTCGACGAAGCGCGTCGCCAACCGGGAGCAGCTCGAAGGCGACGTCGCCGAACTGACGCGCCGCTTCGAAGTGGACGAGATTGTCGAGCGCCTGAACGAGGCCGGTCTGCCGTGCGGCCCGGTCTACGACCTGGGGCAGACCTTCGCCGACCCACAGGTCGAGCACTGCGGGATCGCGGTGCCGCTGGAGCACCCCGAGCTCGGTCCGGTGCGGCTCGTGGGCCAGCCGGTCCGCCTCCGCCGGACACCCTTCGAACTGCGGAGCCGGGCGCCCGGGATGGGCGAACACACGGACGAGATCCTCGCGGAAGCGGGGCTGGGAGACGCCGAAATCGAGGCGCTTCGGAGCGCGGGGGTGGTGTTGTGAATGCGATCGAACTGCCGACGACGAAGATCGAGGCAAGGATCGAGGACGGCGTCGGCTGGCTCACCTACAACAATCCGGAGCGGCGGAACGCGTTGTCGTTCGACATGCAGGTCGCGTCCGCGATGGCCCTGCGGCGGTTTCAGGAGGACGATGCCGTACGGGTCGTCGTGCTCCGCGGTGCGGGGGATCGGGCGTTCGTCTCGGGCGCCGACATCTCGGAGTTCGAGAAGCTACGGACCACGGTGGAAGCGCGAGAGCGCTACGACGCGGCGGGTCGGGAAACGGGACGGGCATTCGCGGCCCTGGAGAAGCCTCTGATCGCGATGATCCGGGGTTACTGCCTCGGCGGCGGTCTGGCAACAGCGCTCAACGCGGACCTTCGGATCGCCTCGGACGATTCGCTTTTCGGCATCCCGGCCGGCCGGCTTGGCGTCGGCTACGGCTTTGCCGGTATCAAGGTGCTGGTCGACCTCGTGGGCCCCTCGCGCACCAGCGAGATCCTGCTCACGGCGCGGCGGTTCACCGCCGCCGAGGCGCACCACATGGGCTTGATCGACCGGGTAACGACCGTTGGCGAACTCGAAAGCGCCGTCCGCGACCTGGCGGAGAGAATGGCCGCGAACGCTCCGTTGACGCTCCGGGCCGCCAAGCGCGCGATCAGGGAAGCAACGAAGGACCCGGACCGCCGCGACCTGGACCGCGTCAAGCAGCTCGTGGAGGCCTGCTTTCGCTCCGAGGACTACGTCGAGGGACGCAGAGCGTTCCTGGAGAAGCGGCCACCGCGCTTCCGGGGCCGGTAGGGCTTCCTGTCGAAGTGCGGCCCGAGATGGGCTGCAAGCCGAGCGTTATGAACGAAGCCTTGCTGGAACTCAGGAACGTCACCGTCCTGCGCGGTGGCCGGCGTGCGCTCGACGGCGTAACGCTGTCGATTCCTCGCGGGCAGAACACGGCCGTGCTCGGTCCGAACGGTGCAGGCAAGTCGACCCTGCTCCGAATGCTGAACGGTGAGTTCTTTCCCGTACGGCGGCCGGGGGTTCGCATGCGGCTTCTCGGCCGGGAGCGCTGGAACGTGTTCGACGTCCGGCGCCAGCTCGGTGTCGTGTCGCACGAGCTGCAGGCGACCCACCACGGTTGGCTCTCGGGTCTGGACGTAGTGTGCTCGGGCTTCTTCGCCAGCGTCGGCGTCTACCGACATCAGGGGTTGACGGAAGCGCAGCGGTGCCGGGCCGAGGCGGCGGCAGCGAGCCAGGGCGCCGTCGATCTGCTGGAGCGCCGCTTCGACACGCTGTCCTCGGGCGAGCAGCGGCGCCTGCTGCTGGCGCGCGCCCTCGTCCACGAGCCGCACACCCTGCTGCTCGACGAGCCGGCGACCGGCCTCGACCTGCGCGCGGCCTTCGGCCTGATGGAGCGTCTCGGCAACCTGGCCGCAGCGGGAACGACGCTGATCATCGTGACTCATCACGTGGATCAGATTCCGCCCGAGGTTGAGCGGGTCGTGCTGCTCAAGGCCGGTCGGGTGTTCGCGGACGGGTCGACGGACGAGGTCCTGACTGGGCCGACTCTGTCCGAGCTGTTCGAAGTCGATGTGCAGGTTGTCGAGCGGGACGGGTACTTCCAGGTGCTACCCGGCTGACCGTGACGCCTCCGCGCTACGATGCTGGCCGGATGGCGACACGACGATCACTTGCGCTGGCGGCTGTGGTGCTGCTCGTCGTTGTCCCGCCGCTGGCCGCCAAAGACAGTCCAGGCTGCTCAGCCGACGCCGCGTCAGGCGTGGCGGCCGCCGCACAAGCGGGCGTCAGTGTCGATCTCGAGCTGCCCTACGACGGCCTGACCCGAAGCTATCGCCTCCACCTGCCGTCCGGGTACGACGGCTCCCAACCCCTGCCGCTCTGGCTGCACGTCCACGGCTACACGGGCAGCGCCGCGCACAGCGACGGCTGGACGGGGCTCTCGGAGCTCGCCGACCGCGAGGGCTTCGTCGTCGTGTTTCCGCAGGGCACATCGTTCGAGGCGCCGAGGGGGAGGCGGGGCCAGAGCCGAGTCGCCCGGATCACGTCCTGGAACGATCTCGCCTGCAGCGCACCGTTGAAGCCGGAAGAGCCCGCCTGCCGGGAGGACGCGAGCCCGTATCCATGCCCGCCGGAGTGCGGGACCTGCGGACCGTGCAACTGGTGCTCCTGCCACGACGATGTCGGCTACATCGAGGCCTTGATTGACCACCTCTCAGCCGAGCTCTGCCTGGATCCCGACCGCGTCCTCGCTTCCGGCTACAGCAACGGCGGCATGTTCGTGCATCGTCTCGGCTGCGCCCTCGGCGACCGTCTGGCCGCCGTGGCCCCGATGCACGGCTACCTCGCGCGCGGGTTCAACTGCGCTGCCGGAGAGGCGGGGCCGTCCATGCTCCTGGTCGGGGGCACCGCGGACCGCACGGTGCCGATCGACGGCTCGCATGCCGGCGACGGCTACATCTACACGTCTCAGGAGGGAGTGGCGGAGAAATGGGCCGAGACTCAGTCCTGTGCGGCGGACCCGGTGCAGGTCCAGACGCCGTGGGACGGACGCCGCGAGTTGACTTGCGTCGAGTACCCCGGCTGCGCCGGTGGCCGCACCGTCCGCAGTTGTTCCTGGGACGGCGCTCACGTCTGGCCGCGCGACGACGCCGGCAACTTCGGCGGCGAGCTGTTGTGGCGCTTCTTCAGCGAGGCGACGCGCTAGGCCGCTAACGCTTCGAGTTCGGCCGGCTCCACTCCCAGTCGCTCGCCGGTGGCGACGATCTGGCGCCAGGATTCGACATCAACCGGGATCGCGTCGGCGCGTTCGAGACGCAGCGCTCGCTCGGGGTCGCCGGGCACGAGCACCGGCTCGTCCGCGTCCGCGGCCGGCGACGCCTTGACGTGGGCGACCAGGGCTGCGAGTTCGTGGTCCATCGCCGAACGTTCGATCAGCCTCTCGGGGTCGAAGACGACCATGAACATGTTGTTGATGATCGTGCCCTCCATCCCGTGTTCGGGCTGGGCGGTACGGCCGCCGCTCATCATGCCGCCGAGGAGCTCGCAGAAGATCGCCAGGCCGTAGCCCTTGTGGTCTCCGAAGGAGGTGAGTGCGCCCACCGGCTGGTTGAAGAGGACGCTCGGGTCGAGAGTCTGGCGTCCGCGATGGTCGATCAGCGAGCCCGCGGGCACCTCCTCGCCCTTGTTGTGGGCAACACGCGCCTTGCCGTGTGCGATCCGGCTCGTCGCCATGTCGAGGAGAACCGGCGGTTGCGTGTCGCTTCCCGGCAGCGCGAGGCACATCGGATTCGTCGAGTAGCGGGCATCCGTGCCCCGGTAGGGCGCGACCAGGGCCTGGTGGCCGACGACGTTGACGAAATGAATCGAGGCGAGGCCGGCGTCAGCCACCTGCTCGCCGTAGGTGCCGATGCGCCCCAGGTGGTGGCAGTAGCGGACCGACGCCAGGACCACGCCGGTGTCCCGGCAGCGTTCGATCGTGGCCGCGGTCGCCTCGCGGCCGACCACCTGGCCGTAGCCCATGCCGCCGTCGAACATCATGATCGCGCCGTCGTCACGGACCAGCTCGACCTTCTGGTTCGGATGCAGGGTTCCGTTACTCAGGCTCCGCTCGTAGGCGGGAAGCATGCCGATGCCGTGGCTGTCGTGCCCCGAGAGGTTCGCCAGTACAAGGTGGTCGGCGACGATGCGTGCCTCCTCCGGCTCGCTGCCGCCGGCTGCGAGGATCAAGGACGCCGCTTCGCGCAACGCCCGGGGATGGATGTCGATCGACTCCAAGGGTCCGTTCTCCTCTTTGCGCCGTCCACGGCGCGGAAGCGGCGATCCTAGCCCGCGTCGCTTTCGCCAACCGGGTCTACAAGCTCGATACCCGGGAACCGGGTGAAGTCCCGGTCGGTCGTGGCGATCGATGCGCCGTGTTCGAGCGCCAGGGCCGCGAGGTGCGCGTCCATCACCATCGGTCCCCTGGCCTGGCCGCTGGCGCAGAGTTCGCTCACGATCGTCCAGGTTCGGGGCCCCGGTTGCAGCATCCTGGCGTTGGGTTGCGCCAGCCAGCCCTCGATCAGGGAGCAGGCTTCGGCTGGCGTCAGCGGACGGGCGAAGACGCGGCGATCGGAGGCGATCCGAACGAACGCCAGCAGGGTGACGAGCGCAAAGCTGAGGGAACGTCCGGACGAGAGCTCGGCCTCGAGCCAACGCTTCGACACCTCCTGGAATGGACTCTCGGAGTCGTAGGCGTAGAGCAGCACGTTGGCGTCGACGAGCGTCACCGGCGCGTGGGACCGTCCAGGTGATCGAGCAGGCCGCTGATGTCGTCCAGGTCGAATCCCGGCCGGAGGCCCATGGGTCGTGCCTCCACCGTGAAGGGGACAGCGAGCTCTTCCTCGCCGGGCGCCTCGAAGCCCCTCCGGAGAGTGACGTTCACGATCTGCTTCATCGTCGTGCCGGTCCGCACCATCTCGTCGCGCACCTTGGCGGCGACATCGTCGTCGAGGGTTAGGGTCGTTCTCATGTCGTGGATGCTAGAGAGCTAACATCACGATGTCAATCGGCCCGAACCGCTGCACCGCGAATCCCGCGCTGCCGATGCCGGTCAGCGCGAGGCCGTAACTGATCGCGCGACCGTGCACGCTCAGCAGAGCGGCGCCGAACCCCTTGGTCTGCTTCTCCGCCCTCGCCGCCGCGTCGCCGGCCGATCTCGTCGAGCGGCCGAGGTCCCGCTGCGAACGGCTGGCGTCCCTGGCCGCGTCCGACGTGCGCTTCTCCGATCCAGTGAGCCTGTCGAGCTCCCTGCGAGCTACCCGAACCTCGCCGACGAAACCCTTGCCGTCCGCCGTCAGCCGGAGACCAAGTCGCAGGTCGCGGTCAGGCACGTGCTAGCTTCCAGACATGCTGTGGTGGATCGTGATCCTGGCTGGAGTGGTGGCGGCGTTCTACGTCGCCTGGTGGATCGGCTGGCTGGTAGGCGAGGACATCGTCGACCGGCTCTACCGCTGAGCCCGCCGCGTCGCAGCCCGGAGCACCTCGGACTCCATCGTCCTCAACCTGTTGAACACCCGGCGCCAGCGCAGACGCCGGCCCCGCTTCTCCAGGCCGCCGCCGTCCGCCGCGATTGCCCGCGCCGCGCAACGCGCCGCCGCGTAGTCCAGACCCAGCACTCGGCCGTCGCCGGCGACGCGCCATTGCGTCTGGGCCGCCAGGAAGGCCCTCAGCGTGTCCCAGTTCTCCGGCAGCACCACGCAACGTTCTTCCTCCGGCGGCGCGCCTTCGACTTCGACTCCCAGCGCCGCCGCGTCGTCCTCTAGCGACTCGCCGCTTCCGGCGCCGTTCCACCAGTGCCGGGCGGCTGCTTCGACGTTTTTCCCGGCAGGCCGCTCGCCCAGCGGCTGTACGCGAAGATGACCGCATTCGCGAAGTGGGTGATGTTCGCAAGCCGGTCCAGGTTCTTGTCGCTGAACGGCAGCGGAGCACCCTTGTGGTCCTCGACGCCGTCCCACCCGGCCAGCACGGCGCGCACCAGCTCGACGTCGCCTTTCTTCGCCGCCGCGGCGGCGGCTGCCCGGTCGAGCAGTCGGAAGTGCGCAGTGCAGCGGTGACGCTGTACCTCGTCGCCCGACGCCGGCACGCTGACATCGACGGGCACGGCGCATCGGCGACTCGATGACGGGGCTTTACCGCGTGCTCGGCAGCTACCGGCGGCCGATCGGCGCGCGGCGGAGCGGCGGCCGGCTCGTCGCAACCGGTGAATCGATCCACCGCTCGGCGATGGAGCTGGTCGAGTCCTCTGGCCGCTATCGAACGGGCGAGTCCGGAAGGGCGCTGATGCGCGCCGTCAGCGACGGCGTTCCGTTATGCGACGCCAAGGTCGTCGATGCCTGACACTGTCGACTTCGCGGTCGCCGCGAACCTGCCTCCGGAGCGCGCGATCGCGCACTTTCGGAGCAAGGGCTACGCGATCTCCTGGGACTGGCACGACGTCTGGGAGCGGCAGCACGCCCGGGCCTTCACCGTCGCCAAGGCGATGAAGCTCGACCTGCTCCAG
>LXNI01000902.1_pt1 | contig 30307 bp, 29 predicted proteins | sample 809091 | NCBI WGS metagenome assembly LXNI01 (sample SAMN04870527, study PRJNA318959) | sponge metagenome | biome: 01000161; feature: marine sponge reef; material: water | host: Sarcotragus foetidus | place: Greece: Milos, Mediterranean Sea | collected 2013-05-29 | depth 5-7 m | reverse complement strand
CCCGCCAAAACATCGTTCGACATCGAAAACCCTCCGATCATGCTCAATGGATCGGAAAATCCTCTCGCGCGAGGGCGGGACAGATCAATACAAATACGGAACGCCGTGCTTTAACCGCTTACTGGCGTTCGGCACGGTCGTCGCCAACGCCGCGGGCGCAATTGAAAACGCACTGTTGGATGCCAAGGCGAAGATTTATGGGGTTCCCTGTTATGAACTCCTTGGCGGCAAGATGCGGGACAGGGTGCGCGTCTACTGGTCGCATTCCGTCGCTTGGCGGACGCCGCCCCGCGGACCTCACTATCGAACCAAGCCCGTCAACACCCTCGATGACGTGCGCGATCTCGGGAGGGAGATTCGTGACGCGGGCTTCACCGGGCTGAAAACCAACCCGATCATATTCGGCGGCGAGTCCCCGCAAATGTGGAGCCCGGGATTCGGACAGCCGTTTCAGCCGGACCTCAATGTCGGCCGGACCGTGATCTCGCAGCTTCGGGCACAGCTGGCGGCGCTTCGAGAGGGCGCCGGCCCCGACATGGACATCCTGCTGGATCTGAACTTTAACGCCCGGACGGAGGGGTTCATCGGCATCTTGCGGGCGCTCGAAGACCTTGAGCTGTTTTGGGTGGAGATCGATCACAACGACGCCGAAGGGTTGGCGCGCATTCGGGCCGGCAGTCCGTTCCCCATTTCCTCGTGCGAAACGCTGTTGGGGCTGCGCGCGTTCAAACCCTATTTCCGTCAGCAGTCCATGGACGTAGCGATCATCGATGCGGTGTGGAACGGTGTCTGGCAATCGATGAAAATCGCCAATGCCGCCGAGGCTTACGACATCAATGTCGCGCCGCACAACTTCTATGGTCACCTCGCGACCATGATGAATGTCCATTTCGCGGCCGCGGTGCCCAACCTCCGGATTATGGAAACGGATATCGACCGGCTGCCCTGGGACGAGGAAATTTTCCCGGCGCCCCCGGTCATCGAGGATAGCCACATTTTGGTGCCGGATACCCCGGGGTGGGGGTGTGATCCCGACGAAGCGGTAATTCGCAATCGTCCAGGTAAATCCTGACCCGTTCGCGGTTTCGTCGAAGCTTGTTTTTGACCGAATTTTCGGCTCAATTGCGCGCGCTGACCAAGGGAGGTTTAGATCGTGTCCAGTGATCCAAATGTCGCCGTCATTACCGGTGCGGGTTCCGGCGTTGGCCGGGCCGCTGCCATTTCGCTGAACAGGGAGGGGTATAGCCTTGCCTTGGCCGGGCGGCGTGTCGATGCGCTCGAGGAGACGGTGGGTATGCTGGATAGCGGCACGCCGTCAATCGTCGTTCAAACGGACATCGCCGACGCGGATCAGGTCGCCAAACTCTTCGCCGAAACCCAAGAGGCGTTTGGCCGGCTTGATCTGCTGTTCAACAACGCCGGAGGCGGCGCGCCCAGAATTGCCATGGAGGATCTCGATCTGGCCGACTGGCGCCAGGTGGTCGACGTCAACCTGACCGGAAGCTTCATGTGCGCCCAACAGGCAATCCGGATGATGAAGGCGCAGGACCCGCAGGGGGGCCGTATCATCAACAACGGTTCGGTTTCCGCCCAGGTGCCGCGCCCGGATACGGTGGCTTACACGGCCACCAAGCACGCGATGACCGGTCTGACCAAGTGCATCGCCCTGGATTGCCGCAAATACGGCATTGCGTGCACGCAGATTGATATAGGCAATGCCGACACGCCGCTCGCGGCCCGCTTCAAGGAAGGCGTGCCTCAGGCCAACGGCGAGATCAAGGTCGAGCCCGTCTTCGACGTGGCCCACGTCGGCGACACGATTGCCGCTATCGCTGCCCTGCCCTTGGACACCAATGTCCTGTTCATGACCATCATGGCGACCAATATGCCGTTGGTAGGCCGCGGCTGACACCTCAACAATCCATCTGGAGTCGTTTATGTCCACCGAGATCCGGGATTGCATTCCGCCCGACCGCAATCCACGCAAGCCGAATTTCGAACTGCCCTCCGGCGCCATCGACACCCATGTGCATGTCTTCGAGGACAGGTACGCGCTGTCGCCGGCGCGGGGTTACAATCCGCCGGAATCCACCCTCGACGACCTCACACACCTGCACGCCGCCTTAGGGGTCGACCGGGTCGTATTTACCCAGCCCTCGCCCTACGGCGTCGACAATTCGGCGATCATGGATGGTGCCGCCGCTCTCAATGCCGAGACCCCGGACCGGGCGCGGATGGTTGTCGCGGTTACCATGGATGTGACCCAGGATGAACTGGCGGACATGGACGCGGCCGGCGCGCGGGGAGTCCGGCTGAACACGGACAACAAGGGCGGCATGCCCATGGCATTTGGCGAGATACCGGAACTGGCCGCCCGGATCGGCGAATTCGGCTGGCATATCGAGTTCCTTTTTCCAGGGAAGGACATCATCGAACTGATGCCCGTCTTCAGGAGCATTCAAATACCGATTTCCATCGGACATTTCGCGTATCAGCCGGCGGCCGCGGGTATCGAGGCACCGGGCTTTCTCGCCCTGTTGGACCTGATGAAGGAGGGTAATACCTGGATCAAGATTTCCGGCGCCAACCGCGTTAGCGAGACTGATCTTCCACCCTATGACGACGTCAGGCCCATGGCTCGGGCGCTGATCGACACCGCGCCGGATCGGGTGATGTGGGGTACCGACTGGCCGCATCCCAACAAGTACGAGGTCAATCCCAACGACGGCGACCTGGCCGATGCTTTTGCCGATTGGGTCGGCGACCACGCCATGCGCAGGAAAATAATGGTTGAGACCCCGGCGGCGTTTTATCGCTTCTAGGCCGTACTGCCTCAAACTAAGGGAATTATATACGATCTAGGGTCGGGACTCGATTGAGGCCACCATAGAAGTGTTGCGGCGATGAGGACGGCGCGGCACAAGGTCCCTCGCCCCCTTCCCGGGGGAGACGGGCAGGGAGAGAGGGCGCAAAAAGGAAAATCTCCTAATTGAGTACAGACCTTAGCCCCGCTGAAAGGCTGCTCGCCGCTTTCGACGGAAAGGATACGGGGCCCGCGGCACCGCCGCCGGCCGCCGGGTCGGACCTTCCGATGACAAGTGCGGCTACATTTTCGCGATAACGCCGCACCCCAAGCGTCCGCCGGCACCCCCGATGGGCTGGGTCATGTGGTCATCGGGGTTCTCGTGGATGATGACCGCGGAGCCGTCACCGTCGAGAAGCGCGGGCATGGCGCCGCCCGCCACCGAAACGAGGGTTGTGAAGAACTCCGCCCGGGCGGAACCGTCGGCCGAGACGTACAGATTGGGAAGATCGCCATTGTCCGGTCCTTCGGGATGGCGCAGGCCATGCTTGGCACCGCCCGGATTGATATGGCCCTTGGCCGCCTTGAAATCGGGCTTGCAAGAGCCCACGGCGTGCAGATGGATGCCGTGGCCGCCGGGCGGCAATCCGGTTACCTCCACCGACATGAGCACGCCTTTGGGCGTTTGCTCGAAGCTGGCCTTTCCGATGACCGCGCCTTCGGTGTTGACGATTTCGGCTGCCGCCATATCGGCCGCGGACGCGAGAGGCGCCGCGGCGAGGGCCGCGACAGCTATGAGGGCAATAGCAGCGACTTTCATTTGGGTCTCCTATGATCCGACGCCGTAAGGATGGGGGATTGTATGCGATCCAGCTCCATTCGCCACTATTTCGGGCGGGAGGCGTTGCATGGCTCGCGCCTAATATTCACCCGCAATTTTCCGTCTTGAAGGAGGCCGTCAAGGCGATCAAATTCCTCGGTCAGCCGTTCGGAAGGGCGCCGGCCTTGTAAACGATGATGGTATCCAACATGGACAAAACCGGTTCGCCATCTTGGTTTTTCAGCGTTAGTTCGATTGTCACGACGCCGCGGTCGGGTTTGCTTCTCGACTCCCGTTTTTCCTTGCACTCACCGAACAGCGTAAGGGTTTCGCCCGGCCGGGCGGGCCGCAGAAAACGCACTTGATCGTAGCCGCCGGACGCGACCACATTGGGATTTGTTCCTTTCCGCTGAATGAGATAAACGCGGAGGGCCATAAGATGGGACCCGCAGGCGATGATGCCGCCGTGCTGGGACGCGGCGGCGGCCTCTTCATCGATATGAAACGGCATGGGATCTCACCGGCGGGCGAATTCCATAATCTCGTCCTTGGTGAGCTCGTAGGAGCCGATCTCATATCGGTTTCCGACGACGAACTCTTCGTACGTTTCAGTGTTTTTAAATCGGACGGTCATTGCTTAGCCTAAGGTCAAAAGGGTGTGGTCGGAAACTGCCCGTTCCCAAACCGGGCGTCCATGATCATTTTGGGGCGGGCGGCCCCGGTTGAGAGGAGGCATCGGCCATGGCCGAATTCGATGATTTTGTGACGGCCCGGTTCGGCAGGGACAGCGATACTTCATCCCCGCCGGCGGGAGAAGAGGTGCTCAAAACCATCCTCGCGCACCGGACATACCGGAAATATTCCGATGAACCCGTGGACGGGGCGCTGCTGGAGCTGTTGCTGGCGTGCGCCCTGTCGGCGCCGGCGAAGTCGGATCTCATGCAGTTCTCCGTCATCCATGTGACCGTTGAAGACAAAAAGCGCCGTCTGGCCGAGCTGTCCAATACGTCCTGGATCGCGACGGCGCCGGTGGTGCTTCTGTTTTGCGGTGATACGGGCCGCAACAGGTCGATCACCCGTGCCCGCGGCTACGAATACGCGCAGAACACATTGGACAGCTTTTTCAACGCCGCGGTCGATACGGCCCTGGTGATGCAGAATTTCACCATCGCCGCCGAGGCGGTGGGGCTAGGCTGCTGCTACGTCTCCCAGGTGCGGCTGCATCTTGACGAGGTGGGAGAATTGTTTGGTTTGCCCGAGGGCGTGTTTCCGGTTTGCGGCCTGACGGCGGGCTGGCCGGGCGAGGAGAGGGACACGACCTGCCGCATTCCCCCCGAAGTTTCCGTTCACCGCGATGTCTATTCCAGCGAAGGCCTGGCAGGGTCCATGGACGGGTACGATGCCAGGCGCAACCGCCAACGTCCGACGTCTCCGGAGAAGCAAATGTACCGGGAACAATATGGTGAAGCTGAGAATTATGGTTGGTCGGAGAATACGGCGCGGCGTTTGTCGCGTCCGGACGGCCTGTCGCCGATGCGGGCCTTTCTGTTAAAGCAGGGCTTCGATCTCGCATAACGCATTGATGCAATTGCAATGACCGCGGCGCTGATTTAGCGTCTACATATGCTAACCGCCGAACAAAACCAGCTTATCACCAGCATTGGCCCGGCAACGCCGGCCGGCGAGGTTCTGCGCCACTATTGGCAACCGGCAGCTTTGGTCGAGGAACTGACCGAGCCGCGGCCGGCCAAGGCAATCGAACTGTTGGGAGAGAGGCTGGTTGTCTTCCGCGATGAGGAGGGCCGATATGGCTTGGTCGCCCGGCATTGCCCCCATCGCGGCGCTGATCTCAAATATGGGCGGCTGGAGGATGGCGGCCTCAGATGTCCGTTCCACGGCTGGCTGTTCGACGTAAACGGGGCGTGTTTGGAACAGCCCGCCGAGCCGCCCGATAGCAGGTTCCACACCAAAATCAGGCACACGGCCTATCCCTGCCGTGAGGCCAACGGCATCGTGTTCGCCTATATGGGACCGGGAGACCCGCCGCCGTTGCCGGACTTCGATTGCTTTCTGGCGCCCGATGAATTCACCTTCGCCTTCAAGGGATTTGTCGACTGCAACTGGCTGCAATTGCTGGAGGTGGGGATCGATCCCTCCCACGCGTCGTTCCTCCACCGGTTCCTGGAAGACGATAGTTCCGACGACAATTACGGCCGGCAGTTCCGATTTGAGACGGAAGAGGGCGGTATCCCGATCACCAAGGTGCTCAGGGAATATGACTGTCCTGATATCGATTTCGAGGAGACCGAATACGGGCTCCGCATTTTCGCGTTGCGGGACCTTGATGAAGAACGTCTCCACGTGCGGGTGACCAACATGATTTTTCCCAATGCCGTGGTCATCCCGATGAGCAACGACATGATGCTGACCCAATGGCATGTGCCGCTGGATGACCGCCGCAGCTGGTGGTACGCCATCTTCTCGAGCTTTTCCGAAAAGGTGGATAAGGAAACCATGCGCCGGGACCGCCTGGAGCTCTATTCGGTGCCGGACTACACGTCGCGCCAGAACAAATCCAACGACTACGGCTATAACCCGGAGGAACAACAGACCGAGACCTATACGGGCATGGGGATGGACATCAATGTCCACGATCAATGGGCAGTCGAATCCCTCGGCACCATTCAGGACCGGACCCGGGAACATCTTGGTTCGGCGGACAAGGCGATCATTGCCAACCGCCGGTTGCTGATGAAGATGATTGAAACGATCCAAAATGGCGGCGTTCCGGAGGTGGCGCGGCAGAACGGGGGACCGCCGCTCAAGGGACCGGTATCCATCGACACCATAGTTTCAAAGGAAGACTGGCAGGCCGACTGGCGTGAGCATGCCCGGAACCGCCGTGCCCAATCCGGGTGGGCGCCCGACCCGTGGGCTTGAAATAGGGCCGGCGGCAGCTCGGAGGGAGGCAGCATGAGCGGGGACTTCAGCGGCATCGGCCGTTCGGATTTCGTCAACCGTCATGGAATACCCCATGACCCGTCCGCCTGTGAATCCGTCATCCAGGAGATTAAATCCCGGGGCCTGGAAACCGTCCGGCTGAGCTTTGCCGATCAGCACGGCGTGCTACGGGGCAAGACATTGGTCGCCGAAGCCATGCCATCCGCCATGACCAACGGCTGCACCATGACGACGACGCTGTTGGCCAAGGATACGTCCCACAAGACCCAGTATCCGGTGTTTACCGCGGATGGCGGGTTTGGGATGCGCGAGATGTCCGGGGCAGGGGACATCGTGATGGTGCCGGATCCGGGGACCTTCCGCGTCCTGCCGTGGCTCGAGAAGACGGGCTGGATGCTGTGCGATATCTACTTCACCAACGGCAAGCCGGTTCCGTTCTCCACCCGGCGCGTTTTGCAGGGCGCCCTCTCCGATCTCGGCGACGCCGGGTTTGATTTTGTCGCCGGGCTCGAAGTGGAGTTCCATGTCTTCAAGATCGAAAACCCGAATCTGACGCCGGAAGACTCCGGTCAGCCCTCAACACCGCCTGAGGTGAGTGTGGTCTCGCATGGATTTCAATATCTGACCGAATTGCGGGCCGACGAACATGAGCCCATTTGGGCGTTCCTGCGCAAAGACATTCAGGGCCTCGGCCTGCCGCTGCGAACCATGGAGGTGGAATTCGGTCCGAGCCAGTTCGAGGCATCGTTCGATATCGCGACCGGAATTACGGCGGCCGACAACATGATGCTGTTTAGGAGCGCGGTGAAACAGATTTGCCGGCGGCACGGCTATCACGCCACATTCATGTGCCGGCCCGGACTACCCAACATATTCTCCAGCGGCTGGCACCTGCATCAGTCGTTGTGGACACGCGATACCGGCGAGAACGCCTTTGTCTCCGGTTCGGAGAGCGTGATTCTCCCCGAACTGGCGATGCAATATGCGGCGGGCATCCTGGAACACGCCCGCGCGGCATCGGTCTTCACCACACCGACCATCAACGGATACAAGCGCTATCAACCCATGAGCCTGGCCCCCGACCGCATCGCCTGGGGTGATGACAACAAGGGCGCCATGCTCCGGGTGGTTGGCGGGTACGGCGATCCGCTCACCCATCTCGAGAACCGTGTCGGCGAACCGGCGGCCAATCCGTACCTTTATCTGGCATCGCAAATTCTGTCCGGAATGGAGGGGGTCGACACATCGCGCGTCCCGCCACCCATGACCGAAGCGGCCTACGAAGGCGAGGCGCCGAACTTGCCGGCCAGTTTGATAGAGGCGGTGGATTCGCTGGACGAAAGCAAATTCTTCCGCGATAGACTGGGTGATCGGTTCGTCGACTACATCGTTCATCTAAAGCGTGCCGAGATCGGCCGCTTCCTGAGCGAGGTTACCAACTGGGAACACCGCGAGTATTTCGAGATCTTCTAACCCCCCGTCAACGAGAACCAAAAAAATGCACGAAATTTTTATTCAGAATGAGGACCAGCGCGCGATCCTGGAATCCGTCCGGCGATTTGCCGAGGAAGAGGTGGCGCCGAAGGTTGCCGAGTTGGATGCGCAAGTGAATCCGGAGGACGGGTTTTCATGGGAAATCGTCGAGGCCGCGGACGCGATGGGGCTGAGGACGCTGACCCTTTCAGAGGAATACGGGGGGCTCGGTGTGGATTCCCTGACCACGGCCATGGTGGTCGAGGAACTCGGGCGATTTGACCTGGGTATCTCCGTGGTGTTCGCCCAAACCCTGAAATTGGCGCAGATTTTTGAAAAGGCAACCACCCCCGAGCAGCGGGAACGGCACCTGTCCAAGTATCGGGACGATCCCCGTCATTTATTCGCGATCGGCATTACGGAACCGGAGACCGCATCCAATTATTTCGTGCCCCAACGCGCGAAGGCGCCCTATCGGACCTTCGCGGAGAAGGTGGATGGCGGCTGGGTCGTCAATGGCATGAAGCACTTCATTTCCAACGGTAACGTCGCCAAGACCTATCTGTTGTTTGTCCAGACCGAGAAAGGGGTGCCCCTGCACGAAGGCAGTACCTGCTTCATCATCGAGCAGGGAATGGAAGGTTTCACCATCGGCCGGGTCCACGACAAGATGGGCGAACGGCTGGCCAACAATGCCGAATTGATTTTCCAGGACTTTTTCATCCCCGAAGAAAATCTGGTTGGCGAGGTCGGGAAAGGGCACGGCGTGCTCTCCGAGTTTTTCCCGCAGTCGAACGCTTATGCGGCCGCAAGTATCATTGGTGTGGCGGTCAATGCCTACGAACGGGCCGTGGAGTGGGCGCAAACCCGTGTCCAGGGCGGCAAGCATCTGATCGAGCATGACGGCATCGCCGCCGATCTCGCGGAGATGCGGATGCTGATCGACGGGTCCCGGTCCTATATTCATCGCGCGGCGTGGCTCGCCGACAATCAGGAACACGGATGGGATAAATCTCTCGGCGCGTTGCCCAAGGTCATGGCCTCACAAGCAGCCTGGAAGATCGTCACCGGGACGCTCGAAATACATGGCGGCCATGGCTACATGAAGGAAGCGGGAATCGAGAAACTGATGCGTGACGCGGCGGCGTTCCTTCATTCGGACGGTGTCAACCGGACCCTTCTCCTGAAGGCCGCCGGGTTCCTGTACGATTGACATGCCCGCCGACAGTAGATCCGTCGTCATCATCGGCGGCGGCTACTCCGGGGTTGCGTGTGCGGTCCATCTCGCCCGCGCTGCGCGGGAGCCCTTAGAGATCACGATCGTCGAGCCCCGGCCCGAGTTGGGCCGCGGCATCGCCCACTCCGCCAAAGACCCGGATCATCGGCTGAACGCGCCAACCCAAATCCACTGCCTCTATCCCGACGATATGGACCATTTTGCGGCGTGGTGCGACGCGAAAGCGGTTGGTCAACGGGACCCAGATGCGCTGGACGGCGAGCGGCTTTATGCCCGTCGATGGGATTTCGGAACCTATATCGGAGAGCAGCTGGCCGCGCACCGGGCAGGCAATCCGTCGGATTCCGCGATCACGCATCGGCAAGCCGCCGCCGTTGATATCGCCAAGCAGGGTAAGGGTTGGGCGGTGTCGCTTGACGACGGCGGACAGTTGACCGCCGATGCGGTCATCCTGACGACGAGCAATGCACCCCCGTCCGTGCCGCCGCCCTTCCGGGGAGAGGTGGAAGGGCACACGGCCTTCTTTCGCGACCCCTGGGATATCGATGCTCTGGGACGCATTGCGGCCGACGCAAGGATTTTGATTGTCGGCACCGGACTGACCATGGCCGATGTCGTAACCACCCTGATGCGCGACGGGCCGGCACGCCGGATTACCGCGGTTTCCCGGCGGGGATTGCTTCCGGCCAGGCAACGGAAGGAGCCGCCGGACGAGACGCTCCTTGAGGCGTTGACCCGCAAACCGTCCAAGTTCGTCGACCGGCACGGAAAGCCGGATCGGTTGCTCGATGTATTCAGTGCGCTTCGCGGAGATATTGCGGCATTGGCGGAACAAGGCCGGGAATGGCATATCGCCTTTGATGACCTCCGCGATGCCGCATCCGAGGTCTGGCCGGCGTTGCCGCGGACCGAGCAGGCCCGGTTCATGCGTCACCTGCGGCCGTGGTACGAGACCCATCGATTTCGGCTGCCGCCGCAGAATGCGGAAGCGATGGATCGCGGTGTGCGGGAGGGGCGCCTCGAATTTCATGCCGCCGATATTATTGGGGCACAGGTGTCCGGAAATTGCGTAGACGTTTCGCTTAAACCGAGACGCACAATTCGTGTGGAAGACACGCTCTATGACGCGGTGGTTAACTGCACGGGTCCGGTCAATGTCGTTTCGGCCGGGGGCAACCCGTTGTTGCACTCTCTTATCGAGGGCGGGTTGGCGCTCGCCAATCCGTTCGGCCTTGGTTTGGAAGTGGACGACGATTGTCGGGTGCAGGGCCGCAACGGTTCGACCGCTAAGACGCTTTACGCAGTCGGCCCATTGACCCGCGGCCGGTTCGGCGAGAGCAACGGGGTTCCGTTCATCATGTTGCAGGCGGTCGCGATCGGGGAAAAATTGGCGGCACAATTCGCCAACCGGGCGTAGGCTTCTCCGCCCAACACATGTCCATTCCGGGGTTTTCGGTGTGGCCGACCTCAATCCCGAAGCCGATTGCGATACCTGTGCCGCCCTGTGCCGCGTGGCCGCCGGCTTCGAAAAATCAGCCGACCATGCGTTCTCGAAACCGGCGGGACCGAATTGCCATCTGCTCACTGACAGCCGGATATTTGTCGATGCGGTTGCCGGCGCGCGTGACAGGTCGCCTGATTAATCGTCGCCAGGTTAGTCGTCATAAGTCAGCACGACCTTCATGCGATCCAGTCCCGGCCGGGTCAGGAGCCCCATGGCTTCGCCCAACTGCTGGAACGGGACCTGATGGCTCAGCAACGAAGCAATGTCGAGTTTCCCGTTTGCAACCAGCTCGATGCTGGCGGGAAAATCACGGGCCTGCGCGGCGCGGGCATTCAGGATTTGAAGCTCCTTGAAATAGAATTGGTAAAACGGCAGTTCAGCCTGGTTGGCGGTATAAATTCCGAAGGGCACAATTCGGCCGCCGATCCGCGCGAGATTCATGGCTTCGCCAAGGACGGGAAGGGCGCCGACGGATTCGATGATGACGTCAGCGCCTCGGCCGTCGGTTGCGGATAGAACCGCGTCATCCGCCTCGTCCCCATGATTGACCGCCAGGTCCGCGCCGAGTTTCAACGCCAGGTCGCGTTTTGGCGGATTGCGGGATACCCCGATGACGGTTCCGGCTCCGGCCGCTTTGGCAAGTTGAATGTGCATCTGCCCGGTGACGCCGAGGCCGGTGATGACGACTGTCTCCCCTGGCTCGATCCGGGCCATCTCCGAGGCATGAAGACAGGTGGTCAGTACCTGCATCATCGGGGCGGCGGTCAGGTCGATGCCGTCCGGCAGGGCGTACACGTTTTCCGGCCGGACGGCGACAATCTCGGCAAACCCGCCGTTTCGCTCGCGCCCCATCAGTTCACCCGCAGGGCAGAGATGAGATTGGCCATGCCGGCAGTGAAAGCACTCTCCGCAGGTCAGAACCGGGTCGATGAGCACCTTGGCGCCCGGTTTTGCGCCGTCGCGGCTGGTTCCTTCGACCAATTCCCCGACGATCTCGTGACCCATGACCAGGGGATATTTCACCGGAATGCCGCCAGTGAAAATCTTCCAGTCCGTGGCGCAGATGCCGGTGCCGGTCACTTGAATGACGGAAGCACCGGTTTCCCTGGGTTCCGGAATGTCGGCCTCGACGACTTTTTCCGGGGCTTCTAGGAGCATTGCTTTCACGGGCGGCGGAACCTTCCGGGTGTTTGCTGAAAATTTCGAGCTGCGTTAGATCAGATCATCGCCGGCTGTCCAAGTCCTATCGGCCGGCTAACGGCCGGTCCGGCCTTGGCCGCCCAGGCTTCGCTTGTCGATGGCCACGGCCTTGATCAGGGTAAAGACCGGCCGGCCCGGTTTCAGCGAGAGGTCGTGGGCGGATTTGCGGGTTACCCGCGCGATGATCGGCGCGCCGATATCCACCAGCACGTCAACTTGCGGTCCGGGCTCGTCGGTCACTTCCACGATCTCGCCGTTAAAGACGTTCAAGATGCTCGAATCGGCGGGGCGCGAGAGGGCGAGGGACACATCCCGGGCGCGGATATGCGCCCGCACAGGTACCCCGTGATCCATTTCCAATCCGGCGACCCGGAGCGTTCCGCCGTCAAAGGCCAGATGACCTAGTCCGAACTCGGTATCGTAGGCTTCGTAGGTGGTTGCCAGAACCGCGCCCGCTTCGTAACGGCCGGTGAGAGGTTTAAGATCCAATCGGCTCATGATGTCTTCAACCGCGCCACTGGCGGCGATTGTCCCATCGGAGACCAGGATCATGTTGTCGGCGAGCCGAATGACCTCTTCGATCTCATGACTGACGTACAACATTGTCAGATCCACCTCCTCACGCAGGCGATCCAGAAACGGGAGGATTTCGTTTCGCCGCTGGACATCGATGCTGGCGAGCGGTTCATCCATCAGCAGCAGCCGGGGTTGGCTGAGAAGCGCGCGGCCGATTGCGACCCGCTGCTGTTCCCCGCCGGAAAGCTTGACCGGACTGCGGTTCATCAGGGGCTGTAAATCCAGCAGGTGTGCGATCTGGTGGAAATCCGCGCCGAGAGCGGCGGAGGCGCCGTAGAGGAGGTTCCGCCGGACATTCATATGGGGAAATAGGCGGGAGTTTTGAAATACGTAGCCGACCCGCCGCTTCTCCGGGGGGAGATTGATGCCCGCGGCGGCGTCGAAAAGCACTTCGCCGTCGATCTCTATTTTCCCGGCATCGGGACGGGTGAGGCCCGCAATCATATCGACGATGGAGGTTTTGCCCGCGCCCGAACGGCCGAACAGCGCCGATATGCTGCCGGCATCCGTATTGAAATCCGCGCGGATGGAGAATTGGGGGTACCCCTTCTCGAGTTGGACCGACAGCATGATCAGGTCTCCGGCCGGTGCTCATGGCGGCGGACCAGCAATTCCGATGCAATCAATGCGGCGAATGCAAGGATGACCGAGATCACGGCCAGGCGGATGGCAACCGCCTCGCCTTCCGGCACCTGGAGCGATGAGAATATGGCGAGCGGAAGCGTGCGGGTTTCGCCCGGAATGTTTGAGACGAAGGTGATGGTGGCACCGAACTCACCGAGGCTGCGGGCGAAGGCAAGGACAATACCCGTAACCAGGCCCGGGAGCGCCAGAGGCAGGGTGATCGTGAAAAACGTCCTTATGGGGCCCGCGCCGAGGGTCCGCGCAGCGCGTTCGAGCCCCGGATCGACCGTGTCGAGGGACAGGCGGATCGCTCGGACCATCAGCGGGAAAGCCATAATTGCAGCGGCGACGGCCGCACCCTTCCAGGTGAAGATCACGGTGATGCCGAACACGTTCCTCAGGAACCCGCCGATCGGACCGGTGGTTCCAAATAGGAACAACAGAATCAGGCCGACGACGACCGGCGGCAAGACCAGCGGCAGATGAACGATGCCGTTGAGCACGCTTTTGCCGGGGAAGGATTTACGGGACAAGAGCCATGCGCAGGCAACGCCGAATGGCAGGCTGACGGCCACGGCCCAAAAGGCGACCTTAAGACTGAGCAGGATGGCTTCCCGTTCGATGTCTGACAGTTCGAGCATGGGTCAATCCACCGTGAATCCGTGCTGCGCCAAGCCGGCTTGGGCGTCGGCGGAGAACAGTTGGTCGAAGAAGGCCTGGGCGGAGGCGCCCGCCCGACCGGGGATCAGTGCGGCAAGATAGCGAATTGGCGGATGACGGGAGGCGTCGATTTGGTGCACCACTCGGACCCGCAAATTTCGATACGCATCGGTGGCGTAGACGATTCCAGCACCTGCCTGGTCACGCTCGACGAACCGCAAGGCCGCCCTGACATTGGCGGCTGGAATAAGCCTTTTGCTGAGAACCTCCCAAACGCCGGCGCTGGTCAACGCGGCTTTCGCGTACCGCCCGGCGGGCACGTGCGCAGGGTCGCCCAGGGAAAGCCGTCCGCCGGCCAGCAACATGGGCAGGGAACCGAGATTCTCCAACGCAGCGGAAGGGCGCCCGGCGGATACCGCAACAACCAACCGATTGGCCGCCAAAAATCTTCCCGAATCCGGCGCCACGACCTCTCGCCTAACGAGATACCGCATCCACTGCGGATTGGCGGAGATGAAGATGGCCGCCGGCGCGCCGCGCGCCAGTTGCTTGGCCAAGACGGAACTGGCGGCGAACGACAATCTAACTTTGACCGCGTGTTCGGTTTCATGCCGATTTGCGATTTCCGTCAGAGGGAGCGTCAAGCTCGAGGCGGCAAATACCAGTACCTCGCCCGCGTTGCCTTTGGAATACAGCAGGACGACGAATGTCAGGGCGGCAAGGCCGAGCCGCACGGAGAACCTAATGAAATCAAGCATATGGCCTCTCTCCCGCATGGTTATACCGGCCGCCGGGACGGGAGACCACCGCCGAGTGAGGCCTTAAAGAGAGAGCGTGGCGCTGAAGAAGATAATGCCGACCGACAAAATGAGAATGGCGCCTGCGTGCTCGAGGGCGAGGGCGACAGGGCGTTCGGCAGCTGAGGTCTTGTCGGCGGCGGCGACGACCGCACGGCGGAACAGTACGGTGATGGCGCCGATGGTCGACATGGTGAGCGCCATCCCGGCGCTGATGGCGGCGACCAGGATGATGCCGAAAAAGAGGATGTCGTTGGCGAGCGCGAACAGCATCACCAGGATTGCGCCGGTACACGGCACCAGCCCGGCGATCACCGCCAGAACGGTTTGCTGACGTCCATCTCCGTGGAGATGTTGGTGGTTGAGTCCGCGTGCGCCGCTGAAGAAGGCGTTCATGACCGCGCGGTAGAGCATGTATAGCCCGATGACAATTATGAGACCGTAGCTCACCAGCCGGATGCCTTTGGATTCCGCCGGCACCCCGCCGAGAAATTGCCGAAAGGTCAAATCCACCAGGGAGACCAAAATGACGGCGGAGAGCACATGGGTGACGGCGATTTGTACGCCCATAAGCAGGCCTTTGCCGATCCGTGCCTCGTGGCCGACGAAATAGGACGCGACTACCATCTTGCCGTGACCTGGTCCGACGGCGTGAACCGCGCCATACAGAAACGCAAAGCCGATACCCACCCAAATGGCCGAGGGCGACGAGCCCTCCTTGATGTCCCGCATATAGCGGCCAATGTCGCGCACCAAGGTCCTTTGCATATCGATCATCTTGCGGAACATCACGGTGAATGCGGAGGGCTCCGCCGCAGGCGCTGCGGCGGCGGGTTGTCCGCCGGGCGGCGGTGCGAATGGATTTTGGGCAACGGTCTCGGCCGGCGAGAAGGCGAGCAGCGAGAGGACGAGAACCAGGACGCCCCGCATGGGCTCATTTGGTCCCGCATAGCAGGTCGACCCGTTGCGGGAAGACCACGCCGTAATAGATGGGGTTATCCCGGTCTTCATCGAGGATGAAGTGGCAGGAGCCGTCCTCGCTGCCGACCAGGCGAATCGGATCATCTTTGACGAAGGTGATATCGACGAAAAACGTCTTGTCGTAGATGCTGAGACTGACCGCCTGTTCGGATGGATCAACCGGCGCATCGAACGGGACCGTAAAGCGGTAAATCACCTGACTATTCTTTATCTCGGCCGAGAAGTCGGTGGTGGTCTCGATCTTGAACCGGTCATTGTTGAACCGGATATCGGTGAAGAAGTTTGATGCCTTCGCGCCCTCGAACGCGTTGGCCTTGATATCCTTCTGTTCTTCTTTATCCAATTTTCGGTTTCGGTCCTTGTCGTGAGCGCCGATCACGCCCGCGCTGAAGAAGTCATCCAATGCCCAGCGAAACGCGATGGATGTGATTTTCTTGCCGTCGAAGTTGAACGCGGCGTCGACATCGATCCAAATATGCGGATGGGCGGCAGTCTGAGTGGCAGCGCCGGTTGCGAACACGAGGGCGGCCATCGCCGCCGGGAGGATGCGTAAACGGGTAGTCATGCGCGGCATAACGGGATTTTAACGCCAATCCCGTCGCCGCGCACGCAACGAAAGAGTGATCAGTCCGTCACGATGACGGGTTAAGGCAATTTTCCAGCGATTTCGCCAGGTTATTCATCAAGGCGAACCAGGCATCGGGTCCCGGGGGCAATGAGCCGCCGACCGGGTCGAGCACGCCCGACCGAGCCTTGGTGCCCTCAATCAGCGTTTGGACGATATTCGGTGGAAACTGAGGCTCCGCAAAGATGCAGACCGCTTTGTTATCTTCGATCACATGGCGCAATTCGGCGACCCGCTTGGCGCCGGGCTTGCGCTCCGGGGAAACCGATATACTGCCGACGGCACCCAGACCGTAGTGGTTTTCAAAATACTGATAGGCGTCGTGGAAGACCAGGTACGGCCGATCCTTAACCTTGGCCAGAGCCTCCTCGATTTCGTGATCGAGTTTGTCGATTCGGCCGGCAATCTTCCCGGCATTGGCCTCATATTTACTTGCATTGGCCGAATCGATCTTGGCGAGGGTCTTCGCAATGACCTCGACCATCTCTTTGGCGTTGTGAGGGTCCAGCCAAATATGGACGTCGTGCTCACCATGGGCGTGACCTTCGTGTTCGTCATGGTCATCCTTCTTGGCGGCCATTTCTTTCTTGCCGTGATCGTCGTGATCATGGTCGTCTTTCTTGGCGGCCATTTCTTTCTTGCCGTGATCGTCGTGATCATGATCGTCTTTCTTGGTGGCCATTTCTTTCTTGCCGTGATCATCGTGCGCATGGCCCTTTTGGTCATCATGATCGTCGTGATCATCTTTTTTCCAGATGCCGCCTTTGCGGCTATCAAGAAGTTCGATGTGATCGTTCGTCGAAAATTTGACGACGGCTGCCTTGCCTCCGAGTGCCTTCAGAGGCTTCTCAAGAAAGCTTTCCAAGTTGTCACCGACCCAGAAGACGGCATCGGCGTCTTGAAGTTCGCGGGCCTGGGAGGGCTTCAGCGAGAAGGTGTGTGGGGAAGCGCCACCCGAAACGAGAAGGGATGGGGTTCCGACCCCTTCCATCACGCCGGCCACGAGGGAATGGACCGCGGGGATTGAGGCGACAACACGCGGCTCGGCCTGCGCCTGTGATGCGATGGGGAGTGCCAAGCCGGCGGCAATGACCATCGTTGCGACGGTTGAGTTGAGAGAACGGGTCATGTCCAAACCTATAATGTTATAATATAACTGGATTACCGCTACGATATAAGATAACAAAAGCTGACACAACCCATTGCAGGACGTCCCATGTCTGTTCCCAAGACCATTCCCGTTGCCTGGCAAAGGACCCACGATCACGGCCAGTGTATTGCCGGTGCCATAGATACTGCCGCTCGGATTTGCGAGTCGCGCGGCATTCGATTAACCCCGTTACGTCGCCGGGTGCTCGAACTGGTCTGGGAAAATCACAAACCGGTCGGCGCGTATGGGCTGCTGGACGAGCTCAAACGGGAACACTCCTCCGCCGCGCCGCCGACAGTCTACCGCGCATTGGATTTCCTGATGGAGCAGGGGTTCGTCCATCGTATTCAGAGTCTCAATGCCTATGTGGGCTGCAACGATCCGGGACACAGCCACAAGGGAATTTTCCTAATTTGTAATGACTGCGGTGACGCGTTGGAAATCGAAGACAAAGGCGTTGCGAACACCATTGACAGATTTGCCTCACGCTTGGGCTTTCTTTTGACCTCGCAGTCGGTGGAAGCGGCGGGCCTGTGTCCGGGTTGCCAGGAAGCCTGAGTTGATGGATCAGGTTGCGCGGGCCGGCGAGCCCATCGTCGAACTCTCCGGGGTTGAAGTGCGCGCCGGTAATCGAGTTTTGGTCACCGGTATCGATATATCCGTTTCCGACGGTGAGATCGTCACGCTCATTGGGCCCAACGGTGCGGGAAAGACAACACTGATCCGGGCGGCATTGGGCCTCATCCGGCCGAGAACCGGGACGTCCCGAAGGCGTACGGGCGCTCGGATCGGTTACATGCCGCAGCGGCTGAACATCGACCGCAACATGCCGTTGACGGTCAGGCGGTTCCTGGGTCTCGCAGGCAAGTTTGAGCCCGGCACGCGCACGCAGGTCCTCGAGGAGACGGGCATTGCAAGAATAATCGATAATCCGGTGCACGATATCTCAGGTGGCGAATGGCAACGCACGCTCCTCGCCCGGGCGCTGCTGAGAGAGCCCGACCTCCTGGTTCTCGATGAGCCGGCCCAAGCGGTAGACCTGACTGGACAGGCTGAACTCTACCGGCTGATCAGTGAAATCCGGGATCGGCGGGGGTGCGGCGTTTTGATGGTTTCCCACGATCTGCATCTGGTGATGTCGTCGACCGATCATGTGGTATGCATCAACACCCATCTTTGCTGTGCCGGCACGCCGGACAGCGTGAGCCGCGATCCGAGCTACGTCGCCCTGTTCGGCGAGTCGGTTGCCGAAACCATGGCGCTTTATCACCACAATCACGATCATGCCCACGGCGTTGACGGCAGCGTCGTGCATGAACACGGACACGATCATCATCATGGATGACTTCCTGGTCCGCGCGGTAGTTGCGGGAGTGGGCGTAGCTGCGGTCACCGGTCCGCTCGGGTCCTTCGTCGTTTGGCGCCGCATGTCTTTTTTCGGAGACACCTTGGCTCACTCGGCATTGCTCGGCGTTGCTCTCGGACTGCTGTTGGGGATCGACCTGACCGTCGGGGTGCTGGCCGTGGCGGTGGCCGCAGCGATTTTGCTGCTTGGAATCGAGCGCCGAACCGGTCTCGCCATGGATACGGTCTTAGGTATTTTGTCACACGGCACGTTGGCTCTGGGCCTCGTCGCGGTCGCTTTTCTGGAGCGGGTGCGCTTCGATCTCTTGGGTTTCCTGTTCGGCGATATTTTCGCCGTTACCACGACGGATATTGCCTGGATCTACGGCGGCGGTGCCCTGGTGCTGGCTCTCATCGCCTATCTCTGGCGGCCACTGCTGTCTGCGACGGTTCACGCGGATCTTGCCCGGGCGGAAGGCGTACCGGTGGACCGGGTAAACCTGGTCTTTCTGCTCTGCCTGGCGCTGGTGGTGGCGACAGCCATGAAGGTGGTCGGGATATTGCTGGTTGCGGCCATGCTGATTATCCCGGCAGCGACAGCGCGGCCTTACAGTAGTACACCCGAACGGATGGCCGTGTTCGCGGTACTCATCGGCTGGTTATCGGTTGCGGGCGGGCTGGGGCTGTCGTTCGCCGCCGACACGCCGGGTGGTCCCTCGATTATCTCGTTTGGATTATTGCTGTTCGCCCTGACGACCGGACTGGTGACGCTCAGGCAGCGGCGTTCAGACGGTTGAGACCAGCCTGCGCATCTTCGATCAGATCGTCGATATCCTCGAGCCCGGCATGGAACCGGACGCAGGGCTTTGAGAAGTCCCATTCGGTCGCGGTCCGGCTTCCTTCCAGGGACGATGGCAGCACGAGGCTCTCATATCCGCCCCAACTGCCGCCGAGAGAATAGAGTTCAAGCCCATCGACCATCGCATCGACGGCCTTTTGGCCGACCGGGTTAAAAACGACCGAGAAGAGTCCGCTCGCGCCGGTGAAATCCCGCTTCCAAAATTCATGGCCGGGACAGGTGTCGAAGGCCGGATGGAGAACGCGGTCGACCGCCGGCTGACCGGCAAACCATTCTGCGAGCTTCAGGCCATTTTGCTCATGGCGCTCGAGGCGGACCGATAGGGTCCGGATGCCCCGGAGACCGAGATAGCAGTCATCCGGCGCGGCGCTGCATCCCAGGGCGGCAACGGAGGCGCGGATTTTAGGGAAGTGTTCTTCAGAGGTGATGATGCAGCCGAGCATCGCGTCGGAATGACCTACCCAATACTTGGTCGCGGCCTGCACGGAGACGTCAACCCCGTGCGCCAGCGGCTTGAAGTAGTGACCCGCCGACCAGGTGTTGTCGATAATCACCACGGCGCCGCCTTTGTGCGCCGCGTCGACGATCGCCGGGATGTCCTGGACCTCGAACGTGTGGGAGGCGGGGGACTCGGTGAACACCACCTTTGTGTTGGGCCGCATGAGTTCGGCGATCCCGGCCCCGATCAGTGGATCATAAAAGGTCGTTTCGACCCCTATCTTGGTGAGGATGCCTTCGGTCATGCGGCGCGACGGCGCATAGGCGCTGTCCAGCATCAGGATATGGTCGCCGCTCTCGACAAAAGCCAGCATCGCGGCGACGACGGCCTGTAGACCCGACGAGACGGCCTTGGCCCGTTCGCCACCCTCGATGGCGGCGGCTGCCTCTTCAAATGCCATTGAAGTCGGCGTGCCGTGCCGTCCATAGACGAAATTTCGATCCGAACCCATCCGCGCTTCCCGCATGGCGTCCATGGACGGATGGGCCACCGTCGAGACGTGATAAACAGGCGGGTTAACGGCGCCTCGCTGGTTTTGCGGATCGCTCCCCGCGTGCACGATGGTGGTATTGGGGCCGTACTTTGTGGTCTTATCGGTCATGTCTCAACTCGGTCATGTCTCAAATCGGTCATGTCTCAACCGGTGTTTCGTCGCGGCCACCCCATTCGCTCCACGAGCCATCATAGACGGCGACGTCGTCGCGGCCGACCAGATGCAGGGCGAGTGCCGCCACACAGGCGGTGACGCCGGATCCGCAGCTGACGACGATAGGATTTTCCGTACCGTCGGTGCCGCCGATTACCGCCCCGATTTCATCGGCCGAGCGCATGACAAAGTGGTGGTCCTTGTCCAGAAACGCGGCGAAGGGAAGATTGACGGCGCCGGGAATATGGCCGGAACGCATGCCGGCACGGGGTTCCGGTTCGGTGCCGTCAAACCGGCCCGGCGCCCGGACATCAACGATCTGGGCTTCGGCATCCTCAAGGTTGGCCATAATTTGATCCAGCGTCCGCACCATGCCGGCGCGGAACCGAGCCTGGAAGTTTGCCGCGGCAACCTCCGTCGCCGTATCGGTCATCGGCCGAGCTTCGGCAAGCCACTTCGGGAGTCCGCCATCCAGGACGGCGACCTGATCGTGACCGTAGAGGCGGAACATCCACCAAGCCCTCATGGCGGCCATGAAACCGCCATTGGAATCGTAGGCGATCACGTGCTTGGAATTATCGATGCCCAAAGCGCCGACCTGTTCGGCGAAAAATTCCGGTGAAGGAATAGTGTGGGGCAGCCCCGCCCCGGTATCCGCGATGGAGTCCACATCGAAGAAAACAGCGCCCGGGATATGGGAGGCTTCGTATTCTTCCCCGCCATTTCGCTCGGCCGCGGGCAAATGCCAGCTCGCATCTATGATCGCGATTTGGGGATCGCCGAGATGATCGGCCAGCCACTCGGTGCTGACCAGGGCATCGGGATTGACGTAGCTCATGGGGTATCGCCGTCAGGTCAGCCAGTCGGGGAAGGGCAGGCCCTTGGACTTGAGGAAGTCCACATTGAACAGCTTGCTCTGATACCGGGTGCCATAATCGCAAAGAATGGTGACGATGGTATGGCCGGGACCCATCTGGTTGGCGAGCCGGACCGCACCGGCGATGTTGATGCCTGACGAGGTGCCTATGCACAGACCCTCATATTTGAGCAAATCAAAAATATAGGGCAGCGCTTCTTCGTCGGTGATTTGATAGGCCTCCTCGATAGGCGCGTCTTCCAGGTTGGCGGTGATGCGGCCCTGGCCGATCCCTTCGGTGATGGATTCGCCTTCCGCCTTTAGCTCACCATTGGCGTAGTGGCCGTAGAGGGCTGAGCCCATGGGATCGGAAATGGCAATCCTTACGTCTTTTTTCCGCTCCTTTAGCGCCAAGCCGACACCGGCGAGCGTGCCGCCGGTACCGACAGAGCAGGTAAAGCCGTCGATATTGCCGTCGAGCTGCTCCCAGATTTCGGGGCCGGTGCCGAAATAGTGGGCATCGCGATTTGCCGTGTTGTCGAACTGGTTGGCCCAGATGGCGCCGTGGGGATGGGTTTCGGCCATCTCCTGGGCGATGCGCTCCGAGACATGGACGTAGTTTCCGGGGTCCTTGTAAGGAACGGCTGGAACTTCCCGCAGGTCCGCCCCCGCCAGCCGGAGCATGTCTTTCTTCTCTTGGGCTTGGGTTTCGGGAATGACGATGATGGTCCGGTAGTTGCTCGCATCACCGACCAGGGCGAGGCCGATGCCGGTGTTGCCGGCGGTGCCCTCAACGATGATCCCGCCCGGCTTAAGCCGGCCCTTTTTCTCCGCGTCACGCACGATGTAGAGCGCCGCCCGATCCTTCACCGACCCGCCCGGGTTCATAAACTCGGCTTTGCCGTAGATTTCGCAGCCCGTCGCCTCGGAGACTTCTCGAAGCTTGATCAAAGGCGTATTTCCAATGGTTTCGAGAAGACCGTCACGAACGTCCATGTGCCACCGCCAATTTAAGGAAATTCTTCATGCGAGGTTGGTTTGGCCGCAGACTAGACCCGTGGAGAGGGGCGATCAAGCGCCCGCCGCCGTGGCAGATTCACTGTCCGGTTACCCTTGAGCCTGAGCCCATTCAGGCGGAATCTTGTGCTGATTGAGCTTGAGCCATTGCAGCGCGATTACGGTCATGCCGTTCTCGATGGCGCCGGTCTCCAGAAGTTCAAGGGCGTCCTCCAGCGGTACCGGAAATGCATGAATATGCTCGTCCTCGTGGTCGACCCCGAAGATGCCGCCGGCGTCCGTCGCATCGACTTTTCCCAGGAACAAAGTCAGCGCTTCCGAGATAACCCCTGGACTGCTGAGATAGGAAACCATGGGAAGCAGCGCGTCGGCCTCAAGCCCCGTCTCTTCCAGCGTTTCCCGATACGCGGCCTCTTCGGCCGTTTGACCCTCTTCGATCATCCCGGCAACGCATTCGATTTGAAAGGGCTGAAATCCCGGCGACGTGAAGGCGCCGATCCGGAACTGCTCAATCAGGACGAGTTCCTTGCGGATCGGGTCAAACGGCAAAACGGCAACCGCATGTCCTCGCTCGACCACCTGCCGCTCCATTTCGCCGCTCCATTCGTCATCGGAGATTTTGTGGCGCAGGCGGTATGTATCCACCTTCACGTATCCGCGGTAGGCGTGCTCCTTGGAACTGATGGCGACTTCTTCGTTGCTCATCGTCTTCACTCACATGGGTGTTTCGCAGAAATTTGGCCCGCCGCCATCTGGGTAGGGGCTATCGGAAATGGACGCAAGTGAAGATTCTGCCGAGCTCGCCGTCGAACCGGTCATCGGCTGGTTGATCGACGCCCCGCCCACGGCGAAGTTGCCGCATGGACGAGTTGAATACCAATCGGTCCAGGGGCGGAAAACGTGGACTTGGTTCGGAATTGGCCTACACAGGGGAGACGTGATGTACGGCAATTTCGGAAAACCGCGGAACGGATCGAGATTTTCACCGGTCCTCAACTCTGATATCCCGCCTGAAAGTCCCACTGAACGCCCGAATGGAGACAAAAATGGCCCGATCGGAAAAAATCACTTTTACCGGTGCATTGGGCGCCGAACTGGCCGCGCGCCTTGACCTGCCGGTTGGTAAACCCCGTGCCTACGCGCTCTTTGCACACTGTTTCACGTGTTCCAAAGACATATTTGCCGCCGCCCGGGTCAGTGCCGGCATGGCCGAGCGCGGCATCGCCGTTTTTCGTTTCGACTTTACGGGCCTTGGCCACTCCGACGGTGAGTTCGCCAACACGAACTTCTCGTCCAATGTTGCCGATCTGAAGGCGGCAGCGGAATTCCTGCGTCAAAACCACGAGGCGCCGAAAATTCTCATTGGGCATAGCCTGGGCGGCGCTGCCGTTCTGGCGGCGGCCGAGGCGGTTCCGGAGGCGGCAGCGGTGGCCACCATCGGGGCGCCGTTCGATGTGGAGCATGTATCGGAGAACTTCTCGGCATCGGTAGACGAGATACGGGAGAAGGGTGAAGCTGAGGTTCAGCTTGGCGGACGGCCGTTCGTCATCAAACAGCAGTTCCTGGACGATATCGCGTCGCAGGACCAAGCCGCGCGAATTGCTAATCTAAAGAGAGCGCTTCTCGTTTTTCACGGTCCTCTCGACCGGCAGGTCGGGATCGACAATGCGGCAGCGATTTATTCGGCGGCCAAGCACCCCAAAAGTTTCGTCACCCTGGATGACGCGGATCATCTGCTGACGGAGCGCTCGGACGCCATTTATGTGGCCGAAGTGATCTCCGCCTGGGCCGCAAGATATCTGGGTGAAACCGAAGAGACGGCGCAGGCGGTGCCACATGCCAAAGAGGGAGAGGTGGTCGTCGCCGAAAGCGGCGTCGGGAGGTTCGGCCAATCCATTTCCGTCGGCGGGCGCCATACCCTGACGGCGGACGAGCCGCCGCGGGTTGGCGGCGAGGATACCGGGCCGACACCTTATGATCTGCTGCTCTCCGGCCTCGGCGCCTGCACGGCCATGACCATGCGGATGTATGCCGCGCGGAAGAATATTCCGTTGGATCGGGCGTCGGTCGCCATGCGGCACGACAAGATCCATGCCGAGGATTGCGGGAACTGCGAGACCCGGGAAGGGAAGATCGATCGGATCGAACGGGAAATCACCCTGGAGGGCGATCTGACCGGGGAACAGCGGCGAAAATTGTTGGAGATCGCCGACAAGTGCCCGGTTCACCGGACACTTCACTCGGAGGTGGATATCCAAACCAGGCTTGCCTAGAGCGGTTCCCGGTCAAAGGAACTGAAAGCCGCCTGTCTCTTTGATGCGCCAGTAGGCCTGAAGGTGTGCTTGGAACAAAGAAGCAGGTCGGGGTCCTCTCCGAGTGCGAACCAGTCAAGGCCGGCGGTTTCCATTGAATGCGCGAACTCACCCGAATATTCGGCGGCGAAGAACCGCATGCCGCGGTAGCGGCAAACATCGCCGTCAGGGTAGTGCATGGTTCGGTGCCTCGGATCGGATGCGGACCCGAAGGGTCTTCGTTCATGCCGAGAGCGCTCGCGTCTCAATATCCCGCCTGTCACTTTCTGCCATGGGGCCGAGCTCGACAGCGGCGATGGCTTCTTCAAGGTGCGAGAGTTCGCCCGGCGCAAAATCGACGCAGGAAATCCTGTTTTCCGATAAGGCGAACCGGAGCGCGGTCTGCGCCCATGTGCCGTATTTCGTGCCGAGAGGCGTCATCATTGCGCCGGCACGCCTTTCTTCGTCCGCGAGGTCCGTATCCTCCGTGATCATGCTCTCGCGGCCGTGACGAACCTTGGTGGCGAGCACGCCGGCAGCCAGCGCACGGATGGCGATGACGCCCACGTCCATCTCGGCGCAGGCATCCAAAAGGCCGTAGAAAGATTGGCCGGAGGGCATGTTTCCCGAGGCCGCGCCGGCCGACGGGTTCAGTATGTTGTAGTAGACTTGCGCCGTATCCACGCGGCCCGTCCGGATCAGGTCCTGGCAAAGCTTGTTGTCACCCAGGGCGGTGAAGCCGATCCACTTCGTCAGCCCCTGATCTCGGAGCTTCGCGAGAGTTTCGATCGCACCGCCGGAGCCAGCCACCCGGTCCCAGGTGAGGGAACGTTCCGATACTTCGGCCTCGATGCCGTTATGGAACTGAAGCAACTCGACGCTGTCCCGGCGGAGCCGCTTGAGACTGGCCTCCACGTGGCGCTCGATTTCGCCGGGGATATCGCCCAGATCATCGGGCTGGAGGCGGACCTTGGTCGAGATGCGCGGCTGAATTTCGAAATCTTGGAGCAGCCGGCCCAGGTTCGCTTCGGACTTTCCCCGCCCATAGCTCTCGGCGGTGTCAAACCAGGTGATGCCGGTTTCCAGCGCCCGGGCGATCGCCCCGCGCATGGTGTCGTCATCGGTATGGATCATCAGTCCGCCGACGTTGCCGCAGCCAAAAATGATCATCGGCACCTCGGCGCCGGTCCGGCCCAATCGTTTGAATTTCATTTTACTCTCCGGCTTGCGTGGCGGGCTTCGCCGTTGGTTCCACATCCCGGTATTTGCGCACCAAATCGTCCGGGTCGAGGCGGTCGACATTCCACAGATCGGGGATTTTCCTGGCGAAGGCGATGGTCACGATAATGGTGCCTACGCCGCCGATGACCACGGCGGCAACAGGACCAAAGACATGCGCGACGGCGCCCGATTCCGCATCGCCCAGTTCGTTGGATGCGCCGATGAAGACCGAACTGACCGCATTCACCCGGCCCCGCATTTCATCCGGGGTGATGATCTGCACCAGATTGTTGCGAATGAAGATGGAGATGCTGTCGCCGGCGCCGACAAAGAACAGCGCCACCAATGAAACCCAGAACACGGTCGACAGGCCGAAGACGATGGTGAACAGCCCAAAGGCGCCCACCGCGAGGAACAGCTTGCGTCCCGCGTGACGCCTGATGGGAAGTTGAGTCAGGCCCAACATGAAGATTAACGATCCCATGACAAGAGATCCCTGAAGCAGCCCGTAAAGAGCGGTTTCGATGTGCAGGACCTTGGTCGCGTAGATGGGCATCATGGCCTTGGCGCTTCCCAGCAGCACGGCGACCAGATCGAGACCGATGGCGCCGAGGATGATTTTGCGGGAGAACACGAACCGGAGCCCGGCGGCGACCGTCGAAAAATTCAGCGGTTCCTTGGCCATGATCTGCGCCCTGGCCTTGATCAGGAAGGTAAAGAAGGCCGAGAACACGAGGACGGCGACGACCACGATATAGGCGAATTGTTCGTTGACCCCGGATGCTTCGCCGATGGCGATGATCGTCCCCGATATGCCCCAGCCGAGAACGCGGGCACTCTGGAAGGCCGTCGATTGCCAGGCGATTGCGTTGGCCAGGTGCCCCGACGGCACCAGGACGGGGACGATGGCTTGTTGTGCCGGTTGTTGAAACGCCCGGGCGACGCCCATCAATGCGATCGACGGAATGAACCAGAGAAATGGCGCATCGATCCAGGTCAGGTAAAGGAAACTGGCCGCGCAGAACCCCTGGAGGCTGACGGTACCCAGCAAAATCTTGGTGCGCGGATAGTGATCCGCCGTCCAGCCCGACAGGGGAAACAGGATCAGAAACGGCAGGAACATCCCGACGCCGAGGGCGGCATATACCAGTTCTTCCTGTGTGATTCGCCAGAGCTGCCAAAACAACGTGGCGCTCATCAAATCGACGCCGAAGACCGAACTCACCCGAGAGATGAAATAGAACGTATAGTCGGTGTGCTGGAAAGCGGCGAAGCCCGGCCGTCCGGTCAGTCCACGCTTTGGCTCAGATGAATCCCCGGTGCCGGTCACGTGACGGCGGTCCCCCCGAATTTCAATGATTTGGTCGTTATGACTTTGTAAGAATGGCCCGAGACTACGCGCGCGCGTCCGTGTGTCTAGCGGAAATCCCTGGATCCGGGCAGAACCCGCGGCTTTTTGCCCAATACTTCGCGGGGGTCCCGCCGGTCGTTGTGGATCGGGCGCTTGAATTTATCCGGCGGCCCAGGGAAATCATGGGGGCCGCTCACCAGTTCGTTCAGGCGATGGGCATGGTCGTGGAGTTTGTGCGCGACGATGTGGGTGACGATGCCTTCCCGCTGCAGGCGTCCCTCGATGCCGATCAGGCAGGAGCCGAGCACGGTCTTGCGGTAGCGCTCCAGGGTGTGAGGCCAGACGATGATGTTGGCCACACCCGTTTCATCCTCGATGGTGATGAATACCACGCCCTTGGCGCTGCCCGGGCGCTGGCGGATCAGCACGACCCCGGCGATACGGATCCAATCGTCGGGCTGGTACTCGGTCAGCTTGTCGCAGGTGATGAACTTCCGGTTGGCGAAGCCGTCGCGGAGAAAGTTCATGGGGTGGGCCTTCAGGGACAGTTTCATCGCCCGGTAATCATCGGCGACCGTTTCGCCGAGGCTGATTTCGGGGAGCGTGACGGCGGGCTCGGCCTGGATGTCCTGCTCGTCCATGGTCTCGAACAGGGGCAGGGGCGCGGCATCGGTGAGACCGGTCACCGACCACAGCGCCTGACGGCGATCCAATCCCAAGGATTGAAAGGCATCCGCCCGGGCCAGCTTATCGAGGGCCGCCTTGTTGAGCCGACCCCGGCTCCGAAGGTCGGCGACCTCCCGATAGCCGTTTTCCCGGCGATCCACCAGTAGATCGGCATCGTCTTCGCGGAACCCCTTGATCTGGCGAAAGCCCAACCGCACCGCCATGTCCAGATCGAGGGGGTCCCGCCATTCCTCATGTCCCTTGGTCATCTCGGGCGCCTCGCCGTAGGCCGGCTCGAGCGTGCATTCCCATTCACTGTCGTTGATGTCGGGCGGGCGGACCTCAACCCCGTGCTCCCGGGCATCGCGCACCAGCTGCGCCGGCGCATAGAAGCCCATGGGCTGGGAATTCAGGATGGCGGCGGCAAAGACCGCCGGGTAGTGGCACTTGATCCAGGCCGAGATGTAGACCAGCAGCGCAAAGCTCGCCGAGTGGGATTCCGGGAAGCCGTAATCGGCGAAGCCCTCGATCTGGCGGAAGCATCGCTCGGAAAAGTCGGGGTCGTAGCCCCGGCCGATCATGCCGTCGATGAACTTGCCCTTGAAGCTGGGGATGGTGCCGGTATGGCGGAAGCTGGCCATGGCGCGCCGGAGCCCGTCGGCCTCGTTGGGGGTAAAGCCGGCGGCGACGATGGCGATTTTCATCGCCTGTTCCTGGAACAGGGGCACGCCCATGGTTTTGCCAAGCACGTCTTCAAGTTCCTTGGAGGGGAACTCCACCGCTTCCTCGCCGTTTCGGCGGCGGAGATAGGGGTGCACCATGTCGCCCTGGATGGGACCGGGCCGGACGATCGCCACCTCGATCACCAGGTCGTAGAACTCCCGGGGCTTGAGACGGGGCAGCATGGCCATCTGGGCGCGGCTTTCCACCTGGAAGACGCCGACCGAGTCGCCCTCGCACAGCATGTCGTAGACCAGCGGATCTTCGGCGGGCACATCGGCGAGACCCATCTTCCGGCCGTGATGGCGGTGGATCAGGTCGAACGCCTTACGGATACAGGTCAGCATGCCGAGGCCCAGGACATCGATCTTCAGCATGCCCAAGGCATCGAGATCGTCCTTATCCCATTCGATGACGGTGCGGTCCTCCATGGCGGCGTTTTCCACTGGGACCACCGTATCCAACGGTCCTTTGGTGATCACGAAACCGCCCGGATGCTGGCTGAGATGCCGCGGGAATCCCTGAATCTCCCGGGCAAGATCGATGGTCATTCGGAGCGTTTCGTCCGTGGGGTCGAGGCCGGCTTTCCGGATGTGTTCGTCTTCAGGTACCTCGCTCTTGATATGTCGCCAAGCGAGGCCGGTCATCGCCTGGATCGTGTCCTCCGAAAGCCCCATCACCTTGCTGACCTCGCGGATGGCGCTCCGCATGCGGTAACTGATGACCGTCGCCGTCAGGCTCGCCCGGTCGCGGCCGTATTTCTCGTAAATGTACTGGATGACTTCTTCCCGGCGTTCGTGTTCAAAATCCACATCGATGTCCGGCGGCTCATCCCGCTCTGCGCTGACGAAGCGCTCGAACAACAGATCGATGCGAGCCGGGTCGACGGACGTAATGCCGATGCAGTAGCAGACCGCCGAATTGGCCGCCGATCCCCGGCCCTGGCAGAGAATGCGCCGTCCGCGGGCGAACCGGATGATGTCGTAAATGGTGAGGAAGTAGGGGGCGTAGTTAAGTTCGCCGATGAGGTCCAGCTCATGGTCGATCTGCTTTTGGACCTTCTCCGGGACCCCGCGGGGGTAGCGCTCCTTGGCGCCGCTCCCGGTCAGGCGGACGAGTTCCTCCTGAGGAGAGCGTCCTTCGGGAACCGGCTCCACCGGATATTCGTAGCGCAGTTCATCGAGGTTGAACGTGCAGGCGGTGACGATCTGCTGCGTGTTTTCGATGGCCGCCGGATAATCCGTGAACAGGCGGGCCATTTCTTCCGGAGATTTCAGATGGTGCTCCGAATTGGCTATCAACTTGTAGCCCGCTTCCGAGAGAGGGCAGTGTTCCCGGATACAGCTCAGGACATCGTGCAGCCGCCGCCGTTCGGGGACGTGATAATGGACGTCATTGGTCGCGACAATGGAGATTCCGGCCTGTT
>LXNI01000901.1_pt1 | contig 30371 bp, 26 predicted proteins | sample 809091 | NCBI WGS metagenome assembly LXNI01 (sample SAMN04870527, study PRJNA318959) | sponge metagenome | biome: 01000161; feature: marine sponge reef; material: water | host: Sarcotragus foetidus | place: Greece: Milos, Mediterranean Sea | collected 2013-05-29 | depth 5-7 m | reverse complement strand
AAGGGAAGCGGGAGCGAGGCATACTCGGTAGCGTTGATTCCGGGTTGTCCGCTTCGTGCTGATGTGAGACGAACCCAATCCCAGTAGCTCCAGGTCGACAGGTAAGCGGCTAAAAACTGCGACAATAACCGCTCCGGATTAGGCTTCACCCGGATCAAGAATCCGGCATATACGAGATGTCCATCCTCCTCGCGATAGCGATATGACTTGCCAACACTGGCCCCAGTCCGAGCAAGCACGATGTCGCCATCCTCAAGATACTGCTCGTCGGCGGCGTCGATATCGACTGAAACCCGAGGACACGGCGCAAACTGACCGTCGTCGTTGATGTCCGTGATCCGGATGTATGTTGGCAGCGTCTCGGAAAAAGGCACTGCCGCAGCGTTCACGCCGTAGTCAGGTGCCCGAACCAGAAGCGTGCCAAGCGACACTTCCTCCCATTCCGGCGCATCCCGAAACTCCGGAAACCGCCGCTTCGGCACAAGGCGCGTTGGCTTACTGGCTATCATCGCGCACCCCCCCGCTCGTAAGCGTTGAGTCCCGAGATGTCCCGGCCCTGGGCCCGCTTTTTCAGAACCGGAACAAGGTCGTCCATCAGTGCAAGTTCCTGCTCGCGGCGGTCACGCCAGCCGAGATCGAGCGGCTCCATCAGGTCGGTGAGCTGCTCGCCGTCGAAGATCATGCGCTGGAGGATGGTGTCGACGAAGGCCGAGAGGGACTCGGTCGTCAGGCCGTAGTGCTGGGCGAGGTCGGCGATCTCCTTGGTCTGCTTCTCGGCCTTGAACTGTTCGTAGCCGGCGCGGATCTCGGCTTCGTCAAGGCCCTCGCCCTCCGTCAGTGAGTGGACGTACTCGGTGATCTCTTCCCGTTCGTCAAGGAACTTGGCGTCGGACTGGATCAGCCCGATGAGCTGCTCGCGGGTGATCCGGACCTGCTTAGGGTCCTGTCCGGAGTACTTGGCGATCAGCCTCATGATGTAGTCGTAATCGATGAGGGCGGAGGCGAACAAGACGAACTCGAAGTCGAGTTGGTCGGCTTCAAAATTGTCCGGCTCGCGGACCATTCCAGGTTCACCCCGCTGCGTCTTAAGTCGCAGGGCGGTTTCGAGATAGGCGCCGCGGAAGGCCCGGAGATCGTCCCTCGGGAGAGCCTGCTTGATTTGCTCCCGCTGCTCGTCGGTGAGGTCGGTGTACTGGTCGAGCTGGATCTGGAGGCGCTGGATATCCTTGAACCGTTTGATGAACTGGACACGGGCATCGTCGCCCTTCAGGTTGTTCACCTGATCGGGCTTGGCTTCAAGGCCCTGCGACTGCATGAACTCGCCAAGGTTGGCGACGGCCTGCTTGAAGCTGTCGATGACGACGGGAGCCTTATCAACCAGCCAGATTTCGCGGGCCTGGGCGGGCTGCACACCGGAGAAGAGCGTGATGGCGGCGTCGACGCTGTCCTGCTGCTGGCGGAAGTCGAGGATGTGGCCGTAGGGCTTGGTTGCGTTGAGAACGCGGTTGGTACGGGAGAAGGCCTGGATCAGGCCGTGGTGCTTGAGATTCTTGTCGACGTAGAGCGTGTTGAGGAACTTTGTGTCGAAACCGGTGAGGAGCATATCGACGACGATGGTGATGTCGATCTTCTCGGCGCCCTTGCGGGGCAGGTCGCGGTTGGGGAACCGTTGGTCCTTGATGCGCTGCTGGATGTCCTGGCAGTACAGGTCGAAGTTGTTGATGTCGTGGTTCGTGCCGTACTGCTGGTTGTAGTCGGCGATGATGGCCTTGAGCGCGGTCTTCTTGCCCTTGGGGTCGTGTTGGTTGTCCTCCTTTTCCTGGGGAAGGTCCTCCTGTATCTGCTTGATGTCCTTATTGCCCTCCGCAGGCGGCGAGAAGACGGCGGCGATCTTCAGAGGCACGAACTCGGGGTCGGCGGCCTGGCGTTCGGACTGAAGCTTCTTGAAAACCTTGTAGTACTCGATCGCGTTGTTGATCGAGGCTGTGGCCAGCAGCGCATTGAAGCGTCGGTCTCCGGTCGCGGCATCGTGCTTGTCGAGGATGGCCTGGGCGACCGCTTGCTTGGCGAGGGTTTCCCCGGGCTGGAGGGCGGAGGCGTCCTGTGGCTTGTAGTAATCGACGTGGAAGCGAAGGACGTTCCGATCCTCGATCGCGTGGGTGATGGTGTAGGCGTGGAGCTCCTTCTGGAAGAGGTCGTTGGTGGTTCGAAGGGTAGCGATGCCTTCTTCGACCTGCGTGTAGGTCGCGTTGTCCTCGAAGATCGGGGTGCCGGTGAAGCCAAAGAGTTGGGAATTCGGAAAAAAATCCTTGATGGCCTTGTGGTTATCGCCGAACTGCGAACGGTGGCACTCGTCGAAGATGAAGACCATCCGCTTGTCTCGAAGTTGCTCGAGCCGCTGCTTGAACGTTGACCGCCCCTGAGCGATGTTCTGCTTGTTGTGCTTACTGTTCTCGTCAAGGGCGAGCCCGAGCTTCTGGATGGTCGTGACGATGACCTTGTCCGCGTAGTCGTCGGACTGGAGGCGGCGGACAAGCGCCGCGGTGTTGGTGTTTTCCTCGACGCAATTCTCCTGGAACCGGTTGAATTCCTCGCGGGTATGGCGGTCGAGGTCCTTGCGGTCGACGACGAAGAGACATTTGTGGATGCTCTCGTTGGTCTTGAGGAGCGTCGAGGTTTTGAAGGAGGTGAGCGTCTTGCCCGAGCCGGTCGTGTGCCAGATGTATCCGTTGCCGCAGTTCTGATCAATGCAGTCAACAATGGCCTTGACCGCGTAGATCTGGTACGGGCGCATCATCAGGAGCTTCTGCTCGCTGGCGATGAGGACCATGTACTTGCTGATCGTCTGGCCAAGCGTACACTTGGAGAGGAACCGATCGGCGAAGTCGTCGAGGTGGGCGATCTTCGTGTTGTCCTCGTCCGCGCACTGGTAGACCGGAAGGAACCGTTCGTCCGCGTCGAAGGCGAAGTGCCGTGCGTTGTTGTTGGCGAAGTACCAGGTGTCCGTGCGGTTGCTGACGATGAAGAGCTGGACGAAGGAGAGCAGCGTCTTGGTGTATCCGTTACCGGGGTCGTTCTTGTAGTTAACGATCTGCTCCATCGCCCGCCGGGGGCTGATTCCAAGCGTCTTGAGTTCGATCTGGACGACGGGGATGCCGTTGATCAGGAGTATGACATCGTAGCGGCGATGGCTGTTGTCCGTATTGATGCGGAGCTGATTGACGACCTCGAAGTCGTTCTTGCACCAGTCCTTGATGTTGACGAGGGTGTAATTAAGCGGCGTGCCGTCGTCGCGGATGAACGTTTCCCGGTTGCGGAGCTTCCGGGTGGCTTTGTAAACATCTGGTGTGACGATCTCGTCGAGGAGTCGCTGGAACTCGCCGTCGGTGAGTTTGACACGATTCAGGGCTTGGAATTTTTTCCTGAAGTTCGCTTCAAGCGCTGCTCGATCGCGGATGTCGTGGCGATACTCGTACTTGAGGTCCTGTAGCTTCGCTACAAGCGAATTTTCAATTTTATGTTCGGGTGTGATTATCGACATCGCGGGGACTTACTCCTTTGGGCGTCTGCTGAAAGCGTCGGACTGTCCGGTGTGAAATGCGAACGCGAGCCGAGGTTGGCTTCGATACCGTTCGTATGGGCTATGCCGTTTTCTGCGTGATACCCAAGTCCCTGTGGATTTTCATACTCGATATACCATTCAGGTTCATCATTTCAAGATAAATGGCCCATACCCAGATGCGCAACGGAAAACTGCTCCCCCGCGCTTGTTTTTCCAGCCGCCGCGGCCGCTGGCTCCGATGCGGGGGATCGCGCTCTGGTCAGGTCCCGGCGTCTGCCCGCGTTCCTGGGCGAACGGGCGGATACGGAGCTATCGGCGCGCGCATTGTTGGGGCCGGGCCTTACGGGGCATTTTTGATCGTAAAAACCGAAAAAGCGCCTTTTTTATACCTTTTTTATACCTTTTCTCTCCTTTTACGCACCTTTTCTCTCCTTTTTCTCTCCCTTCTCTATACAAAAAAGGCGCTGTTTTTACGCTAAAAGGGAATTTCGTGCGCCTTCGCGTCTCCCCCCTTTTTCTTCCGGCACCCGGCGTTTCTTCGGGGCCGGGATGGACCCCGCACATCGGCTTGCGCGTATGTTGCGGGCGAATAACGGATGTTTTATAGCGTTTTGTCCACAACTCCACACCCCATGCCGCCGCCGGGACAGGCTCCCGGCAAGAGAGAAGCCGTCGAAGCCATGTTCGACGGGGTGGCGCCCCGGTACGATCTGCTCAATCGGGTGCTGAGTTTCGGTATGGACCGCATGTGGCGCCGGGCGGCGATTCGTCTGCTGCGCACGGAAGCGCCGGCCCGGATTCTGGACATAGCGACCGGCACCGCCGATCTGGCTATCGCCGCCGCCGGGCTTGGGCCCGAGCGCATCGTGGGCGTCGATCTTTCCGAGCAGATGCTGGCGCGTGGTCGGATAAAGATTAAGCGCCGGGGTCTCGACGGGACCGTCGCGCTCGAGTGCGGGGATGCGGCCCGTTTGTCTTTTCCGGATGCTTCGTTCGACGCGGCCCTGGTGGGGTTCGGCGTACGAAACTTCGAGAACCTTCAGGACGGCATCCGGGAGATGCGGCGCGTGCTCCGTCCAGGAGGGGTGGTGGTGATTCTCGAATTCAGCCAGCCCGGCGCATTTTTGATCCGGAAGCTGTACGAGGTCTACTCGAATGTCGTGCTGCCCTTTATCGGCCGTCTTCTGTCGGGCAATCCGGCAGCTTACCAGTACCTGCCGGCCTCAGTGAAGGTGTTTCCGTCGGGAGAGGATTTTCTGGACGAACTGCGGCAGGCCGGGTACGCGGATCTGCTATGGAAGCCGCTGACATTCGGGGTGGTTTCGCTGTACAGGGGGCGGGCGCCGGCGGATTAAAGGGGAATTAGGCATTTGGGTGAAACCTTCCCGGTCAGGAATCCATGGCCCCGATGATTTTTCCACACGGCATCGTGGAAAAACGGGTAAACAAATTGTTAATACAACAGTCTTGACACGGCGAACGCAAGGCTCGTATCATGCAAGCGGTTAAGGTACAATCTTCCAACAGGCCCCTCGATATTCGAGGCGATAACCCTTGACAAACTGGAGTGAAATCCATCGTTTCGTGTCGTTAGCGTCTTCCACCAGGATAGATGTCTCGCCCGTGGAAGATATTGAAATACCGGTCGGAACTGGATCGTTCTTCACGGGACTTCTCGTGGGGACCATGGGTCTGGAATTCCTTGTTGGCTTGAAGGGCTGATAGGTCGAACCATTCTTCATGGGTCTTCTCGTTTGGTGAGTGAAAATTCGGTCGTTGCGTGCCAGCAAACGTTCTGATCGGTTGTCGTGAGACGGGGCGTCCGCACCATGGGCGCCCCGTTTTTTATTATACCCTTGAAGGTAGGTACCTGCAAGGCAAAGATCCGACGACTTTTCCACATGTTTTGATCGGTTGCCCTTGTGTTTTACTGCATTTGAGTGAAAATTTTCGTGTCTTGGGGCGTATACGAAGTAAACAAACCGGGCAAGAAACGGTAGTTCTATGTAGCCTTGTCGAAACGGTCAAGGAGTGATTGCGCCGTTCGATTGAGTCTTTGCAGGCTCCGTGTGGGAGACGGAATCCTTGACTTTCTTATATTTACGCCCCTGCCTTCAATTTTGAACCGCGAATCCATGAAAAACGAAAAGGGAATAGGTCGCATTGGTCTGGGTTGCCTTGAACCAGACAAACACATCAAGTCTATCAGAGAGGCATGTAATCAATTTCAGGATGCCTACGGGGAAGTTGCCTATGCAGAGGCCGCCAAAGAGTTGTGCGCGAGACAAAATGACATACCAAGTGCCATTTTAGAGGACGTGCTTAATGGTTTAACGGCATCGGATGGGATGTGGATGCAAAAGGCCAAGGATTTTGTGAATTCCCAATAACCGCTGAACCCGTAGGCCGAAGTCGAAAGTGCAATGCCGGGAAGGGTTTCACTCAAATGCCTAATTCACGGGTAAAGGATCCGAAACTCCGTCCGGTCAACCCGAACCACGCCTCACACCGGGTACTATCGGAAGTATCTACCGATTAGTACGTTTCCGATACGCGCACAGCAATGCCAACCGAGTCTGTCGTGGCAGGAGAGAGGGCGCTTTCAGGGGAGGTGGCCTGTAGATAGCCCTCAATGCGGGCAAGGCTTTTCTGTACGTCGGATATTTCGCCGCGCAAGCCCCCTATTTCTTCCTTCACGTCCACAATTGCGTTCTGGACGTTTTCAACGTTTGCTCCGAGCGCATGAATATCCCCATTCATATTCCATACCGCGCCGCTAATCCACGTCATCCACGCGAAAAGAATTGCGCCAAGAGCGTGTGGGGTCCACTTTGTGATATGTTTCAGGTTCATCGCTCCCGTACCTCCAGGCTTCCGTATCTCCTATAAGTCCCTCACTCCCCCGCAACAACCTCCTCCCCGGAAACCAGCACCGCGTCCAGCGAGGCAATGAGTTCCTCGATATCCGTATGCAGGTCGGTTTCGGCGACGGTCCGCTTCTCTCGTTCTGCAAAGAGTTCCTCGGCAATGGCCAGCGCCACGATGACCGGGCCCGTTATATCCGACTGATCGGGATGATCCCGCTGGAATTGCCGAATCTTCGTATCGACGTACCGCGCAATGCTGCGTACGCGATGCTCGTTCTGCTTGTCTACCTGCAGGGAATAGTCGCGGTTAAGAATGCGGACGCGGATGGACTGGGGCACGATGGTTACCGGTTTATGCGGGATCGGGTAGCGGGCGCCTTATGCGTCGTCGCGCTCCCGTTCCATATACTCGTCGAGGGTTTCGATGAAGGAACGCAAGTCGTCCTTTAGCGAGTCCGGGTTGCGGGGCAGCGAAAAGAAGGCATGGTCCCGGTTGATGGCGGGGCGTTTTTCCAGTTCGCTCACTTGTTTCCGGAGGTCTGCGTTGGTTGCGCGCAACTGTTCGATGATCCGGACGGCTTCCTCGACACGGCGGCGCAGGGCGTCCATCGAGACAGGTTCCGGCGGCGGCTTCTCTTGTCCGGCGCGTTCGTCCATGCCCTGTTCGACGCCGGGATCCGTATTCGGCGCATCGGCATCGGGTTCCGGCATGGAATCGCTCGTCTTCTCGGTCATCGACATGTCAGGGCGTCAGGGGATACTGGGTACTGTTTTAATAAATGCGCAACATGTGCAAAGAGATTCCCTAACTTCGCAAAAGGGCGCCGTGTTCTTTTTCCAGCGCGTGGACGATGCGAGTCATCTTTTTGTTCACTTCCCGATCGGTCAGGGTGCGGTTGGCGCCGAAGCGCAGGGCGAAGGCCACGCTTTTTTTGCCCGGACCTGCATGTTCGCCTTCGTAGAGGTCGAAAAGTCGCGCCTGTTGCAAGAGGCGCCCCCCGGCGCGCCGGATCGTTTGCAGCATAGCTCCCGCCGGTTCCTCGCGGCCCACGATCAGGGCAATGTCGCGATCTACCGCCGGATGGCGTTCTACGGGTCGATACGCGCGGTCAAGGCATGGCGTCGCCAGCCGCACCGCTTCGGTCCAGTTCAATTCCGCCGTATAGACGATTTCTTCCGGGGCGTTCCCGCCGGAAATATCCGGCGCCAGTTCGAGGATGCTTCCAATGCAGGTATCGCCTGAAAAAATGTCCAGCCCGCAGGATGCGCCGGGCGCGAGAGTCCGGACGGGCGCCATGCGAACGTCGGGCATCCGAATGTGCCGGAGCAGCATTTCCACAGCGCCCTTCGCATCGAACAGATCGAAAGCCCGGGCGGACGTATTCCAACCGGCGTCCGACGCCTGGCCCGACAACGTCAGCAGCATGGATTCGTGCTCCGCATAGTTTTCCACGATGGTTTCGTGCCGGTCCTGCTCGTCCGCGCGCCGGAACACATGGCCGAATTCGAAAAACCGCAGGGAGCGTTGTCCATGATTGCGGTTGAAGGCGATCACCTGCAGCGCGCCGGGCAACAGGCTGGGACGCAGGGCCGCCATTTCGCTGGAGATCGGGTTGAGCGTTCTGACGACCCGATCGGATGCGCTTCCCGCAAGTTCCGCAAACCGTTCGGCCGTTTCCGCCCGGAGCATGCTGTTCGTGTAGATTTCCCGGTGTCCGGTAGAGGCAAGCAGGGTGCGGGCCGCCCGCCGCAGGCGCGTTTCGGGGCTTTCGTGCAATGCGCCGCTGGACAGGGAGGCCGCCTGGACCGGCTCGGGTATATTGTCATACCCGTAGAGGCGCACAATCTCCTCGACCACATCGACTTCGCGCTCGATATCGGGCCGGAAAGGAGGAATGGTGCAGCGAAGCCGGGGCGTCTCCGCGTCGCCTTCCCGCTCCACGTCGAACCCGATACCTTGCAGCAGGTGTTCGGTGGTTTCGAGGGGGATGTGTACGCCAAGCAGGCTGTCTACCCGCTCTGGGCGTACGGTAATATGTCTGGGCGAAGAAGGCGCGGGATGCGCGTCCACCATGCCGGGGACGACGGTTCCGCCGCCCAGTTCCGCTATGAGGGCGGCGGCCCGGGCGGCGGCGCGCGCCTGTCCGGTGGGGTCCACCCCGCGCTCGAAGCGATAGGAGGCGTCGCTCTGGATGCCGAGCGCCTTCGCGGCCCTGCGGATATGCGACGGGTCGAAGAAGGCGGACTCGATGAGTACGTTCCTGGTGGTTTCGCGAACCTCCGAATTTTGCCCGCCCATAACCCCGCCGATCGCCACGTCGCGTTCGCCGTCCGCAATCATGATGGTGCCGGCAGGGATGGTGTGCTCCTTGTCGTCGAGGGTGGTAAAGGGCGTGGGTTCTTGAGTGAGATACACGCGAATCCGCTGCCCTGCAATGGCGTCGAAATCGAACGCGTGCAGCGGCTGGCCCACATCGTGTAGCAGGTAATTCGTGACGTCCACGACGTGGTTGCGGGGCCGCAACCCGATGGCTTTCAGCCTGGTCTGGAGCCAGGCGGGAGATTCGCGGACGGTGACGTCCCGCACGATCATCGCCACGTAGCGCGGACACGCCTCGGGCGCCTGTATGTCTATCGTAACGAGGCCGGCCGCTTCGCCGCCGGGTTCCGCTGCGGGCGCCTCCGGGAGGCGAAGCGGGATATTCGTGAGCGCCGCTGCATCGCGGGCTACGCCCAGGTGGCTGGTTGCGTCCGGGCGGTTGGGCGTGACGCTTATGTCCAGCACGGCGTCCCGGTATACGACGCCGCAGGCCTCGAGGTATTCCGAAAAAGGCTGTCCGATGCGGGGTTCGGCGCCGGGCGCGCCCGTCAGCACCATGATTTCGTCATGGTTATCGGAGAACCCCAGTTCGTCTTCCGCACAGATCATGCCTTCCGAAGTCTCTCCCCGGAGTTTCGTCTTTCGGATGGCGACCGGCGTGCGTTTATCGGGGTCTTCCCGATCGGGCAGCATGAGCGTTGCGCCCGGCGTGGCTACGGGGACAAGTTGGCCCTCGGCGACATTCGGCGCGCCGCACACGATGCGGGCGGGTTCCGGGCCGCCCAGATCGACCTCGCAACAGGAGAGGCGATCGGCATTCGGATGGGGGCGTACGCGCACCACGCGCCCTATAATCACCCCGTCCATCGACGATCCTGTCTCGTCGACGCCTTCTACTTCCAGGCCGCCCATCGTGAGGATATCCGCAAGCTCCTCCGGGGTCTCCCGGACGGGCGCGTATTCCCGCAACCAGTTGTACGAGATGTTCATGATGTACCGTGTTGTCGTACCGGGACGGAAGCGGTGGTATCCTTAAACTTCAACGATGCCATCATGTCGTTGCTTTACGCGTGAAAGTGAAGCGCTGATCAAAGTGGAGTTAATCAGAGCATCCTTAAAACTGTTCCAGAAACCGGATGTCGTTTTCATAGAACGTACGGATGTCGCGGATTCCATACCGCAGCATGGCGATACGCTCGATGCCCATGCCGAAAGCATATCCGGTCCATCGTTCCGGGTCCAGATCGACGGCAGTAAATACATTCGGGTCCACCATGCCGCATCCGAGGATTTCAAGCCAGCGCCCATGCTCCGGCAGGGTTTCGTCCGCCCACCAGATATCCACCTCGGCGCTGGGCTCGGTGAACGGGAAAAAACTGGGACGGAAGCGCATCCGGGCGTCGGCGCCGAACAGCGCTTGCACAAACAGGCGCAGCACCTGTTTCAGGTCGGCGAAGGTGACCCCTTCGTCCACGTACAGCCCTTCCACCTGATGGAACAGGCAGTACGATTTGTAGGAAACGGCCTCGTTCCGGTACACCCGCCCGGGCACGATGACGCGCACAGGGGGCGGCTCGGTCAGCAGGGTGCGTATTTGCACAGGGGATGTGTGCGTGCGCAACAGGACGCGGTCCGGCTCCAGGAAAAAGGTGTCCTGCATGTCCCGCGCGGGGTGGTCCGACGGGAAATTCAGCGCCGTGAAATTATGCCATTCCGTTTCGATTTCGGGCCCGGTGGCGATCGAGAACCCGAACCCTTCGAAGACGCGCGCGATTTCGTTCAGGGTGTGCGTCAGCGGGTGAATAGAACCCGGAGGCGCCGGGAATCGTCCCGGAAGCGTGAGATCGACGCCTGTTTGCGGCCCGGCAGCGTCCGGCGCATGCAGAGCGGCCTCGAAAGCAGCCAGACGCTCTTCCGCCCGTTTTTTGATTTCGTTGATGCGCCGGCCGAGTTCTCTGCGCTCCTGTGGGGGAGCTTCCGGAATCCGCTTGAGCATTCCGGTGATTTTCCCGCTTTTCCTGCCCAGGTATTTGACCCGGAACGCCTCGGCAGTCTCCTTCGAGTCAATGATTTCCGACTCGATATCTTTCAGGATGTCGTCGGGCATCTTGCCAGGCCCGCTTATTTACCGGTGATATGTTGCGTAATACGCTGGAACGTTTCCGGATCGTGGACGGCCATATCCGCGAGCACCTTTCTGTTCAGGTCGACGCCGGCCTTCCGCAGCCCTCCCATGAGACGGGAATAGGTGGTGTCGTTCAGGCGCGCCGCCGCATTGATGCGCGCAATCCAGAGGCGCCGGAACATGCGCTTGCGTTGCCGGCGATCCCGGTAGGCATACCCCAGGGCTTTCTCGACGGAATGCTTGGCAACCGTATAAATCTTCGAACGCGCGCCGCGATAGCCTTTGGCCATCCGGAGTACTTTTTTACGGCGCCGTCTCGACGCTACGCTGTGAGCGGTACGTGGCATAAGAACAAAGGGACAATCAGGATTGAATGAGCCGTTTCATCCGCGGCGTGTCGGTTTTGTCGACGAGCGTACTTTCGCGCAGGCCGCGCTTGCGTTTGGCCGATTTCTTGGTCAGGATGTGGCTTTTGTATGCCTTTTTCCGGGCCAGCTTCCCGGTTGCGGTCACCTTGAAACGTTTCCGGGCTCCGCTATTCGATTTCATCTTGGGCATAAGCATCCTGGCGCCGGGCGCGTTTGGGTGTTGCGGGGGTACGCGTTTTCGGGCCGTTTTGGGCTATTTTCAGTCGTTTTTGGCCATTTTCGGCCTGTTTTCAGTCATTTCGGGCTTTTTTTGACCGTTTCCGGCAAGTGCGCATGCTTGCGCTATCCGGAATACGGCATGCTTGTTTTGCGCAAAAGGCCCAAACTATAAATACGTTGCGGGTAGCTGGCGGGTTCCCGTTTTCTTGCGTGCGCGGGATGCGCAATCTCCGATAGAAACTCAGCGCCACGCCCCTCCCGTTTCCTTGTGCGCACGGGATGCGCGCCGGAGCCCCTGCTACTTCTTGTCCGGGGTCAGAATCGTGGTCATGCGGCGCCCTTCCATGCGGGGCGGCTGATCGATGCGCGCCACATCCTGCAAATCCGCGATGAATCGTTGCAGCAGAGCCATGCCCTGTTCCTTGTAGATGATGTCCCGGCCGCGGAACTGCACCCATGCCTTGACCTTGTTCCCGCTTTGCAGGAAACTGCGCGCATGGCGCGTTTTGAATTCAAAGTCGTGCGTGTCGGTGTGCGGGCGGAAACGAACTTCCTTCAACTGGATGGTTTGCGATTTCTTGCGCTGTTCCTTCCCTTTTTTCTGTTGTTCGTAACGATATTTTCCGTAGTCGACGATCTTGCAAACCGGGGGGTTGGCCGATGGAGCAATCTCGACCAGGTCCATTCTGTGTTCCCGGGCCCGCTCCAGGGCTTCGTCGATATAGACCACATGGTGTTCTCCGCCGGGATCTACGACCCGGACCATATTGGCCCGGATATCTTCGTTGATGCGTACTTTACGAGCGATGGTTCTGTGTCTTTTTGGTTAGTGAATAAAGGGGTTTAATCCGGGAGTTAATCTGGCGAGCCAGGCGTACTGTCTGGCGTAAAACAGGGATGCGTATACAGGTATTCCCAAGACTCGTTTCACGCGAGCCGGAATAGTTTGGTTTCACGCGAAATGTAACAAGGTTGTAACGAGGCTGTGTATTTTTCGCCGATCGGACGCCTTTGCGCGGGAGGCTGCGAGGGGTCGGGCGCACAGGCTGCATTGGACTTTTGCCCGCCTTTCCTCAACGCTTTTTCCCTTCGGCGATCTCGGTTTCCATCCGCTGTATGCACTCCTCGACGGATACGGTATCCTGTTCTCCCTGACCATGCCGCCGGACCGAGACGGTATCCTTTTCCTGTTCGCGTGCGCCGACGATGAGCATGACGGGCGTTTTGTTCATCTCGGCGCTACGGATCTTGTATCCCGCTTTCTCGTTGCGGCGGTCCACCTCCACGCGGATGTCGCGCTCCCGGAGCCGTGCAGCCACTTCCTCGGCGTATTCGCGCTGATTTTCGGAAATCGGAATGACCATCGCCTGTACGGGCGCCAGCCACAGCGGGAAGTTGCCCCCGCAGTGTTCTATCAGCACCCCGATGAATCGCTCCAGCGAACCGAACGGCGCCCGGTGGATCATTGCCGGCCGGTGTTTCGTGTCGTCCGCCCCGATATAGGACAGGTCGAACCGTTCCGGCAGGTTATAGTCCAGCTGCACCGTGCCCAATTGCCATTCGCGTCCCAGCGCGTCCTTGACCATGAAGTCGAGTTTGGGGCCGTAGAAGGCGGCCTCTCCGATTTTCTCCACCGCATCCAGGTCCATTTCCCGGACCGCCTCGCGGATAGCCCGTTCGGCTTCTTCCCAACGCGCCTCGTCGCCCTGGTATTTTTCGCGGTCCGCCGGGTCGTGCAGGGAAAGCTGCACCTGGAAATCGGTGAATTCCAGCGCTCCCAATACGGTCAGCGTCAGGTCGATCACGTTCTTGAATTCGTCCTTCACCTGTTCGTCGGTGCAGAAGATGTGGGCGTCGTCCTGCGTGAACCCGCGCACGCGGGTCAATCCGCCCAGCTCGCCGGATTGTTCGTACCGGTAGACGGTGCCGAATTCCGCATACCGCACCGGCAGGTCCCGGTAGGAGTGCAACCGGTTTGCGTAGATCCGGATGTGATGCGGGCAGTTCATGGGTTTCAGCAGGAACCCTTCTTCGGCCTCGTTTTCGTCCAGCATCGGGGGGAATTGGCTTTCCCGGTAATAGGGATAATGCCCGCTCGTTTTGTACAGTTCGAGGCGTCCGATATGCGGCGTAACAACGGGTTCGTATCCCCGCGCGAGCTGCTCTTTTTTCAGGAAATCCATGAGCGTTTCCCGCAGCATCGCTCCTCGGGGCAGCCACATCGGCAACCCGGCGCCCACCTGCCGGTCGAAGGTAAAAAGCGACAGTTCCTTGCCCAGTTTGCGGTGGTCGCGCTGCGCCGCGAGCGCAAGCCGTTCGAGATGCTCGTCGAGCATGCTCTTTTTCGGAAAACTGACGCCATAGATGCGCGTCAGTTGGGGCCGCCGTTCGTCCCCGCGCCAATAGGCGCCGGCGATCTGAAGCAGTTTGACATGTTTGATACGGCCCGTGGAGGGGATATGCGGACCGCGGCACAGGTCGACGAAGTCGCCCTGCCGGTAGAATGTGATGGCGCCGTCCTCGAGGTCTTCGAGCAGTTCCAGTTTGTATTCGTCGCCCTTGTCCCGGAAATACCGGAGCGCTTCCTTTTTGGAGACCTCTTGTCGTTCGTACGCTGCGTCGCGCGCGGCCAATTCCCGCATCCGCTTTTCGATGCGTTCCAGATCGTCCGTGCCGATTTTTTGATCGCCGGTATCCACATCGTAGTAGAACCCCTGCTCGATAGGCGGCCCGATGCCGAACTTTACGCCGGGGTACAAGCTTTCGAGCGCTTCGGCCATGAGATGCGCCGTGGAATGCCGGAAGGTCAACTGACCGTCCGGGTCGTTCCAGGTCAGAATCTCGATGCGCGCATCCCGATCGATGGGACGGGTCAGATCCCATACCTCCCCGTTGACTCGCACGGCCAGCGCCTGTCTGGCAAGGCCTGCCGAGATGCTGCTGGCGAGTTCGTGTCCCGTGACCCCGGTTTCGCGATCATGGACGGAACCGTCGGGGAGCGTAATGGCGATGTGGTCGGCGGGCATATGGATACTCTGATTGAGCCCACAAAGCTCAGAGGCTTGTGCGGGGCTCGCTGGCAAGGAATGACGAAGTGGTTTTGATCAGAGCATCCATAAATTCGGAGCGATGCGCCGGATGGCGGCAGGCTTGGCAGTGGGTCCTGACGGATTCGAACCATCGACCTCTACGATGTCAACGTAGCGCTCTAACCAACTGAGCTAAGGACCCGTGAACGTTTCTCCGCCGGGCGGCAGGCCGGCATCCACATGGTTCGCCGTTCGAACCGGCGGAGATCGGCGGAAACAACCACGGCAAAGGAGGCGGCAGGGAAGGCGTGCGGCTTCCGGGCGAAAGGGTTCCAAATATAGGATACTCTGATTAAATCCGCAAAGATTCAGAGGCTGAAAGGAGCACGCTGGCAAGGAATGACGAAGCAGTGTATGTGGCTGGCGCCCGATTGTAACAAGGTTGAGAAGAGGGGAACCGCCATCGCAGGCATCCGTACCGCACAGCCTGCAGAGGCGAAAGGAAAGATTCGGATGTGGATCAGGCCCTGTAATCACATCAACGAAGATCAATGAGATCCTTGGAAAACCCCATTTCAGTTGCTTCTCGCCGTAAGTTCCTGAAGACATCCGGTGCGTTTGCGCTTGGTTTTGCCGGACTTCAATCATTGGCAGGATGCCAAGGCTTTCCTGCGCGAGCGAGAGATAGATTTGGGCCTCTGGTAACGGATCCGGAAGGAATTATGGATCTACCCGAAAAATTCAGTTACAAAATTATCTCCCGCATGGGGGATCTGATGGATGATGGGTTTTATGTACCAGGCGCCGCGGATGGCATGGCCACATTTGCCGGCCCTGCCGGAGAAACTATTGTGATTCGGAATCATGAAGTTAATCCGGATGCAGATCCAGGTATGGGTCCATTCGGGGCAGACAATATGCTGTTGAGTCGGATTGATTCAGGCCTCCTGTATGATGCGGGCACAGAAGGAAGCCCAGCGCTTGGTGGAACGACGACCTTTGTATATGATACCGCAACGCAGCAGTTGGTATCTCAGTATTTAAGCCTTGCTGGCACTTTGCGCAATTGCGCCGGCGGCCCAACGCCTTGGAATACCTGGATTACATGTGAGGAGATCACCACCATAGAGGAAGATGGATTTGCCAAAGATCACGGCTATGTCTTTCAGGTCCCCGCAAGCGTAACACCGCAGATTGCACGCCCAACTCCGATTCGGGCAATGGGGCGGTTTATGCATGAGGCAGTGGCAGTTGACCCGGCGACCAACATAATCTACCAGACAGAGGATAGGGATGATAGTCTGATCTACCGTTTCATTCCGCAGGATCCGGCAAATCTGGAAGCCGGAGGTCCATTGCAGGCACTTCAAATCACAGGCAGGCCCAGCCTTGACACGCGGAATTGGGAGGCGCAGACCGTAACGGTCGGATCACAGATGGAGGTTAGTTGGATAGATATGGACGATATTGAAGCTCCGTTGGATGACCTGCGTCTTCGAGGATTTGATCAGGGTGCAGCAAGGTTTGCACGCGGTGAGGGGATGTGGTACGGAAACGATGCCGTTTACTTCGCCTGCACCAATGGGGGAAGCGCCAAGTGTGGTCAGATCTGGCGGCTCGTTCCCTCAGAGAATCGGCTCGAGTTATTTATTGAACCCAATGATCCCGGTTTGATTGAGAATGCAGACAATCTGACAGTCGCCCCCTGGGGGGATCTGATCGTATGTGAGGATGGATCCAATGAGCAATTCCTTGTTGGAGTCACACCGGGGGGAGAGATGTACAAATTTGCGCGCAATGCGGTGAGTGACTCCGAGTTGGCCGGCGCAACCTTCTCCCCCGATGGGACCACCCTGTTTGTCAATATTCAGTGGGATGGTTTGACATTGGCCATTACCGGCCCATGGACTTGATCAACTGATATTGCGCCAAATTGCTGTCGTTTTACTGACCGGTTCCCGCCGGATCGGTTTCGGTCGGGGGGCGTTGTTATGCCCGTCTTTTCGCTTTTATTTTTCTGCTCCCCGACATGACGACATTTACGGATGCACAGTCGGATGCGGTGGCCGGCGCGATCCGGAACCGCCGCACCATACATAATTTCGAACCGGCCCCTGCGCCTCCGGAAGAGGAGATGCTGGCGGCGATCGACCTTGCGCGGTGGGCGCCTAATCATCATCTTACCGAGCCGTGGCGATTCTATCTGATTGGGCCGGAGACCGCCCGGGAAATTTCCCGCCTGAACGCGGATATGTATGGGCAATCGCGGGGCAAGCAGGCCGAAGCCGCAAAGTATGCGCGATGGGTTGGTATTCCGGGATGGGCGATCGTAACCTGCCTTCGGTCCGACGACGAGATCCGGCAGCGCGAGGATTATGCGGCGTGCTGTTGCGCCCTGCATAACGTGCAGTTATATCTCTGGACACGCGGCGTCGGGGTTAAGTGGACGACCGGCCCGGTCACCCGGACGGATCGATTTTTCGAGATTGCCGGGATCGATCCGGAGCAGGAGATGCTGGTCGGGTTGGTATGGTACGGTTTTGCTGCGGAAGTACCGCGCGTACAACGCAAACCCGTCCGGGATATTTTACGCCGGCGCCCCTGAGCGTACCCGGAAGGGGGCGTTTCGCAGAAGCAGGGCGTCGCCCCGGCAACGGGTCAGAAGGTGTATGCCATCCGCACGAGAGGCGCATCGGCGTCGATGGGCGGAGGACCCAGCGAAATGCGCAAGTTGGACCTTCCGGTCCGCCCGGCGGCGCGCAACGCGGCGACCCCGGCGATCAACCGGTTGGCTGCCAGCGAAGCAATGAGCACGCTGCGCCGCCGCCGCAACGATTCGGCGTCCTCACGGAGTTCGCGAAAGCGGAGGAAGTGCTCTTCTGTATCCCAGCGCCATTGAAACGAGGGATCGGCAGCGTACGCGACCTGATTCAGGGCGCCGTTTCGGAACTGTGCGTCGGTGAAGGCCTGCGAGGATTGGTATGTCGCAGCGTTCAGGTAAAACGTTCGATCCTTTCCGTCCGGATCGACCCCGGCATGGCGGGTGGCCATGGTTCGATAACTTTCGACGAGGTGGCTGCGCCGGCGGCCTGTGCTCAGGAGTCCGACCCACAAGCTGGCGTCCGTTAACGCGAAAGCCGTTCCCCAGCGGCCCCAGTCTCCGCCGCGGACGTAGCGATGGCCCAGTCCGGGGGCAATCATGCTGAGCGCAAAGGCTTTGCCCGAAGACGCCCTTTTTACAAGAGATTCGCCGAGTTCAGGCGTTTGTCCCCGGGTATCCTGAGCAGAGCCGGGCGCCGGTCCCCACAAGGCGATGCACAGGATAACGAGGAACGTTACGCTCGCTCGACGCATTGCTTCGATATGTCCGCATGTAGAAGTCATCCGTACCGGTCAGGCTGTTTTTCCGCCGTTCCGACCGGGTTGCCCGCATCGGAATTTCGTCAATCGCACCTCGTTCGTGTCTCCCTGCGTACTATACTCCACCTGATCCATCAGGCTCCGCATGATCTGGACGCCCAGTCCGCCTCCCCGCCTGCTCTCCGCAATCCGGAAAAGATCGGGTTTCGACCATGATTCCGGGTGGAAGGATCGGCCTTGATCCTGGATACACACTGTAAATCGTTCGCTGTCGACCCTGACGAGCACCGAAATTTTTTGCCGGGCGTCGTCGTAGGCATGTTCGATGATATTGGCGCACGCCTCGTCCACAGCCATTTTTATATGCGCGATCGCTTCCTCGCCAAGGCGCGCTTCGCGGGCATGCTTCTCCACAAACCGGCGCACCTTGCCGAGGTGCTGCGCGGCGCTGGGGATGCTTAGGCTATGTGCGGATTCGGGCATAAGGGAAATTGCTGCCGTCGCAATGCAAGCGCGTGTCAGGACTCGTTCTTTTCGTTTCGGTCCGCATCGAATTTCCGGATGGCTTCTTCCTCCGCTTCGACAATGTCGAACAGCAAGGGGAAGCCCAGCAGGTCGAATATGTTGAAGACATTGGCCTGAAGCCCCGCGATTTTGATGTCGCCGCCGGCCTCGCGCATTTCCTCGATATAGGCCATGAACACGCCCAGGCCGGCGCTCGATATATATTGCAGGTGCTCGCCATTGACGATGATATGGTGGTTTTTATCCTCCCGGCACTTTTGCAGCGCCGCTTCCAGTTCGGATACGGTATGCGCATCCAGTTCGCCTTTCAGATCGAGGATGCGGATGTATGCTTCTTCGCGGAATCCAACCGAGAAATTGCTCATGTTGCCGGTGGTTTCGTGTGGTTTTTCGTGCCGTCCCATTTCAGGACCATGAGAGTCATGTCGTCATCGTATTCGGTACGACCAAGGTAATCGTGAAGGTCCGCGAGGAGCGCTTCATGTAGCGCCGACGCCTCTTTCTTCCGGTGGGCTTTCAGGGCTTCGAGCAACCGCTCGTACCCGTATTCGGTCCCCTCGCTATTTCTGCTTTCGACGACGCCGTCCGTGTATACCGTAACGGTGTCGCCGGGCCGGAGCGGAATATGCTCTTCTTCGAGCACATCCCGGAAACGCCCGCCCCGGTCCAGGCCGAGTCCGAGTCCTTGCGGGCGGATCAGACGTCCCGCACCCTCCCGGGAAATGAGGATGGCCGGGCAATGTCCGGCGCGGGCCAGGGTCAATTCTCCCTTGCGGACATCGATCACGCCATAGATCACGGATACGAAGACATGGCGCTCGAGCGTGGAAGAGAGTGCAAGGTTGGCTTGTTCGAGGAAGTCTGTCGGCGAGGGCGCCATGCGCGTGGTGGAACGGAAAATGCCCTGTAGCTCGGCCATATAGAACGCCGCCGAAGTGCCCTTGCCGGACACGTCCGCAACGATGAAGGCAAGGCGTTCTTCGTCCAGTTCCAGGAAATCGTAGTAATCCCCTCCTACCTCGTACGCCGGAATACTGGAAGCCGCCACCGCCAGTCCCTGCATCTTCGGCAGGTCGTGCGGCAGGAGTCGCTGTTGTACCTCGCGGGCGATATCCAATTCGCGGGAGAGGCGTTCCCGTTCAAGTTGTTCCTCGAAGAGGCGCGCATTGTCCAGGGCGATGGCGGCCTGGGCGGCATAGACGCTGATCGATTCGACATCGTCCTCCTCGAATCCCTGGACGACGTCCTTTGCCACGAAAAGCCCGCCCAGTAACCTGTCCCGCGTAATCAGCGGCGTCATAAGGATGGTGCCGATCGGGTCGCCCGGTTTTTTTCGGATGCGCCGGTCTGCGGGGGCTTCGTCGAGGACCACCGGTTCGCGCCGGGCAGCGAGTTCTTCGTACAGCGCCGCCACGTCCACCATGGTTTCGATGTCCTCGGTCGGGGTCTTCCATGCCGCCACGACTTGCGGGCGGAGCGAGCCGCTACGCTCGTCCGCAATGGCCAGCCAGGCCATCTGCGCCGTGCCTGTATCCACAGGAGTTTTTGTAATAGTCAGGTGCAATTTGTCGGGATCGAATGCCTGATTGACGAGGTTCGTCAGGGAGTACATGGCAGTGATTTCCCCGGCTTTGCGCCGGAAATCACCTGTTGTGGGGAGGTGGAAAATGAGAAAAAGAAACGAGGTCACGCAGTACAGCAGGCCAAAGGTCAATGCGGCCAGGGTGAACTGGTCCAGCGGGTAGCTGGCATGGCGTATGTACATGAAATGCGCCGGCAGAATCCCGTTCGGGGCCAGAGAGGCGAACAATAACAGGATGAGCAGGATCGAGAACCCTACGCCGGCCGCCTTGGCCCGGAACGACAGAAAGACGATCCACGACACGCGGAACGCGTTGAGGAGCATAAGGATTACGACCAGCGTGAGGCCGATGTACTGTACTATCCCGGGACCTTCGGCAGGGTCCTTCAGGATGAACAGGAGGGAAAAGACGCCCATGGAGATGAGCATCAGATACCAGTTCCGCTGGCTTTGCTTCGTTCGCTTGAACAGGACCAGGTCCTGAAAGCGAAGCAAAAGGTAAAAAGCAAGCAACGCGCGCAGAGAGGTTATCACGTGCATCTTGACGACCGTGGCGAACGTGAGCGGAACGCCGGTGTCGTATTCGAAGCCGAGCAAGGCAACGTCGCCTTCCATATTTTCCGCGGTGGTAATGCCTACCATCAACCGGATGACAGCCGCCGAAAGGAGGGCGAGCAGCAGGGTGGTCCAGAGCGTTTTCTGGGGGCCGACCGGTCGCCGTTTCAGGAAATACGACAGCAGAAACCAGGCCAGTACGAATCCCGAGATGACCACGGTCTGATAGGCGAAATCGACCGCGGCATGCCAGGGTGCGCCGGACACCCACTCGACTACATTGAACGCCACGCTCAGGAAGAAACATATCAGCGCGGCGACGATGAACGCCACCCGTTGGCCCCGGTTGCGCAACGCGGCGTCGATATGCCCCTGCCCGCTTTGGAGAATCCTATTTGCGAAATGATTGGCCACAGGCGGTCTGCCGGATGAGGGGGGCTCTTTCATACGGGGAATGCATCCTACGGTTCTTGTCCTGCGGCATACCCGTTCGGGGCGATTCCGTAACTTTGTTATGTATTCATACGTAAGCGTAAACGGATCGTTACGTTCATTGCGTACATTTTCTGCGCAGATATTTCTCCATCCATTTACGTCAGGCGCCCAGATCGCGTGAAACGACCCGGTATTATACGGTTTCAGTTGCTGTTGCTTGCAGTTGTGACGCTGCTTGTGTTGTGGCGTAGTACACAGCCTTCCCCTCCCCCGGATGGCCTGATCGTATATTCGGATATTGAACCCGATCTGCTGCTGGAGGAGACATTCCGCGTCGAACAGCCGGTGCGCGTCGTTATCGACGCCACAGGGTCTTTCGAGTCGGAAGAGCAGGCGGATAGCGTTTCGCTTGCCGCCTATGGGTGGGTCTTGCGCCGGGAAGACCGCGCGGTGGTCTGGGACATGCATTCGGCGCCCCTGCAGAAGGGGGATAATACCCTGGCTCTCGTTACCGATACGGTGGAGTTCGGGCCGGGCGTCTACGATGCGTATTTCGCTTCGTACGGAAACGAGGAGGTTTCTTCCTTCGGAGTATCCCTGCTGGACGGGCTGTTCGATCTGTCCGTGGGCGATGGGCATTTCTGGCGCAACGACGCCGACGAGTGGCGGATGGTTGTGCGCACGCTGGGAGATACGCTTGCCGGCCGGGTCCATCTTGATGCGGCTTCTGCTTTATTCCTTCCAGGGGAGGAAGAATTGCTTTGGACTTCGGCGCCCATGGAAGGGTGGGAAACCGCCGAACACCTGTTCGGGGTGATCCAGCCGGCGGAGGTGCGTGTGTATGCGGTGGGCGAAATAGGCGAGGAGCGGATGGATTTTGGCTGGATCGAAGAGGTGTCCAGTGGGGAGCGGGTGTGGGATATGCGTCGCGAGAATACCGTACCCGCCGGAGGATGGGAAGTCAACCGTTTGTTCGACGGGACCGTTTCTTTGCCGCCCGGTCTGTATCGGGCGGTTTTCCGGACAGATCCGCGACAGAACTATGGAGACTGGGTGCGAAATCCCCCGTTCGATCCGGCAGGGTGGGGCGTTTCGTTGTTCACTGCTGTTCCGGAAGCGGTGCGACCGGTCGATCCCTGGGAAGAACAGGAACCATTCGTCCGGATCGATCGCGTGGGAGACAGCGAACGCCATATTGCGCGGTTTCGCGTACGCGCGCCGACCCGGATCGCCGTCTATGCGCTGGGGGAAATGGGGGACGAAGAACGGTACGATTACGCAAGGATTACCGCCGGCCCCTCCGAGCGGGTGGTATGGGAAATGACGCCGGAGCGCTCCTTGCCTGCGGGCGGTCGCAATAACCGGCGCGAGTTGGCTTTTCTGGATCTGCCGCCGGGCATATACACGGTAACCTACCAGACGGACGATTCGCATTCGTACGCCGGGTGGACGCATGGAGAACCGGATTATCCGGAAAGGTGGGGCGTTACGCTGTTCCATGTCGATAAGGACACGAACCCATCCGCTATCGAGGCGCTTACGGTAGACAGGGAGGCGTTCGTCGAAGCTCCGGACGCGGAAGACGATTCGGCCTTTGCGGCGGCGGCGCCCGGGCGGCCTGCAGACCGGAGACGATTTTCTGGAGAGGGAGCGCCGGGGGGTCCGCTCGTCGATCTTACCGGGCTTGGCAACAGGGAGCGCGTTTCGGCGCCGCTTACCTTCGACGGGGAAGGATTTTTACGTATTCGGGCCGTGGGGGAGGTATCTCTCAGCGGGCAGTACGATTACGGCTGGATCGAACATGCGGAAACAGGGGAGACGGTTTGGGAAATGACCTGGCAGAATACGATTCCTGCCGGCGGCGACGATCGCAACAGGATGTTTGTCGGGACGCTCTCGCTGGCTCCGGGGACCTACACGGTCTATTTTACGACCGATTTTTCGCATGCCTACGGAGATTTCGAGGACAGTGCGCCCAACGATCCCGAAGCCTGGGGGATCCAGGTGTTCGCATCGCGTACGCCGGGGGAAGCGGAGTAGGGGCGGAGCGCGGTCAGGCAGCAACCGAATGGTTTGCGTTCGCCTGGGGAAGTAGCCTGAAAACGGAAAAATCGGGCGCGGCGTGGGGGTGTATCCCTGAAACGGCGTACCTGGTTATCCGCACACGCGATTTTCCCAGGGAGACCGATACGATGACCGAACTTATCGCCCTATGGGTACGGTGATCCCCGCAAGAATCGAAAACCCGCGGTTTTTCCCCGTTCCGTCCTCCAGAAAGAAATCTTCCATATCCGTGAAGACGGAAGACAGGCCGTAATTGTAGGACGCATCGACTGTAAACGTCACGGAAGAAATCAAGGCAACATCCATGCCCGCTCCGGCATGTAATCCAATGTCCAACGTATGGGTGTCAAATTCGTCGCTGTTGCAGGAAAAAGAAACGTCTTCGCCCAAAAAAAGAGTGGAAACAGAGCAATCGGTAAGTATGGACAGTTTCAGGCCAGGCATTAAATAGGGCGAAAACGTTCCGGTATTCAGGTTGTACCGAAAAAGAACGGGAAATTCCACGTAGTTGAGAGTGATGTCGACATTTACTTCTTCAGACAATTCTCCAAAGAAAAAATCGTCCTCGTCTAACTCGAAATGCTGGTTTAGCGACATTCCTTTGCGCGCATATGCGACTCCCAACTGCATTCCGGTCTTCTCGTTGCCGAAAGGTATGTTCACGGCTATCCTGCCATTGAATCCTGATAACCGGTTTTTACTCGCTGCTTCAATCGTGGGGTCGAGGTCTGTGTTAAGGTCTCCGGAGAGCGTCGTAAAACCCACGCCTCCGAGAGTAGTAATACTCACCTGACTTTGTGCGTACGCGCCAATGGGGGCCAGGAAGGTTAACGAAAGAACAATCGCGAGAACGCCATGCAGAGATTTCAAAGGGTTCACCAGGTTAGCGTGTGAAGTAAAAATGTGAAGCAAAAAGCCCAGCCGAAGCCAGGCGCAGAGCAACAGCGCCAATGCCAATATACCCACAGCCCGGAGACTTTCGGTCGTCGATATCGGCGCCGCTGAACAGCATGGGGATCAACAGTAGCCCAAAGAGGCGTTGCACCTCATCGGAATCGAACGGATATTAGCGCACGGTTGTGCTATCATGCCGTTGCGTTATAGAAACGTCGGTCATCCTTTTTTATTGCCTTTATGCCCATCTCTCTTGAAGCGGTATTGCGTGCCCTGTCCACCGTTGTAGCGCCGGACAGCGGCAAAGATATCCTGCGCCTGAATCTGGTGAAGGACCTTGCGGTCAAGGACGACCGGGTGGTTTTTACGATCCTGTTGAAGGACCCTCCGGCTTCGTTTGCCGAAAACGTGGCTTCCCTGTGCCGTGAAGCCATCCGCAAGGAAACGCGCGAAGAGATCGCCGTGGATATTACCGTCGATTTCGAGATGATTTCCCTCGATATGCACGACGGCGGGTCCGCGAAAACCGTACAGCCCAAGGGGGTTGTCAATTTTATCGCCGTAGCGTCGGGGAAAGGGGGCGTGGGCAAGAGCACGGTCGCGGTGAATCTGGCGGGCGCGCTCCGTAAAAAAGGGTACGACGTAGGGCTCGTGGATGCCGACATATACGGGCCTTCCGTGCCGCTTATGTTCGGCGCCGGGGACGAAAAGCCTCGCGTCAATGAGCACCGCAAGATCATGCCCGTGGAGCGCCACGGCGTGAAACTGCTTTCAATGGGCATGATGGTGGACCCCGAAAAAGCCGTTATCTGGCGAGGCCCCATGGTTACGAACGCCATTCGGCAGTTTCTCGGAGAATGTGCATGGGGCGACCTGGATTATATGATTCTGGATCTGCCGCCGGGCACCGGAGATATTCAGCTTACGATCGTGCAGAGCCTTGCGCTCACCGGCGCGGTGATTGTATCGACGCCGCAGCCCGTTGCCCTCGCCGACGCCCGAAAAGGCGTGGCCATGTTCGAGAACGTGCAGGCGCCGGTGCTGGGCCTTGTCGAGAATATGGCCTGGTTTACGCCGCCCGAACTTCCCGACAAAAAGTATTATCTTTTCGGACGTGGAGGCGCCGCCGCGCTCAGCAGGGAGTTGGACATTCCCTTGCTCGCCGAACTGCCGCTCCTGGAGCGGCTTCGGGAGTCGGGCGATGAAGGGACCCCCATCGTATTTGCCGAGCCGGACAGTGTGTCGGCGAAACGGTTTGGAGAACTTGCGGACCGGGTTGTGTACCAGGTCACCGTACGTAACGCTACGCAAGCCGCCACGCAAAAAGTGGAAATCCTGCACAAGGGATCCGCACGGGCTTAGCATAGTTTGCACTACTATCAGGATACTCTGATCACAGGGGAAACCTACATGTCCGGAGAAAACGAGCATATTGGGCAACAGGGGTCTGTTGCAGACGCGGACGATGAACTTCGCGGCCGGATAGAAGAGGCGCTGGATATGATTCGGCCCTATTTGATGGCGGACGGGGGATCTGTGCGTCTCCTGAACGTGACGCCGGATATGGTGGTCGAGCTGGAATTGCTGGGCGCCTGCGGCACCTGTCCCATGAGCGCCATGACGCTGCGCGCCGGTATTGAGCAGGCTCTTCAGCGTTCCGTACCGCAAATCTCTCGCGTCGAGGCCGTGAACGCCCCTGCGCCCTACTGAGCCGGTAGGGGTTTTCCGGTTGGCGGAACGGCGTTTTCCGCCGTCGGGGCTGTTGTCTCGCTGTCTTTCCGCATGATCCGGCGCCCGGGACGCGCGCTTTCTATGCTGCCCGTGCTGTCAGATATTCCGTGGCCAGATACGCCATAAAACCCGGGGCCATGCGCAGGGCCTCCTCGTCGATCGTAAATCGGGGCGTATGGAGGCCGTGCACGATGTTCTCCTCTTCGTTCCGCGTTCCGAACCGGTAAAAGGCTCCGGGCGCCTCCCGCAGAAACCAGGCAAAATCCTCTGAGGCGTACCACATGTCCAGATCGACTACGTTTTCCTCGCCCACATACCTGACCGCCGTATCCCGGACAAACTGCGCCGATTCGGGGTCGTTGTGCAGCACTGGGTAGCCTGTGGCGATGTCCACGTTGACTTGCGCACCGTGCGCTTCCGCGGTCTTTTCCGCAATGCGGCGAATATGCTCGTGCGCCTCGAAACGCCAATCTTCATCGAGCGAGCGGAAAGAGCCCTCGAGGACGGCCTGGGAGGGGATGACATTTGTGGCGCCGTCGGCTATGAACCGTCCGATGGTCAGTACGCTCGGCACGTCGGGGGGGCAATACCGGCTCACGACAGATTGCAGGGCCACAAGGATGTGTGCGGCAACGAGTGTAGGGTCGGTATCCAGAAGGTGGGGCGTGGCCGCATGGCCGCCTTTTCCCTCGACCCTGATATGCACTTCGTCCGCCGAGGCCATATACCTTCCGGATCGAATCCCGATTTTGCCGGCGTCGAGGCCGGGGTGTACATGTTGTCCGAATATCGCCCCGGGCGCCGGGCCGAACGCCTCGCCGAGTACGCCTTCCTCGATCATGGGAAGGGCGCCTCCCGGGAGTTTTTCTTCGCTTGGCTGGAACAGGAAACGGATGCTGCCGGGAAGCTCCTCGCGCAGTCTGTGCAGGATGGTTGCCGTGCCGAGCAGCGAGGCCGTGTGCGCATCATGGCCGCAGGCGTGCATGACCCCGTCGTTTGCGGAGGCGAATTCGAAGGTGTTCTCTTCCTGGATGGGCAGGGCGTCCATGTCCGCCCGTAGCGCAAGGGCCGATCCGGGCCGCCCGCCGTGCAGCGTGGCGACGACGCCGGTGCGCGCCACGCCGGTTTGCACCTCGAAACCGAGCGGTTCAAGGGTGTCCGTTACCAGTTTTGCGGTTTCCCGTTCCGAGTACGCCAATTCCGGGTTCCGGTGCAGCGTACGCCGGACACCCACAATCTTCTCGAAAAGTTCATCATTGAGTTTTTGTATACGTTCGCGCATGGCAGACGACTCAGACGAGTTTCTTTCGCTTGTTCAGGTAGGCGAGCAGGGCCGTATCGTACGATTGCTCTGTATTCAGTTCCACGAAATCGATGTCGTATTCGAGGCACTGGCGCCGAAACCGGTCTCCGAAGAACTGCGCAGCCTCCCGATAGTTTTCGCGTATGTGCGCCGGTTGCAGGGAAATTTCCTCCCCGGTTTCCATATCGCGAAAGATCATGGGCACGTCGGGGAAATCGAATGTGCGCTCGGTAGCGGATTCGAGCACATGGAAAACGAGCGCCTCATGCCCGCGGTAACGCAGGTGCCGCAGCGCTTTGAGCAGGTCTTCGTGGCGGCCGATGTTTTCGAAGAGATCGGTGATGACCACGACGAGGGAACGCCGCGCGATGCGTTCGGCGATTTCGCTAAGCGCGTCGGCGGCGCCGGTGCGTTTTTCCGGCGTCGGATTGTCGACGGTTTGTTGCAGCCTGACAAGGAGGCGCCGCAGCCAGGATGTCGTACTTCTCGGGGACATGATGGTGCGGATCTCCTCGTCGAACGTAATGAGTCCGGTGGCGTCGCGCTGCTTGACCATGATATAGTGCAATGCAGCCGCGAGGTATGCGCCGTATTCCATCTTGGAAAGAGGCGCTTGCGCCCGGTAGCGCATCGATGCGGAGATGTCGAGGGCCACATAATGCCGCAGGTTCGTCTCCTCTTCGAACCGCTTGACGTAGTGGCGGTCCGTCTTCCCGTAGACCTTCCAGTCCACATATCGGGGCTCGTCGCCGGCAATGTAGGGCCGGTGTTCGGCGAACTCCACGGAAAACCCATGGTACGGGCTCTTGTGCATGCCCGTAATAAATCCTTCGACGATCATTCGCGCCCGGAGCTCCATATTCTTCAGGCGGGATACGACCACGGGGTCGAGGTACTTCAGGGTAGTGTCCTGTGCGGTGGGCATCGCGGGTAAAAAACGGAATGAATGGGCGGTTTTGCCAGCCGTTATACCGAAGGTACGTCAGACGGATTGGAAACAGGCGTCGTTTCTCGTAATTTATACGGTATGGGGGTAAGAGATCGCATCAAGGCACAATTGATGGATGCACACGATCTGGACCGGACATTGAACCGGATGGCGCGCCAGATTGTGGAAATGATGCATCCTGAAGAGGATGCCTCCCGCCATTTCGGGTTGATAGGCATGCAGACGCGCGGCGTGTATCTGGCCCGGCGGCTCCGTGACAAGATTCTGGATTTCGAATCCCTCACGGTCCCGATCGGCGTACTCGACGCCACCATGTATCGGGACGATTTCCGAATTCGTCTCAAGCAGCCCGTCGTGCGCGCCACGGACATCCCGTTCGACATCACGGAGCGCCGCATCGTATTGGTGGACGATGTGTTGTATACCGGGCGAACGGCCCGGGCGGCGTTCGATGCGCTTATGGATATCGGTCGTCCGGCCACCGTACAGTTTCTTGTGATCGTCGATCGCGGCCTTCGGGAGCTTCCCGTATGCGCGGACATTGTGGGCCGGCAGGTGCCCACCTTGCCCGGGGAAGAGGTGCGCGTACGGTTGAACGAAATAGACGACAGGGAAGGAGTATGGCTGGTGGAAACTTCGAAATGAATAACTGATGCACGCACGCGAAGAAGCACGGGAGGATCAATCTGCCCCGGAGTCGTTGAGACACCGGCATCTGCTTGGCCTTTCGACGTACGACGCAGACGAAATACAACTTATTCTTCGTACGGCGCGGGAGTTTCGCTCGGTGCTGGATCGGCCTATTCGGCGCGTGCCTACGCTGCGCGACGTGGCTGTCGTGAATCTTTTTTTCGAGCCGTCCACGCGGACGCGCATTTCCTTCGAACTGGCCGAAAAACGGTTGTCGGCGGAGACGGTCAACTTCTCCGTTTCCGGCTCGTCGGTATCCAAGGGGGAAACGCTTAAGGACACCGCCCTCAATATCGAGGCGATGAAGGTGGATATGGTCGTGATTCGGCATCGCTCGCCGGGAGCGGCTGTTTTTCTGACGCGCTGCGTGGACGCCGTGGTCATCAATGCCGGGGACGGCGCCCATGAACATCCTACCCAGGCTCTGCTGGACCTGCTTACGCTGACGGAGATACATCCCTCTCTCGAGGGACGAAACGTTTCTATTATCGGGGATATTGCGCACAGCCGCGTGGCCCGTTCCAATATCTACGGGCTGCAGGCGCTGGGCGCCCATGTAACGCTGTGCGCGCCCAGCACGATGACGCCGGTGGGTATCGAGGAAATGGGCGTGCGGGTGACGGATCGTCTGGATGAAGCGCTGGAGGGGTGCGACGTGGCGATGGCGCTGCGCGTGCAACTTGAACGGCAGGGAGCCATGCTTTTTCCAGGGGTGCGGGAATACCATGAACGGTTCGGCATCACCCTGGAACATATGGAACGTTATCCCGATCTTCGAATCATGCACCCGGGGCCTGTGAACCGGGGCGTTGAGCTGGCGGGCGATGTGGTGGATCACGAGCGGGCTGTCATTCTGGATCAGGTGACCAACGGCGTTGCCGTACGTATGGCCGTGCTGTATCTTCTGGCCGACCGAGGGGCGGAGCCTGCATCCTGAGGCGCCGTTCCGCGATGGGGTCCGTGATGGAGTCGCCCATGTTTCCTGGGGCCTGCCACACTGCTTCGTCACTCCTGCCAGCGTACCCCTCGCGGCCTCCCGAAGGGCGCGTCACGTCCACAACGTACCGAACTACAGTGTTTTTTGCTGGTTTCAACGATGCAATCATGAATCCTTTACGTACGAACGTGACGCGCTGAGCGAAGCGGTTTTGATCAGAGTATCCTTTTATAGATGTCCACTCCAATCCGGGAGTAGAGAGTAATGAGCATCTCCACAAAATTTCCGATCCGCCTTGTCGAAGAACTGATTCTTCTGATGCTCGACGAACAGAGCGGCTATCTGGAAATGGTTCCGGGCTGGAGTTTTTCCTGTGTTATAGCGGGGGCCGTACTCGCCGATCTTGCGCTGGAGGATCGGATAGACACCGACCTGGACGCGCTGTATTCGGTTAATTCCCGCCCCACCGGAGACAACCTGCTTGACCCGACGCTCAAGGAAATCGCCGAATCCAGGAAAACCCAGGACACGCAATACTGGATCGAGCGAAACACGGGCCGCTCGGACGACATCGTCACGGCCACGCTCGATCGCCTGGTGGAGAGGAAAATTCTCGAGCACGAGAGCGGCGGATTCTGGGGGCTTTCCCGCTCCGTTTCCCGTTCGGGCACCTATCCCGCTTCGGATTTGAAGGTTCGCCAGGAAGCCAAGACAAGAATTCTAAGCGTCATCCTGAACGACGACAGCATTCCGGATCCGCGCGACGCCATTCTTATTGCCTTGATGCATACGTGCGGGGGATTCAAGCTGCTGCTTGAGCCGGAAGACTACGAGGACAGGCTCGAGCGCATCGAGC
>LXNI01000900.1_pt1 | contig 30371 bp, 19 predicted proteins | sample 809091 | NCBI WGS metagenome assembly LXNI01 (sample SAMN04870527, study PRJNA318959) | sponge metagenome | biome: 01000161; feature: marine sponge reef; material: water | host: Sarcotragus foetidus | place: Greece: Milos, Mediterranean Sea | collected 2013-05-29 | depth 5-7 m | reverse complement strand
ATCCTGATCGGCGGCCAGATCGTCGACCGGTGGAACAACGCGTACGCCGATGGCGGTGCGCCGTTCGGCCTGGTCGGCTGGCAGGTTGCCTTCTTCGCGGTGGGCCTGCCGGGCCTGCTGATGGCGATCTGGGTATGGACTCTGAAAGAGCCCGTGCGGGGCCAGAGCGAGGGCATCGTGACTCCGCCGCATCCGGCGCCGTTCAAGGAGCTGGGCCGGGAGACGACGGCCATCCTGCCGCCGCTGACCCTGCTTTCGCTGGGGCGAAACGGCGGCTTCAGGACGGTCGTCCGCAATCTGCTGATCGCGGTCGGATGCGCCGCCGCCACCTACGGGCTGATCCAGGTCTTCGGCAACCCGGTGCAGTGGATTGCGCTCGCGATCGGCGCCTACGCTTTCCTGTCCTGGGTGCAGGGACTCCGCTTGAGGGACCGGCCAACATTCGAGCTCATCTACCGATCCAGGGCGATGATCTACGGCATGTTCGGCTTCGGCTGGATGGCGTTCGTCGGCTACGGCCTCGGCTTCTGGGCGCCGACGTTCTTCCGGAGGGTTCACGATCAGAGCGCCGGCGAAGCCGGCTTGGTTCTCGGCCTCACGGCGGCAGTTGCCGGCTGGATGGGAGTCGCCGGCGGCGGCTACTTCTCCGACTGGATGAAGCAGAAGACGCCGAAGGCCCGGCCGCTCTGCGGGCTAATCATCGCCCTGGCCTCGATCCCGCTCGGCGCTTTCTTCGTCCTGACCGAGAGCGTGACGACCGCCTACGTGTTCAACTTCCTCTTCACGCTCTTCGGATCGGCGTGGATCGGTTCGGCCGTCGCCATGGCCAACGACCTCGTGCTGCCCAGGATGCGCGGCACCGCCTCCGCGTTCTACATCCTCATGATGACCTTCGTGGGGCTCGCACTGGGTCCCTTCCTGATGGGTTGGCTGAGCACGACGCTTGAGGCCGGCGGCGCCGACTCCGGCCGCTCGCTGCAACTGGCGATGCTCGCGAGTCTCGGCGCCTACGTCCTCGGCGTGATCTTCTTCTGGCTGGCCGGCCGCTCCGTGGCCAGGGATGAAAGCACGCGGATCAAGCGCGCCCAGGCTGCGGGAGAGGTCGTCGAGGCGGCCTGAGCCGCAAGCGCCCGCAACGGCACCTAGCGGTTCGGACCGCGCTCCATCGGCACCGGCTGCCAGCGTTCCAGTTCGACCCGCGGCAACACCGTCGGGTTGACGCAGCTCATCGGCCAGCGACCGGAGAGCGCCAGGGCGACCTCGCGGCCGACGCGCCGCCGGGTCACGGGCCGCATGCGGGTCGTGGCGGAGGCGACGTGGGGCGTCAGGATCACGTTGTCCATGCCGAGCAGCGGGTTGTCTTCGGCCGGCGGCTCCCGTTCCAGGACATCGAGCGCCGCGGCCGCGATCTCGCCCGACTCGAGAGCCTTGGTCAGAGCCGCTTCGTCAACCGTCGGGCCACGGCCAGCGTTGACCAGCACGGCCGTCTCCTTCATCGCCGCGAACTGGGGGCCGGAGAGCATGTGCCGCGTCTCGCTGTTGAGCGGCGGGTGCATCGACAGGTAGTCGGACCGCTCCAGCAGTTCGCCGAAACTGACCGGCTCGACGCCCTCGCCGGTCATCTTCAGTTCGCTGACGTAGGGGTCGTGGGCGATCACGTGCATGCCGAACGGCTTCGCCCGCCGCGCAACTGCCCGGGCCACGTTGCCGAACGAGATCAGGCCGAGAGTCTGGCCCCACAGCCGAGGCACATCGTTGAGCAGCGGCCGACCCTGGAACCAGTCGCCACGCCGCACCATGGAGTCCATCTCGCGCATCCGGCGCGCACCGGCCAGCAGCAGCGCCATCGTGTGATCGGCCACCTCCTCGATGAACACGTCGGGCACGTTCGTCACGACGATGCCCGCCTCGGTCGCCGCGTCCACGTTCACCATGTCGACGCCGACGCTGCCGACGCCGATCACGATGCACTCGTCGAGCCCGGCGATCACCGACCGTGAGATGCGGAAGCCCCACGAGGTGATCACCGCGGAGGCGTCGCCGGCCTCGGCCAGGAACTCCGCCTCCGTCTTTGCCGAGACCTCGACGAGTTCCGCCACCGGCAGCAGCGCCTCGAGCTCGAAGTGATAGCGCGTCTCCACGGATGCCGCCTTGGCGATGCCGGGCAGTTGGACGACGACTTTCTGCATCTTCACGGTCTAAGCCTCCTGCGCGGCGAGTTCCCCCACCGCCCAATCGCGCAGACCGTTGTAGTCGGCCTTGCCGTTCGCCGCCCGGCCCACGCTGTCGCGCACCAGGACACGCTTGGGCGCCTTGTAGGACGCCAGTTCCCGCTTCACCCAACCGATCACGTCCGGCTCGCTGAAGCGTCCCGGATCGTCGAGCTCGACGACCGCCGTCACCGCCTGGCCGAAGCGCTCGTGCGGCACGCCGACGCACACGGCGTCTCGCACCGAGGGATGGGTCTTCAGCACCTCCTCGACCTCCTCCGGGAAGATCTTCTCGCCACCGCTGTTGATGCACACCGAGCCGCGGCCGTAGAGCTTGAGCGAGCCGTCCGCCTCGACGGTCGCGTAGTCGCCGGGCAGCGAGTAGCGCACGCCGCCTGTTTCGATGAAGGTGGCCGCCGTCTTCTCGGGATCCTTGTAGTAACCGAGAGGGATATGGCCGCTCACGGCGATCCGCCCCAGCACCCCGGAGCCCGGTTCGACCTTGTTCCCGTCGTCGTCCAGAACGCAGGCGTTGTCGCCGAGCACGAACGACGCGGTCTCGCTGGCCTCGCCGGCGGTCGAATCGGACCTCCCCATGCCGATCGACTCCGACGAACCCAGGCTGTCGGTCAGGATCGTCTCTTCCTGGCAGTAGCGCAGGAAGGCGCGCTTGACCTCGGCGCTCCACATGGCGCCCGACGAGACGACGACCTCGAGGCTCTTCAGATCGAAGCGGCCGGGCTCCTCCTCGAGCGCCCGGACCATCGGCCTGGCAAACGCGTCGCCGACGATCGCGATCGCGTTGATCCCTTCCGTGGTGATCGCCTCGAGAGTGGCAGTCGCGTCGAAGCGGCGGTTGGCGAGGGTGATCACACAGCCGCCGTTCAGCATGCCTCCCAGCGCGGTGAGGAAGCCGGTTCCGTGCATCAGCGGGCAGGAAGGCAGCGAGACGCGGCGCATCAGCAGCTCGTCGAACTGGGGTTTCAGTCCCTCGACCCCGCCCGACAGGTCGAAGGGGTCGAGGCGGCCGTCGTTGCTGATGTGCCAGAGATCGTCCAACCGCCACATCACGCCCTTGGGCATGCCGGTCGTACCGCCGGTGTACAGCAGCCACAAGTCGTCGCCACTGCGAGGCCAGGGCGCGTCGAAGGCGAGCGAGTCGCCTGAACCCGACCCAGCCTCGGCCGCCTCTTCGTAGGGGATCGCCCACTCCGGGCACGGGCCCGAGCCGTCGTCGACCCAGAGCCAAGCGTGAATCGCCGGCGTCTTCTCCCGCAACGCCTCAATCCGCGACGCGAAGCAGCCGTGAAAGACGACCGCCACGACGTCCGCGTTGTCCCAAAGGTAGAGTAATTCCCCCTCGACGTAGCGGTAGTTCGTGTTGACCGGCACCAGGGACGCCTTGAAGCAGGCGAGCACCGACTCCATGTACTCGGGCCCGTTGTAGAGGTACTGCGCAACCTTGTCCTGGTGCTTCGCGCCCCGCCCGATCAGCGTTGCCGCAATGCCGTTCGCACGGCGGTGCATCTCCGCTTGCGTGTAGCGGCGGCTCGGGGCGCCGCCCAGGGAATCGATGAAGGCCTGGGCCGGGGCCTCGGGCTGATGTTCAGCGATCGCTTCGAGAATGTCTGCGTGATGCCAGTCGCTCATGGGCGCAGGAATGTAGCAGTCCCCCTTCGCGCCGGCCAGATCACCTATCCTTGACGGAACGCAACATCACCCTCACACCGCGGCCCGGCCTCGACAATGAGGTCTCCTGCCGGGAGCCGGGCCACAAAGACGGAGGTCGGCCCATGGAGAGTCTCTTCGTATCGGTCCGAGGCGCGCTCAGGCGTCTCGCGTCGGTGTCCTGCACTGTCTCGACGATCGCGTTCCTGCTGGTGACGGCATTGCCTGCCTCCGCGCAGAAGAACAACGTCATCCTGTTCGTCGGCGACGGCATGGGTGTGTCGACCGTCACGTCGACCCGCATCGCGACGGTCGGCGTCGACGGGCAACTGGCGCTGGACCGCATGCCCTACACCGCCATCTCGCGGACGGCGTCGGCCGACTACATCACCCCCGACAGCGCGGCCACGATGTCGGCGATGATGACCGGCGTCAACACGAATACGGGCGTGATCGGCTACGGCCCGACCACCGAGTACGCGGACTGGGGCGGCAACGGTGACGGCTCGCGGCTGAGGAACATCGGCGAGCTGGCCATCTCGATGGGGTATGCAGTCGGCATCGTCACCACAACGCGCGTTACCCACGCGACCCCCGCGGGCGTCTTCGCACACGTCAACGACCGCAACCTGGAAAACGAGATCGCCGCCCAGATGACGCCGGGTGGAAGCGGCTACAACGACCGACTCGGAGAGGGGCTTCACGTGATCTTCGGAGGCGGCCGGCGGCACTTCCTTCCCACCTCGGCATCGGACGATGAAGGACTTCCCGGAAGCCGGTCGGACGGCCGCGACCTAAGGAACGAGCTGCAGCAGCAGGGCTATCGCTACGTCTGGAACCGGCAGGGGCTCAATTCCCTGGGCGGCTCCGGCCGCGCGATCGGTCTGTTCGCGTCGAGTCACCTGGAGTACGAAGCGGACCGGGACAGCGGCGAGCCGAGCCTGGAGGAGATGACGAGGAAGGCGATCCAGATCCTCACCGCGACGGGGAAGCCCTACTTCCTGATGGTCGAATCTGGCCGAATCGACCATGCGCACCACGAGGGAAATGCCTATCGGGCCTTCACCGACACCCGGATGTTCGATCGCGCGATCAACGCCGCCCAGCGGAGCGTGAATCTCAACAAAACCCTGATCCTCGCGACGGCCGACCACAGCCACGTCTTCACGATCGCCGGCTACCCGATGCGACCGCTCGGCGACCTGCGCTACACGCCCCGCTCGGTGCCCGCGTCGTTCCGCAACCAGCCGCACAACGGCATCCTGGGGACCGTCCACGACATCGACAGCGGGGGCACGATCTCGGAGAGTGGAGACTCGGGCGGCATTCCCTACACCATCCTCGGCTACGCCAACGGGCCAGGACATCGGAGCGGCTCGCGCGTCAATCCGAACAACGACAGGACGGCCGGCTACGGCGGCGCCGTTCCTTCGAGCACCAGCCACACGGCGTACCGGCAGGAGGCAACGGTCCCGCTGTTCCTGGAGACGCACGCCGGGGAAGACGTGATGATCTACGCGGTCGGTCGCACGGCGGAGAACGTGCGCGGCACGGTGCCCAACACGAAGGTGTTCGACTGGATCAGGGACGGTTTCGCCGGCAGGGGCGGCGCCCGCCCGCCTCAGCCGGACCCGGCCCCGGACCCGGGTCCCGACCCGACCCCGAACCCGCCGCCTCCGAGCGAGGGAAGCTGCACACCGACGACCACGCTCCTTCAGTTCGACGGCGGCTACGAGGTCAGCATGTGCTACGTCACGCCAGGCGGAGAGGAAGGCCAGGCCAAGGCCGAGGCCTGGTCCAGCGAGGGCGGCATTCTGTGGTTCTTCGGCCGCGAGAACCCCGAGGTCCTCGTCAAGGTCCTGAACGGTTGCAGGAACAACGGCCACCGGTGGGTGTTCGTGGCGCCGGTGACTACGCTTGACTTCACTCTGTGGGTAACGGCACCCGACGGCACACGCTGGACGCACGGCAACCGGCAGAATGAAACCGCGGCCACGAAGAGCGACCTGATGGCGTTTCCCTGCCAGTAGCGGCGAACGGCCCGGCCGCCCGCCTCTTCTACATGCTGCGCCGGTACTCGCCGCCGACGCGGTAGAGCGCGTCCGAGATCTGGCCGAGCGAGCAGTGCTTGACCGTCTCCATCAGCTCCTCGAAGACGTTGCCGCGACGGCGCGCCACGTCCTGTAGCTGCCCCAGACGGGCCTCCGAGTGGCACGCGTGGCGCCGGTGGAAGGCGGCGAGGCTGTCGATCTGCTGCCGCTTCTCCTCGTCCGTCGAGCGGATGAGCTCCGCCTCGACCGTCTCCGCGAACTCCTGGCCTTCGGCGAGGAAGGTGTTCACGCCGACCACGGGCAGGCTGCCGTCGTGCTTCTTCGCCTCGTACTCCATGCTCTCGTCCTGGATCTTCGATCGCTGGTACATCGTGTCCATCGCGGCCAGCACGCCGCCGCGTTCCGACAGCCGCTCGAACTCCAGGTAGACCGCCTCCTCGACCGCGTCGGTGAGTTGGTCAAGCGCGAATGACCCCTGCCACGGGTTCTCGCTGCGGTTGAGCCCGAACTCGCGGTTGATGATCAACTGGATCGCCAGCGCCCGGCGCACGGACTGTTCCGTCGGAGTCGTGATCGCTTCGTCGAACGCGTTCGTGTGCAGGGAGTTGCAGCGGTCGAGGATGCCGTAAAGCGCCTGCAGGGTAGTGCGGATGTCGTTGAACTGGATCTCCTGGGCGTGGAGCGAGCGGCCGGACGTCTGGATGTGGTACTTCAGCATCTGGCTGCGGGCGGAGGCGCCGTAGCGCTCGCGCATGGCCCGTGCCCACAGGCGGCGGGCGACACGGCCGATCACCGCGTACTCGGGGTCCATCCCGTTCGAGAAGAAGAACGAGAGGTTGGGGGCGAAGTCGTCGATCGCCATCCCCCGCGCCAGGTAGTACTCGACGATCGTGAAGCCGTTGGCGAGCGTGAACGCCAACTGGGTGATCGGGTTCGCTCCGGCCTCCGCGATGTGGTACCCGCTGACCGAGGCGCTGTAGTAGTTGCGGACGTTGTGGTCGATGAAGAACTGCTGGACGTCGCCCATCATCCGTAGCGAGAACTCGGTCGAGAAGATGCAGGTGTTCTGGGCCTGGTCTTCCTTCAGGATGTCTGCCTGGACCGTGCCCCGGACCCGGCTCAGCGCGTCGGCGCGGATCCGCTCGTAGACGTCGCGCTCGACGACCCGGTCGCCGGAGATCCCGAGCAAAGCCAGCCCCAGACCGTCGTTCTCCTCCGGCAGTTCACCGCGGTAGACCGGCGCGTCACCGGCGGACATCCGGTCGATCTCCGCGCGCGCCTGCGCCAGGCCGCCCGTCTCCCGCAGGTGACGCTCCACCTGCTGGTCGATCGCGGCGTTCATGAAGAAGGCCAGGATGGTCGGCGCGGGACCGTTGATCGTCATCGACACGGACGTCGTCGGATCGCAGAGATCGAAGCCCGAGTAGAGCCGCTTCATGTCGTCGACCGTGGCGATCGAGACCCCCGAGTTGCCGACCTTGCCCCAGATGTCGGGCCGCGGCCCCGGGTCCGAACCGTAGAGCGTGACCGAGTCGAACGCGGTCGACAGCCGGCTGGCCGGCTGCCCGCGTGACACGTAGTGGAAGCGGCGGTTCGTGCGCTCCGCGATCCCCTCGCCCGCGAACATCCGCGTCGGCTCTTCGCTGCTGCGCCGGTAGGGATAGACCCCCGCGGTGTACGGGTAGGCGCCCGGCAGGTTGTGCTTCATCAGGAAGCGCAGCAGATCGCCCCAGTCGGAATACTCCGGCAGCGCCAGCTTCGGCATCCGCAGGTGGCTCAACGTGGTCACGTAGTTGTCGCCGGTGACGGCGCGCCCGCGGACGGGGTAGCTGTACTCGTCCGCCCGTGCGGAACTGGCGCGCTCGGGCCACTTCTTCAGGAGCTCCACGGCCTCGGCGCCGACTTCGGCCAGCGCATCCTGGTAGGTACCGCGAAGACGGGCGAGGGTCTCGTCGGGCGCTGCCTCCAGGGCGGCCGTCGCGTAGGTCTCAAGCGGTTCCGGCAGCTCCGGATCGTCCAGTTCTGCCAGCGCCCGGTAGCAGCCATGGGCCTTCGAGGCGGCGGCCGCGCGGCGCGCGGCGTCCGCCTCGGCGGAGCGGCCCGCCTCAGCGATCTCCGCCAGGTAGCGGTTGCGATTGTCCGGGATCAGGACCGCCGCCTTCGGCTCGCGTTCGTCCAGGTCGACCTCGGGGGTCCAGGCGGCCCCGTCCAGGCCGAGCCGTTCGCGCAGCAGCCGGCACACGTTCCAGAACATCCAGTTGACGCCGGGATCCTGGAACTGGCTGGCGATCGTGGGGTAGACCGGCACGTCCTCGTCCGCAGTCTGAAAGGCCAGCCGGTTGCGACGCCACTGCTTGCGCACGTCGCGGAGCGCGTCCTGGCCACCGCGCCGGTCAAACTTGTTCAGGACGATCACATCGGCGAAGTCGAGCATGTCGATCTTCTCGAGCTGGCTTGCCGCGCCGTAGTCCGAGGTCATCACGTAGATCGAGAGGTCGACCAGGTCGACGATTTCGCTGTCGCTCTGGCCGATGCCGGCCGTCTCCACGAGGACCATGGAGAACCCGGAAGCCTTGAGGAGCGCGATCGCGTCGCCGAGCACCTCGCTGGTCGCCAGGTGCTGTCGCCGGGTCGCCATCGAGCGCATGAACGCGCGTCCGCTGCGCAGGCTGTTCATCCGGATGCGGTCGCCGAGCAGGGCGCCGCCGGTGCGGCGCCTGGTCGGGTCCACCGCGAGGACGGCGATCCGCCGTCCCGCGTCGTCGCCCGGGAAGCACTCCAGGAACCTGTTCAGGAGTTCGTCGGCAACGCTGCTCTTGCCGGCGCCGCCGGTGCCGGTCAGCCCGAGCACCGGCACGCCGGCGCCCGCGAGCTGCCATTCCTTGCGCAGCCGGCGCAGCTCCCCCTCGTCCACCGCACCGCGCTCGATCGCCGACAGCAGGCGCGACAGATCGATGTCGCCGTCCGGGTCAGAGGCCACGCGGACGCTGAATCGCGGTTCGGGCGCCGGCCGGCGCTTCGCATGCGCCCGCTCGACGACGTCGTCGATCATCGCCGGCAGGCCCATCTTCAGGCCGTCGTCCGGGTGGTAGATCCGCTCCACTCCACAGGCCTCGAGTTCCGCGATCTCCTCCAGCGTGATCGTGCCGCCGCCGCCGCCGAACACGAGGACATGCGCGGCGCCTTCCTCCGCGAGCCGGTCGATCATGTAGCGAAAGAACTCGATGTGGCCGCCCTGGTAGGAGCTGATCGCGATCGCGTCCGCGTCCTCCTGCACGGCGGCTCTGACGATCTCGTCGACGCCGCGGTTGTGGCCCAGGTGGATCACCTCGGCGCCGCGATCCTGGATCATCCGCCGCATGATGTGAATCGCCGCGTCGTGGCCGTCGAAGAGCGACGCAGCCGTCACGAAGCGGAGCGGACTCGCATCCTCGGCAGCCCGGGATCCCGGAACCTGATGTTCAGGTGTCGTCATGTAGATGCGCTCAGGGTGGCGGACACTTCGGCGGGAGTGTACCTTCGGATCGCGCGGCGGCCGACGACAGCGCAACTGCCGCTCCCCGGACTTCGCTCATCGCCGAAACGTGCGATGCGCCCTCCGACCGGATGGCCTGTAAGCTCCAAGCGGATCATCACACCGGGTGCGCCGGCGCCTTCCGCCTCTTTCGCTCCGCAAGGAAGCAGCGACCGCACCGGCCAACGGACACCAAGATCGGGAGCTTGCCCGTGAAGACCAAGACCACGACGAACGCGTTCTTCCTTCTGGCCGTCCTGTTCCTGCCAGGGACTCCGGGGGCCGCTCAGGAACAGGCCTCCGCCGACCGGCCCGCCGCCACGCCGGCAACTGCCGAAGCGAACGCCCAGACCGCGGACAGCGACGCCGAAGCGACGGCCGCCGCCCGGCGGGAACGCCTCCGCCGCCTCCGCTACGGCAACCTCGCCGAACTCGAACTGGCCGGCAAGCAGATCAGGATCTCCTACCCGGATCTGGCCACGGGCACAGACGACCACCGGGCGCTCGAGGCCCTGGAGCCCGGCCAGGTCGCGGCGTGGACCAGTGCCCGGGCGATCAAGCTGCTCACCCACGCGTCTCTCTCCTTCGGCGGCGTCGTCGTGCCGTACGGAAACGTCTCCCCCGACTACCCGGGCGTCTACAGCCTTTGGCCCAAGCGCACCGCAAGCGGCTGGAGCCTCGTGTTCAACGGTGACGCGGACATCTGGGGCAGCCAGCGCAACGCCGCGGCCGACGCTGTCGAGGCGCCCCTTGAGCACTCGACCGCCGACGAGCCGGCGGAGAAGCTGACGATCGAGTTCCTGGAAGCGGCGGGGAAGAAAGTGCTGCGAATCGCCTGGGGCGATCACCAGTTCCTTGCCGCGTTCGAAGCGGTGCCGTAGCGCAACCCGCCGCTCCGCAAACGCGGCCGCGACGCGCACCTTGCGCCTGCAGGAACGGTGGTCGCCTGCGAGCGTCCTTGAGCATCGACGGTTCCGGCGCTCGCTCCGTATACTCCCTGCATGTCCGTGACGCTGCTCGACCAGCCGCCGCCGACCCTGCAACGGAGCCTCGGTCCCTACCGCAGGGCCGACCACGCCGCTCTGCCCGACGAACCGCGGTGCGAACTCATCTACGGCCACTTCTACTTGAGTCCCAGTCCCGTCTCCCTGCACCAGTACATCTCGGTCCGGCTCGCTCACCTCCTGCACGAGATCGCCGAACGGACCGGCGGCCTGGCGTTGGCCGCGCCCATGGACGTCCACGTCGCGCCGCATTCCGTGGTCCAGCCCGACCTGCTCTACGTCTCGGCAGACCGGAGTGAGATCGTCCGGGACTGGATCGAAGGGCCGCCCGACATCGTGGTCGAGATCCTCTCGCCCTCGACGGCCAGCCGCGACCAGGTCCACAAACTGAACCTCTACGCCGAAGCCGGCGTCGCGGAGTACTGGATCGTCGATCCCGCGGGCCGCCACATCACGTTCCTCGTCTCGGACGGCGACGCGTTCACCGTCCGTCCGCCTGAGTCGGGCCGCTGGCGCTCGCCGGTCGTGCCGGAAGTCGAACTCGACATCGACGGCCTGTGGGACGCGGTGGAACGGAAGTTCGGTCCGCTGTCCGACCGGTAAGTCCCTGTGCCCCCCGCGCCTCTCCGGCGCTGGGGTCTCAGGCCGTGTCAGGCCTTCGTCACTCCCGGCACGGCGACCGCGTACCGGCCCTTCTCGTCCGGCACGGTCGGTGGTGCGGCGTCCCAGGCGTAGGTCGCAGGCTCGAGCGACACGTCCGACTTGAGCGCTTCCTTCCAGGTGATCTTCTTGCCGCTGTAGGTCGCCATGCGCCCCAGGACGGCGGTCATCGTGGCAATCGCGCCGTTCTTCGCCTCGTTGAACGGCTTGTCCTCGCGGATCGCCTTGAACAGGCGGTCGTGCTCGACCTGGTAGGGACTCTTCTCGTCCTCCGGCTCGTGATGGTTCCAGCCGCCGGGCGCCTCGATCAGGCCCGAGGCGAGGCTCGCCCGCCCCTTGCTGCCGTGGGCGAACTCGGCGACCTGATCCCAGCAGTTCTGGATGTGCCGGCACTGGCTCAGCATGACCGCGCCGTCGTCGTAGGTGTACTCGACGAAGTGGTGGTCGAAGATCTCGCCGTGGTCGGGGCCGTTCCGCCACTGGCGGCCGCCCTGCCCCTGGGCCTCGACCGGATGGCCGCCCTTGACCCAGTTGCCGACGTCGATGTTGTGGATGTGCTGTTCGACGATGTGGTCGCCGCAGAGCCAGTTGAAGTAGTACCAGTTGCGCATCTGGTACTCCATCTCGGTCTGGCCGGGCTTGCGCTCCCGTACCCAGACTCCCGAGCCGTTCCAGTAGACGCGGAGCGCCACGACATCGCCGATCGCGCCATCGTGAATGCGCCGGATCGTCTCGTTGTACATCCCGCTGTGGTGTCGCTGCAGGCCGACGCCGACCTTGAGACTCTTCTCCTTCGCGGCCTTGGCCGCCTTGAGCACACGCCGCACACCCGGCGCGTCGACCGCGACCGGCTTCTCCATGAACACGTGCTTGCCCTGTTCGACCGCGTACTCGAAGTGCTCGGGCCGGAAGCCCGGCGGCGTCGCGTGAACGACGACGTCGACGCCGGAGTCGATCACCTTCCGGTAGGCGTCGAATCCCACGTAGCGGTTCTCGGCCGGCACCTGGAGGCGCTTGCCGTTGTCGAACGACCCGTTCTCGCCCAGCTCGGCGAGGTGTGCGTAGCAGTTGTCGAGACGGTCCTCGAACGCGTCGGCCATCGCGACGAGTTCGACCGGTCCCGAGGTCGACATGGCCTGCGCCGCGGCGCCAGTCCCGCGCCCGCCGCAGCCGATCAGGCCGATCCGCAGCGTCGCGTCACCGCGGGCGCGCCCCACGTCCGAGTTCGTGTTCGTGGCAGCCGCCGCGGTCCCGCCGCCGACTCCGCCCGCCAGCAGGGCCGCCGAAGCCCCGGTGATGAAACTGCGCCTGGAGGTTGTGTCCATCGTGTCTCCCCGCACCCGCAGGTGCCGTCCTCGTCGATCCGTATCGGTCGATCCTGTTCCGTTGGTCGCAATACTCTAGCCGACGCCTCCGCTACCATCCGCCGCCATGAACGACCTTGAAACGCTCCGCTTCGAACTGGCCGACAACGTCGCCCGGATCACCCTCAACCGGCCCGACGCGGCGAACGCGATGAACATGCAGATGTCGAAGGACCTGCTCGAGGTCGGCATCGAATGCGACGAAAACCCTGACGTGCGGGCCGTCCTGCTACGCAGTGAGGGCCGCATGTTCTGCGCCGGTGGCGACCTTGCATCCTTCGCCAGGGCCGGCGACGCACTGCCCCGCGCCCTCAAGGAGATGACGGTGTACCTGCACGCGGCGATCACGCGCCTGGCGCGCGGCAGCGCGCCCGTGATCGCTGCGGTCCAGGGACCCGCAGCCGGCGCCGGCTTCTCCCTCGCCTGCGCGGCCGACCTGGTCGTCGCCTCCGAGCAGGCGGTGTTCACGATGGCCTACACCCGCGCCGGACTGACCCCGGACGGCAGTTCGACCTACTTCCTGCCACGACTCCTCGGACGCCACAGGGCGCTGGAGCTGATTCTCACGAACCGTACCCTCCCGGCCGCCGAGGCCCGGGACTGGGGGCTGGTCAACGAGGTGGTGCCCGCCGACGAACTGGACGCGCGCGCCGAAAAGCTCGCAAAGCAACTGGCGGCCGGGCCCACCTGGGCGTTTGGAACCGCGAAGGAACTCGTCATGCGCTCGTTCTCGGAGGATCTCGAATCGCAGATGGAGTTCGAGTCGCAGGCCATCGCCAACGCCGCGGGTACCGAAGACGCCGCGGAAGGCATCGCCGCCTTTTTCGAGAAGCGCCGGGCGAACTTCCGCGGCCGCTAGCAGCTTGGACCGCGGGAGCAGGCGACGACGACTGTCGGTGCGCCGGCCTGCCATCCGTGCGCCCGATGACGGACGCACGGACTGGTTCGCGCGTGGCGCGGCGCCGCGCCACACGGGTTCTGGCCGGCATCCGGTCCAGCTCCGCACAACGCCGGGGCTCCGCGTTTCAGCCGCGGTCGCCGCGCTGCCGGCTCTCGTCTGGGCCGCGGTCCAGGAGCCGGGCGCCGGCCGCTACCCAGACATGCCCCCGGGGCGGCCGCCGGTCGTCGACGTCTCCGCCGCGGAGGCCGCCACCGAAGCCGACATGCGGTCCTACAGCGAGCGGATCGTCGGCGTGAGCGCCGAAGGCGGCGAGATGCACCTCGACATGGCGCCGGTTCGGGGCGGCGAGTTCCTGCTCGGCAGCCCCGAGGACGAGGCCGGGCGCGGCGAGCTGGAATCTCCGCGCCGGCGCGTGCGGATCGGCCCGTTCTGGATGGCGACCCACGAGACGACCTGGGACCTGTACCGCGTGTTCATGTTCGACACGGATCGTGGCGGCGAGGAGCCCGGCGCCCCCTGGGCGGACGCGGTGAGCAGGCCGACGCCGCCCTACCGGCCGATGGACTTCGGCATGGGGGTCGAGGGCTTCCCCGCGATCTCGATGACCCAGTTCGCGTCCCGGCAGTTCACGAAGTGGCTGTCGATGAAGACCGGCCGCTTCTACCGGCTCCCGACCGAGGCCGAGTGGGAGTACGCCTGCCGTGCGGGGAGCCAGACCGCGTGGTCGTTCGGTGACGACGCGGCGGAGATCGACCGCTTCGCCTGGCACGCCGGCAACAGCGGCCGCCGCTACCAGCAGGTCGCCCGGCTCGAAGCGAACGCGTGGGGCCTCTTCGATCTGCACGGCAACGTGGCCGAGTGGACCCTCGACGCTTACGCCGGCTACGCCGCACCGGGCGAGGGCGACATCCCGGTGGACCCGATCGTCTGGCCGGCCAGGGAGTTTCCCCGAAGCGTCCGCGGCGGTTCCTGGAGGGACGAACCGGCGGCGCTCCGCTGCGCCGCGCGCCGCGGCTCGGAGCTCGCCTGGAAGCGGATGGACCCCCAGATTCCTCAGAGCGTCTGGTACCACACGAACGCCCGGTTCCTGGGCTTCCGCGTCGTCCGGCCGCTGGTAGAGCCACCGGTCGAAGAACGGGAGCGGTACTGGGCGGCCGACGTGGACTCGGTGCGCCGGATCGTCGAGCGCCAGCGCCGCGGCGAACGGGACTGAGCGTCGCACGACGCCGCGCGGCGGCCTGCGGATGCCGGCCAGAACCCGGGTGGCGCGATCCGCGCGACCCGCGAACCAGTCCGTGCGCCCGTCATCGGGCGCACGGATGGCAGGCCGGCGCACCCAGTCGTGGGGCGCCCAGTCCCGGCTACTGCGAAGGCACCTCGACGGCCAACGTCAGCGTCGGATGGGTCTCGGGCGCCACGAACGCGTTCAGGACCTCGAACGCCATCTCGAAGCTGGAGCGGGCCTCGCCGCTGATCGCCAAGTCCAGGTCGCTGTGCGGCTCGACGCGCATGGTCGACGGGGGACCGTTGAAGCGGTGGCCGCTGGTGACCCGCAAGTCGAAGGCGGCGTCCGACACGTTGGAGAGCCGGATGTCGATCAGCTCGTCGTCCTGGCTGCGTTCGACCTTCGTCAGCAGAAGCGAAGCCTCGATCAGCGGCATCAGCACATCCTCGCGACCGATCAGCCAGTTGGCCATCCAGGCGACGGTGCGATTCGCGTGCAGTGCTTCCTTGATCGACTCCGCGCTCCGCTCCTCGGCGAACGCCAGGGTCACCGTGCGGTGCCCGCCGGCATGCGGTGTGTAGTCCCAGTCGATCAGACCGTGGATGTCCGAAACGCCGAGGATCGCCAGATCGTTCTCCAGCGCGATCTCCAGTGCCTCCGCCGAGTAGAAGTCCCCGTTCGCGACCTCGATGCCGTGAAGCAGTCCATCCGCGATGAGCCGCCGGTGCATGTCGGTCAGCTTCGCGACCCCGTCGGGGCGCTGGCGTGGCCAGTTCGGGTGATTCCAGAAGACGAAGCCGTTCTGCTCGTTGGCCGCCTCGATCGCCCGCTGCGCCTCCAACTCGCTCGCCTCTTGCTCCTCCGGCGTGGAGGGGCGAAGCCGCGTCATGTAGCCGGTCTCACCGATCTCCACGAGCAGGGCGTTCGCGTCCGTGATGAACACGGCGTTCACGTGGCCCGGCGGCATGCTGCGGGTGATCTCCGCGCCGTTGACCACGATGACTTCCAACTCCGCCTCCGCGACGTACTCGCTGGCGACGACGTAGGCCCGGTTCCGGTCGGGGTGCGGAATGTCCTCCCGGCGCGGCTGGTACTCGAGATGCTCGGTGACCGCCATCAGCGCAAGGCCGTCCCGCTCGGACTCCTGCATGCGGATGATCGGCCACACCATGCCGTCGGAGAAGACGGAGTGAGTGTGCAGATCGACGGCAAGCGTCCGGTAGCCGTCGACATCCGGGAACTCGATCGCGCGTTCCTGGGCCGCAACGGACGTGGTCGCGGCGATTACCGCGACAGACAGGGTCCGTGTCCAGGTGACCGGTCGACTCTTCATGGCGAGCTCCTCTTGGGTTGCGGAGGGTTCCGGAGGGACGAGACGGAGGATAGCCGCTGCGACCTGAGACCAGCGTCAGGAAACGGCGTCCACACTCCGCCGCCGTCGCCAGACGTCGGTCGCCACGGCCAGCAGGATCGCCACGCCGGTGATGATCCGCTTCGTCGGCTCGGTGGCGCCGGCCTGGGCAAGCCCGGTCTGCAACACGGCGATCACGAGCACACCCAGGAGCGTGCCGGTCACCGACCCGCGGCCGCCGAGCAGCGAGGTGCCGCCGATGACCACCGCGGCGATCGCCGACAGCTCCATCCCGATCGCCGCGTTCGGATCCGCGGACTGCAGGTAACCGACCTGACACAGCCCGGCGGCGGCCGCCAGCAAGCCCGCCAGCGTGAAGACCGCGAACTGAACCCGGGCCGGCCGGACGCCGCAGCGGTGGAGCGCCGTCCGGTTGCCGCCTACCGCGAAGACGTAGCGGCCGAACGCCGTGCGCGAGAGGACGAACTGCAGCCCTCCGACCAGGGCAAGCGAGCCGATGAAGGCAACGGAGAGGCCAAGCACCGGCGTCGTCGCGCCGAGCGCAGCGACCCGATCGCCCAGATAGCTCGTCCTCGACGCAGTGACGAGGTACGTCGACCCGCGTGCGATCTCGAGCATCCCGAGCGTCACCAGAAAGGACGGGATCGACCAGCGGGCGACGAGGACGCCATTGATCGCGCCGCAAAGTCCTCCGACCGCAAGCGCAACCAGGGCCGCCGCCACCAGCGGCAACCCCTGATCCACGGTCAGGACGCCAAGCACGGCCGCCGCCAGGGCCAGCACCGAACCGACCGAGAGATCGATGCCGCCAGCGATCAGCACCAGGGTCAGACCGGCCGACGCGACGACCAGCGGCGGCAACTGGTTCGCCAGCGTTCGGAACGTCAAGGCGCTCCAGAAATGGTCCGTCACCAGGCCGAAGACCACGCACAGGCCGAGCAGGACCAGGACCAGCCCGCCCCGGTATCCCGGAGAGAAAGAGCGGCGCCAGCCGGCAACGGCCAGCGTCATCGGTCCCGGCGTCATGGGTCCCAGCGCCCGGCGAGCATCGAGACGAGGATACAGTCGCGCGGGCCAATCCCGGAGACAAGCGTTGGCTACCCGGACGACGTGACGATGTCGACCGGCGTCTTCAGGTCCTCCGCCGTCTCCCCGCGCAGAATCTCCAGAGCAGCCTCGATTCCGAAGACCGCGAGTCGATCGGCGTGCTGGTCGGCCGTGGCCAGGATCTCGCCCTGGACGACGAGTTCGGCCACCGCCTCGATGTTGTCGAAGCCGACGATCAGCACGTCGTCGCGGCCGCTCTGCCGGCGCGCCGCCAGGGCGCCCAGCGCCATTTGATCGTTGGCGCAGAGAAGCGCCCGGAGCGCCGGATGCTCGCGCAGCATCGCCGCCGCGACCGTGTTCGCCCGGGCCTGCTCCCAACCGCCGCTCTGGACGTCGACAATCTCGGCACCGGCCGCGTTCATCGCGTCCTCGAAACCTGCCTGCCGCTGCTGGGCGTTGAAGGCCGTCGGGATGCCGCCGACGATCGCCACCTGATCGCCCGGCGCAAGCCGTGCCGCCAGCACCTCGCCGACTCTCCGGGCGCCGTCGCGGTTGTCCGGGCCGACGAAGGGCGCGTCGAGACCCGCCTCCACCGCCACCTCCGCGTCGAGGCGGTTGTCGATGTTGACCACGACGACTCCGGCCGCCTGGGCCCGAGCCAGAGCCGGCGCAAGGGCCTTCGAATCCGCGGGCGCGATGACGATCGCGTCGCTGCCCGAAGCGACCATCTGTTCGACCAGGGCGACCTGCTGGGCCAGATCGCTCTCGTTCCGAGTGCCGTTGACGATCAGGTCGTACTCGTCCGGGTGAGCCTCGTGGTGCACACGCGCGCCCTCGGCCATCGTCTCGAAGAACTCGTTGGCGAGGGACTTCATGATCAGCGCGATCTGCGGCCGCGTGTCGTCCTCGGCCGGGCTACCGCCTCCCCCACAGCCGACCGCCAGCCCAACCGTGGCGGTCAGAACAAGAAGCGCGCTCCCGAGATTGAGTCTCGCCATGACGCGGTACAGCGTACTGGAAGCGGCGACCGCCCACTGGGTGCGCCGGCGTCCCCGCCGGCTGCCGGCGAAGCCGGCCAGAGAGACGCGCCGCGAAGCGGCGACCACTACTCCACCGCCAACTCCACCGCTTCCGCGAATCTCGCCAGCGCACCCTCCGCCGCCGCCCGATCCGGCGCCGGCACCCTCGCCCCCTCCGCTTCATAGTGCAACGCCAGCACCTCCAAACGCCCCCGCTTCCGGTGCGCCTTCAGGTCGTACCGCGCCACGAGACGGTCGCCCGCCAGCACCGGCATGCAGTAGTAGCCGTACCGGCGCTTCGCAGCCGGCTTGAAGATCTCCAGGATCTGGTCGAAGCCGAACAGATGGGCCACCCGGTTGCGGCGCCAGAGCACGGGGTCGAACGGCGACAGGAGAACGCCCCGGTCCGGCGCCGGGCGCGCGCGCCGGAGCCGGGCGGCGAGTTCCAGATCCTCCTGGCGCACCCAGCCCGGCCGCCGCTTGCCGTCGACCATGATCAAGTCACAAGGAACCGCCTGCCCCGCCGACTCCAGGTCCCCCAGCGCGGCCCGGATCTGCGACCGCAAGTTCTTGAGCCGCCACGTATCGGCGAGAGTTCCGATCGTCGCCCAGCCGTGCCCCTTCAGAGCCCGCAGGATCAACGCCCGAAGGCACTCCTCCAGGCTCCAGTCCTGCCGGCGCCATTGCTCCGGGATCACCCGTTCGGGCAGGTCGAACGTCCGCTGGAAGTTGTGCCGCGAGCGGATCGCCAGTTCGCCGGTCGACCACAGCGAGTAGGCGACCCACCTTTCCCGTTTCGACCGCCACATCTCGCCCATCATCGGTCCCTTGAGGTCGAGCGACCGCATCGGCCCCTCGGCCTCCACCTGGCGCAGGATCGCCTCCGCGACCTCCGGGTGTTCGCGGATCCCGCGGCTGTGCCACGTCCTTGCGCTCCGATACTCGTCCCGGCGAAAGCCGAACGCCGGATAGAGATCGATCGGGATCCAGCTTGCCTCGTGACCCCAGTACTCGAAGATCGGCTCGCCAGGCTGCAGGAGCTCCTCGGGCAAGTTCCGGTCGATGCCCGGCCAGCGGGAAAGCGGCACGAGGGCGTGGGTCCTGGCCCCGGCAACGGAGATCGTGTCGAGCTGCAGGTAGCCGAACCGCTCGATCAGCGCATGAATCGCGCGCCTCGCCCGCAAGCCCCGGCCGGAGGCCGATCGCGGCAGTCCGGTCCACTCCGGCTTGAGCAGGCCCGCCCGCGCCAGCGCCAACCGGCGGGCTTCGCGAACCGTGAACTCGGCGCCAGAGGAGGACACGAACGGACTCCGACCGTCAGCGACCGTCAGCCGAACCGGCCTGAAGAGCCGCCGCCAGCCGGGGACGGGCGACTTCGCCGTCACCCAACGTGCCGGCGCTTGCGGCCAAATCAGCCAGGCCCCGGTAGTAGTCGCCGTCCCTGGCCAGGTCCTCCCGGTTGACCAGCATCGGGTTGTCCTGCAGGCCGCGCAGCCAGGCGACGTAGGCGAGTCCGGCCTTGTAGTGACGCGTCGGCGGCTGGAAGATGAAGCGGGCGAGTTCCTCGGCGGGGCCCATCAACTCGCGATAGCGCACAACGTCCCCGTCACCGAGCGCGCGAAGCGCCTCGGCTGCCGGCTCGGCGACCGCGTCGAAGGCGCCGAGCAGCGCGTGGCTGTAGTCGCCCAGCCGCACCCTGCGGCCCTTCACCTCCAGCGTGGCGGGGAGCCTTGAACCCCTGGCCGGCGGGCGCCCTTCCAGCAGCCGGGCGAAGTGGTAGTCGTCGCCGGTCAGGACGATCTGGCCGCGCATGGCAATGCGGCGGCGGAGCCGCACCTCGAACTCCTCGTCCAGCAGCGACAGCTTGACCCCGCGCACCTTGTCCGCGTGCCGGGCGAGGATTCGCTCCAGGCTGTTCCCGGGAAAGTAGCCGCGCATCGCCGGGTGGAACATCTCACCCAGCCAGTGCAGGAACAGCGGCCCCGCAAGCTGGTCGATGATCGCCGAGTACACGTCGACGTACTCCCTCTCGGAAGCGCCATTCGTCGACAGATGGGGCATCGGCAACAGGACGGGTACGCCTCCCAGCTCGTCGATGAACTCCGCCTGCTCCGCCACCGCGTCGATCAGCTCCGTCTTGCTGCCGACCGCGTCGAGCTGATCGCTGCCGGCGCCCGCGACGAAACCGTTCCGGAGTTCCAGGGAAGAGCAGAGTTCGATCAAGCGGCGCGCGCTCGGCCAGCCGATCTCGAAGCGCTGCGCCGTGTCCATCGCTTCGGCGACGCCGAAACCGAGCGAGTCGACGAAGCGACGCAGGCCGGCCGTCGCCTTCCAGTCGATCCAGTGCTCGATCTCCTGGGGCGAGCCGGGATGTTCGAGGGAGTGGTCGACCTCGGAGTAGCCGCCGCGCACGACGACATGAAGAGCCGCGTAGCAGAGCCTCGGCAGCGGCGCCAGGCTGCTGGGCTGGTTCTGCTGGCGTTCCGCGCTCACGAGGCGGCCGCCTTCTTGATGTCACGGATCCGGGCGAACTCCGGCGTCTGCCGGTAGTGCTCGTCCAGCGGGTAGCAACCGCTGACCATGTTGTTGCGCGGCCCGGTCGTGCAGTCGCTGAAGGTGCGGCAGATCCGGCGGCGTTCCAGCGGCCGACCCGCAAGCACATCCGCCGGCAGCCGGGGATACGCGAGGACCATCCGGCCGAGGCCCACGAAATCGACGTGGCCGGCACCGACTTCCGCTTCCGCCATGTAGGGCAGCCACTCCTGCAGGTAGCTGTAGCCCGTTCCGACCAGAGGGAGGGCCGGAAACGCCGCGCGGACCGCGCGTACGGCCGCCAGTTGACGCAGCACTGAGCGCAGCGGATCCTCGGGAGGCAGGTAGCTGTCCGACGCCGGGTACGTGAACGGCCGCGACAGGTGCGGACAACTGTAGGGCGAACCCATCGTCACGTTGATGATCTCCACCCCGGCCTCGATCAGGAACGCGATGTATCGAACTGCCTCGGAGCAGGTCGGTTCGGGAACGGCGATGTCCGACGCGTTGAGCCCGAAACCGAGGTCCGCCGACCTCGGGCCGGCGACCTCCGGCACACCGACACCGTCCTCGCCGACGCCGAAGGGCGCGACATCCCCGACCGACAGCCTGACGCCTACGCCGAGGCCGGGGCACACCGCTCGTACCGCGGCGATGATCCGAAGCGGCAGCCTGACCCGGTTCTCGAACGAGCCACCGAAGGGCCCGGGCCGGGTGTTCGCTCCCAGCAGTTCATGCAGCAAGTAGCCGTGGCAGCACTTGATGTCGACGAAGTCGTAACCCGCCTTCGCGGCGCAACGCGCGGCACGCACGTAGGCACCGCCGGTCTCCTCCAACTGCTCATCGCTCACCAGTGGCCGTTGCGCGGCCTCACCCAGCCGCGCGTCCAGCACCGGATGAACCTGGGCCCGCAGCGGTCGCGGCATCGCGGGAGGCGGATCGGGCCGCGCCAGCCGACCCGAGTGGGTCAACTGCAGGCCGATGACCGGCCGATCGCCGCCGACCCCGCTCTGCTCGTGTCCCGCCAGAACTTCCCGGCGAAGCGCCTTGAGCCAGCCGACGCAGTCGTCCAGCCGATCCCCGTCGATGAAGAGCTGGTTCGGGTTCGCCCGTCCTTCCGGAACCACCGCCACCGCCTCGCCGCCCCAGACCAGCTTCGCTCCGCTCAGCCCGAACCGCCGCCAGCGCCGCCGCGTCAGGTCGCTCGGGCTGCCGTCACGGTTCCCGTCCCAACCCTCCATCGGATGGATCGCGAACCGGTTGCCGGCCTCGCGCCCGAAGATCGCCAGCGGCCGCGCCAGCGGACCATCCGGCCCGTGCAACCCGTCGCCGCAGTCGAACGCCGGATCGAGCCTGCGCAGGTGCTCCCGAAAGGCCTCGACGCTGCGATGGTGGCCCGGGGGCGTGTAGCGGCGGCTCAACGAGCAGACCCAGGCCAGGACGGGCGCCGTCGGCTCCGCCCGTTCGAGAACACACGAGGACGGCAGAGGATCATTCGGTATCAGATTGCAGTATCATCTCGCTGGTGCGAAGGAAGCACCGTCGAACTCTGGAGGCGATCTCCAACGTCCACGCGAACCTTGATTGGAACGATATCGAAGCACTGTTCCGGGAGTTGGGAGCGGAGGTCAAGGAGCAGGCCGGTTCCCGAGTGCGCTACCGATTCCCCGACGGAACTCGCGCAGTCTTCCACAGACCCCATCCTTCGAATCGAACCGGCCGGGCAACGGTTCGAGCCATTCGAGGCCTTCTGAGGCGGATGGGAGTACAGGAGTCATGATGGAGTACAAGGGCTACTTGGGGAAAATCGAGGTTGAAGACGACGAGTTCTACGGCGTCGTCGTCAATCTCCACCGCGACCATGTGGATTTCAAGGGTCGGACAATAGACGAGGTCCGCGAGGCCTTTCACGAATCGGTCGACTTCTACCTGAAGGGGTGCAAGGAAGACGGCGAAGAACCAGAGAGGCCCTTTTCGGGCCGATTCGTCGTCCGCCTACCGCCCGCGACGCACCGCCGGGCCAGCACACTCTCTCGGATCGAGAACCGGAGCCTGAATGCGGTCGTGGCCGACGCGATCGAGACCTATCTCGCCGACCGCGGCGTGTAGAACGCGGCGGCTCCCCCTTTTCTGGCAGAAGTGGCAACGGCGTAGACGGGCGCCGCGCCGTCAGGCATCTGGTTCGTACAACGTGGGCTGCGACGTCTCGTCGGGTTTCGGCTCCCGCCGCGCCTCTTCAGGTGCAGGAGGCAGTTCCCGCGCCCCGAAGCAGTCACCGGCAAGCACCTCGTCCAGGAGTCGGCTCTGCTCCGGGTGGAGGCCGACGGTCTCTTCCAACACATGGAGGAGGTCCAGAAGGTCCGTCGTGAGCTGCGCCGTCCAGCTCTCGGGCCGGACCTTGTCGAGCGGGGACGATCGCTTGCCTGCTCCCCCCTTCATCCTGTAGCCGAGCCACGACTGAACGACCTTGAGCCCTGAGACTTCGAACTCGTACACGTCCGGTGAAACCGGCCCGAACGCCCCAGAACCCACCTTGAGCGTCCTCGTCTCCTCGTCGTAGCTGTATGACTCCGGATAGCCGCCGGCGCTCCCCGGCACCGGCTCGATGCACCGGGCCGCCCCGTCGATCGCGCGATCACCAGTGGCCGCCGCAAACCGCTCGCCGTAGGTGTGCAGGTAAAGAAGACGGCGGCCGACGGATCCGACCTGTTCGAACAAGGCCCCCTCCTTCGTGATGGGCACACGGATCTCACAGCCAGCGAGTTCCTCAAAGTACTGACGCGTGAACCGAGGTTGCGCGAGCGTTCCGTAGAGGTAGGCAGCGAAGTCCTCGGGAGAAACCGGCCGCCCGTAGGTGTCGGCGAGGAGCTCCAGAAGGCCGGGAAGGACGTTCGGGGCCGTGGCCTCCCGGGAACGGTAGAGGGGAAGGACGTGTTTGGCGCCACGTCCCGAAAAGTAGTGCAGATCCGGCACTGCGGCGGCCGTCGTCAGTGCGGGCCCGTTACCGAGCGGCTCGCCGAGAAGGCTGACGAAGTACACTTGGCGCGGGCCATGAGATCGCCAGAGGCTCGGCCGCGGGCGAGATATCAACCTGTTATCAACGATCAGGTACTGGCGATCGAAGGACCTGTAGGCGTACCGCCCGATCCTCGGCAACGGAGCGTCCGCCGGCATTTGAGCGATGGGTGTCGCGTCTTCATCGCGGGTCGACCAGTCGCTTCGGTACGACTTGGACACTTCCCTGTCCCCCGACTCCCGGAACGCGACTGCTCGGTCTGGCGAGGTCAGGAGTTCGCGCCATCGGCTGTCCAATGTCCCTTGACTAGGAGCAATCGGCCAAGTCCGCTTGAGTTGAACACCCGAGTGCTGCCACGGCATAAGGTCCGTGAGCAGCGGCCAGCCGAAGTAGCGTCCGCTGCCGGCTGGCAGAAAGGCCCCATGCCAGTCGTCGGGACAGTCCTGCCAATCCACATCGCCAAAGCTCCTCAAGCCGTCGAGGCGCAACAACTTCTCGGCTCGGCTTCCCGTGACTCGCGAGTAGCGAACCTGCGCCGGCGACTCTTCGTCGCACGAGCCCGACCGGAACAGCACGGCCACAGCCACCGGCGTCTGAATCGCGAAGACGTTATCTTCTTGGCGCGCGCCCCGGCCTTCTCCGCCGAGGTCGAGAATCCAGATCTCGTCGCAAAGGCGACGCATCTTTTCCCGAACCCCGGCGAACGCGGCGCCGAACAGGTAGCTCGACGCGGTGATGAAGCTGACGATCCCCGGCCCGGTCGCTGCTTCCTGCTCGAACACCTTCCATAGCGCCCAGCGCCAGAAGTAGACGTACTTGTTGTAGAGGTTCTTCAGGGCGCCACCGTGGCCGGCGTCGCTAACGGGCTTCGAGAAGTCGGCCAGCAGCGAGTCCTCCTGCCGGCGCTCTAGCCTCGCCTTGACGGACATCGACCTGAACGGCTCCACCTGTGGCAGCGGGTCGCCGAAACGCACCCACCCGCCGAAGGGGGATAAGTGGTCTTCGCTGCCCGTGTTGACGCTCCCGTGCCGGTGGTACGGCGGATTGCCGATACAGACCAGGACAGGCTTGTTCTTCTTGACGTCAATCGCCCGGCTGCGCTGATCGGCAATCGGCTGCAGCACCAAGCCCATCTGCTGCGGCTCGGCGTCCGGGCTGTCCAGCGTGTCGGCAAGGTAGACGCCCGTCCCTTCAGCCGGCAGGTCGCCGCCCTGGTCCTTGAGTGCGCGGCTAGCACGGAGCTCCGAGACCGCGTAGGGCCCCACCATCACCTCGAAGCCGTAGAGCCTCCGGGCCAGCGACGAGGCCTGGGAGGGGAGGGCGCCCGGGCCTTGCTCCTTCCCGACACGGGCAAGTGAGTGCTCGATCACTCCAAGGAGGTAGGTCCCCGTTCCAACGGCGGGGTCGAGCGTGATGACGTCTGAATTCGCAAAGCCGAGCCGGCGCCCCAGCCGGTTGGTCAGCAGGTCGTCGACCAGCCGGACCTGGGCTCGCACGACTTCAACCGGTGTGTAGTAGACGCCGGCCTGCTTGCGGAGCTTGGGGTCGTACTCCTCCAGAAAGTCCTCGTAGAAGTGAAGCCAGGGGTCCTCGGCGCCCCCAAGCGTTCCCGCGGGCGCCACGCCGATGACCCGCAGCAGGAGATCGAGCGAAGCGCCTACCTCGCTTCGGACCTGAGAGTCGGTCAGGAACCTGAGCGCACGGGCCATCAGGTTGTGCCCCACATCAAGCGCAGCCTCCGCCCGTGCAAGATCGAGCGGCGCCGCCCCGAGGCTGCGGCCCAAAAGCAAGGCGAAGGTCACCGTCTGGGCGTAGGCGTCGGCGAACTGCTCGTCCGAAGCGTCTGGGAACAGGAGCTGGCGCCAGTCCCTGGCGGCGGCGTTGATCGGCGATTCGGGGCGGCTCAGCGCTTCACTCACATCGTCCCGGAGCATCCGACAGAGCGGCGCTAGCTGTTCAGCGAAGCGTTTAAGATCGACCGACCCGCCCGGCGCGAGGGGCAAGACCGGCTGCCACTCCAGGAAGTTCCGAAGAACAGGCTCCAGACGCTCACCGTCGTGGGCGCCAACTGCCATCCGGCCGTCCACGTCGACCGCACCCGCCAGCCGCTCCACTTTCCCGACGCGCTTGCCGTCTCGATAGAGCGACCACTCGTTGCCGTCCGTGTAGAGGACGTTCGGCAAGTTCGAGAAGCGCTTGAACTGCTCCTTGTCGCGACCAGTGAAACGAGCGGCGACCGCGCCCGTTCCGGGCTTCTTGAGTTCGACGTGGCCAGTCAGAGGCCCATTCTTGGACACCGCGTAGTCGGGCCGACCCAAGCGTCCTTCTGACACCTCGCCGGTACAAACGACCGTCCAACCCCACCCGTCACCGAGATGCCTGAAGAACTCTTCAAGCGGCGCGCGAAGTTGATCCTCCGGTGCCCCTTGGACCGCTGCCGTGCTCTTCGACGTGACCGTCTCGGAGAAGCGTACGAGGCCCTCTCGGACGAGATCCCTCTTCATGCCCTGGACTCCGGCATGCTCTACATCCCCCCCGAGCTCGTCTCGCTCACCGCAACCTCCATCTCGTCCCCCGAATCCGACACCGATCCGCCCTTCCTTCGCCTATTGACGAGGTACATGAATTGTTCGAGCAGCCGCTCTCCATGATCCCGGCCCTGCTCTACACGCCACTCCGGCTCGTCAAAGTCACCCGTACAGTGTCTCCGCACCAGATCGGCCAGCGCGTCCACGTCTATCAGGAGATCGATGTTCTCAAGTTGACTAGCCCACAACTCGCTCACCTGAGGCGTGGCACTATCAGGACTCCATGCCCTCGATGCCTGCGACAAGAGAAATTCCGTGATCTGCGCTGGGTCCTCCGTAAACAGGCGAACCAAGTGTGCCTGTACGGTGTCACGGCCCTCGGCTGTCGACCACTCATGCAAGAGCCCAGCTTCCTGCCGCACGCCTGGGGCGAACAGGGGGAAGCCCTCGGCCGCGCGGGACTTGATGCGAGGCACGAAGTGCGAACGCAACTCTGCGATCTCTTCGCGGCTAAACGCATTACTGTCCTGATGCTCCGGCTCGTCGGTGACGTACATCCACCGCAGACACTCCGCGCCGAACCACAACGGTTCGGCGGCTTCAACTACACGCCGCCCGGCGACGACTCGACCGACGCCGCGAGGTATCCGCTTGAGCAGGTGGGAGACGAAAATCGCCGCCTGTGCCGGCGGATCAGCCGCCGCGTAGAAGCTGGGGGAGTTCGGAATCTTCTCAGCCGATCTCGAGATCACGACGGCTAGGGTTTCCGCGGCCCTCGGATCTACGGTTTCCTCAAGTGCGCACAGCTTGTCGATCAGCCGACCCGCCTTGGCTCCGCTGAGTTGAGGCACCAGACGGCTCTCGACCGACGCCCCGTCGCCGCTTCGAGCTATCTCCAAAATTGCGGTCACCTCCGAGTCGGGAACGTCATTCAGAGGGACCGAGTACGTAAAGTACCGTGGGCAGTACTCAGGTGCACAAACCCGCTGCTCCTTGGACCAACGACGGAGCCAATCTCGGCCATATCCGGAACCGCCGTACGCGCCACTAAGTCGCGGGAAGAGCTTCGTGATGAGTGCCTTCACCGCCTCGACGTGGCTTTTCACCATCGTCTTCAGTATGGGTTCTAGCAGTACGACCGCGCGGACCTCCCGAGTCTCAACTCCGGACAGGTCCTCCTCGACGCCCGAGAACGCGTCGTGGTTCGCCCGCACGACGTCGTACACCGACGGATAGAACGACCGGAGCGCCTGGACCAGCAGATTATCCACAGGATTGGTTTCGCCGGCGAGCGGCGGAAGCGCGAACATCAGCCCGTTGCCAAACCGACTCGCTTCTCGAGGCGTGGTCAGCCGGATCAAGACACCACGGTCGAAACCTGCGACGAACTCGCCAACCTGATCCTCCGTTAGTTCGATTCCGGCAGCAGAGAGGGCTCGTTCCACTCGGGCGAAGCATAGTGAGCGGAGGTCTTGCCGGGCCGCCACGGGCAACTGGAGCGGAACTTGGACAATCTTCTCAAGGAAGGAGCGGCCGGCGAGCTCGTCGCCTCCAGCGTAACGCTCGCCGATGGCCTTGGAGACTGCGGTGTCGTCGAAAGCGAGCACGTAGCACACGTTCGGAAAGTCGGTGCACGCCTTGATGAGCCGGAACAGTGTGTGCGTTTCGTGCTTGTCCAGACGGTCGATATCGTCTATCAGCATGACGATACGCTTTCGCGATCGACGCAAGAGATGAACCACCCGGTCGCGCAATTGCTTGAGGCGTACGGAATCACCCTCTTGCGCGATCTTGCTAAACCCAGCGAGCAAACTGTCGGCCACCTTCGCGGGCGTGAACACCCAACCGAGAGGCCAGGCGATCCACCGCAGCCACCCAGCCCATTGCCCTGCAAGTGCTTTCGCTCGCTCAAGCCGAGTAGGGAGAGAGGCGCCGATTGCCTCCGCGAGCGTCGAAAAGAACCCTCGAAACATGGAGTCGGAGTCCGCGACACGCCACGGATTGAAGTCTCGGACCACGATTGCCTCCTCGTCGGTGAGGTTGGCACGAAGTAGGTTGAGTACTGTTGTCTTTCCATCTCCCCAAGGACCGTAGACACCGACGACTACTCCGGAGTCCTCGGGCTGGGCGGCCAGGATTGTGGCAATGCGGTCGGCAAACGCAGCGCGGTTCAGGCGGTCCTCTTCGCGGTTGGAGAGGGGCCGGTCACAGGAGAGAGAGGGTGCCGTAGTCACGTTGACTCAGGTTCTGTTGACCGACGGAAGTGGCAGGATCTAACCCGAGCTAGAGCGAGCCCGCCTCGATGCCAAGATACCCCATGGTGGCCGACGCGATCGAGACCTACCTGACCGACCGAGGCGTGTAGCGGAGCACCTACGGTCCTGCAGGAGTTTCAAGCGGCTGCCAGGGTTCCGGGCCGTCGGGCAGGGCGCTCAGGAACTCGGCCCCGACTTCGTCGTACCAGGCGTGGAGCCGCGCTCGCATCCCGGCGACCCGTTCCGGCTGTGCCGCGGCCAGGTCGTTCCGTTCGCCGACATCGGCGTCCAGGTCGTAGAGATGGACCTGTCCGTCCTCGTAGCGCTCGATCAGCTTGTAGCGGCCTGTGGAGATCGCACCGCCAGGGAAGCCGCCCTGGTTGCCGTAGTGCGGGTAGTGCCAGAAGAGGTCCCGCTCGGAGGCCGCGGCCACAGCCTTCTCAGCCGCCTCGCCTCCGCGGAGCAGGTCGAGGAAGCTCGACCCGTCGATCTCAATCTCCGGCGGCAGGTCGATGCCGGCTGCTTCGAGCAGCGTCGGGTAGAAGTCCGTGCTGATGACCGGCGCTGCCGTTTCGCCGCCCGCCGGCGCCACGGCCGGCCAGCGGACGATCAACGGCTCCCGGATACCACCCTCGTACAGCCAGCCCTTGCCGCCGCGCAGCGGCAGGTTCGAGGTCGGCGCCCCTTCCGCCGTGGACAAGCCACCGTTGTCCGAAAAGAAGACGACGATCGTGTTCTCTGCCAGGTCCAGGGCGTCGAGGCGGTCGAGGAGGCGGCCGACGCTGGTGTCGAGTGTCTCCACCATCGCCGCGTAGACGGCGTGGTTCTGGACCTCGCGCACCCGTCGCGGCTCGTCCCGCGGCCAGACCTGCTCCTCGTCGCCGAAGTCGCCGGGATCGGCCGGATACGGCGCCACCCGGCTCGGCGGCTCATCCGACACGCTGACTTCGACGCCGGCCTTCGCCGCGTACTTCGCGATCAGGTCCGCCGGCGCGCGCAGGGGCGTGTGTACCGTGTAGTACGAGAGGTAGAGCAGGAAGGGCTTGCCCTCCTCGTCCGCCGCGTAGCCGTCGAGAAGGGCGAGCGCCTCGTCGGTGAGCCGGGCGGTGAGGTGCTCGTCCTCGGGACCGTCCTCGAGCGTCGGGTTCGAGTAGGGCGAGAAGTAGCTGCGGGGCATCCCGCCGCGGTGGCCGCCGACGTTGACGTCGAAGCCCTGGGCCAGCGGCCAGAACTCCTCCGTCGGCCCAAGGTGCCACTTGCCGAGAAACGCCGTGCTGTAGCCGCCGTCCCGCAAGGCCTCGGCGAGCGTGATTTCCTCAAGCGGCATCCGGTCGTTCAGCGGCGCCGGTGCGAACTTCTCCTCGCGGCGGCCGGCGAAGTAGTTCGTCGCGCCAACCCGGGTCGGATAGCGGCCGGTCATGATGCTGAAGCGGGTCGGGCTGCAGACCGGATTCGCGGCGTAGCCGCGCGTGAAGCGCACCCCGCCGGCCGCCAGCCGGTCGATGTTCGGCGTCTCGTAGAAGGTGTCCGGGTTGAAGGCGCCAACATCCATCGCGCCGAGGTCGTCAACCAGGAGGAACACGACGTTCGGCGGCCCGGCCGGCTCTTCGGCCGCGCAGGCGGTGAGGCAGGCGACGAGGACCGCCGCTGCAAGGATGGCAAATCGTGTCGGGTAACGGGCCGGCCGCATCGGTCGACCACGCTAGCAGCCAGCGAGTCGTGAGCGACTCGCTGGCGTGCATGGAACTGGCCGCCCACTGGGTGCGCCGGCCAGCCATCCGTGCGCCCGCTGACGGGCGCACGGACTGGTTCGCGGCTCGCGCGGGGCCGCGCCACCCGGGTTCTGGCCGGCATCCGGCGCGAAGCGTCGGCTCCGGACGCTCTGAGTGTTTTCCAATAGAGAAATGAGCGTGGAGCGGCGCCGGTAGAGAGGCTTCGATTCCGGTCGGTTCGGGGTTGGTTTCTGGAAGCGGCAGACGGTTCCGTACCGTCTGCCGCCTGAGGG
>LXNI01000899.1_pt1 | contig 30407 bp, 22 predicted proteins | sample 809091 | NCBI WGS metagenome assembly LXNI01 (sample SAMN04870527, study PRJNA318959) | sponge metagenome | biome: 01000161; feature: marine sponge reef; material: water | host: Sarcotragus foetidus | place: Greece: Milos, Mediterranean Sea | collected 2013-05-29 | depth 5-7 m | reverse complement strand
TCCGCCGGCTGAAGGGATACCGGCGCATCTTCTCGCGCTTCGAGAAGCTTGATGTCATCTTCCTCGGCTTCGTCGTCTTCGTGCTTATCGTCGATGCGTTACTTAGTGTTAACACGCCCTAGTAACTGGATGAAGCCGGAGCAATTTCCCAGACAACGTGGACCGTGCAGGCGGCGATCTGGATTTGCTTGACTGTAATCTTGGCGTCGGATCGATCCAGGGAGACTCGCGCTGCAACATCCAGGCCCCTATAGGCGCAATCAATTGTTGGCCCATCTGCGCCATATTGGCTGACCGGCGCGTTCAGCATGGACCCGAATATTGCACTCGGAATTTCCAGGAGTTGATATTCCGTGGGCACTTCCCGACCTGTCCGGAATGCTCGCAGCATCATGATCGAGTCCACGGCAGCCATGTATTCCCGAAACAGATTCACCGTGCGGTCCCGCCGCTCCCTTGCTGTGCGCATGTCCTGTATCCATGCAGCCTCAGTGAGCTTGGATACATGAACGGTACTTCTAGACAACCGCTGAGCTGCAGTTGACTTCAGCGACAACTTCTGCTCCGCAACGCGCTCTCGCTTAATCCTAAGATCGAGAAACCTGACGGTTTGCGATTCAGCGCCGATGGTCTTCCAGTTCACGGACTCGCAAGCATTGCGAAAAACAGTCTCGAAGCTCTTCTGCGCCAGTGGTTCCGTCGTCATCCCGTGGTGAACGGCCAAGGACAACCCGAAGTACTCGATCCATTCAGGTGTAAGCCAGGTTGTCTGATCCATTACCTCAGCTTGAGGGGGCGTAGACAGCGAATCTACCATCCGGGCGACGAATCGGACTCCGGCTGGTGAAAGTTTGTCCAGCCGCCGCTTTAGCTGGGAGAGTGTCAAGAGCTTTCCAGCCTGAGCTTCATGAGATCAACGAACGCGGGGTTCAGTTCGATTCCCACCCATCGCCTTCCAAGATGCTTGGCCGCCAAAAGGGTAGTGCCCGAACCCGCATAAGGGTCGAGTACCACACTTCCCATTGCGCTGGATAGCCTTACGCATCGTCGTGCCAGAGCAGCCGGCATTACAGCCGGGTGATCGTCAAATTTTCCGGCATGACGTTTGCGCGGTTCAGTAAGGATGTCCCAGGTCGTTCGCAGTCTCCTTCCATTGGGTCCTTGAACTGCATCGACGTCGTAAAAGTAGTCTTTACTCTTCGACAAAAGAAATACGGTCTCGTGAGCCTTTGTTGGCCGATCGCGAACCGATTCAGGATGAGCATTCGGCTTGCTCCAGATGATTTCCGACCGTATCCACCAACCCGCGGCCTGGAGCGCAAATGCCAATCTCCAGGGTAGGCCAATCAGGTCTTTGGGTTTAAGTCCTCTCGGGGTTGGCGGGCGAACAGACATTGCCCGGGCGCGGTTCTTGCGGTCGGGGGCGCGGTACCGGCGATTGCCTGATGTATAAGCATCTCCAATGTTCAGCCAGACGGTCCCATCCTTTCTCAATACACGCCGAATTTTCTCGAAAGTCCTGACGAGCCCGCTGATATAGTCATCAAGCAGTTCATCCCGGCCGATCTGCTCTTCAATCTTGTAATCTCTCAAGGACCAGTACGGAGGAGACGTTACTACCGTTTGAATCGTTTCCTTGGGAAGCAAGTCAAGCGCTCGTTCCGCATGCCCCTGAATGAGCGCGGATTGCGTGAGTGGATCTATCGGATCGTCGTTCTCGCAAATCGTAACGAAGGACCCATCGTGATGAGCACTCGATTTCTCGCCACCGGAGCGTACTACGCGCGAGTGACCCGTATCGACGGGAAATAGTTCGGCGTGCTGAGTCGACACCTTAGAGCCAGCCTACGGTTTTCCCTGTCAGGAACATTGAATTCGACAAAGCCAGCATTGCAGACCCTGGATCAGCTTCCATGCGGATGACTATATTCTATTCGTTCCTTTCCTGATAAAACTTCAGGAATGCCTCGAAGCACAGGTCACCATCAAGAGTGCGGGTCAATCACGCAGACTTCGCAGTCGCCGCCCAGGTCCACGTTGCCCTGCCCGGCGACCAGCGTGCCCACTGCGGTGAGATTTTCGGGATTGGGTTTGGGGAAGGCGGCGTCGCTGTGGCGAACGCCCAGTGCGAGCAGGGCTTCGGCGGTCTTGTAGCCGGTGCGCATGGACTCGAAGACGGGCACATTCACCTGCGCCGCGACGGCGGGGCCCAGGGGGGCCATGCAGGTGCAGCCGAGCATGATGGTGTCGGCGCCGTCTTCCGACACGGCGGAGTTGATGGCATCGACGATGCGCCCTTTCAGCGATTCGTTCCGATCCTTGAGGTTCGCGGTAGTGGCGGCGGCCTGCTCAACGCCCTCGACTTCACTGTCCTCCTGCACGTTCCGGATGGATACGCAGCGGTCCTGCATGCCGCAACCGCTCACTCGCTCGTGCTGAATGAAGTTCAGTTTCGGCGGCCAGATCGTGACGATGGAGAATCGTCGGCCGGTGTTGACGCACATGGCCATGGTGGCTTCGCCGGCGCCGACAACCACCATGTCGGTCGCCGACTTCATTTCATCAATGCCGTAGTCGCCCACGGTGTTGATGAACACGGCGTCGAAGCCGGCTTTCTCCGCCTCAAGCGCGCAGTCCAGGTAAGCCAATGCAGTCAGGCCGCGGTCGAACGGCGTCATGGGGAAGGTACGCAGGCGTGGTTCGATGAGCTCCGGCGCGAAACCCTGTGCGGCGACCTCCCTGATGGGCGCGGGCGCGATGTTGGATCCCGTCGGGGCGGCGCCGGTGCCAATAATGCCGATGCGATAGGTCATGCGCTCTTCCTCCCTCTTAAGGAATTTGTAGTATCGCGTATTCCAGCTGCTGCGCGAAGAACCCAGGAAGCGAAGGCGTCCCCGCCTTCGTGGAGGGCCGGACGCCCTCCCTCCCGGATCTACCGTTCAATCCTCCTCAAAACCAAATGACTCCGCGTCCAGCTTGAGGTCGCGAGCGTTCGCCTTGACTGTATCCACCACATCTTTCGGGTAGCCTTCACGCGTTGAGGTCCCTTCGATCTCAAGTGTAAGTTTGACGTCCGATCCATCGGTGCGCGTGAGTTCCACAAGCAGCCCGTCCATGATGCGTGCCACTTCAAGCCCCGCGCGGTCCGATTCGATCGGGAGGCTCGCATAAAACCGCTTGGGACGTGGCTTGGCTGCGGCCGGCTCCTTGTCGTGGACCCCAGGTTCTTCACCATTAGCGGGCTGTCGTGGTTCCTCCCTCGCCTCTTCTTCGCGACCGCTCCCTTCCTGCTCAAGAGCTTCCCGACGAACAAGAAGGCCCTTTGCAAACTCCGTCAGCGGTCCAATTTCGCTCTCCACAACGCCTTCATACGTGTTCGCCGACGCATCGAATGAGGCTGCGAACGCATAAGGCGAAGCCAGATCGGCAACCAAACGCCGCACAGCGCCATCAAGCGCAGCTTCATCACGCAGGCGGGGCAAGTAGACGTACGATGCGAACCAGTCTCGAATCTGCTCGATGGTGATGTGATTAACGGCCGCGGGCCAGACGGGTCCCAGGCTTTGTGCAAGGTTCGCGGGACCCATCTCTGCGATCACGGCGCCGTCGGCGCTCACCTTGTCCCAAACCACCTGCGGAATGCTCTTGACTCCGCCGCGGTTAACTAGCCGGGTCGAGCGGATGACATACCCCACGCCGGGGCGCGATTCCGTGTCCTCTTCATCGGGAGGGGACGGGTAAAGCACATGAACCCAGGCTGCCCGAACGCTCTGACGAAGCGCATCGCGGCTGCGGGTCGCCTGCGTTTGTGCGTTGTCCACCTGAGCGCGGGTGAGATTTTGCTGTAGATCGCCATCCTTGAGAATTGAGGCCCATGCCCGTTCGCGCCGCGCGTTCTCCCGGGCCGAAGCTAGGTTAGCCCCATCCGCCGCCAGGAACACCAGCGCGTTGCGGTAGCGGCGTTGTGCGCTGCCTCGTCGCTCGATTGTCTCGGCAGCGGCACTAGCGGCCTCGGATGTTCGGCTGGAGCTCGTGTCATGAGGCTCCGATGGAGGCAGGATCACCAGCGCCGTGGAGCGCTTATCTTCAATGTCGGACGGATGATCGGGCGCGGCATGAACTCTGGCAAAACCAGCGCGGGTTCGCCGCTCCTCGCGCAGGAAATCGGTAATGCGCTGATCCGCCTGCTCGTCGCTGATGTCGCGCGCCCGGTCAGCCGCGAGCTTGTTGAGCGTCGGCTGGGGCGAGAACCAATAGCGGTTTTCATCCCGATAAAGGTGCGCCGAACGTGAGGCAATCTCTTGCAGCGCCTCGCCGAAGATGGCGATCTGGTCACCCGGCTGGGCGCATGAAAGGCGAAGTTCGGCGCCCGTCACACCGCCCCGCACCGCACCATTGTGAGGCGCGGTGGCGAAGAACACTGCGCGGGCAGCGAGCGTGGCCGCGTGGACCTTGAGCAGCCGTGGGCGCTGGGCTTCGATATGGGCGGCAAGCGACTGTTCGCCATCCACTTCCGAGTCGAGAATGGCTGCGAACACCGGGTTAAGAGGTTCCAGCAGTGCTGTACGTGACTTGGTGTCGCGAAACGGCAGCAGCGCGGGCGAAATCAGCGGGGCATTGCTCTCGCCGCTCCAAAGCGCATACACCACGCTGGCCATGATCTTGAGGATTCCGCGGGTGCGCTGAAATTTTTCGAGGACCGACCAGTCCCCCGAAAACCGGCGCAGCACTTCCGGATGGATCGGCCAGGCGCGGCGCATTTCCTCTGCGTAGGCTGCTTCCCGAACATGCGGCGGAAAATCGGCGCGATTGTCTCGGTAGAGCTTACGAAAAGCCCTGATGGTTGCATCACGAGCCTTGTCGGCGGCCTCATCCGAAGGCTGAAACAAGCGTCGGCGAACGATTTCGAAAGTTTCGATGCCGCTGGCGGGCATCCATGCCGATTGCACGCGCCCGAATATTTTTTCCAGCCTCCGCAGCGCGTCCCGCCCCTGCTCGTCTCCCACCTCGGCGCCTGATTCGGGCAAAGAGCCCACGACCACCGCTCCCCGAACCGCCGCAGCGGCCTCGGTGAGGGACTGCATGAAAGCATGGAAGGCATCGTACTCCAGTCCACGCAACTGGCGCGCAAACGCAACGACCTCATCCATGAGAATCAGGCAGGGCGCGGCGGCGCGGAGAATGGGGATCAAGCGTTCCGAGCCTGGATTGGTGCGCGCTGCCTCCGAAGCCGCTATGCCATCAACGGCCTCCCATCCGCCAAGCCGCCAGGCGATGTATCCCCACAAAGTGCGAATTTCACGTTCGCCTTCGATGTGCATCGCCTCCGCGGCACCCTTGTGCGTGCCAACGAACACGGCCCGCTTTACACGGCCCAGCGTGGCGACACCCGCTGCATCGAAGATAGGACCCAACCCCTCCAGTTCCTCCGGTTTGTAGCCGGCCTCGCAGGCGCTTGCCACATGATGAAGCGCAAGCATCGTGTGCGTCTTGCCGCCGCCAAAATTGGTCTGCAGCCCAATCACCGGGTCGCCACCCTTGTCGGCGAGGCGGGCAATCACGCTGGTAAGAACGCGGCGCAGTCCCTCGGTGGCGTATGTGATGCGAAAGAAAGCGGCAGGATCTGCATACTCCTCCCCGCCCTCGCCCTGATCCACCTGCGCCAGATTGGCCGCGAACTCAGCGTCCGAAAACCGCGCCGCAAGCACGTCCGGATGAGGTTCGCATACATCCCTCCAGGGAACCAGGCGGGCTGGCGGTGGCGGCTCCACATCAAGCGCTAGGTGGGCGGGCGATGGCTGTACACTCGCAGACTGCTGCTGTTCGTAAAGGCCTTCTATACGTCTTGTCTGCGCACCCGCGTCTACGGCCAAACAAAGTTCCCGCATGGCGTCGAGATACCGCAATGCTTCGCGATCTTCCATGCGTCCTGTAAAGTGAGCCGCGGCGTTGCGGGCATCGAGACAAATCGAAATAAAGCTGCGCCGCCGTCTGACCTCCCGATCATGGCGAAACAGGTCGTTCCAGTTGTCGAGCAAAGTCTTGAGAAGACCATATAGATCGAGTTCGCCGGCGGAGTCATTGGTCCGGGCCCTGCTGGCGTAGCGGCGCCAATCCTCCCCGTGCCGGTCGTGCATGTGCTTGGCCACGTAGGGTGCCAGCGCAAGCCGCAGCACCTCAAGTCCCTGATCAACTCGCCGCTTTGCCGACTGCGCGCTGCTACTCACGTTCATGTTGCAATGCTCATCGAGCTATCAATGGGCGCAAGACAGATGCTTGTCCCCAAAACAAACGCCTAAAAGGCCAGGGTGAAGAGGTCTGTCGAGCCGTTGTAAACCAGCACACATCGGGAAAGGATGTCCCTCCCGAGCAGCGCGTGAAACCCCTGATTCAAGAGCGGGAACTCCGCAACGGGAAGAGCGGGGATCGCCAGGGGCGCGTCATCAAGAGAAGAAAAAATAGCAAGGCCAACGTCATACTGATATACAGCAACGGCTTCGCCTCCGGTCGAGGGCGTTACCACCCTCATTTCGCCCACAGGCGAAAGGCCCAACGCAGCCACGACGCTCGGATCGACGCTTGTGCAACTCGCGCCGGTGTCAACAAGCCCTTTGGCGGCGAAAGGTTCCGGGACAGGCCTTTGTGCCTCGGTCAATGCCGTTGCGCGCGGGGCGCTGACCGACAACTGCACGTTCAGCAGCGGGCCATCGTCCTCAATCTTCAGCGTGAAGTGCGCCATTTGCAGCCCTCATGAGCAGCGGAACGAAATGCGTGTTCTCAATCACCCGGACCTGCTTGACCAGGAACGGCTCCAGGCCGCATTCGCCATATCCCACTTGAACGGCATCGGCATAACTCGAGTAGAAACCGATCACCTTGTCGCGCCTGATAACCACAAATTCCCCAACATGGTCGATCCAGGCTTCGACGTTGGATTTGTATGTTTCAAGTTCGGTCGTCAGATGTGCCATAGCGCATGCTCCTTCTTGGTGGCCAAACGGCCACCGCAGCGGGCCGGCCCCAAAGTGTACCCCGACGCATTGCTCATCAGAGAAGCTGCCCTAATGTGACATTCTGTTCAATGGCGACGGCGGCGGTTTCGAGCGCGGTCCACTCTCGCGCCAGCATGTTCCAAACCTGCGCCTCCGATGCGCGGTTCTTGCGCTCGCAGATGTCATAGAGGCGATAGGCGAGCATACGAGCAGCCTCGCTACGCTCGGAGGGCATGTTGGCGTAGAGCTTCGCGGCGGCTTCGATCCCGCCTGCGGGCGACTCAAGCGTGCGGGCCAAGTGTTGGGCGCACTCCCAGTCGGTCAGCCGGCTGTCGGTGGCGGGGTTCCAGTCCTGCGGCAGTTCTTCGCGGCGCAGCAAACGCACCGACCCTCCGTGGGCATCGAAGACGCCCGCAGCCTCCAACTCCTCAATGCCGATGTCGTAGGCCTGGGCCAGGGTGATAGCATCACTCGACTTGCCCTCGTCCATGCCGAAGGTCTCGAACCAGTCGATGCAGAAGCGTGTGTCGGCATCATAGCCCGTCGCTTCCTCACCGGAGATTTCGTCACGAATCTGATTGATGAGTGCGATCGCTGTCCGCACCGTCATGGGCGTATCGTCCGGCTCCAGCACTTTCGTTGCCGCCGTAAACACCCCCATGCCAGGGCCGATCGAGGCCTGCGCCATATCCACCGGGCCGACGCCTCCGGCACGAATTTTGGCCAGGGCAACGGGCAGCGTCGAGCGGAGCCGCGCCACGAACTCCCGACGGTTGATGACCGGCGCATCTGGTGGGCGTTTTCGGCACACTAGGACGATGGAAGTGGCGAGAGCGTTGCGGCGCTTCTTCAGGTTTCCGGCAAGCTCTGTTCTCATGGGCCAGGTACCGTCGATCAAGTACTCAGCGTCCACCAAGCCTTGAAGAAACGTCGCCCAGCCCGGTGACGTCAGGCCTTCCTTTGCTATCTCGGACTGACGGAAGGCGTAATACAGCGTTACGGGAAAATCGTCCGCGCTTGACCGGTGCATGTTCTGGAGCGCTCGCCCAATACCGTCCATGAAATAAGTCTCAGCAGCTTTCTTGTTTGCATGCCGATAAGCAAACGCAACTAGCTCTTCTTCTTTCGGAGTCAGTACGCGACGAAACAGTTCCGGCAATATGCTCGACAGAGTGCGCCGTTGCCACACATAGAAGAAGTCCGAAATGTCCGCGTAAGGGACGTTGTCGTAGTAAGGGGGGTCACTCGCGATCACTGCGTCGTTGGCAAGCAAGGTGTCTTCTGCAGCGTCCTGCTGAATGACAGCAGCTTGGGCAGCGGCGACTGGCGCGTTTGCTACAACGTTTGCGAGATAGCCCACTTGACCGACGAAGTTACCGCTCGCATCGCTGAATGGATTGGCTTCGCAGAAATCCCAGACCATAGATAAAGCTTGGCGGGCAAACACTTGTTGCACATTGGCGCCGCCGGGATCCCAGAAACTGAGATTGGATCCGCGATTCGCTTGTCGGCTGACGCACAATCCAAGATAAGTTGCCACGGCGTCTGCATAGGCATCCGCACCTGTGCCCCCATCGGCAAGGCGGGCTGTGTCTTGCTGCCAGGTAGCCGTCGGGCCGTCTTCCTCGACAAAGCCCCGAGCATCAGACAGCACCTTCAAGTGGGCACTGGTAACCAAGTCCGATAGTGCCGTCAGTGCCACCAATTGGCGGTCAGTGAACAACTGATCGAATCGATGCATGCCATATGGCTTGATCCCGAGATACTGGACACTTCCGGAAATCGTTGCTTCCGGTTTCCATTCGGGCGCGGCGCTCCCCGCTACTACCTCCATCTCTTCTGTCGGATCGAGGTACACGCGGGTTCGATTGCCAGCAGCAACGACAGCCATCAGGCAGGCACCCATTCTGGACGCCCTTCCTTCGGCCTTGATGTAGTCGCCGGCAATCGGTGCGCCCGATACCAAACACGTGAAATTGGCTCCGCGACCGGCTTTTGTTCCAGCCCTTGCCCGCTCCAGTTCGTCTGGGGGGATTTTGGACGCCTTCACGCCGGCCTTCTCGTCCCCCTTCACCGCCGCCGTAATCGTGAACCGGTAGCTCCCGCCCTCCCGGTCAATTTCCGGAACCACGATGGCTTCCCTTCCTTTCTTTGACGACAGGACGAACGAACTAGCGAGCGGGACATGCTTCCCGCGCATCATCGGATCAGGCGATGCGACGGTGCGCGCCCAAAGCCAGGCGATAACGGTCAAACCCTTTCCGACGTATGGCTTGAGGTCGCCCCTCTCCGCCGCTATGTCCCTGGTAATCCTGACCTTCGGGTAGAGATGACCGATGCGGAATTTCGCTTGATCCCGCATCCATCGGCCGTAGTAGCGGATATCCTCAGCCAGCCCCGCCGCACCCTTCCACGCGACACGCGGGTCACGGTCGGGATTTACGGGCGGGCGATTGGCGAATTTCGGCGGAATCTCGCAGGTCGCCTTCGAAACGAGCACCGCGACGGGGTTGAGGTCCGATCCGTGAGCGCGTAATCCCAAGCGCTGCGCTTCGAGCGGAATCGAACCGCCACCGCAGAACGGATCGCATACCGGTGGCGCGCGTTCGGACAGGTAACTCAGCACCGCGTCAGAATCGTTGCGCGACGGTGGTGTCTCTCCGCGCCCGCGGGCGATCGAGCGCGCTATTTCGTAGCGCGCCTTGCCGAGGATGAATTCGTTGTTTGTGGCCTTCCAGGGCACCATGTCCTTGATGATGCCGTGCAGTCGCTCACGTTCGCGCACCTGATCCTCCTCGGCGGGGAATTCTTCCGGCCAGGAGGATGGATCATCGACAATCTGGGCGAACAACACGGCACGGCAGGCCGCGAGCGGGCGTCTGGCCCACCACAGATGCAACGTCGAAGGGTGGCCGTGCCGGATGGACTTTTCCCGGGCCGATGCCGCGTTGATGGCTTCGAGCGGCAGTGACACCTCGATGAGTTTCTTGCGCTGGAAAGTCATTGCAGGCCGGAGCTGCCCTTTGTCGCGTGTTCTTGCGCCGCCGCCTTGATGGAGGCGACCGAGATCGCCCTGGAAACCTCGTTGAACGCGGGCTCGGGGCCGAACAGCGAAGCTGGATTCGGCACATAGAGCGGGGGGTGGGCCATGTCGTTCTCCACCAGCACCGTCGCGAGTATGTAGGCTTTCTGCGCATTGAGCGCGGTCAGGATTTCGTTGCGGGTAATGGTCACTGCTCGGGCATCGGCGCGGCGGCCCTTCACTTCGATGAAGCGAAGCGCGCCATCGTCTGGGTCGCGGCTCTCGATATCGTAGCCGCGATCCTCGGCCGACACGTCGCGAGGCTCGAAGCCCAGCTTGCACTCGCATTCCATCACGTCCTGCATGGCTCTGGCTTCGACTTCTTCGCGGGAAAGCGCGTTCGGACCGTCTTCCACAGAGCTTGCTTCTTCGGCGGCCGCCTGCCTGGGGGCGGCTATTGCCGCCGGAACCACCACCGCCGCGCCGCAAATCTCGGGGCTAACCGCTGCGATGTCCCGCTGGCGGGCGATTTCCTTCAGCCGCCGCTCCAGCCGCCCTGTTAGCTCCTCTGCCTGGCGGCGAATGTTCGACGAATTGAGGCGAGGCTTCTTGCCGGCACGTTCCTCGGCCTCCACCTCAAGGGCTCGATGCTGCAGATGCTGGATTTCGCGGCGCATGCGCTCCTTCACCGCAGCCTCAATATTGTCGATTTGCGGGAGCTGCCGTTCCTTTATTTCACTCAGGTGCCGGGGCACCAGTTCCTTGACGGCAAGCTCCACGGCCCGCTCCTCCAGCGGTTCCCTCAGCCAGGCAGCGTCGAGCAACTTCGCGAGCCGTTTCCGCTCCTCATCGTCGGGCCCGCGGCAGTCCAGATAGGGCGCTGCCCCGCCCTGCGAGGCGAGTCCGTCTTTGTCGAGCCAAACGAACTGAAGGCGCTCGGATATCGACCGTCGTTTGTCATGCCGCGTTTTCCGGCCATCCCGGATGATGTGACGCAGCACAATCAAGACCCGCGGCTCGCTGTGCTTGTCCGCCTCGCCTATCAACACCGTTCCCCGGGTGAGAACGTCTCGATACCGTTCAAGCGTCAAATCAATCAGCGCGTCCAGCAGCGGGTGTCCCGGCGCCACCAGTACCGCCTGCGGCTGAACTGACACAGCCTCCTTGTCGAAGCAGATCCGAAGATAGCGAGGCAGAACCGGATCAGCCCTGCCGATCAGCCGCTCACGGTCTCTCAAGAGGGCCGGCACGCGCGTAACCTCGAACCGACGCTGCTCGCGCCGGCGCATGACGCCACCTGCCTGGGCAAAGGAGGCTTCGAAGAAGGAGCGCACGTGATGCGGCTGCAGCCGTCGCGCGGCGGCGCGCTCCATGTCCTCGCGCAGCGTCCGCAGGGTGGTGGGGTCAAGGCCTTCCCTGGTGAGTTTCTTGCGGGTAACCAGGGCGTTGATATTGTCCGTGTCAACCACGCCGTCCATTCTCTGGAACAGGCGCGCGCGCACTTCCGGCTGGTCACCGTAACGAATGGCCTCCATAAGGAGTTCCGATAGGGGTCGTCCCGCAAAGAGTTCCCCCAACACGTCATACACCTTGCCGCCCAGGGTGTTGCGCGCGGTTTCCAGCTTCGTCAGCAGTCGTTCGTAAACCGCGCCTTCGCGGGTTCCGCTGGACACCAGGTTCCAGAGGTGGCACACCTCCGTCTGGCCGATCCGGTGGATGCGCCCGAAGCGCTGCTCCAGGCGGTTCGGGTTCCACGGAAGATCGTAGTTGACCATCAGGTGGGCGCCACGTTGCAGATTCACGCCTTCGCCCGCGGCGTCGTTTGCTACAAGAAAGCGCACCGCCGGATCGTCGTTGAAAGCCGCAATAACGGCGCGCCGGCGATCCCTCGGAACGCCGCCATGGATAACCGATACGCTTTCCGCCTCGCCGGTGCGGTTGCGGATGCGTTCGGCCAGATACTCAAGCGTATCCCGGGCTTCGGTAAATATGATGAGCTTGCGCCGTTCGCCGCGCGCCGGATCCCTAACCAGCGGGTTCTCAAGAATCTGGTCCAGCTCGCGCCACTTGGTGTCTTCACCGGATCGGCGAAGCGCCTTTGCCATCCTCTCCAGCTCTTTCAACGTGGCGATTTCGGCTTCAAGCTCCTCAATCGTTTGCGCCGCTGTGGCCAGGTCGAGAAGCCGCTCCTCGTGAGCCTCTATTTCTTCACCGGTTGCGTCTTCAAGATCATCTTCGTCGATCTCCGTGGCGAATCCGGTCGCAAGCGGGGGCAGGGAGCCCGCTTCGCCGCCAACCCTGCGGCCCAGCTTCTCCTCCTCCAACCGCGTTTCGAGACGCGCCAGACGCCGCTTGAGAGATTCGTGGATTGCGGCAGGCGATGAGGCGAGGCGACGCTGCAGGATCTGCAAAGCAAAGCCCACATTGTTCCTTCGCCGGGATCCGTCATCCGCGAGCCGGTCGGCCCGGTTCATCTCCTCGCGCACGTAGTGCGTGACCGCCTTGTAGAGCTCCGCTTCCCTGGACGACAATTCGTACGACACCGTATATGCGCGGCGTTCCGGGAATAGCGGGCTGCCGTCGAAGCGAAACAGTTCTTCCTTGGTGAGCCGGCGCATCATGTCTGCCGGATCGATCTTGTGAACCCCCTGGCGGAAACGGCCTTCGAATCGGTCCTCGTCCAGTAACCCCATAAAGAGCTGGAAATCCTCCTCCTTGCCGTTGTGCGGCGTGGCCGTCATCAACAAAAAGTGCCTCGCCCGCCGGCCAGCCAGAGCTCCGAGCTGAAAGCGCTTGGTGTACTTGACTTCCCCGCCGAAAAAGCTCGCCGACATCCGGTGCGCTTCATCGCAAACCACCAGGTCCCATTCCGGCGCCGCTTCAAGCTTGGCTTTCAGTTCATCGTTTCGCGCCAGCATGTCGAGGCGCGCAATCAGCCGCGAATGTTCCGCGAAAGGATTGCCGGTAACCGAACTCTCGATCTGCTCCCGGCTCACAATTTGAAAGTGGAGACCGAACTTGTCGGAAAGCTCGTCCTGCCACTGCTCCACGAGGCCGCCCGGCGCAATGATCAGGCAGCGCTCCAGACTGCCCCGGGTCAGCAGTTCCTTGATAAGCAGTCCGGCCATAATCGTCTTGCCGGATCCGGGATCATCCGCCAGAAGAAATCGCAACGGCTGCCGATCAAGCATGGCCCCGTACACTGCGGTTAACTGATGCGGCAAGGGTTCGATCAGCGACGCATTAACGGCCACGAAAGGATCGAACAAGTGCGCCAGACGAATCCGCAACGCTTCTGATGCGAGCCGGAACATGTGTGCGTCGCCGTCAAACGCAAAGCGACCACCCGACGCGACTTCCTTCAAAAGAGCTTCGTCGCCGCGGTAGAGAATCCGGTCTCCAAGTCCGTCGGGTCCCTTCCAGGTTACTTCCACGGCGTCCGGCCCGTAAGCCCGGGTCGCGATAACTTCAACTGCTCCGTCGCCGTGAATGCCGGTCAGCCGGCTGCCGCGCACGATTTGCTCAAGCTTTAGCATAGGGAAGCGTGAATTGTTTTTCTTGAGAGGAGATTGTTGCTACTCCTGGCCTGCGTTCGCCGGTCACCGATGGCGCTCGGCACCATACACAACTCGGTAAGTGGCAGGAAACAGTGTAATCCTTCCCTCGTGTCGCAGGGCCCGAAGCTGCGAACCCGTCACTTCGGTTGGGTGGCCCTCAAAGGTCGCAAGCACCAGCGCGCAAGTTTCCGGTGACTGGTCGATACGGTCCCAGACTTCGGCTGGGACCTCCAGCGGTTCGCGCTCCAGGCAGTGTTCCCTGGGCCAGTAGTAGCGAATGACGTTTCCGTTGGCGGCGCGGTGCTCCCACGGGAACATTTCGCCGCGTGTCCTCGCGATGAAACTCCCGTCCTCGTGGTTATACCGGTCCTCGGCAGCCTTGCGATAACCCCTTGTCATTGCGTAGCGCTGAATGATGCTGGGGCCCATGCGCTTGCGTGGCACACGACGCTTCCGGCGTGCTTCGGCGGCATCCGCTTGCGCCTCGGTGGCTTCGCCCGCCGCCTCTTCCCCAACGTCCCCTGGACCGTCCTCGACACCTGCCGACGCGCCGTAAGGCTCGTCTGGCTGGGAGTCGCCCAATGCCTGATCGGCTTGATTGCCCCCTGCCGCAACTGGCTCATCGTCTTCCCCGGCGGAGCGCTTCCCAGCCCCTTGACTGGTTGCCCCGGATGCCGACAATGCCGCCCCAAGCCTGAAATTCTCTTCCAAGTATTCCCTTACGTCTGGTCCCGAACGCTCGAAGCCGTAGGCGAGAGCAGCCCTAATGTCCGCGTGTCCGTCGATAGCTCTGACGATCTCCTCCGGCACAAACTTCGCAAGCTTGCCCCTGGTTAGTCCGTCGAGGTAAAAAAGGCGGTCATCAAGCCAAAGCACTTCAGCGCGCCGCGCTGTCCCTGCCGGCTTGCCCTCAATATAGGCCGCGGCCCTGATTTGAGGTGTGGCACACCACCGGGTGCGCGCAAGGCGATGCGCCAGTCGGCGAACGCGGTCGGTTTCTTCCTCCGTATCAAAGCACGCGCGGGCCAGTTCAGTTGCGAACGTGGTCAGCCAGCCCTTCTTTACCGGCTTGCAGGAAAGCAGAAGGTCGTCCTGCGGGCGCTCCTCCATGCTTGTTGCAAGCGTGGCCAGTTTGCAAAACGGCGGATTGTTCGTGACCTCAGCGGGCAGCTTTTGGAGATCCGCTGTTTGCTTCTTAACCCACTGATGGAGGTGACTCCAAGCCACCAGCGACTGCATGGTGAGCGACCAGGCAAGCGCTTCGGTTGGAACCCACTCTCCGGCGAGATTGAGCCAATGGCGGCATTCTTCCCAAATGCGCTGAGGATGACGTCTGAGAAGAGCGCGCGCCCGGCGCAGGTTCGCAGATTCGAGGGGCGTTCCGGTCGGCAACCCGGCCAGCCATTTGATCGCAAGTTCCGGTGTCGGACGCTCGGCGACACCGATTTTTCTCCACAACGTCAAGCCGCTCACGGACGGGCGAATGACCTCGGCGCCAGGCACGTCTTCTTCGTCTGCTGATAGAAAAACGCCGTCCAAACCCTCCCAGATGCCGTTCTGCGTAAGGATGAGTTTCCTGGTTCGGAAAGCATCCTGAATTCTGTCGTTATCGTCAGTAGAGCAATCATCGATTAGGGCATCGAGGCGTCCGTACCATTTGTCAACTTCTGCCGCAGGCGGCGATTCGACTGCGGCGAGAGTCCGAAGACGATCAAGCACGCCGTCCGGGCCGGTGGGCTTGTTTCCGACTCCGAGCAAGTCCAGCAGGGCGCTATTGTGTTGCCCATCAAGCGAGCCGTCGATGAACGGCTCAACCTCCAACAGCGACTCGGTCTCGGGGGTTCGGCGGAGAAGTTCACGGGGCTTTCGCTTGAAGCCATGAGTGTCCGGCAGGCAGGGAAGTTCCCTGAGCTTGCGAACCCAAGCAGCGGTCAAGCCATCGCAGGCTACTGCTCGTTCGCTGCCATTCCGCGCTCTCTCAATTACCTCGGCCGAATCCCTATTGCTCCAGAATGTGTTCTTCTCCGAAAGAATGCGAAGGGCGATCTTGAGCCAAACCTCGTCGTCATTCTGGCTCAATTTTTTCCAGTGTTTCCAGATCACCGATTGAAAATCCCAATCATCAATGCGGAAAGTAGGTTCCTTATACGTGTGCTTAGCCAAGACATCACGGTCTCTGGATGGAAGTGCAGCCTCCAAACGCTGGCGTGAATGGAAGGACTTTTTCGATTGAACCGGGGCAACAAATGTCTGCAATCCGGCTTTCCCTGAGGATATCCAATGATTCCATTCCTCATGTGAACAAGAGGAGAACTCCGCGACATAACAGGGATGGAGAACACGCGAATTTCTGAGCTCTTGCGGCAATAGGTCCACAAGGACTCCGTCCGCATCGAATAGCGCGGCGCTGGCCTTGCAGGAAGCCTTGTTGACAGTCAGAAACTTGAATTCATCACCAACATTGGCTCCCCATTTGGCAGCAATATGACTCAGCCGAACGCAGTCCTCAAGACGACCGTCTTTAGCGGAGAAGAAATCCTTCGCAACCTTGCTGATGACCGTGCTTACGTCGCTGGTCTTATCGAGGCCAGCCTCCCTGAGGAGCTCGTATGCCGCGTCAACTTCGCTGCTCAATGACGACTGAGGCTGCTCCGAAGCGTTGCGGTGCCGCTTGGCAAGGAAGCGGGGCCAGTTCGGATTCAGCGCAATAAGGTGTCTGTGCAGAAATTCCCAGTCGCTATCAGAGTCGAGCAACCTCCTCTTGCCCAGCCGAACGATCTGATTCGGCGCACAGAGTACTTGCTTGCCCTGCACCGGTGCTATTCGCAGATTCGCTGCAGAATCGGCACTCTGGTAACGTCGATACCCAGTAACTTTTGGCGCCACATAGGCCCACAACTTCAACAATGTGCGCCAGCCTTCCGGCTTCGGTAAATTTTTTGCTCCCAGAACGTTAATGAATCGCTGCTTGTCAATTTCTTCGACAAGGCCCCAATCGAGAAGCTTCCTTTGGTCGGCCGGATCAATGTGCTGAGATAAGGTGGGGCGTTTCCGGGCGTCCAGGAACGTATCGATTTGATCTGCGGGCCAAATGTCGAACAGTTCCCTTGGAATGGCCACGCTGCGCTTGGCCGCGGCGAGTTTCCCGGCGTGCGTGAGCAACAGAGGCTGTGAGTCGACCTGGGCCTCAAAGGCCCGTTCCACGGTCGCGCCGCAAACCCCATTAAGTGAACCATCCTCGCGCTCTACATCTGGAAGGAGGCCGTACGCTTGCGCTCGCTCATCGATGGGCAACCGAGTATTGCCAAGCCAGCGCAGCATGGCCGAAGCTGCAAGTTTTCCGGCCCTCTCAAGAAGCCACCTGTTTGTGGGCGAGGTCTCTGGATTCTTGATTTTCAGGCGGGCAGGGGCCTGAATAAACGGCGCGTTGCAGGCAAAGGGGAGTGCGGTATCGACGCCGGTCGGAAGGACGACATACAACTTTCCTTTTTCGCCAAGCAAGATGTTGATCTCGCATGGTGGAAAACCTCTCTCTTCGTCCGTCTCAAGCATGCGCTCGCTACGGATTTCTTCCATCGCGTCATCCGGAATGCTCTCAGCGTCAGATCGGATTAGAAGATAGTCGTGAGTTACGTCTTCATTGAGCGCCATCCATTCGCTGTTTGCGACCGGGCCAGGCCCCAAACTGCCCCATTTCAATTCTTTGTTCGCAATGCGAATGCGCCGTAAATTCTCGAAGAACAGCAACGAAAAGGGGTTCTTCCGCCACTCATCAAGATTCTTCTCGACTTCCAATTGCCGGTGATGGTCGGTCAGTTTGACGATGACACGAGTCCTGCCTAGTGTGTCGGTCTGCCCGTCAAGCCACCGGGGCTCAGTAAAACGCTCCTGGTAGAAGCAAATTGACAGAGTGGGCGTTACCAACTTGACGGGGTCGCCCAGGCTGAAAGTGCTCTTGAAACCCACCCCGCGAAAGCCAATGGTGTGCAACGCCCTCTTGTTGGAGTAGCCGAACCGGCAAAGAGAAGCGAATTGCTCCTCGGAAAAGTCCTCGCCGTTATGCTCGAATATGAACGTCCCGTTCTCAATACGCACCGATGCTTCGGTGGTGCGTGCGTCGTCCGCGTTCTGCAGGAGTTCCGATAGGACGTGGCGCGGGATCTGCACCTGCTTGAAGAGTTGGCGCCAGGGACCCGCCAACTCCGGATCCTTCTCAAGCTGCTCCCATCGTTGCGCCGCGCCTTGTCGAACCTCTTCGTAATAGTCAGGTGGTGTGCTACTCACAAGCGAATTCCTGCAAGTGGCCGAAACCCCTTGAAATCGTGCGCCACACTCACCATCGTTTGCCTGGAAAAACACATGCGCCAAGAAGACGCACAAATCCGCCGCAAATCATTCGGTTGGCCGACCTTCAACGCGAAATCAGGGGAAGTGCTATTTATTCGCGAAGGCGCGCCAGGGCGCGGGCGCCGATGTCGGAGCGGCAGAAGGCGCCATCGAAGGAGATGCCGGAAACCGCACGGTAGGCGCGGTCGCGCGCTTCGGACGGCGATTCGCCCAGGGCGGTGACGCAAAGCACCCTGCCGCCGGCTGTGACCACCTCGCCATCCTTCTCCGCGGTTCCGGCGTGAAAGACCTTGACGGATGAACTGTCGGCGCCGTCGAGCCCGGAAATGGGGCGGCCCCTGGCATAGCTGCCGGGATAGCCGCCCGAAGCCATGACCACGCCCAGCGCGGTGCGCGGGTCCCAGCTCGGACGCGCCTGGTCAAGCCGTCCGGCGAGCGTCGCCTCGATCAGATCCAGCAGGTCGGTTTGAAGGCGCATCATCAGCGGCTGGCATTCGGGATCGCCGAAGCGCACGTTGAACTCCAGCACGCGCGGCGTGCCGTCCGGAGCGATCATCAGGCCCGCATACAGCACGCCCCTGAACGGCGTGCCGTTGTCACGCATCACGCGAACGACCGGGTGCATGATCTCGTTCATGACGCGGGCTTCAACCTCTGCGTCGAGCACCGGCGCGGGCGAATAGGCGCCCATGCCGCCGGTGTTCGGGCCACGGTCGCCGTCGTCAAGGGCCTTGTGGTCCTGCGAGGACGCCAGCGGCAGGACGTTCTCGCCGTCCACCAGCGCAATGAAGCTGGCCTCCTCCCCTTGCAGAAAGTCTTCGACCAGGACGCGGCGGCCCGCTTCGCCGAATGCATCGCCTTCCAGCATGTCGCGCAGCGCTGCTCGCGCTTGCTCGCGGGTTTCCGCGAGGATGACGCCCTTGCCGGCTGCAAGGCCGTCCGCTTTCACGACCATGGGCGCCGGCCGCTGGTCGACGTGCTCCAATGCCGCCTCAAGATCAGTGAATTCCCGATAATCAGCGGTGGGCGCGCCGGCGGCATCCAGCACCTGCTTTGCGAAGCTTTTGGAACCCTCCAGCCTGGCTGCCGCGGCAGTGGGACCGAAACAGGGCATCCCCGACCTTTCCATGTGATCGACCAGGCCCGCCACCAGCGGCGCCTCCGGTCCGGGCACCACCAGGTCGACATCTTCGGTGAAGGCAAACGCCACCAGGCGCACGTTCTCCTCCGCGTCGAGCGGGAAGTTGGTAACGCCGGGTTCGCGCGCTGTACCGGCGTTGCCGGGCGCTACCAGCACTTCGCTGATCCGGGGAGACTGGGCGAGTTTCCAGGCCAGCGCGTGTTCGCGGCCGCCCGAACCGGTGATGAGGACTTTCATGGGTCCAATTTTCCTTTACTTACGGTCCTTGGAGGGCGGGACGCCGCGAGGGCATAACCTCGCTCCCAGGCATCAGTGGCGGAAGTGGCGCACGCCGGTAAACAGCATGGCCACGTCTCGCTCATCCGCGGCGTCGATCACTTCCTGGTCGCGGATCGAGCCGCCGGGCTGTATGACGACGCTGATCCCTTCGTCGGCGGCGGCCTGAAGCCCGTCGGCGAACGGCAGGAATCCGTCGGAAGCCATCGCCGCCCCCTTCAGGCTGAAGCCGCCGTCCGCTGCCCGCAACGCCGCGATGCGCGCGCTCATGACCCGGCTGGTCTGGCCGCCCCCGATCCCCAGCGTTTGCCCCTTGGACGCGTACACCACCGCGTTGGAAGCGACGAAGCGCGCCACCTTCCAGGCAAACAGGGCGTCGCGCAGTTCACCTTCCGTCGGCTGCCGCTTGCTGACGATGTCGTAATCGTCGTCCGAATCGCTGTCCGGAGACTGCGCCAGCACCGCGTCGCCAAGCACCTTCAGGTCCGGCAGTCCGACCGCGACAGCCTGCCCGGTGGCCGGCGCCAGGACGCGCAGCTTCTTGCGCGACGCCAGCACCTCAAGCGCGGACGACGATACCCCGGGAGCGATAAGCACCTCGGCAAACTGCCCGACCACGGCCCGGGCGGCCTCTTCGTCCAGCGGGCTGTTGAAGGCGATGACCCCGCCGAAGGCCGACTCCGGATCGGATTCGTACGCGCGCGTATAAGCCTCGGCGGCGCTTTCGCCCGTCGCCACGCCGCAGGGGGTGGCGTGCTTGACGATCACACAGGACTGCGCCGACAGTGCGCCGGCGCACTGGCGCGCCAGGTCTGCGTCGACCAGGTTGTTGAACGACAGCGGCGCCCCGGCCAAAAGGCGCAGGCCGGCCATTGCGTCCGTCCCGGCTGGGGCGTAGACGGCGGCGCGCTGATGGGGGTTTTCTCCATACCGCAGGTCGGCCTGCTTGCGCAGTTCCAGAACGATGCGCTCTGGAAGGCCGCCCTCGCTGCCGGCGCCTTCCAGCCAGCCGCAAATCGCCCGGTCGTAGTGGGCGGTGAGATCGAAGGCCTTGCGCGCAAGACGCCGCCTCGTGTCATCGCCGAGCTGTCCGTGGGCTTCGATTTCCGCGGCCACCGCATCGTAGTCGGAAGGATCCACCACAACGCCCACCCGCCCGTGGTTCTTGGCCGCCGCGCGGATCATTGCCGGCCCGCCCACGTCGATCTGTTCGATCACATCGGCCCGTTCGGCGCCGGCACGGGACGCCGCTTCGATAAAGGGATAGAGATTCACGACCGCGAGCGAAATCGGTCGGATGCCATGCCTGGCAATGTCCTCCGCATCCTGCTCCGGCCGGCACAGCAAGGCCCCGTGAATTGCCGGATGCAGAGTCTTGACGCGGCCGCCCAGCATTTCCGGAGAGCCGGTCACGGCCGCGACTTCCTCGACCTCCAGGCCGGTCGCGCGCAACAGCTTCGCGGTGCCGCCCGAGGCCAGCAGGTCCCAGCCTGCCGTGACAAGGCGGGCCGCGAACTCGCGCGCACCGGTCTTGTCCGAAACGCTGAACAGCGCCCTGGGCTGCATTACCGGTTTCGAACTAATCCGGCAGCCCCGCGGGGCCGCATTCAGAGACTGTGGCGGCGCAGCTTGGTGCGTAGCGTGCCGCGGTCGATTCCAAGCATACGGGCGGCACGGGTCTGGTTGCCGCCGGCATAGTCCATGACGCTTTCAAGGAGGGCGGATTCAACCTCGGTAACCACCATGTCGTAAAGGCCAACGGGCCAATGGCCGTCCAGCGTCCGGCAATAGTCCCGAACCGCTTCGCCGGTCAATTCCCGAAGCGTGCGCGAACCGTTGGCTTTCGCCGGCTGGCCGGAAAGATGCGCGGCGCGGCGCGCCCTGATTACCCCCTGGTTGGCGGTCAAACCAACTCCCCCTCATGCGTTTGTATGGTCGCCCTGAAACCGCCCTGACGAAGAGCGGGCCGAAACTATAGCACGGCAATTCAGGACCCCGTGGGGGCCTCCGAAACCGCCCCGGATTGAAGCCAGTTCTCGAGGAAATGGATGTCCGCGCCGCCGCCCGCAAAGCCCTCGCTTGAGAGGATCGATCGATGCAGGGGAACGTTCGTCACCAGCCCTTCGGTAACGATTTCATTCAGCGCCAGCCGCATGCGCGCGATGGCGGCGTTGCGGCTCCCGCCCCAGGCGATCAGCTTGCCCACCAGCGAATCGTAGAAGGGCGGGACCGTGTAGCCGCTGTACAGATGACTGTCCACCCGCACGCCGGGCCCTCCGGGCGCGTGCCAGAGCGAGACTTCGCCGGGAGACGGGGCGAAGGTCTCGGGGTGTTCCGCGTTGATCCGGCACTCGATGGCGTGGCCGCTGAAGGTAACGTCTTCCTGGCGCAGGCTGAGCGGCTCGCCGGCCGCGGTCCGCAACTGCTCCTGCACGATGTCCAGACCGGTGATCATTTCCGTAACCGGGTGCTCCACCTGCAGGCGGGTATTCATTTCGATGAAATAGAACTCGCCGTCCTGGTAAAGGAACTCGAAAGTGCCCGCCCCCCGATATCCCATCTCCAGGCAGGCCGCTGTACAGAGTCGGCCGATGCGCTCACGTTCTTCCTCACTGAGGCCGGGTGCGGGCGCTTCCTCGATGACTTTCTGGTGGCGGCGCTGCATCGAGCAGTCGCGCTCGCCCAGGTGGATGGCGTTGCCGTGCGCGTCGGCCAGCACCTGGATCTCGACATGGCGCGGATGAGTGAGGAATTTTTCCATGTATAGCCGCGAATCGCCGAACGCGGCCTCGGCCTCGCCGCGGGTCAGGGGGATGAGGCCGGGCAGTTCGGCGCTCAGATGCGCCACCCGCATTCCACGGCCGCCGCCGCCGCCCACCGCCTTGACGATCACCGGCAGGCCGATGTCCTCCGCCAGCCTGGCGATTTCGTCGATGTCGTCGCCCAGCACGCCTTCCGAACCGGGCACCGTCGGCACCCCGGCCGCCTTCATGGTCTGGATGGCGCGCACCTTGTCGCCCATGGTCTGTATGGCGCTCGCGGGCGGGCCGATGAAAACGAATCCCGAGGTCTCCACGCGTTCGGCGAAATCCGCGTTTTCCGCGAGGAAGCCGTAGCCGGGATGAACGGCGTCCGCACCGGTCACCTCGGCGGCGGCGATGATTGAGGGAATGTTGAGGTAGCTCTGTGCGCTCGAAGGCGGGCCTATGCAGACGGACTCGTCAGCCAGCCGGACGTGCTTGAGCTCGGTATCGGCGCTGGAATGCACCGCCACCACCTGAATGCCGAGTTCGTGGCAGGCGCGTAGTATGCGCAGCGCGATCTCGCCGCGGTTCGCTATGAGGACCTTGTCAAACACGGCAGGCCGGCAGGCTGCAATCGCAACAGTGTTCTACGTGCGGATCACGAACAGGGCCTGGCCGTACTCCACCGGCTCCGCGTTCTCCACCAGTATGGCGGCCACCTCGCCCGCGTACTCGCTTTCGATGTGGTTCATCGTCTTCATGGCCTCGATCACGCAAAGCACGTCGCCGGCGTTTACCGAATCGCCGACCTTGACGAACGGCAGCGAGGTGGGCGACGCCGCCGCGTAGAACGTCCCTACCATCGGCGAGGTTACCTGTTCCCCCTGCGGCTGCGCGGGAGGGGTCGGTTCCGGCGCCGGCTCGGAAGATGCTGACGGGGCGGCCGCAACGGCGACGGTCGAGGCCGCAGGCGCAGGTGTAACCGTGCTGGCCCGACTGAGACGGACCGACTCCTCGCCGTCCCTTATTTCGATCTCCGCCAGCTCCGACTCCTGCAGGAGTTGAATCAGCGTCTTGATTTTCCTCAGGTCCATCCGAACCTCCTACCGGCCTTCCCGCAACTGCTCCGCGACGAACTGGAGCGCAAGCAGGTAACCCTGCGCCCCGAGGCCGCTGATGCAGCCGACGGCGATGTCCGTCAGCATGGACGAGCGGCGAAACTCCTCGCGCGCGTGCACGTTGGACAGATGCACTTCCACGAAGGGGAGCGCCAGTCCAAGCAATGCGTCACGCAGCGCGATGCTCGTGTGCCCGTAGGCGCCCGGGTTGATGATGAGATACTGCGCGCCCGGGGCGTTCTGCTGCAGCCAGTCCACCATCCCGCCCTCGCTGTTGCTCTGACGGCAGGCAAGTTCGTGGCCCAGCCGTTCGGCCTCGTCGCGGCAGCGCTGCTCGATGTCCGCCAGCGTGTCCCGCCCGTACACCTCGGGCTCGCGCTGGCCCAATAGATTGAGGTTGGGGCCGTTAAGTAGGAGGATAGACGCCATAAAGCTACATTTAGCAGAAGAAGCGTGCATGATAGCCAGAGATAGCGCGGCATTCAAGGGCTCTGCAAGCGTTCTCAGCCTGGAGAGCGATGAACCCTGGTCTAATCGGAGGGAAGCTGCGCGAGCAGTCCGATCAGCGCGCCGGGCGAATGCGCTGAAACCGGGGACCTCGCAAAGTCATTTTCATCGCGGGTGACGATGCAAGTTGCGTTTGCCTGGCGTGCCGCTTCAACGACAACGGCATCCTCATAGTCGGTCACTGCGCTGCCGGCGGCGCGTTCCAGAGTTGTCCGGTTGACGGGCGCCACCTCAAGAATCGAAAGCAGGGTCGCGATGTGGCGACGCGCCTCGGAGTTGCCTAACGCCTTACGCACCAGATAGAAGATGGTCGTAATCGAAGTCGCACACGCCATGCCCTCAATCTGTCCGCGATCGACACGCGACAGAAGATCGGTGGCGGCATCCGCGAAGAGCGCACGATCAAGCAGAAAGTCGATCAGGACGTTGGTGTCGAGAAGAACTCTCACAGTTTCCGATTCCCCGACATGGAAGCGCTCGGCTGCTCCGTAAGTGTATAAGCGATTGTAAAAGCTATATAAAATCTCATTTCCTTAGCTGTCATAGCCCTTGCATTCACGCCATCAATGCGCTGTAATACGTCCGTATTTCAAGCCTGTCGCTTTCGGAACGCTTACGTAAGCACGCCCTTTCAGACACGGCTTGAGCGCCCACATCGACGACCGACGACATGCCCGAACGCCAGTTCCGCACCCTCTCCAAGCGCATCGTCGACCGCCTTGCGGTCGAGGGCAAGGACGCGGTGTTCTGGGACCGCTCGCTAGCTGGCTACGGTGTGCGCGTCTATCCATCGGGACGTAAAGTGTACGTGGTCCAGACACGGGCCGGAGGCAAGTCCAGGCGAGTGACGGTAGGCCGGCACGGGGAGATCGCGCCCGACCGGGCCCGCAAGCACGCTGCGAAGATCATCGCGCGCCTCAAGGCCGGATTGTCTCCGGTCCGGTCCGAACCAGCGCCCGCGCCGACGGTGGCCGACCTCGCCGGGCGTTACCGGCGCGAGTACGTGGCGATGCACTGCAAGCCGAACACGGTGAAGCACTACGGACTGATGCTGGCCAAGCACATCGTGCCGCGCCTCGGGGAACTGGCGGTCGCCGAGGTGGAACGCAAGGACATTCTCAAGTTCCAATTCGAGTTGAGCGACATGCCCACGGTGGCGAACCGTTGCGTGGACATCCTCGTGAAGATGTTCAACCTGGCCGAACTGTGGGAGATGCGTCCGCCGGGCCGCAATCCCTGCAAGTCCGTTCGGCGCTACAAGGTCGTGCGTCGCAAGGAGCGGTTCCTCACGCCGAACGAACTGGCGCGCCTTGGGAGCGTTCTTGAGATCGCGCCCGCCGAGCGTCTGGCTTCCCGGCACGCGGCGGCGGCGATCCGCCTGCTGGTTCTGACCGGGTGCCGGAGAAACGAGATCATGGGCCTGGCCTGGGAGGACCTCGACTTCGAGGCCGGCGAGATGCGGCTGAGAGACAGCAAGACGGGCGGACGGGTGGTCCCGATGCCACCGGCCGCCGCGCAGGTGCTGGCCGACCTGCCGAGAATCGACGGCAATCCGTGGGTGTTTCCAGGACGCAAGAAGGGTACCCGTCAGACCAACATCAACGATTCCTGGAACCGCGTGCGCAAGCGTGCCCGTCTCGACGGGGTCAGGCTTCACGACCTGCGCCATACCTTTGCCTCCCGCGCGCTCGCGATCGGCGAGGGCCTGCCGATGATCGGGGAACTGCTCGGTCACCGAAAGATCGATACAACCGCGCGCTACGCGCATCTGGCGAGGGAGTCGATCCAGGCTTCCACGGCCAGGGTCGCCGACAGCATCGGTGCGGACATCCTGGAATAGCGATGGCGAAGCTCGCACGAAGGTTCATATCGAAGCGCACGGTCGAGTCGCTGCCGGTGGGCGAGCGCGAGACCGTCTACTGGGATTCGTCGCTTTCGGGGTTCGGGGTGCGGGTCTATCCCTCGGGCTCGAAGGTCTACCTGGTTCAGACCCGCGCGGGCGGGACATCCCGCCGGCTCACGGTCGGGCGCCACGGCCTGATCACGGCGGATCAGGCGCGGCAAACGGCGGCGCGGATCATCGCGGACATCAAGGCCGGAAACGAGCCGGTTTTGCACAACGGCGCATCGCCGCCCGACGCCGGCCCCACCGTGGCCGAAGTGGCGGAACGGTTCATGACGGAACATGTGGCGGTGCGCTGCAAGCCCACCACGGCCCGGCACTGCCGACATATCCTCGATCGTCACCTGTTGCCCGCGCTGGGCGGCGTTCGCCTCGGACAGATCGGGCGCGAGCGCGTCGCGGCCCTTCATTACAGCCTGCACGAAACGCCCACCATGGCGAACAAGGTGGTGGACATGCTTTCACGGCTGTTCAACATGGCGGAGCTCTGGGGGATCGCGCCCGAGGGCGGCAATCCTTGCCGGTTCGTCCGCAAGTACAGGGAGAACGCCCGCGAGCGCTTCCTGTCCGACGAAGAGTTCCAGCGCCTGGGCCGCGTGCTGGGCGAAGTCGAGGACGAAGGCAGGGTGCACCCGAGCGCGGTGGCGGCGTTCCGGCTGCTGATGCTGACCGGCTGCCGCAAGAGCGAGATCCTGACGCTTCGCTGGGAGGACGTGGATCTGGAGGCCGGGGAGCTTCGGCTGCGCGACGCCAAGACGGGTGCGCGGCCGGTGGCGATTTCCCCGTCGGCGCGCCGCGTGCTCGCCGGGTTGGAGCGACTGCCGGACAATCCCTGGGTGATTGTCGGCACGCAGCCGGGCCGGCGATTCCGCAATCTGAACGGCGCTTGGCTTCTCATCCGGGCCCGCGCTGAACTGAACGATGTACGCATTCACGATCTGAGGCATTCGTTCGCATCCCGTGCGCTGGCCCTGGGCGAAAGCCTGCCGATGATCGGCAAGCTGCTCGGCCACAAGAAGGTGCAGACCACCGCCCGCTACGCGCATCTGGCGCGGGACTCCGTCAAGTCCGCGGCCGCCCGCGTGGCCGACAGCCTGCGGGCGGATCTCGCGGGCGAATCCGCCGCTCCCCCTCCGGCTTCCTGATCCCTCCCGCGGACTGAGCCCGGCGGCGGTCCCCGCGGCCGCCCATTCCCCGGCCGGTTCGATCTTGCCGCCGCGTTGCGAACGCGCCTTGCCGCAGTGCGCGCACGCCCCCGAGAGCCGGAGGCCGGCCCGGTCGGGATGAGTCCCGGGGGGCGGGCGCGCGTTCGCGCCGTTGCCTCCCGGGACGGACCCCTGTGTCTCATCCCCCCTCGCTCAGGAGCCGATCCGCCATGCCCGCATCCAACGCCGCCCCCGCCGCCGACAACCGCTTCGATTCCCTCACCCCCGCCTCGCTGTCCAGGAGCGAGAAGTCCTCCGTCGTGGCGCTTGCGCTGTCGGTGCTCTCGCGGCGCTGCCGGCCCGGGCGCGCCTTTCGGACCTGCCGCGACTTCGAGGACTTCCTGCGCCTGAAGCTCGCGGGCCGCCGCAACGAGGTGTTCGGGGCGATATCCCTGACCACGCGCAATCGCCTGATCGGGATCGACGAACTGTTCAACGGCACGATCGACGCCGCCACCGTGTATCCCCGCGTGGTCGTGCAGAAGGCGATGGAGAGGAACGCCGCGGCCGTGGCGGTCTTTCACACGCACCCTTCGGGCGTGGCCGAAGCGAGCGAGGCCGACCGCCACATCACGCAGCGACTCGCCGACGCCCTGTCGCTGGTCGATGTCCGCCTGCTCGATCACTTCGTGGTCACCGACGGCGAGGTCTTCTCGTTCGCGCGGCGCGGCTGGCTGTAGTCCCCGAACGACTCCCAACACCGCGGCGCCGGTGTCCCCATCCGAGCGCCCGCCCTTGGTCCCGACCGGAGGACACTTCATGACCGTCCGCCTCGCCACCGCGCGGTGCGCCCGCGAACGCGGCCTCGCCGTCCCGCCCGAGTGCCGGGCGATGATCGAGAACGGCGCCCTGGTAGCGGTCAGCCACTCGGGGGGCAAGGACAGCCAGGCGATGACGATCCTGCTGTCCCGGATCGTTCCGCACGAACAGCTTCTTGCGGTCCACGCGCCGCTCGGCGAGGTGGAGTGGCCCGGCACGATCGAGCACATCGAGGCGACGATCCCCCGGGGCGTGCCGCTGATCCTCGCCCCCGTCGCCTCGGGCAAGACATTGCTCGAAGGCATTGAGGAACGCGGCCGTTTCCCGGACGCCGCGCGCCGATACTGCACAGCGGGCTGGAAGCGCGGGCCCATCGAACGCGAGTTGCGCCGCTATCTCAAGGCGCATCCGCACTTCGGCGGACGGATCGTGAGCGCCATGGGGATGCGGGCTTCCGAGAGCCCGGCGCGCGCCAAACGCGAACCCTGGCGGAGAAACGAGCGCAACAGCCGGGCGGGCCGCCAGTGGTACGACTGGCTCCCGATTCACGACCTGACGACCGCCGAGGTATTCCAGGTCATCGAACAGGCCGGCCAGTCGCCCCACTGGGCCTATGCCGCCGGCATGTCCCGGCTGTCATGCTCGTTCTGCATCCTCGCATCCCGGGCCGACCTCACGCGGGCGGCCGAGTTGCGGCCGGCGCTGTACCGCCGCTATGCGAGCCTCGAACGGCGTATCGGCCACACGCTCTCGCCCACCCGCCTGCCGCTGCCGGCATTGACCGGGATTCCGGCCATCCCTTCGGACGCCGCCCCGCCCCGCGGCGCCCGGAGGCAGAGCGGGGCGGGGGTCTTGGCGAGTCGCGCGCGCCCGAGGGCGTCCGCGTTCGGATTCCACCAGCCCGGAGCCTGCCCATGACCGACCCCCATTCCATCTCGGCGGACTACACGCTGCGCCCGAGCGAACTGGCCTCCACGCTGTCCCTGCTGGTCGAGGCGCGCCAGCCCTGCATCGTCTGGGGCCCGCCCGGCGCGGCCAAGTCGCAGATCGCCCAGCAGGTCGCCGCAGCCGCGGGGCGGACCTATGTCGACGTGCGCGCCCTGCTGCTGGACCCCGTCGACCTTCGCGGCATCCCGTGGCGCGATCCCGAAGGGCGCACCCGCTGGGCGCCGCCGGCGTTCCTGCCGCCGTCCGACGACGCCGGGTCGTGGCTCATCAACCTGGAGGAGCTGCCGTCCGCCGTGCCGATGGTGCAGGCGGCGCTGTACCAACTGGTGCTCGACCGCCAGGTCGGCGAGTACGAGCTGCCCGAGGGCGCTTCTCTGATCGCCTGCGGCAACCGCGAGGGCGACCGGGGCGTGGTCAACCGCATGCCGACGCCGCTGGCCTCGCGGTTCGTGCACCTGGAGATCAAGGTGGACGCCGGGGACTGGTGCGCCTGGGGCGCGGCGAACGGCATCGCCCCGGAGGTGCTTTTCTTCATCCAGCTCCGGCCCGACCTTCTCCACACCTTCGATCCGCAGTCGCGCGAGCGCGCGTTCGCGTGCCCGCGCACCTGGGAGTTCGCCAGCGGCATCGTGCACCGGCGCAACGGCCTCGATCCCGCGGCCGAGCGGGCGCTGCTCGTGGGCGCCGTCGGCGAGGCCGCCGCCATCGAGTTCTGCGCGTTCCTGCAGGTGTGGCGGGAACTGCCGCACCCGCGCGCCGTGCTCGACGATCCCGCCAACGCCGAGGTGCCGGACAACGCCAGCGCGCTGATCGCCTTGTGCGGCTCGCTCTACCGGCTGGCCACCGACGTCAACCTCGACGCCATCGTGACCTACGCCGAGCGCCTGCGCCGCGAGGTCGGCGAGTTCCTGGTCGGCTCGTGCGTCCGCCGCGCCCCGGAACTGCAGCGCACGCCCGCGTTCATCCGCTGGGCCGCCGCGAGGACGCGGTGATGGCGGCGTCGGCGATCTGGCGCGTAACACACTACCCCGCGGGCGACGCGCCCTCGCGCGAGTACAACGTGCGCGCCCCGACTCTCGAGGCGGCGAAGCGAAAGCTCGCCGCCGTTCTTTGCGTCCCCGTACGGACGCTCCGATAACCAAGGAGGCTTTCATGGACCTCAACTCCGACGCCATGCTGGTGTCGCTCAGAATCGCCGCCTGGTCCGGGCGGCTCTACGACCGCCGGGCCAGCGCCCACGTCGCCGTCCACCACGACGCGAGCGCGAGCGCCGGGCGCTACAACAAGCGGCTGCTGCCGAAGGACGCGTTCGCGGCGCTGACCGCCACCGTGAGCCGGGCGAGAAGCACGCACTACGAGCAGACCCTGCCGTGGGACGACAAGGGCGCCCGGCTGCTCACTGTGGCCAACTACGAGCGCTACACCGAACTGATGGACGGGCTGTGCGAGAAGATGGTGCGCGAGCGTGCCCGCTTCATTGAGGACTACGAGGACAACATCGAGCGCGCGCGGCTGGACTTGGGAAGGCTGTTCCGCATCGAGGATTACCCCTCCGGCGACGCGCTGCGGCGCAAGTTCGCCATCGCCTACCGCATCGCCCCGGTGCCGGACGCCGAGCACTTCATGGCGAAGCTCGCCGGGGACGACACCGAGCGGGTGAGGCGCGGCATCGAGCGCGATGTCGAGGAGCGGCTGCACGGCGCTATCGGCGACCTGTACCGGCGCCTGGGCGAGGCCGTGGAACGCGTTTCCGAGCGGCTGCGCGAGGACGGCGACGGCAAGCCGTTGGTGTTCCGCGACTCCATGATCGGCAATATCCGCGACCTGGTCGCCATCGTGCCCCGGCTCAACATCTTCGGCGACGACGAGCTCGCGCGGCTGTGCGAGC
>LXNI01000898.1_pt1 | contig 30437 bp, 20 predicted proteins | sample 809091 | NCBI WGS metagenome assembly LXNI01 (sample SAMN04870527, study PRJNA318959) | sponge metagenome | biome: 01000161; feature: marine sponge reef; material: water | host: Sarcotragus foetidus | place: Greece: Milos, Mediterranean Sea | collected 2013-05-29 | depth 5-7 m | reverse complement strand
GCTTGGACCGGCGGGACTACCGCGTCAAGCGCAAGAGATCGTAGCTTGTTCCTTCTTGGCGGATCATGGGCACGGCGGTATGCCCGCCCTCCGGCAGCCTGTGCCCGAATCGCGCCCAGAGGCCCTCGGCGATGCCCGCAAATTCCCGCCACTCGATGGCGATTTTCCCGCTATTGACGCCCGGTGGAACCCGTCGCCGCCCAACGGCAGGAAACGCAGATCGTGCAGTCCTGATTAGACTTACGTGACTTCCTGCCGGGATTCTGACCTCAGGCGGTCCGCCTACCCGGTGTAATACACCGGGGCTGGCGAGGGACTCCGCCCCTTCGAACCCTGGAAGCCCCGCGCTCCAGTGGATTGCGCGGGCGGGGGCGTCGCCCCCCGTCCCCCCGTGGCGGCCCATCCCGATGTGGTAGCCGCCCGCGCGACCATGGTTGCCGTCCGCTTGAAGGGAACCGGGTTCGCCACCGGTCGCGTGCCGCACCCGACGCTCGATTTGCCGGGCGCTGTCGGCGCGCGCGGCCCGCTCGCCCTTCTGGTATCGGTCGAGATCCTCGCGCCGGCCCTCGACCAGAACGTCCCGGCCCCGGACCGAGCTGCCGCGCTTCGCTTGCCCACCCTCGTTCGGACGCCGGGAGACCCGCCGCCCGAACGAGGGTCCGATCCGGCCGCCCCTCTCCGCCAGGGAGTGGCAGACCACTCAGACGCCATCGACCCCAGGAACCAACCGTTCGTGAAAGCGGGGCAGGTCTAGTCAGCAGGGCGTTGCGAGTGGTGCGCAACCGGCGTTCTTCCATGCTCGGCCCAGAGGGCGTTTCCACGGGTTCCGGAGCGTTCTCGGGTAACCTGCGGGCCGCAGGGATCGCCCAGGATCGACATCCATTCGGCACGGCGTTCGCGCCGCCTTTCCGGAGTCCGGATTTGAGCGCCGCTGCGAGGCGGCGGCGGATCCGTTGGCCGGCCAAGACCGGGACGCGCCCGTCCGGGCTCGCCGTTTGGCCTTCCCGCACGGGATTGCTGGTTCGGAGCGACCCCCGCGGAGGGTGGGATGGATGTGCACATCCCAAACCCTCCCGGTGCCATACCAGGCACCGAAAAAGGTGGGTCGCTCCGGCCACGGCCTCCGGTTTCGGCGCGGCACAGCCGCCCCGGAGGCCGTGATGCAACCATAATCCGGACAACGATATACGCAGTCGTGGACATGCACGTCCGATCCGGGGTTTCGCGCACATCGGGGTCTGTTTCACATGTGCGGCCCTCGCACGGCACCGGACGCGCGTCCCGAGTCCGACCAACCTTCTCCCCAGACGTTCGTGCGCGCCAAGCTCCTTCCGATCCCCGATCATGCGCCTGAACCGTTCGGGTCGGGACGAACCGGACCTGTTGGACGACCTCCCACTCCCACTGGTCAAATATCCCCTCGCAGGCGACCTTTCGTTCGCGCAGATCGTGCAGTCCATCGGATCGAGAGGAATCGAACGATGGCACGCACGAAACGAAGGCGGCGCTCCTACGGCGCCGGAGAATGGGGCCGGAACAGGGTCCGGGTCTTTCCCGACCGGAAAACTGGCCTCTTCCAGATTGAGTGGCGCGAGAACGGTCGAAGGCTGACCCGGTCGCTTGGGCACCGCGAGTGGACTCGCGCCAAGCGGCAGGCGGACGAGTTCGCCGCCGGGTTCGTTGGCCCGGAGATCGGAGCCAAGGCCGAAGCCGAGCCGGAGCCGCTCACGCTGGGCACGCTCTTTGACATTTACGGTGAGGAGGTGACGCCCACCAAGGGAAGGTGTTCGCAGGCGCACGACCGGGCCGCGACGAAGATGTTCCTCCGCTTCTTCGGACGGAACCGCGATCCGGCCACTCTGTCCCAAAGAGACTGGGACCGGTTCATCCGCGAGCGGCGTGCGGGCCGAATCGGACCGAGCGGTAGGCCGGTGAGCGACCGAATGGTTGAACACGACCTCAAGTTCCTGATCGCGGTGCTCAATTGGGCCGCGAGGTCGAGGGACAACCAAGGCCTCCTGCTCCTCGATAGGAACCCGCTCAAGGGCTTCAGAAAGCCCACGGAGAAGAACCCGACCCGGGTGGTGCTCACCGAGGAGGAGTACCGGGCGCTCCTGAAGGTGTCGCGCCGGATGGACTGGCGGTTCCGCGCTGCGCTCGTGTTGGCGCACGAAACCGGGCACCGCATCGGGGCCATCCGCAAGCTCCTTTGGGCCGATATAGACTTCGAGGCCCGTGAGGTGCGGTGGCGGGCGGAACACGAGAAAACGGGTTACGAGCACGTCACGCCGCTGACCGACGAGGCGGTCGCCGCGCTGGAGGAGGCACGCAGGATGAGCACCGGGACCGGCGACGCGCCGGTGCTTCCCTCGTCGAGGGATGCCACGCGGTGCATGAGCCGCATTGCCGCCCACAAGTGGTGGAAGAAGGCCGAAGCCCTCGCGGCACTGGAGCCGAAACCGCGGCGGGGCTGGCATTCGCTCAGGCGGAAGTTCGCCAGCGATCTCATGGACCTGCCGCTCAAGGTGCTCTGCGAGCTTGGCGGCTGGAAGGATGCACAGACGATGCTCAGGTGCTACCAGAGGCCCGACGCGAGACAACTCAGGACGGCGCTGGAAGGTCGCCGGAGGGCTCGCGGCTGAAATCCCAACCAGCGGGAATCATTCGGCGGGAATCCGCTCCACGAAACTTCTAAGTGCATCAGATACAAGCAGTTGTAAATCCAATGCAACTTGTCCACTTGGCGAAACACCCCTTCGCTCGGCACTTATCATCGGGGGCTCATGGGTGCTCGATGGATCCGGGAGGGAGTCGACCTGCGCTCCATCGGGGCCGAACACAATGAGATACAATCCGTCGTCCCGGGAAAGGCTGCCGGTACGCACGAACGTGCATCCGTTCACGTCGGTGTACAACGGGAAGGACGAGTGCAAACCACCTGCGTTGTACCCCCATTGTGCCGACTCGCCGGTGGCGGGATCGAAGACCTCGAGCCGCTGGTTGCCGGGATTGCGCACCACCAGCCGGCCGTCCGGCAGCAGCGCGATGGCCTCGGCGCGGTTGAACTCGCCCGGACCTTCGCCCTGTCTGCCCAGCGTCTTGACGTACACCCCTTTCGAGTCGAATACGCGCACCTCCTGAGCCTGGCCGTCGAACACGTAGACGTTGCGGTCATCATCCACCGCGATCGAAAAAACCCAACCGAGGAGATACTCCTCAGGCCCGTCCAGTTCACCGATTGAGACTTCGGGGACCAGGCCAGCTTCCGCGTCCCAGACGCTGCCCGACAGGGTGCGGACCACGGTGGTGTCGCCGATGGTCTCGGTGACGACCTCGGGGTCGGCAACGGGAGACTCCGTGTCGGCTTCGCAGGCCGCGAGGGTGAATGCCGTCGTCAACAGCAGCAAATGGGTTCTCATCGTCCGACCCATCCCTCGTCACCCTCCACCCACCACGATCCGAAACCGCACCACCCGCTCAACCCCTAGCTCGTCCCGGGTCACCCCCCACACGTAGTCCCCATCGAAGACCGGGTTCACGAACGGCGTGAAATCATCCGGCGGCGCCACCACCCCCAGATAGGTCCCGTCGGGCTCGAAGACGTCGTAGCGCAGGGGTTCGACCCAGGTCACCGCCGCCGGTGAGGGATCGTTCGGATCGTGGTCCTCGTCTGCGACGGCGTGTGCCTCGGTTGCCAGCCTCAGCCAGATGCGGCCGTCCCGGCCAGCCAGCAGTTGACGGAAGAACGGCTTGTGATCCGGGATCGGCGGGCCGTCCCAGCTCCAGTCGGGATCCGTTCTCTGCATGCTGCGCACGGCGCGTTCGCGTTGGAGGGCGCGCTCATCGTCATGGATCGGGGCCGGGTCGGTCGCGCGCTCGATTCGGAGTACGCCGTCGTCGCGGGCCAGGTCGATGCGGTATTCGGACGGCAGACCGGTCAGAAAATGGCCGGTGGGGTGGACGGTCCACTGAAAGACCGGGCTGAAGGGTACGGGGGCCGTCGAGGTCGAAGTTCCCCACTCGGCCGTGATTGTTGCCGTCAGCACAGGCGGCTCGAGAGGGCTCGACGGTTCAGGGATCGTGTCGAGATTCGTGCCGTCCGGACCCAGAACGATGATGTGCAGGTCGGACATGTCCGAGGACAAATCGCGGGCGAGCAGGAAGGTGTGGCCTAGCGCGTCTGTATGGAGGGGTGCGGTCGAACCGTAGTTGCCCGCCTCATATCCCCATTCCTCGGTCTGTCCGGTCCCGGGTTCGAACACCTGGATGCGCTGGTTGCGGGAATCGCGCACCACCGGCCGGCCGTCCGGAAGAAGGGCGATGGCCTCGGCGCTGCCGAACTCGCCCGGTCCTTCGCCCCTTCGCCCAAGCGTCTCCACGTATGCGCCCTCCGAGTCGAAGACGCGGACGTGGTGAGCCTGCGCGTCGAGCACGTAGACGTTCCGGTCATCGTCCACCGCGATCGACCAGATGTTGCCGAAGAGGTACTCCTCGTCCCCCTCGAGTTCGCCGATCGAGACTTCGGGCACCAGGGCGGCCTCCCCCTCCCATACGCTCCCCGACACGGTGCGGACCACAGTCGTGTCACCGATAGTCTCGGTGACGACATCCGGTCCCGCGGCGGAAGGGCCGGAGTCAGCTCCGCAGGCCGCAAGCGTGGCTGCGCCCGCCACGGCGCCCAGCAACAGCAGATCGCTTCTCATCACCCAAACCCCCTGCTCAGGTAAATCGCAGTTTACATTATGACAACTGTGCTTGTCATTCATCCCCCGAACAACACGCTCACCCCCTGCTCGAACACGATGTCGCGCGGAATCCCCGCCGCATCCAGCCGGTCCAGATCCGCCTGCAGATCCGGCGGCACGACCCCCTTCTCCTCGATCAGCTGGGCGACCCCCTCATAGTCCCCATCCCCCTGAAGCGTGAGAATGAGATTGCTCAGCCCCGCCACCGCCTCCCGCATCGCCTCGAAGTCGACCCGGTACTTCCCCGTCGCCTCGTCCCGGCTGAAGGCGCCCTGCTCCCGGAAGTAGTTGAACCGCACCATGTTCGCGCGGCCGTGGGCGCTCGCGGCGCCGAAGCGGACCGAGCGGAAGATTCCCGCCAGGAACGTCACGTAGTGGTGCTCGACCGAGTGCTCGGTCAGCTCGCCCCGCTCGAAAAGCTGGGTCACCATGTGGAGCCCGACCACGTCCGCCTTCCCCTCCTCCATCGGTGACGCGTGCTCGCGCAGCGCCTCGCGCACCGTCCCTTGGCCGTTGATCGTGTTCTTGACCCCGAGCCCGTGCGCCACCTCGTGGAACATCGTGTTGCCGAAGAAGGCATCGAAGACGACGTACTGCTGCTGGTCCTCGTCGATCAGTTCCTCCGCGATCCCCACCATGATCTTGTCGAACTTGGCCTGCATGGCGTTCTTGAGCTGGAGCCGCCGGGTCCCCTTGGCGAGCTGGACTTCCTCGTCGTTGGGGAGGTTGATTGCGATCGTCTTGGCGCCCGCGTTGGCGTCGCCGGCGTAGTAGACGGCGTCGTAGGCGTTCAGGTCGGAGTCGGTGCCCGGAGTCTCGGTCTTGTATTCGTCCGCGACGGGAAGGCTCTCCTGGAGACTGGGAAGCAGCGCCGCGAAACGCGCGAGCCTCTCGCTCCACGCCATGTCCTTGATCAGGACGAAGCCTTCGTGGGCCGCCTTGGCGCCGAAGAGCTGGTCCTCGTACGTCTCGATCGGACCGATCACGACGTCGATCGGGTTCTGCTTCATGTCGAGCCAGGCCATGTCGCTCGGCTGGTAGTCGTCGGTCTCCAGGGCGTCGGCGCGGAGCATGAGGTAGTGGGCGAGGGCGGGGTCGCTGGCCAGTTCGGCGGCTTGGCGGAGCTTGGCGGCGGCGGCCATGTGGGCTTCGGCGAAGGCCTCGTGGTAGGGATGGGCGACCAGCGCTCCATCGTCGTTGCGGCGCACGAGGGTGTAGAGGGAGCGGAGGGCCTCGTTGTCGGCGGCCGCGGCCTCGAATTCCTGGGCGGTCATGTCGGCGGGGTAGAAGTTGGCGCCTGCCGGCTTGTCGCCGACGCCTTCGATGAAGGGGCCGTCGCCGCGCAGCCGGTCCCAGGGCCCGTAGTTGATCTCGATGAAGCGGCGGGTGGCCTCGTCGCCGTTCGCCAGAGCGAGGGCCACCTCCTTGTCGCCGTACGCCTCCTGCCAGAAGACGTGTTCCATCGGCTGCGCGGCCTCGATCAGGAGTCGCACCACCTGCTGGTCGTTCTCGGAGAGGTGGGAGAGGTCGGCCTCCAGGCGGAAGACGGCGTACTGGTCGACGAGGGCCTGCATGGAGGGTCCTTCGTCGGCGGGTGCGGCCTCGTCGGGGGCGGGGTCGGCGCAGGCGGCGAGGGCGAGGGAGAGGAGGAGGGTGGCTGAGACCCCTGAATGGGCGACTTGCGAGCCGGTGGTCATCGGATGCTCCTTGCGCGAATCTCGTCGGTGTCCCGCCCGGGGTGGTTGCCACGATGGGCGGAGAATCGGGGAGGAGATGAGAATAGAGGACGCGCGGGGAATCTGCCACAGGTGGGTTGGGAGAATGAGGGGACACGCGGCGTTTGTTGGCCACTTCGGGCCGATAGTGGCGGACAAGCGATCGGGGGGTTCGGCTGCGGGTGGTGCGGGCCGCTACCGACCCCTACGGGAGGAGGTGGGGACGCGCTTCGAGACCTTCGGCTTCTCGCGCTCCCGCCTGTCGATCACTATATCGGTGACTTCCACGGTGTCGCCGAAGGATGGCTGGACCGATCCGCCCGGCGGAGGAATCACACGCAGAATCCGGCCATTGCTGTCGACGACCATCACCGGTCCCATCACGACATCGTCCGTCAGATCGATCGCTTCGCCGGGAATGTCCGGCAGGGCCATGTCGGACAGGGACACGGTGAAGGCATCCGCCTCGGACAGGTCGATCGTATAGCCGATATCGGCCATGGCTTGGAGGGTGATGGAGCTGAGTTGGTTCGTCTCACTCGCGCTAATAGTTGGGCTCATGAGCTCGGTTCCGAATACGTCCTCCCACCAATGGGAGTGGTCCGGCGGCGAGATCGGAACTTTGTTGCCCGTGTAGCCCGTACCCCCGGCGGCATTGAACGCCGCGATGGCCGAGTCACCCTTGAAATGCGGGTCGTCGCCGGTGCCCACCAAGCTGAACAGTTCCCAGTAATTCGGCACAAAGCCGAGGGCGTGAGCGAGCTCGTGAAGCATGATCCTCTCCAGGAAACCGGCCGACAATCGGTCTATATCATCCTTGTCAAAGGTTACCCTGGAGATAACGGGCATACTGTCCGATGCACGTCTTTGACAGTAGCCGGCTCGGGCCAGCCAGCCGCCGCTACCGTCTATGCTATCCGTGCCCACGAGTACCAGAAGGTCGTCTACAGCCGGGTCATCAACGGAAAAGGAACCGCACGTGACGGTGAATCCGCAAGTGACGTTCCGTTATTGGCGCCTGGTATAGAGAGAACCGGTTGGGGTCCAGCACATGGAACTGCAACGGTCCCGACCGGACGGAGCCCGCCAGGACCCGTCGCTGGATTTTGTCGTGAGGTTGCACGACCCACCTGCGGAACCCCTGAAATCCCGGGCTTGCCCGTCGCGTTCTGCCCCGGCGCCGGTGCGGTGAACCCGGCCGAAACGGTGGGCCACAACACTGCTGCCATCGCGACTGCTGCCATCGCGTACCGCGCGAACCGCAGGGCACACGACCGGCGGCGGCACCTGTTAGCGACACCTCGGACGTGTGGGAATTCCGGTGCGCCGGTCCCCGAAATGTCAGGTAGCGGGTCAAAGCGTGCATTCGTTGCATGAAGGTGACTCTTTGGAGTCTGGTCGATGGGACGGGCAATCTCAGATGGTTGAGACAACACGTTGTACGTGGCCTATTTGTGGCCACGTTATCCTAAACATGGCGTTAACGTGGCGATTCGCCAACGGGCCCGTCGGCCAAGCTTACACCCTCTCTGTCCGATGAAGCCATCAACCGCGGCTTCTCGCGCTCAAGCAAGCCATCGGGCGCCCGCAAGTGAACGACAGTGGGCGGCCGACGGATACAGGAGCACCGTCGTGGGGGTGGGGGGTCCACAACATGCTGGGGATCCATCGTGCCCAAGGTATGGCCGGCACATGCCCCAGGCGCTTCCCGCGACGTCATTGAGTATATTTCGGCACTTGGAGCTACTCGCCCGCGCCACTTGCTATGGCGGCACGCGTCGAGGAGCATTGAGACGCACTTCGCTACAGTGGCCATGGAACCGGTCCGGATTCGGGCTGCTACGGCGCGGGCAACCGGAGGAGCACGTTGAGCGACATCGACGAATCGGCGCAGGAAACCTTGAGGCTGCGGGAGCGCATGGCCCGGCTGAGTTCGGCGAGCCTGCGCATCAGCGAGAGCCTCGACCTCGAATCTGTCCTGCGCGAGGTCGTCGACAGCGCCCGCGCTCTGACCGGCGCGGCGAACGCGGCCATCACGACCGTGGACCGGGTCGAACAGGTTCGGGACTTCATCTCTTCGGGCCTGACGTCCGGGGAACGCGGACAGCTTCGGGACCTGCCCCAGGGAGAGCGCCTCTGGGGCTACCTGCTCCAGAGTGAGCGGCCGTTGCGAGTCCCCGATCTGGCATCCCACCTTGACGGGCTCGGCATTGCCACCGCGCCGATTCTTCGCCGGAGCTTCCTGGGGGCGCCCATTCGTCACCGGGGCGTGAACGTCGGCCACTTCTATCTGACCAACAAGGAGGGCGGGCAGGGATTCACCGACGAGGACGAAGGAACTCTGGTGCTGTTCGCATCACAGGCGGCCACGGCCATCGCCAACGCCCAGGCATACCGCGACGAACAGCGCGTCCGTGCCGATCTGGAGGCCCTGGTCGACACCTCGCCCGTCGGTGTCGCGGTCTTCGAGGCGAGGACCGGCGAGCTCGTACGGTTCAATCGCGAGGGGCGGCGGATCATCACGACCCTGGACCCATCGGGCCGCTCGCCTCAGGAGTTGCTCCAGGTCATTTCGGTTCGGCGTGCCGACGGTGAGGAGGTCTCGTTCACAGAGCTTCCGCTTACGCGGGCGCTTGGCGACGCGGAAACCGTGCGCGCCGAGGAGTTGGTGCTCTCGGTGCCGGATGGACGGAGCATGAGGACCCTGATCAACGCCACGCCGATCCGCGGCCGGGACGGCGAGGTCGTTTCCCTGGTGGTCACCATGCAGGACCTGGAACCTTTGGAAGAACTGGAACGGCAGCGGACCGAGTTTCTGAGCATGGTGAGCCACGAGCTGCGGGCACCGCTGACCTCGATCAAGGGTTCGGCCGCGACCCTGCTTTCGCCGGCGCGGGAGCTGGATCCCGCCGAGGAGCGCGAGTTCCACCGCATCATCGACGAGCAGGCCGAGCACATGCAGGGCCTCATCAGCGACCTCCTCGATGCGGGGCGAATCGACTCGGGCACGCTGTCGGTCGCACCCCGACCCTCCGAGGTGGCCGCCCTGGTGGACCGGGCGAGAAGCACCTTCCTCAGCGGCGGCGGCCGGCACACCATCACCGTGGACCTGCCCTCCGATCTGCCTCTGGTGATGGCGGACCAAAGACGCATCGTGCAGGTTTTGAACAATCTGTTCGCCAACGCCGCCCGCTACGCGCCGGAGTCGTCCCCCGTCCTGGTCAGGGCGGTTCGCGACGGCGTCCACGTCGCGGTCTCGGTCGCCGACCACGGCCGCGGCATACCGCCCGAGCGGCTGCCGCACCTGTTCCGTAAGCACGCCGGGGGCGACGACGCGGCCGGGACGGTACGCTACGGGCTGGGCCTTGCCATCTGCAAGGGACTGGTGGAGGCCCACGGCGGGCGGATCAGGGCCGAAAGCGGCGGGCCGGGTCAGGGTACACGCATTACGTTCACCGTGCCCGCCGTTGCCCCGGAGGCCACGGCGGCCTCCGTGACCAGCCCGACGTCGCCAAGCACGGACGGCCGAGAGCGACCGCGCATCCTCGTGGTTGACGACGACCCGCACACGCTCCGGTTCGTGCGCGACGCCCTCCGGACGGGGGGCTACGCTGCACTCGTGACTGGTGACCCCAGCGAAGTGGCATGCCTGATCCAGAGCAGGAAGCCCGCCCTCGTACTACTCGACCTGATGCTCCCCGATACGGACGGGATCGAACTGATGGAGCACGTCCCCGAACTGGCCGACCTGCCAGTCATCTTCATCTCCGCCTACCGCCGGGACGAGACCATCGCCAAGGCGCTCGAACTCGGCGCCGCCGACTACATCGTCAAGCCATTCTCGCCAACGGAACTCGTGGCGAGGGTCCGGGCGGCGCTGAGCCGGCGCGCCGAGAGCAAGCCCTTCGTGTCGGGCGAACTCCGCATCCATTACGACCGGCGCGAAGTGACCGTGGCCGGGCGTCCAGTCGCGCTTACCGCCACCCAGTACGAACTCCTGCGGGTCCTGTCGCTCAACGCGGGACGGGTCGTCGAGCAAGACGTCCTGCTGCGCCGCATCTGGGGCCTGCGCCCCGGGCAGACGTCGGAGGCCGTGCGCACCTGCGTGAAGAAGCTCCGCAAGAAACTCGGCGACAACGGGGCGAATCCCACTTACATCTTCAACCAGCGCGGGGTCGGCTACCGCGTGGCCAGGCCGGGCGACGCGTGAGGCCGAGTACCCCGAACGACGCACACGGGCCCCCGCGCGCCTGACAGTAAGTTGCTTTGCCCCGCAGGACCCACCCGGTCCTTCAGGTCTCGGGCGCCGCTGCCTCACGTTTCAGCTGAAACGCCCGCACATCCGTTCACCACTCAAACACCGCCGCCCCCCGCCCCAACTGCAACACCAGCACATCCGGGTCGATCACCACGCGCTCGGGCTCAAACCCCGCCCGGATCACAAACTCGACCGCCTCCCCCGCCCCCACCTCCACGTCCACGCGCGCATCCCGATACCCCTCCGCCACCACCGTCCGCCCCCCATCATCCCCCTCATCCGACCACCGCGCCCCTACCACCGCCCCCACCTCCACCCTCATCCTCCCCGTCCCCACATTCTCAACAGTCCCCCTCACCACCCACTCCTCCCCCTCCTGCACCCTGGTCACGTCCGACAACCTGTACTCCGGCAACACCACCTCGAAGAACCACTGCTCGGCGAACGCGTCGAACGCCACCGTGTCCGGCGCAAAGTCCCTTAGCACCGCCAGCATGTCCTGAATCACCGGGTGGTCCGGATCCTCCCTGTACATCCCGATGAACGCCCGCAGTCCCGCCAGTATATTGTCCCGCCCCATCTCCTGTTGCAGCATCCACATCGCCCAGGCGCCCCTGTTGTAGGCGCCGCCCTCCGACTTGACCATCGCGCGCTCCGTGTCCACGCGCCGCCGCTGGACGTACTCCTCTTCCATCCGCTTCGTGAACTCGATCCGGTAGCGGTCGCCATAGACCTGCTCGTGCAGCAGGGTCGTCGCGTAGTGGGACATGCCCTCCGACAGCATGTTGCCCCCGGGACCGCGGCCCGGCCCGAGCAGGTTGCCCCACCACTGGTGAGCGGCCTCGTGCGCCACCACCATGAACCCGAGGTGGGAGCGGGGGTCGCGCTGCGTCAGAAACCCCATCTCCTCGCTGAAGGTGATGTTGGTCGGAAACCCCTGCGCGCCTCCGGAGAAGGCGGGCATCTCCGAGAGCTTGAGTACGCTCCACGGAAAGGGATGGAACCACTCGGAGTAGTACCTGCGGGCCGCGTCCAGGGTGGCCGACATCTCTGCGACATTGTAGTCGTGGGCCGGATGATGGTAGATCGCCGTCCCGTCCCCTTCGATCACGTCGTACTTCCCGGCGATGATGTTGAACATGCGCACCGGGTGGTCGGTCTCCCATACCACCGTGCGCCTGCCGTCCTCGATCTCGTCGCTGACCGGCTGGCCCACGCCGTTGGCCGTGTATTCCTCAGGGATGTTGATCCGGGTGCGAACGGTGAAAGGCTTCCCCGCCCACCCGATCAGCGGCTCGGTCTCGCCCAGGTAGAAGTCGTCCTCGACTTCGCGCCGACGGAAGCCCGGCGACCCGATCGAGGCGTCGTAGCCCGGGACCGGCGCGAAGGTGGGCTCGAAGCCGTTGAGCACCACGCCCGATTCAAGGATGAACTGGCTGGCGCCGCCCGGTCGCCGGCTCATCCCCTCGGGGCGCACCAGATCGTAGCTGAAGCCGATCGTGACGGTATCGCCGGGGGCCAGGGGCTCGGCGGGCGTGAAGACGAACAGGTTGTCGCGGTCTTCGGGTTCGTACGCCTCTCCCGCAAGCGTCCATTCGATGGGATGCCAGGGCCCGGCCGTCACCGGGAGCTCCTCGTACGGGTAGTCGCGGTGGTTGAGGAAGGTGTACGCGCCCTCGACGGCGATGGATCGCTCCGCGGGCTCGATCTCCAGATCCAGGTCGACGTGCGACACCGACGGCATCTCGAAGCCGTTCCACGTCGCGAAGTTGCGCTCCCAGTAATCGCCCCTCCACTCGCCCACGCCGGAACGCTGATAGCCGGAGCGGCCACCGAAGTAGAGCATCGACGCCAGCACGGCCGGCACGATCGCGAGGGGCAGAAGGCGTAGCGCGCCAAGGGCCAATGCTTTGGGACGCATGCGGTTCAGCGTCGCCGTCGCGTCGAAGGCACGGCGCGGGAACCACCGCACCGACAGCGCCACGAGAAGCGGGACGAAGCCGAGATAGAGCAGCCGGTTCAGCAGGATCGGGGTGCCGTGCAGGCTGAAGGCACCCATGTCGGTCCAGCGCACCAGGTTCCACCCGAGCCAGTTGGTCAGCCAGCCGGGGGTCCCGTCGGTCTCTATTCCGTAGATCGTGTAGACGAGGATCGCGAGCCCACCCACGTACGCCGCGTACCGGTTGCGCAGCACGGAGAAAAGCGCCGTCACCATGGCCGTCCACACCGCAAAGGTGGGCAGCAGCACGCCGCCCCAGACCGCGACAAACGGGAAAAGATCGTATCCCACCGGACTGTCGTTGACGATCTGGTGGTACAGGATGATGCCCGCGCCCGACAGCAGCGCGGCAACGAGGATCAGGCCGGCCATGGCCGCGATGCCCATTGTCTTGCCCAGCAGCATCGCACCGGTCCCGACCGGCGCCGAGTTGAAGATCTCGTGCATGCGCCGATTGCGTTCCTTGTGGAGCGACTCGACCGTGTAGAAGAGCAGAAGGAAGCAGATCAGCAGGTTCAGGGTGTTGAGTTGCTGCTCGGCAATGGTGCCGGGGGTCAGGAGGATGCGGGACCCGAAGTAGCTGTAGCCGAGCGCCGTCGTCGAGATCGCCTGCAGCAGGATCAGCGGCACGAAGAAGTAGATGGGCGGACGGGCCACAAGGTCTCGAACTTCACTCCGCGCGATCGCCATGACCGCCCTGGGGAATCCGAGCGGACGGGTCGCCATCTCCAGATCCTTGAGCGGCGTCCCTGACGCGGGTTTGGCCTTCACGGAAACTCTGCCGCGACGGAACAGTCGCATGATGCGCGAATCGGAGCCTCCCGCGCCGAGACGGCGGGTGTAGCTTGCCACGGCCCCGAACACCGCGACCAGCCCGGCGGCACAATACGCCAGCCGGCTCAACACGAAACCCACGTCGGGTTGAAGCGGCGACGTGTTGTAGAAGTCGACCCCGCGGTCAACCTTGAGGAACGTCTCGATCAGCCAGCGGAAGCCGGACGGATCGATCAGCATCAACGCCCGGTTGAGCTCCGGCGACAGCCAGCCCGGCGACCAGGTGGTCAGCACCGTGAAAGTCAGCAGGAGCGTCACCAACGGGAACAGAAAGACCAGGATCGGACGGCGCGACCAGGTGCCGATCAGGAACGGGACGCCCGCGAACAGGAGGATCTGCGGGACCCCGAAGAGCAGCGTCGGGAACAGGTAGTTGGCCAGCGAGAAGAAGCCGATGTGGTCCTTCCCGCTCTGCAGGACATGGTTGAAGCCCATCGACACGCACAGGTAAAGCGTCCAGATCAGGACGAAGACGGCCACGCCCCCCCAGAACTTGCCCCACAGGTACTCGCGGACGGTGAGGCGCGTCGCATGGAACACCTCGCCGACGCGGAGTTCGACGTCGCGGATCACAGTCAGCCCGGAGAAGATCGCCAGAAACAGTCCGCCCAGTGAAATGATCAGGACGGCCTGGACCCGGCTCTGACCGAAGACCGAGGTCAGGTGGGGGCTTCCGGCCTCGGGACCGCCCGACGCAATGGTCATCGAACCGTCGGACAGGCCGAGCGCCAGGAATCCCATGAGGAAGAGGAGGATCCAGTAGCCGGGCCGGCGCACTCCGGTCAGGAACTCCCGCCAAGCGACCTCACGCCACCTTGTGAAACTGTTCACAAGCTGGGCTGCCGGCTGATTTGGCACTGGACGGGTCCGGACGAGCGGCGAGGCGCCGGGTTGGCGTTTGCAATGGGCTGGTGGTCGACCATCAGGCCCTGCTCTCGACAGGCTGGAGTGGGGTTGTCAGGGGGCTCTACGCCGGTGGGACAGGGCGGGTTTCCGAGCCGAGCTCCGAGCTGGGTCACCAATGGTACTTGAATCAGTACCAACATCCAGATACCCTGGGTCGTGAGAACCGAACACCGGGCGGGCGACGGTCCGAGACATCGCGTTGTTCCTGAAAGCCGCCGGAGTGGAGCCATGATGGAGTACAAGGGATACGTAGCCGCAGTGGAGTTCGACGACTCCATCGATGTCCTGCACGGACGGATCGTGAACAGCGGCCCCTATCCGATCGCGACCTTCGAAGCGACAGACGCCAGGGAGCTGCGGAGGGAGTTCGAACAGTCAGTTGACGATTACCTCAAATGGTGTGAGGAAGATGGAGTTGAGCCCAAGCGACCGTTCTCGGGGAAGCTGAACCTGCGCCTTGGCTCGGAACTCCACGCCCTCGTGGCGGCGGCGGCCATCGCCAACCGGATGAGTATCAATTCGTGGATCGTGCGGAGTCTGCGCAGCAGCATCGGCGTCAAGCCACCGGACAGCGTCGTAGATACCAACCAGGCGTGACATGATTCGGCCCATGTGACCTCCACCGCACGTTTCAGCTGAAACGCCGGAACATCCGCCTCACCACTCAAACACCGCCGCCTCCCTGTTCAGCTGCAGCACCAGCACATCCGGGTCGATCACCACGCGCTCCGGCTCGAACCCCGCCCGGATCACGAACTCCGCCGCCTCCCCCGCCCCCACCTCCACCACCGCGCGCACATCCCGGTACCCCTCCTCCACCACTGTCCGCCCCCGATCATCACCCTCATCCGACCACCGTCCCCCCGCTACAGCCCCCACCTCCACCCTCATCCGCCCCGTGCCCGCATTCACCACCGTCCCCCGCACCACCCATCCCTCCCCCTCCTGCACTTTCGTCACATCCGACAACTTGTACTCCGGCACCACCACGGCGTGGAACCACTGCGCGGCGAAGTCGTCGAACGCGGTCGTGTCGGGCGCGAAGTCCCTGAGCACCGCCAGCATGTCCTGAATCACCGGAAAATCCGGGTCCGGGTTGTATTTCGCGATGAACGCACGCAGTCCCGCCAGGATATTGTCTCGCCCCATCTCCTGCTGCAGCATCCACATCACCCAGCCGCCCTTGTCGTAGGTGACGGTCCCGTCCCCACTCCGGGTCCCGTCCGTCTTGACCATGGCGCGCTCCGAATCGACGAAACGCCCGTCGCCGTACGACTCCTCGAGCCTCTTGCTGAACTCCATCCGGTAGCGGTCGCCGTACACCTGCTCGTGCAAAAGCGTCGTCGCGTAGTGCGACATCCCCTCGGATAGAATGTTCCCCCCGGGACCCTCACCCGGCGTGAGCAGGTTGCCCCACCATTGATGCGCCGCCTCGTGCGCCACCACCATGAAGGCCACATGCGACAAGGGGTCGCTCCTGGCCAGAAACCCGATGCTCTCGCTGAAGGAGATGTTCGTGGGGAAACCCTGCGCGTAGCCCGCGTACGCCGGAAACTCCGAAATCTTCAGAAGCTCCCACGGGAAGGGAAAGAACCACTCCGAATAGTACTTGCGCGCCGCGTCCAGGGCGGCCGTCATCTCCTCGATGTTGTAGTCGTGCCGAGAGTGATAGTAGATCGCCGTGCCCTCTCCCTCGCTCACCGCGTACTTGCTCGCAATTACGTTGAAGAGACTCACCGGGTGATCGGTTTCCCACACCACCGTGCGCCGCCCGTCCACGACCTCGTCGCTGACCTTCTGCCCCACCCCGTTGGCCACATACTCCTCGGGCGTCGTTATGCGGGTGCGCACGGTAAAGGGTGCGCCGCCCCAGCCGAAGAGCGGTTCCGTCTCGCCCTCGAAGAAGTCGTCCTCGTAGTCTCGCGGCTCGGACGAATTGTCGCCGTCCACGCCGATACCGGACAGGTATCCCGGAACTGGGGCAAAACTGGGATTGAAGGCCGTGAGCACGATCCCGGACTCCAGGATGAACTCCCCTGCGCCGCTTGGATACTTGCTCATCCCCTCCATGAACACGAAGTCATAGCTGAAGCCGATCGTGAGGGTGTCGCCGGGTTCCAGGGGCTCTTCCGGGGTGAAGACGAAGAGGTTGGCGCGGTCGTCGGGCACGTGGGCGCGGCCGTCCATGGTCCATTCGATCGGATCCCACGGCCCGGCCGTGATCGGCAGTTTTTCGTACGCGTAGTCGCGGTGGTTGTAGAAGGTGTACTCGCCCTCCACGGCAACGGACCGCTCGGCGGGCTCGAAGTCGAGGTCGATGTCCACGTGCGACACCGACGGCATGCGGAAGTCGGTCCAGGTGGCGGTGTTCTTCCTCCAGTAGTCCTCGCCCCATTCGTCCGCGGCGTCGCCCTGGTAGCCCGATTCGCCCTTCATGGCCAGGAACGAAGCCAGGATGATCGCGGGGGCCGCGAAGGGAAGCAGACGCAGCGTGCCGAGCAATAGCGGTTTGGGACGGATGCGGTGGATGATCCCCATGGCGTCGAAGTCCTGCCGGCCGAACCACTTCACCGAGAGCGCCACGAGGAGCGGAACCAGGCTCAGGTAGAGGAGACGGTTCAGCAGCAGCGGCGTGCCGTGCAGGGTGAAGGGACCCATGTCGCTCCAGTTGACGACGCCCCACCCGAGCCAGTTGGTCACCCACGTCAGCGAACCGCCCGTCTGCAGACCGAAGACGGTGAGGATGATCAGCAACAGCCCTAGTGCATACACCACATAGCGGCTGCGGAACAGCGAGAAGAGCGCGGTGACCAGGGCCGTCCAGAAGATGAAGGTGGGGATGAGAACCAGTCCCCAGCTCGCGAGGAAGGGAAAGGCATCGAACCCGACGGGGCTGCCGCCGAAGAGCTGCTGCCACACGATCATCGCCGCATCGCCGATCAGCGCCGCGAGCAGGATGAAGCCCGCCACGACGCTGTTCCCGAGCGTCTTGCCCAGCAGCACGGCCCCGGTCCCGACCGAAGTCGCGCTGAAGATCTCGTGCAGCCGGCGGCTGCGTTCCTTGTGCAGCGACTCGACGGTGTAGAAGAGGAGCAGGAAGCAGATCAGGAGGTTCAGCGTGTTGAGCTGGTTGACCGCGAGGGCGCCCGAAGTCAGCAGGATGCGCGAATTGAACGGGCCGATGGCCAGGACCGTCGTGCTGAGTACCTGGAAGAGGATTAGCGGCACGAAGAGATACATCCCGGGCCGCACCAGGAGGTCCCGGATCTCGCTGCGGGCGATGACCCGGGCACCTTTCCAGAAGCCGATCGGCCGGGTTTCCATCTCGAGATCGGCCACGGTCGCCTTCGAGGTGGTCGCCGAGGCCGTCACCGGTCCACTTCGGCGCCGCAACCACCGCAGGAAACGCAACTCCGCGCCGCCTGTCAGCGTCCTGCGCGCGTAGACCCGCGCCGCACCCGCAACTGCAACCAGTCCCGCCACCCCGAACGCCACCCGGCTGAGCAGGAACCCGGTGTCGGGCCGAAGCGGTGCCGTATTGTAGAACTCCACCCCCCTGTCCACCGTGAGGAACGTCTCGTTCAGCCAGCGGAAGCCCGACGGATCAAGCAGCATGAGCAGTCGGTTGTACTCCGGCGACAGCCAGCTGGGAGACCAGGTGGACAGGAAGGTCATGGTCACCAGGATCGACGCCAACGGGAAGGCAAAGACCAGGATCGGGCGGCGCGTCCATGTGCCCAGGAAGAAGGGAACGCCCGCGAAGAGCAGGATCTGGGGGATCCCGAAGAGCAGCGTCGGGAACAGGTAGCTGCCCAGCGCGAAGTCGCCGACCACATCCGAAGCTCCCGCTCCCCTGACGACGTGTGCCATGAACATCGAGAAGCCCAGGAAGAACATCCAGATGACCGCGAAGATGCCCACCGGCCCCCAGAACTTGCCCCACACGTATTCGCGCGGGGTCAAACGGGTTGAATGGAAGACCTCGACGACCTGCAGCTCCAGGTCGCGGATCACCACCATCCCACAGGAGATGGCCAGGAACCACGCGGCAATCACCATGATGATCACGCACTGGATCATGCTCTGGTTGAAGACCGACGTGATGTGCGGCCGTTCCGCTCCCACCCCTGACCCGCCGGTCCCGATGGTCACGGAACCCTCGGACAGCCCCCAGGCCATGAAGCCCACGATCGCGACCAGGACCCAGTTCGAAGGACGGCGTAGTCCCGCCAGAAACTCCCGGCGGGTGACTTCCCACCACCTTGTGAAAGAATTCACGAGCCGGCCTCCGCACCAACCGCACTCGCATTCCCCGACCCGTTCGCCTGCGCCAGCAGCAGGTATGCGTCCTCCAGCGTGGGCTCGGTCGCCTCGAATCCGGCGGGCGGCGGTCCTTCCTCCAGGTGGATCCGCACTTCGTTGCGCCCTTCGAACAGGATCGCCTGCGTCACGCGGTAGTCGCGATCGATCCGCTCGAGGTCATCCTTCTCCACCACGCCCTGGTAGATCGTGCCCGCCAGGCGGCCGCGCGCCTCGGCCGGGGTCGTATCGGCCACGAAGCGTCCATCGTACATGATCGCCATCCGGGGACACAGCACCGAGATGTCGTCCACGATGTGCGTGGAGAGCAGCACGGTTCGGTCCTCGGCGAGCTCGGCGAGAAGCCGGTAGAAGCGGAGCCGCTCCTCCGGGTCGAGGCCTGCGGTGGGTTCGTCGACCACGAGCAGCTTCGGGTCCCCCGCCAGCGCCTGCGCGATCCCCAGCCGCTGCCGCATCCCTCCCGAATAACCCTTCACCTTGCGCTTGGCGGCATAGGACAGGTTGACCCGGTCGAGCAGTTCCGACGCGAGGTGCTTCACGCCATCCGGTGCCTCTACCCCCTTGAGGACCAGCAGGAAACGCAGCATGGACTCCCCCGTGAGGTGTGGGTAGAAGCCGAAGTCCTGGGGGAGGTAGCCCAGCTGCCGTCGAATGCGGCGGGGATCGGCGACGATGTCCTCGCCGTTGAAGTGGACCGTGCCGGAGGTGGGCTCGAGCAGCCCAGCCACGATGCGCATCAGGGTGGTCTTGCCCGCGCCGTTGGGGCCGAGGAGGCCGAACATGCCCTGCGGGACCTCGAGCGAGACGCCCTGCAGCGCCGCGACGGGACCGGGGTAGACTTTGACGAGGTTGTTGATCTCTAGCATGGGGTCCTTGCCGGGTGGGGAGGATGGAGAGGATATGGTGGGCGGATCAGGCGAGCGCGCGCATCTTCGACGCGTCAATGTACGCTGTCAAGCAGTCCTACGCTGACGTTTCGGCGGGGGTTTCCGGGGTGGGGCGTGTATGCCGCCCTCTACCCCCCCGACCGCTCCAGCGGCCAGACCTGAACCGTCTCCACCCCGAGTTCGTCCTGTACCCGTACCAGGATGTAGTCCTCTCCGATGTGGTGGATGCGCACGTCGTTCGGAGTCTCGATGAATCCGAGCACGTGCCCCCCGGGATCGAAAACCGTCCAGAGCGGGGCAGGTCGTTCCTCGCGGGGGAGGTCGTATTCCCGGACCCAGAGGTAGCCGGCATCGTCGGTCAGGATCGCCGAGAATGCCGGGAACGTCTCAACGACTGGAATCGACCCGAAGACCCGGCGCGCCTCTTCCAGCAGCTCCTCGGGCATTTCAAGCCCGTCGCGAAGGGCAATCTCCCGGTCAAAGTAGAGCTGTTTGTCGGCTTCGGTCGGGATCCTTGGCGCGTGTTCGCGACGGACGATGCGGGCAAGCACACCGTTCGCGCCAAACGCCCTGATCTCGTAGCGATGGTTCGGGCTGACAACAATCAGGTCGCCCCAGAGCGACGTCACGAGTTCGCGGCTGTAGGCAGCCGGCATGCGTTCCGTGTAGCCACGACTGCCTCGTGCGGTGATCATATCCTCGTCCGCATGCGCACCCAGCGACACCAGGAGCCTGCCCTCGCCGTCCACAAGCTCGACCCCAGTGGAATCGGCGTCCCCCTCGACGATGGACACTATGGTCCCGTCCCCACGCGTCGCCACAAGGGGCAGCGACCGCCTTGACGAAGCGTTCTCGTCACTCCGCAAGACAAACGAACGGCCGTAGTTGCCGTTTGAGTCGAAGATGGAAAACCGACGGTTGACGAGCTGCCACGCCAGGATGGAATCGCCCGGCCAGGGCTCAATGCGCCACAGGCTTCTGAAATCCGCCGGTCCCTCGCCACGCCCGCCAAAGGTGACCAGATGCACCCCGTGTGCGTCGAACACCCGCACCTCCTCGGAGCCCCGGTTCGCCACCGCGATTCCCCCGCCGGACAACCTCGTCGCATCAATGACCCCGTGCAGCATGTAGGGCTCCTCGCCATCCACAACCCCGATCGACACGGTCGGCTCCGGCCCGATCCGCCAGGGCAGCCGCGACCCCTCCGGCGGCCTCGCGTTCTCGACGATCCGTATGCCGGCGCTGTCGCGAACGAGGCTCGCAAACTCGGTCGTGCTCTGCTCGTCCTGTTGGCACGCCACCGCGGCCAGCGTCACAACGGCTGCAACAACCCGACTCCTCATTTCTGCAACGTCCCCCCCTCAGCCCTCCGACCGCTCCAACGCCCACATCTGCACATATTCGACCTCCAGTTCGTCCTGGTAGTGCCCCAGGATGTAGTCCTCGCCGATCTGGCGGATGCGCAGACCCATCGGCGTCTCGACAAACCCCAGCACCCGTCCCTCCGGATCGAAGACGGTCCAGAGCGGTGCGGGTCTCTCCTCGCGGGGGAAGTCGTATTCGCGGACCCAGAGGTTGCCCGCGGCGTCGGAGAGGACCCTTGAGAAGGCGGGGAAGGCTTCGGCGAGAGGCGTGGACTCGAAGGACTTGCGCGCCTGTTCCACCATCTCCGGAGGTAAATCGGGGATTGTCGCGTACCAGGCCAGCTGCTCCTCGATGTACGCTTCGCGGTCCTCTTGCGTGGGCGTCCGCAGGACGTGCTCTCGACGAACGATACGGGCCAGCGTGCCGTCGCCCCGGAACGCCCGTATCTCGTACCGTGCTGTATGGCTGGCCACGACAAGATCGCCCCATTGGCCCGTCACCAGCTCCCGACCGTAGGCCGGCAAGCTGAGTTCGTTGTATCCTTGCTCGTTCGTGGTGACGATCACCTCTCTGTGGGGATGCGTGCCCAACGAGGCGGACAGCGAGCCATCGGCATCCCATATTTCGACCACCGCCGTGTCGGCGTCTTCCGGATCGTTGATGGACAGGATCGTCCCGTCGGCTCGCACGGCGGCCGGGAAGGGACGTCGCCACGACTCCTCTACGCCACTCTGGAGGACAAAAGAGCGGCCGTAGTTGCCCTCCGAATCAAAGACGGAGATGCCGAGCCCGGATGTGTACCACGCCACGATGGAGTCACCGGGCCACGGAGCGACGTGTGCCAGGCTCGTGAATTCGCCGGGCCCCTCGCCTTCCCCTCCCCACGACACCAGGTGACTTCCCGATGCATCGAACATCCGCACTTCGCTGGACCCGTAGTTCCCAACCATGATGCGTCCATCGGGCAGCCTGGCGAGACTGCCGGCCCAGTGGAGCATGTACGGCTCTTCGCCTTCGAGTTCGCCGATCGACACCGTCGGTTCCGATCCGATTCGCCATGGCAGCCGCGATCCCTCGAGGGGCCGGGCGTTCTCCGTGATCCGGATGCCGGCGCTGTCCCGGACGAAGCTTGCCAGGCCGGTTGGGCTCTGCTGTTGCTGATCGTCCTGCGCGCAGGCCAGCGCGGCCAGGGCGACGACTGTTGTGGTGCGTGCGGTCTTCATGTTCTCCCCTCCGTCAGTGTCCCGACTACTCCAGCGCCATTGCCTCCCAAGACTATAGGATCACCCGCGACCCTCACGCCAATCAGCCCCCCGACCGCTCCAGCGGCCACACCTGTACATATTCCACGTCCAGCTCGTCCCGATAGTGCCCCAGGATGTAGTCCTCGCCGATCTCAAGAATCTCCAGCCCCTCCGGCATCTCCACGAACCCCAGCACCTTCCCTTCCGGATCGAACACCGTCCAGAGCACGCCCGGCCGCTCCTCTCCGGGAACCTCGTATTCCTCGACCCAGAGATGGTCCAGGGCGTCGGACATCACCGAAGCGAATGCGGGAAAGTTCTCCACGACCGGAGCTGCCCGGTACCGCTGGCGTTCCTCAGCCAGGTAACCCTCGATCTGACTCTCGGTCCAGTCGTCCGGATAGGGGGGAGAGAGGATCTGCTCAACGTGCGCGTCGACGTGTGCCCGGGTCACCGCACGTATTTCGTGGGCGCGCCGCACGATCCTCGCCAGCTTGCCGTCACGGGCGAACGCCTTCAGTTCGTACCGGTCGGTGGGGCCGATGACAAACAGATCGTCCCAGGTTGCCCGCGGCAGCCGCACGCTGAAGAGGATCGCATCCACCATGGTTGCAGTCACCAGGGCCATTTCCTGCCCCGGATAGCTTCCCAGCGAGCTCACGAGTCGCCCGTCCGCGTCCCGGACTTCGGCCGTCACGGTGATCAGCAGGTGGGGATCGTGCATGGCGAAGATCAATCCGTCGCGCGTCGTCAACTCGGGCACGAGGGCCCAGGACCCCGGATCGTCGTCACTCGGCTCAAAGGTGAAGCTGCGTCCGTAATTTCCGTCCGCGTCGAAGACCGAGATGTCGCGGCGGGGGCCGTACCAGGCAAGGAGCGAGTCCCCGGGCCAGGGCTCGATAGCCCGGAGCCAGGAGAACTCGCCCGGACCCTCGCCCTCGCCGCCCCGGGTCGACACATGCGTGCCTGAACCGTTGAAGACGCGCAGTTCGGATGTCCCCGAATTGGCCACGACAATCCGCCCATCGCCGAGCATCAAGGCATCGCTGATATCGTGCAGCAGGTAGGGGTCCTCACCTTCCACCTCCCCGATGGAAACGATCGGTCCGGGACCGATCCGCCAACCCAGCCGCGAGTCATCGGGGGGACGGGCGTTCTCGACGATTGCGATTCCCGCGCTGTCGGTCGTCACGCTCAACGGCGCGGTGGAACCCTGCCGCTCCTCCTGGCAGGCGGCCACGCATACGACAACCAGGGCCTCGACGAAGCGAATCTTCATGTTCTCCCCCTTTTTCAGGACCCCAAACGCTCCAGCGGCCACACCTGTACATATTCGATGTGCAGGTCGTCAAAAGAGTGGCCCAGGATGTAGTCCTCGCCGATCTCGTAGATCATGAGCCCCACGGGCGTCTCCACGAACCCCAGCACATGCCCTTCCGGGTCGAAGACGGTCCAGAGAGGGGCGGCCCGCTCCTCACCAGGAAGGTCGTATTCACGAATCCAGAGGTGGTCGACCGCGTCGGTCATGATTTCTCCGGGTCGTTGCCCACCGAGCGGGTCGGGTCCCGAGGCGAAAGCCGGGAAGTACTCGGCGACGGGCACGGATCGGTATGCGGAAGGGTCACTGTCGTTATATCGGATTCTCCTGTCTTCGATGAAGTCGTCGAGGTCTTCCGGAGTCGGCGAGCGCGGCCGGTGTTCGCGCCGGACGATCCGGACCAGGGAGCCATCCGCCCCGAAAGCCTTGATCTCGTAGCGGTTCGACACGGCGAAGACGACCAGGTCACCCCAGAGTCCCCAGACCGGTTCCCTGCCGAAGGTCTTCCAGTACAGCATCTCCCGTTCGGTTCCTTCGTGCATGAGGTAGGGCTCCCAGCTCGGGAGCGCCCCAAGCGAGGTTCGCACTGCGCCTTCGCCGTCCAGGAGTTGCAGGACGAGCGTGTCCCTGTCTTCCCACGAATACACGGCGAGGACCGAGCCATGCACCGACGCGGCCGTGGGTTGCAGCCACCACGACCGCGTGGCGTGGTCCATCGCGATCGTGCGCCCGTAGTGGCCTTCGGCGTCGAATACGGAAACGCCCAAACCGGGCGCAAACCACGCGACGATCGAGTCGCCGGCCCAGGGCGCCACGGACACCAGTCCATCGAACTCCCCGGGCCCATCACCTTGTCCGCCCCGGCTCGCCAGGTGGCTCCCCGTCGAATCGAAGAACCTCAATTCGCCCGAACCGCCATTCGCCACCAGGATGCGCCCGTCGGCCAGGATCGTGGCATCGCTGGCGCGGTACAGCAGGTAGGGATCCTCGCCCCCCCCCTTGCCTATCGACACGCTGGGCTCCGGTCCGATCCGCCACTCGAGGCGCGAGCCGGCGGGGGGAGCGGGGTTTTCGACGACCTGGATGCCGGCGCTGTCGCGGGTTTGGCTTTGGAGTGCGCTCGTGCCGGGGTCGCCCTGCTGACAGGCGAGGGCGGGGAGGAGGATCAGGATCGGTGCGGCGACCAGGGTGATCGGCATCCGGGACTTCATGGGTGGGCTCCTCGGTGGGAGGGCGGGACGATTTTCACAGCCGTCAGGGGGAGCAACGTGGCGCAGGCGCTGGCTCACGGCAACTCGGAGAAACCGGGCGCATATGAGCATTTCGGCGCCCACGGACCGAGCCTATCTTCCGACATGGTTCCTTCACCCCCGAGCCCATGACCCACGAGCACCAATCACCGGACATCACCGCGACCTTCCTCAGGCGCTGCCTCCACACCCTCGAGCACGCCCTGGCGGAATTGAAGGACAGCGACCCCGACGACATCGCCTACGACATCTACCGCGCGGCCTGCGTGAAGGAGTTCGAACTGGTCCTGGAGCAGAGCGGCAAGCTTCTCAGAAAGCGGCTCGCGACGTATTTCGCCAGCAACCGGCAAGCCGATCGCCTGGCATTCAAGGATCTGTTCAGGCACGCCGCCAAGCACGGTCTGATCGGTGCCAACGCTTGCGAACGATGGCTGGAATATCGCGACAACCGCAATGAGACGGCGCACGACTATGGCGAGGCGTTCGCCGACGCGACGCTGACGTTGCTGCCGGACTTCATTACCGACGCCTACCATCTCGCCGAAGTGATCGAGGAGAAGGACGGTGGGTGACGGACTACACCTGATCCCGAGACACCGCCGCATGATCGCGAAACTGCTCGAGGAGCGTCTGCCCGGCGTGGAGGTCTGGGCCTATGGCAGCCGCGTCCGAGGCCTGAGCCACGACGCGAGCGATCTCGACCTCGTTCTCCGCGCTCCGGGGCTGCAACCGATTCCGGTGAGGGAGTTGGCGGCCTTCACCGAGGCGCTCCGCGATTCCAACATCCCCTTCCTGGTGGATGCCCACGACTGGGCACGCCTGCCCGATGTCTTTCAGCGCGAGATCGAACGGGAACATGTCGTGCTCTCGGAGGGCAAGGCGGCAGGATAACGGGCGACCGCCCATCGTTTGTAGGCCACTAAAGGCCCGAAGTGGCCGACAAAGACTCAAACTCACAGTATTTGACAAAAGAAGTATATATAATTCGCCATTTCTGGCAGAAAAAGTATATTTCTCTACCTCGCGCCGAGTGGAGGCGCACTCTCCGGCGCCCCCCGATAACCCGTCCCCTGCTCGAACGCGTACCCGAACCGGAGCAGCATCGCTTCGGTAAACGGCCGCCCCAGAAACTCCAGCCCCACCGGCAACCCCTCCGGTGTGAACCCCGCCGGCACCGTCAGTGCCGGGAACCCGGTAATCGGGCTGATCAGGCGGTTGTCGCCGAGCCCATAGTCGTCGGCCGGGGTCGGATTGGTCTCGGCGTCGTGGGCGATGAGCGTGGGCGGGTGGTCGAAGGTGGCGTGGACGAGCGCATCGAAGTTGTGTTCGGCCATGGCCACGAGCACGTTCTCCGTGATCCGGTCGCGGGCGAGCAGGTACTCCAGATAGCCGGGATCGCGGGTAGTCTTGCCGAGCAATCCGGCCATTCCCCTGGCCCGCCACGGCGTGACCCGGCCCGTGAGCAGGATCGACGCGAGCGTCTGGTAGGGCGCGTGATCGTGTTCGGCCAGATAGGCATCGGTCGCCTCCTCCGTCTCGAACGAGTTCAAACCGAAGACCGCATTGATCCGCTCGACCCCCTCGACCGCCACACTGTCGATCACCACCGCCCCCAACCTCCGCAGGTCATCCAGCGCCGCGTCGATCCGCGCACGCACCTGCCGAAACCCCTCCGACTCCGGGTCCACCGACCCGTCCATCGGATCGCGGATGACCCCGATACGAGCCCCCGCCAGCCCACCCGCATCGAGCCCCTCCGCATACGAATCCGGCACCCGCCCAAACGCACGCGCGGTCACCGGGTCGTCGGGATCATACCCCGCGATCACCCCGAGCAGGATGGCCGCGTCCATGACGGTGCGGGTCATCGGACCCATGGTGTCGGTGGTGGGGTTGGCGGGCATCAGGCCGAATCGGCTGACCAGTTCCAGCGTGGGGCGCAGGCCGACCAGAGACGCCACCGCCGCCGGACCGCGGATCGACCCCCCGGTGTCCTCGCCGATGCCCACCATGCCGAAGTTGGCCGCGACCCCCACACCGGTCCCCCCGGAGGAACCGCTCGGGTTGCGCTGCGGATCGTACGCATTGCGGATCACCCCGAAGCCCGAACCCACGTAGCGCGACGCAAACTCGCCCATGTTCGTCTTGGCCAGGATCAGGGCACCGGCCTCCTTCATGCGGGTTACGATCGTCGCATCGCGGTCCGGCACGAAATCCGCGAAGAGCGCCGAGCCGTAGGTGGTCGGCATGTCGCTGGTCTCGACCTGGTCCTTGAGCAGGACGGGGATGCAATGCAGCGCTCCGGTGAGGCCGCCGGTCGAGAGGGCCCCGTCGAGGGCGGCGGCTGCTTCGAGGGCGCGGGGGTTGAGGTTCGCGATGGTGTTGAGCTTAGGCCCCTGCTGGTCGTAGGCGTCGATGCGGTCGAGGTAGGCCTGCACGAGGGCGACACAGGTGAGGTCGCCGGAGAGGAAGGCGGCGTGGACATCGGCGATGGTGGCCTCTTCGACCTGGAAGGTCTGGGCCTGCAGGGGGTGGGGGGTGGGGACGAGGGGAAGGGATGCGTGGCCGAGAAAGGTGAGAGCGACGGCTGGGACGAGCCGCGAAGCTGTGATCGCGGGTTTGCGTGCGAGAATCATGCTTGGGGTCCACTGCAAGGGACGAAAATGTCAATCAAAGTTTCCATTGTGTAAACCATGATTGACATGCTTGGGAGCGAATCGTTGCGTCGTCGCAGGCCCAAGGTGGGGATGGGGTGTCCTCGCGGCAACCTGGCTGAGGCATGTGCAGCAATTGTCCGCGCATGATTGGCGTGAGGTGCCAGGCCCATTCTCCCGGGGGCTGGTTCCCACCCTACCTCCCGCGGTACGATCAACGCCTGACCCATCGTCCCTAATCCCCAATCCCCACCAAAGCATGACCATATACTTCGCCACACTCGTCCTCACGGCCGCCCTTCTCCACCCGCACAGGGGTGCCGGAACACAACAGCCCACAGTCACCGAACAGTCGAGCGGCACCACCGAGACGCTGCAGGCAATCAGCCCCGTCTCGGAGGAAACCGTCTGGGTGAGCGGTCACGGCGGGGTCATCCTGAGGACGCTGGACGGCGGGACAACTTGGGAACGCGTGGCAGCACCGGGCGGCGATTCGCTCCAGTTCCGGGACATTCACGGGTTTTCTTCCGAGTCCGCCGTCGCGCTCACCGCGGGCGAGGGATCGCTGTCGCGCCTCTACCGCACGGAGGACGCAGGCGCTTCCTGGACGCTCGGCTTCCTCATGGAGGAGCCCGCCGGATTCCTCGATTGCCTCGATTTCTGGGACGAGAACCGCGGCTTCGCGTACGGGGACTCCTTCGACGGCGTGCCGTACATCCTGCTTACGCGTGACGGCGGCCGCGACTGGACGCGCGTTTCAGCTGAAACGTCCCTGCCGGCCAACGAGGGCGAGGGCGGATTCGCGGCAAGCGGCACCTGCGCCCGCGCCGCGCCGGGAGGCCGGGGCTGGATCGGCACCGGTGCGGGGGGATCGGCGCGCGTGCTCGCGACGGACGACTACGGGCGCACCTGGACCGCTGCCGAGACGCCGGTGGTGAAGGGGCCTCTGGCCGGGATCTTCACCATGGTGGTCGCGGACGGGCGGCCGCTCATGGTGCTGGGCGGCGACCTGGACCGGCGTGAGGAGGTGGTGGCCGGGAATGCGGCGGTGACGGGGGATGCCGGCCGGACCTGGGAGCTGGTGAGTCCCGCGCCGATCAACGGGGCCGTGTACGGGAGCTCGGCGGGGGGGATCGGCGCGAACCGGGTGGTGGTGGCGGTGGCGCCGCCGGGGGCTGTGTATACGGTGGACATGGGGAGGAGCTGGAGGGGGTTGCCGGGGGTGAGCGCGTGGGCGGTGGAGTTCGCGCCGGGGGGGCGGGTGGGATGGGCGGGGGGGGGTGGGGGGCGGATCTGGCGGATCGAGTGGTAGGGGTCTGCCCGGTTTGTCCGCCACAAACCGGCAATAGTGGCCGACAACGCCCCCAAGTCTGCTAGTTTTCCTTGCCGTTGCCCCGTCCACCGGGACGGACACAAGTCGCACAACCTCAATGGAGGAGAGAGAAAATGTCGGAGACAGATACCCGGTCGCCCAGGAGTCTGCTGGCGGCCTTCGATCAGATCGTGGCCGGATCAAGAGCCGTCCTTGAAGCGGTCCCCGAAGATCGCATGGATTGGCGGCCGCACGAGAAATCGTGGACGCTCGGGGAGCTGGCGACCCACCTGACCAACCTCCCGAACTGGACCATGGCCACGCTGTCGATGTCCGAATTCGACATCAATCCGGAGGGAGGCGGCCCCCCGCCCATGCCAGCCCTGAGTACCGCCGCCGAACTCGTGGCCGCACTCGACCAGAGCGCCGCGGCCGCGCGGAGCACAATCGAGGGCTGCTCCATTGAGGATCTCGCGAGCCCCTGGACGATGCTCGTGTCCGGCGAGGCCCGCTTCACCCTCCCGAAGGGCGTGGTCCTTCGCACCTTCATCATGGACCACATGATCCATCACCGGGCCCAGCTCGGCGTTTGCCTGCGCCTGCTCGACGTGCCGGTGCCGCAGCTGTTCGGCCCGACTGCGGACTTCCCCGACATGTAGCGGCATCATCCCCGGCCGGCTCCCAACGCCAATCAGCATGCAAACCCTCGATCCCAACCGCTTCGACCTTCTCACCTTCGACTGCTACGGAACGCTCGTCGACTGGGAGGCGGGAATCATCGCGGCGGTGCGGGAGGTGTGCGCCGCGCACGGTGCGGAACCCGGTGCGGCCCATGGCTCGCTTCGTGGCCCTGCCCACCACGCGGATCAGGTTGCTGCCTCCCCAGCCGTCCCCAGCGACGCGACCATTCTGTCCGCCTTCGGCGCTGCGGAGCACATCGTTCAGGCAGAGCGCTACCGCACCTACCGCGAAGTACTCGCGTTGACACTCGACCGGATGGGCCACACCCTCGGTTTCCGCCCAACCTCGACGGACTGCGACGCCTTCGCGGCTTCAGTCGGCTCCTGGCCCCCCTTCCCCGACAGCGTGGACTCACTCCGGCGACTCGCCACCCGCTACCGGCTCGGCATCGTCTCCAATGTCGACGACGACCTCTTCGCCGAAACGGCCACGAATCTCGGCACCGACTTCGACTGGATCGTCACGGCGCAGCAGGTCGGCAGCTACAAACCCGCCCCCGCGCACTTCGAGGAGATGGCCACGCGCTCACAAATCCCCGTGGACCGCACCCTCCACGTTGCCCAGAGCCTTTTCCACGACATCGGACCCGCCTCCGCCCTCGGCTACGCCACCGTGCACGTCAACCGGCCCAGCCGAGCGGGCGGGACAGGCGCGACCCCACCCGCGGACGCTCAACCGGACGCAACCGTCACCGACATGGCCCAGGTCGCCCACCTGCTGAGGGTCGCGTGAGCGGCGGCGGACGCACGGGCACACGCGCCGGCGCCCAGCCGGGCAAGCGCGACACGGCCACACCGCCCGCCACCCGCGCGAACACCCCAGGCACCCCCGACGGCCACGACGGCATCCACACCATCCGCGCCAGCGGCATCCACCGCGGCTGGAACGG